>Ga0209606_1001500_pt1 | contig 28645 bp, 18 predicted proteins | sample AD_UKC057_MetaG_FD_184412 | JGI IMG/M metagenome (GOLD analysis project Ga0209606, IMG submission 184412) | Active sludge microbial communities of municipal wastewater-treating anaerobic digesters from USA - AD_UKC057_MetaG (SPAdes) (version 2) | ecosystem: Engineered > Bioreactor > Anaerobic >...
CGTTGAGGCTTCCTTCTTGTCCTGCATGGGTTCTCTGCCGGTGGATGAGACTCCAAGATGCTAGTACTGCATTGGAGTTTTTGCAATTGATCCGAGGTGGTACGCCAGTTCAGTTCTCGGTTGGCTTGTTGATCGCGGGCACCGACGACCGGTTGCCTGCCTTAACCAGTCGTTTGTTCTGATACATTGCCATGTCAGCGCGGCTGACAAGGGATTCAGGTGTGTCACCCTGTCTGACAATTGCGGTTCCCACTGACAGTGAAGGTCGGAATCGCGTGGATTCATCGAGACTGATCACAAGCCTGCGAACATTCATTCTGAGCCGGTCCGCCATGGCGTCAATTTCGTCGCAGACCGCGTGCGGGATGACACAGACGAATTCATCGCCGCCCCATCTTCCAAGCGTGTCCACCTTTCGGACGGTTTGCCGGAACGTACGCGCGACGGACTCGAGAACACGATCGCCTACGTCGTGGCCCCACGTGTCATTGATTTGTTTGAAATCGTTGATGTCGGCGAAGATCACTCCGACCTGCATTCCATAGCGTTCGAACTCTCGTAACCTTGCCTCCAGAACAGCCTGCACCCGCCTCCGGTTCCCAATGTGCGTGACCGGGTCCTCAAGAGCGGCATGCTTCATCTGATTCAAGCGTTCAGTGGCTTCATGGTAACGTGAATGGTCTCGAAAGACTTGAGCGGCGCCAACAACTCGACCCTGCGCGTTTCTAACCGGCATGGCTTCCAGCAGTATTGGGATTGCCTCGCCCGACGCGCTGAAGACAATAGCTTCGGTTTCAATTTTCGTTCCGGTGGTCAGAACGCTTGCCATGGGGCAGATGCCGTCGCAAAGAGGGTGCCCTATGATGTCTGTGTGAGCCAGGAGTTCTCGGCCACAACTGCCTCCCAGCATTTGACCTCTGGTGTATCCGGTTATCTTCGACGCGGCTTCATTCCAGTAAACGATGCGTCTGTCGGCATCGATTACAAATACTCCTTCCACGAGGTTGTCCATTACCCCTTTGAAGACTTCGAGCCAAACCGAGGAGAGGCCGGACTTTTCGGAATCAGTCATGCTATTCACCCTGACATTGATTCTGGTCAGGTACCGCAGGGCAGTCAATTGGAGCAGAGCGCAAGTCCGCCATGGGCAAGGGATTGGCGTGTTTCTGAAATCCTGGGTAGCGCTGTCTTAGTTCCGCCGCAATGACTCCCGGCCGCCCCTTCATCCCAGCCATTCCTCCCCCCACCCAGGTTGATTTCCAGGAAGGCTGCCTACCCCCACCCAGGTTGATTTTTGGAGAAGGGCGTATTGCGATGCAACGCTCATGGTTGGCGAGACGAATCATTGAGCATGTCGAACCCTAGACAGATAATTCCTGGCTCAACTTACCTGGTCACTCGAAGGACCTCTGGAAGAAAATACCTTCTGAAACCAACGCCAATAGTCAAGCAGGTCTTCCTTTACTGCCTTGCGCACGCGGCCAGTATCTACAACATTCAGATTCATGCTTACTGCGTGATGTCGAACCATTACCACATGGTGATCACTGATCCCGAGGGGCGGATGCCTGCCTTCATGTCGTGGCTTAACGAATTCATTGCCAAGACACTGAACTGCGTTTGGCAGAGGTCAGAAAATCTCTGGGCATCCAAACCCTATTCAGCCCAACGTCTTGAGACGTTGGACGATGTTGTGGACAAGATGGTCTACACTCTCACGAATCCCGTGAAGGCCTTCCTTGTTTCTCGAGCAGAAAGGTGGCCTGGCGCTACCAGCAGGGCTCAGGCCTTCGAAAGGTCTCTCGCCATAACCCGCCCCCCTTTGTTTTTTCGCAATCCCGGCCCCATGCCTGAGCGAGTCACTTTTAATCTTGTTGTCCCCAAGGGTTTCGAGGGTGGCGATGAGGAATTCAAAACCCAATTGAACAAACTGGTCCAGGAGCGCGAGAGTTCGTTTGTCCAGGAGGCAAGGCAGTTGAATCGTGGCTTTCTCGGCTCTTCGGCCGCGAGAACCGTCCGGCATGAGGACTTTCCAGAAGGGGCTTCCGAAAAGTACTGCCTGGATCCACATGTGGCATCGAAGAACGGGCTTGCTTTACGAAATGCACTTTCTCGTCTGAAATGGTTTCGTGCAGAGTACGCTGCGGCCCGAGCTCGATTTGACAAAGGCGAGATAGATGTTGAGTTTCCCTTCGGGACATATGGACTGAAGAACATCGTGAGAATTCAGGCAATTCCACCCCCTGAGTTATGTGCGCACTTTTGATTATGAAAGGGTTAACGGTCCAGATCTGCTCCAGATGCCGTTAGGAAGGAAGAAAGGTTCGCTTTAGCCGCTGCCTAACGTGAAAACCGTATTCCTCAACCTGGATTGCATGCCATTCAACGCCAGTGGATTCCTGATTTGTTCGACTCCAGACGCTAACAAACGGTAGTCCGCTGTATGTCGTTTGGGGACTGGTAACCAAGGTGCACTCTTGCGGGCCAATCAACCTGGGAGAGAAATGACGGGAGAAACTAACCTGGGAGGGAAAAACGGGGGGGCACGGGTTGTCGAGGACCGAGTGAGGTGTTAACATATTCCGCCAGAATTTCGGCCCTAGACGCGGGTTTGACGTCAGGAGTATGAAGATGCAGAGCGTGAGGATCGATGTCGCGGATCATGGTTTCGTTGAGGTGCCCGCTGGTTCTGACTGGATGGCCGTTGCACGGGCCACGAAGGGCATTGATGCTGATGCAGTGCTCGCAGTCGAGGTGGCTGACTCAGCAGTTGATCTTTCGCGCGAGGCCGTGGACGGAGCGGTGGTTCGGTTCCTTACGTTCGCGGATCCCGCGGGACTTGATGTGTTTCGCCATTCAAGCGCGCACTTGATGGCTCAAGCCTTGCTTAAATTGTTTCCGTCAGCCCGCCCGACGATCGGTCCGGTTGTCGAGGAGGGGTTCTACTACGATTTTTCGATGGACCCTTTGACTCCTGAGGACCTCGAAAGAATTGAAGCCGAGATGCATAGATTGGTTAAGGCCAATCTTCCGATCAGACGCATGGATGTGTCCAAGTCAGAAGCTTTGAGGCTGTTTGCAGATAACCCCTTCAAGGTTGAGATGATCAACGCTCTCGACGACGGCTCGATTAGCGTTTATGTGCAAGGGGAGGGCGCGGATTCATTCATGGATCTTTGCCGTGGCCCGCATCTTCCTTCCACCGGGCACATCAAGGCTTTCAAACTCATTAAGTTCGCCGGGGCCTACTGGCGGGGCGATCAGGATCGCGAACAGCTTCAGCGGCTCTATGGTATCAGCTTCCCAGATCAGAACATGCTTGATGACTATCTGAGGAAGATGGAAGAAGCGAAAGAGCGTGATCACAGGCGTCTCGGCCAGGAGATGGAGCTTTTCAGTTTCCACGATGAAGGCGCGGGCTTCCCGTTTTGGCACGCCAAAGGGATGATTCTCAAGAACATCGTGGTCGAGTATTGGCGGCAGGTCCACAATCGGTACGGGTATGACGAGATTCAGACCCCGCAGATCCTGAACAAGGTTCTTTGGGAGAAGTCTGGTCACTACGATCATTACCGGAAGAACATGTACTTCACGACCATTGACGATATTCCCCACGCCGTGAAGCCGATGAACTGCCCAGGCGGGCTTCTGGTTTACAAATCGCGGCTGCATTCCTACAAGGAGTTCCCTCTTCGCGTGGCAGAACTGGGCCTTGTTCACCGTCATGAGATGTCCGGTGTCCTTCACGGCCTGTTCCGTGTTCGCGCCTTCACTCAGGACGATGCTCACATTTTCTGTACCCCGGAGCAGTTCGAGGGTGAGGTCGCCAACGTAATTGATCAGGTTTTTGAGATCTACCGGACCTTCGGCTTCAATGATTTCCATATCGAGTTGTCAACCAGGCCGAAGGACTCGATCGGATCCGATGAACTCTGGAGCGTTGCCGAGGGTGGGCTGCGCAAGGCTCTGGAGATGCGCGGAATTGATTATCAACTGAACCCAGGTGATGGCGCGTTCTACGGGCCGAAGATTGACTTCCACGTTCGCGACAGCATGGGGCGTTCCTGGCAGTGCGGCACAATCCAGGCGGATTTCTCAATGCCCGAGAGGTTCAATGCGACATACGAGTCTGAGGACGGAACACGCAAGACTCCATTGATGCTGCACAGGGCCATTTTGGGTTCGCTGGAGCGGTTCATCGGAATATTGATCGAGCATTACGCCGGAAAATTCCCGATGTGGTTGAACCCGGTTCAGGTCAAGGTGCTTCCCGTCGCCGACAAATTCAATGACTACGCCGCTGCCGTGGTTGAACAGTTCAAGGCTGCCGGCTTGCGGGCGGAGGCGGACCTGAGATCCGAGCGACTTGGCAAGAAAATTCGCGATGCGCAACTCTCCCGGGTTAATTATCAGGTCGTTGTGGGCGGTTCCGAGGTTGAGTCTGGCACGGTCAGTGTCAGGACACGCAAGAATGAGAATCTGGGTACGCTTGGCATTCCGGAATTCACCGCGAGAATGGTGGAGGAAGTGAAGACTCGCTCTATGGAGTGACCCTCCTGTCTCCCCCCTTCCTTTCGCTTTTGTGACAATACATTCAGAGGTGTTGCGATGGTCAGAACCAGAAGATCGATTGAAGAGGAAAACAGGGTCATGCTTGTTTCCGGGCCCGGAATGGATTCGTTTCTGGCTGACGAGGATGTGGCAAAGCTGATCGAAGGCGAAGCCATTCAGGAAATGCTGGTCTGGGCCACTGATGTTGCACGAAGGGTGCTCGTGGTTGGGCTTGAAGACAGGGGACGGATAGCGCTGGAACTGGCCAGACGTAAGCTTTTCGTAACAGTGGTTGAGCCCGACGAGTCATTGTTGGATGAGTTCTGGCAGAAGGTTGAGTCGGAAGGTTGTTCGGGGTATGTGACGCGTTTTGCCTCGGACTACATGAAGCGTGACTTTCAGCCAAGCGGTTTTGACCTCGCGGTCTTCTTTTCTGTGTTGTCCAGATATAACGAACCTCTGGTTGTGCTTAAAAAGGCGGCACGGGAACTCCGTGCGGGTGGTCGAGTCTTCGCTCGTATCAGGGTGCGTCCTGACATGACAAACCTTCGAACTCGAGTTGCACCGCTTGTGGCAAAAATTGATCGTGTTGAGAGGCTTGCTGGTTTACGTTCGATGGTCCAGAGAAAGGCTTCGGGGTTGGCCGACAGTGTTCCGACAGTGGCACATTTGACGACGCTGCCAGAGGCCGGGGCTTTCCTCACCCAGGTTGGTGAAATATTCAAGATTGACCGGCATGAACAGAGGCATCTGTTCGGGCCGGTCATCGGATGGTTGTCAACGTGCTCCAGGATTCCGGAACCGGCAAGAAACCTCGCCAGTGGCATGTTGCAGATAGTTGATCGCATCGATGGGGTTATCGTTAAGTCCGAGGGAACCCGGCATCTGGCAACCCATCTCTACATTTACGGGCTCAAGGAATTGGGACTCGGCCACACTTTCAGGGTGTGACGAGGACGGCAGATGACTGGGGTCCGGGACCACGGCTGCGTGATCCAGGTTTGTGGCAAGCTGACTATGGACCCCGGGTGACCACCCAGGTTGATATTTGTCTGGTTGGTTGACTTGAATCCGGTTGACATATTTCAGGACGAGCGGCGACTCTAGAAAGTCCGGATAGTGCGATTCTGGCTCGTGTGATTGATGGGATTGCCAGGGTCTGTTAAACCACCCAGGTTGGTTTTTGGGAGGGGGCGGTTGCGTTATGGAGGCCGGAGATTCCGATACGACCCTGACTGAATTGGGGCGGGCCGATGATCTCACCGGGTTCATGCTGTCCAGGGACGATGAACAGGACCTGTTTTTCGACAGCCAGAGTCTCTCTGTCGGCTCTTCCAGGGAAAACGACCTGGTGCTTGATGACCCCGGTGTCAGCCGCCACCACTTCCGTATTGAGCGAACTGCCGAAGGCTGGACAATCCGAGACCTTGATTCAACCAACGGCACCACCGTAGACAGGGTTAGGGTTGGAGAGGCACTGCTCAGGTCAGGCTCGGAGATTCGCGCTGGTCGCACTGTTCTTCGCTTTTTCCCGATGTCAGACCTTGCTCCACGGTCTCCGTGTGAGCGTTCTTCTTTTCACGACGCCGTCGGGGACAGCCTCGAAATGCGTCGCATATTCGCTTTGCTGGAAAGGGTTGCCCCTACCGATGCCACGGTTTTGATCGAAGGCGAAACTGGTTCCGGAAAAGAGGTTTTTGCCCGCGGAATCCACAAATCCAGTCGACGTCCTTCAGGCCCGTTCGTGGTGTTCGATTGTGGCGCAACCCCAAGAGATCTGGTCGAAAGCATTCTATTCGGTCATGAACGCGGCGCGTTCACCGGGGCGGTTGCCTCCCGCGAGGGCCTTTTTGAGCAGGCGGACGGTGGAACCATATTCCTTGATGAACTGGGCGAATTGCCGCTTGAGACACAACCCAAGCTTCTGCGTGTCCTGGATTCAAGGGAAGTCAGACGTGTCGGTGGTTCTGTGGCCCGCAAGGTCAACGTGCGCGTGATTGCAGCAACGAATCGCGGTCTCGACGCCGAGGTCGCGGCTGGCCGGTTCCGTTCGGATCTGTTCTTCAGACTTGCTGTTATCAGGGTCAAGTTGCCTCCGTTGCGTGAAAGACCTACAGACATACCGATACTGGCGGGACACTACCTTCGGCAGATTGGGGCTGGTGTCGCCCGCTTCCAGATATCCGACCAGGCAATGGCCGCGTTGATTGCGTGGAAGTGGCCCGGAAACGTGCGCGAGCTTTTCAACGCCCTCGAGCGGGCTGTCACAATCTGTCCCTCCAGCGTCATTGATGTTCAGGATTTGCCCCCCGCCATCGTCGCGTCTTTCCTTCCCGCCGGCAGCGGAGGGCCTGATTCGCGTACCGAACTGATGAACAGGTCCTTCAAAACCTGGTCTCAGGCGCGCGGCGAGTGTCTTTTCGAGTTTGAATCGTCATATCTGCGCGCCCTGATCGACAAGTGCGGTTCGAACATCGCCCTGGCCGCCAGATGTGCCGATATGGACAGGAAGTATCTAAGGGAACTTTTGAAAAAGCATGGCCTTTACCGGTCGACGGAAGTCGATTCAGAGGAGTGAGTCAAAAACATGGCCCGATCAAGGGAACACAAACGTGCTGCTGGTGCAAAGAGCAGGGCCTCCGGGGCTGAACCTGCGCTTCTGATAACCCGTGCCGAGAGATTTGAAAGCTTTCTGCACGAGTGGGGCCGTCTCGTGATCCCAATTGTGGTGTTCGGGACTCTGGCGATTCTTCATTATGCCCGTGTGCTTGGGCCTACAGCTCTGGGATACGCGATTGGTCTGGTACTGCTGCTGTCGATGCCTGTCGCCGTGGTGGTGATCGTTCTGCGTGGCTACTTCCCCGTGTGGGCGAGGTTTGTCACGATCGCGATGACTCTGGTTTATCTGTTTGCGACTGTATCACCGTTCACCGACATGGTTTTTCCGGGCAAGCCGGACTTCTCCGAGGAACTCTCCGTTGCCCGCGGAGAAGTAGTTCTGCCCGCACGTGTCGAACAGGGCAACTACTGGGTCGAAGTGTTCGCCAGCTCCTTCTCCAGGGTGGCCGGGGCTGCAAATGAACAGGGCTACTACAACGTGATGCTGAACGGCCAGAGACTTCAGGGCAAGTTTTCGGATGAGCCGTTGAATTCCACGTTCGGGAGTCGCGATGGCACGATGATCAGTCGAATCAAGGCGATTTCCCTTGATTCGGGGCCATTGACGCTCCGTGCCACCCGTATTGACAAAGAGATCGGTCCGGAAGTGCGGGTCAGTGGACACAGGATGGCGTTTTCCCCACTGGTGCTTGCTGTCATGCTGGGTCTGGTGCTCTTGTGGACCACTTTCGTGGACTCGTGGTTTCAGAGTCAGACATGGCGTTGGCGTCTGGTGCCGTGGGTTGGCGTTTCAATCGTTTACCTGGGGTTCTTCTACCGAACCTGGGAACCTGCCCGCATGCCTTCCATCTCCATCTGGGCCGCGGTGGTTGGCGGTCTCGCAGGATTTCTCGGGGGGTGGCTGGTCTCTCTGATATCCCGTCGTCTGATTGGCAAGCTGCGAACTAAGATCTGACAGTATTCGCGTGTTACCATCGCTGTCTGGAGGTAGCATGAGAATCGCACATCTGTCCGATCTGCATATCGATTCCCCGGATTTTCTGAGAATTTCGGAATTGTTCTGGGGCATTCTGCCAAACAGGCGGATTCTTGGCGCCGCCAACTTCGTCTTTGGGCGGTCATCCGTACATTCTCTTGAAGTGTTGCGCGCGGCCGTCAATGCCGTCGACGATGCCCGCGCGGATCACTGTGTGGTAACGGGCGATCTGTCAAATCTTGCCATTGACGCGGAGTTTCGATTTGTCAGATCCGTGCTGGATGGGATCGGAGGGCCGGAACGTTTGTCGCTGGTGCCTGGCAATCACGACTGCTACACGCCGGAATCAGTTCGCAGCCGCCGGTTTGAGCGACATTTCGGAGATCTGATAGACCCGCTAGCGGGAGCCGATGTCACCTTCCCAGCGCACAAAGACATTCAGGGGTGCAGACTGATTCTTGCTCGGACTCCTACCCGGACGCCCCCCGGCTTTTCCTATGGACGCCTTGGAACCCAGCAGATGGAGCGCATTCTTACTTTGGCGACCGAGGCGGCAGGGCAGGGCATGTTCGTGATCCTTGCTCAACATCATCATTTGAATCCTCGCAAGGGGCTCAACGAATTGACAGGACCGTTCAAGGATCGCGAAATGGAGCTTGCGATGATCGCGCAGTCTCCGATCAGTGTCGTCATTCACGGTCATGACCACCGTCACCACGATTGGGAAGTCTGCTCAAAGGCGCCCTGTGGAAAGACCAGAATCATCTGTTGTGGCTCTTCTACCTATATGGACTCAAAACGCGACCGGTTCGGTCGGATGACTGTCCTTGAGATTACGAACGGTGAACTTCAGGTGGAAAAATGGATGTATCAGCCGGATCGGGGACGATTCGCCCCGTTAAGGGAAAATTGAACACCCCGGCGCGGCGGCCATCGCCCTCGGCAGCGCCACGGCGCCGAAAGAAAGGCGGGAAAGGCGGACTTGCAGGCTATCACACCGCGACCCGCAGCCTTGCCGTGTCCCTGGTCTTAAGCCTGCCGCTGCTGGTGATCTACAACCTGGGAGAGTTGTTTCCCGCAAGCCGCATGACGAACGGGCTGGATCTGCTGACACGACTGGTCGGAACCCAATGGGGGATGTACGGGGTCCTGATCATGAACGTAGTCATCGGACTTGCGTCCCTTGTACTGGCAGCAATCATGATCAAGCGTGGACGTATCCGCCCGTGGTACTGGCCCGCGCTTGTAGGGGAGGGGATTGTCTGGGCGTTTGTGCTGTTCGGCCTTGGATGGTTGTTGACATGGGCGATGGATGGACGTTTTCTGCCATCACTCGTTTCGCTGTTGCCCCGATCGGGACTTTCACCGGGTCAGGTGTTCACTGCATCAGCCGGGGCCGGCTATTGGGAAGAGATCGTTTTTCGTCTGGGACTTGTCGGAGTGCCGCTTTGGCTTGGCAACCGAATCATGGATCGAAACAAAGCCGGAATACCACCCAGGTTGATTTTTGGGGCGGTGTTGCTGGTTGGATCGGCGGTCGTTTTCAGTGCGATGCATTATGTCGGAGATGTCGAGCAGCCAGAGGCGTGGTCTTTTTTCTTCCGTGTGATTTCTGGGCTTCTGTTCGGACTCCTGTTTCTTTTCAGGGGGTTATCGGCAGCTACCTGGGCGCATTTCGTATACGACGTGATTGTCTTCTGGAATATGGGGCCGGCGTCGTCCTGACGAATTTTGTGTTGATCGACCGCGCTTTGCAGGTCACCACCCGGTTTCCGCCGCGTTGGGACTCACTGGAAGTGGCCGTTCTTCTCGAGCCAGTCCATGTAGAATTCCGAATCCCGTCCTTCCGGGATTGTCTCGTTATCGATCGCGTCCAGGACGATGTCACGCAGCCTGCCGATTGCAGGGCCGGCGGGAATCTGGAATTTCTTCATGATCTCGTTCCCAAGCCCCTTGGGGAGCGGGTTGACGCGTGTGTCCTTCTGGCGAATCTCCATGACGCGAATCTGCAACTCGGTCAGCAGCGACCTGACCATCTCAACGCGGTCCGTCCGCTTCGAAGTCAGATCCGCCTTTGAGAAGGCGATCAGGTTGTCCAGATAGTCGCCAACATCCCGGATCAGCCTTCTTACCGCCGCGTCAGTCCATTCCTCGCGGTAGAGGTTGATTCGGGAGTGGTTCTTGATGATGTAGTTGACCGAGTCTGCCTCGTCCTCCGGGAACATGAACCTTGCGGCGATGCCTTCGAACAACATCGCGCTGACCTCTTCATGCCGGAAGAAGTGGATTTTGCCATCGCGGAAGGTCTGTTTGGTCCAGACCTTGCCAATGTCGTGGCACAGCGCCGCCCAACGCACGATCGGCACTGGCTCGGCGTTCTGAACCACCTGTCTCGTGTGCGCCCACACATCCTTGTGCTTGCCTTCGTCGTCCGAGAACTCTGTCACCGCGGCGACCTCGGGCATCATGTAGTTCAGCACGCGGCACTCGGCCAGGAACGCAAGCCCCTTGCCAGCCACCGGGCCGCACAGGACCTTGTTCATTTCCTTGAGCCAGATCTCGCGCGGAACGTCCAGGATGTTTGACGCATCCCTTTCCGCCGCCGCGCGGACTTCCCGCGCTGGCTCGAAACCATAGCGTGCGACGTACCTGGCGACCTTCAGCAGCCAGCTTGCGCTCTCACGGAAGATCGTGTCGACCGGAAAAACCGGCCTGATCAGCTTCTCGCGGTAGTCCAGCGTGCCGCCGAACGGGTCAACCAGGTTCAGGTTCATGTCGTAACCGAATGCCTGAACAGTGACTTCACGCGTCGCGAGATCGAGGATGATGCCTGAAAGATTCTGCCCGCGCAGGCATCGCAAGGGTGGAAGGTAGCTGCGGAAGGGGCCGACATTGAACTGGATCGTAGTCCTGCCGGGTCGAGCGGTCTCCGCCACGGGTACTTTGAAGGTGATCAGGCGAAGCTTGTCGTCACGAGAATCGGAACTCTCTATGCCGAAGACATCAAGAAACACGTCCTCGATGGTCGACATGGACGCGTTTACAGTCAGGTCGAACGAGGCCGCGTCAAGTATGGATTCGCCGCCGGCCAGGTCGCGCGCGCGAGGGCCGATAAGGAAAGCCTCGATTCCGCGCGAGGCGAAGCCTTCGAAGGCCTTTGTAAGAATCTCTGGAACCAGAATTTCGTTTTCGTTCATGCCGGGGAGCACCTTGTCGTCAGTCATTGTGAAAAGTCCGCGAAACTGGCGCGGGGCCGAAGAATATTGCAAACGCCCCGCGTGCGTCAATCTTCAGTCGCAACGGGCTGGTCAGGATTCTCGAGCTGCACAGTCAGGAAATCGACATCCATGACGTTGAACGGATTGTCGCCGTAGACAAACGAGTATGCCGAATACGACTCGAAAACCTTTCTGGCGTAACCCCGCGCCTCTGACGCCGGGATGGACTCCACGAACACGTCGATCTCGGTCGCGCCGGACGCCTTCAACCAGCGGGCCATCGCACCACCTCCGGCATTGTACGCCGGGATCGCGATCAGCGGGTTTTTCAACCGCTTCTGAAGCCTCGCCAGGTAAACGGCGCCCAGTCTGACGTTAACGGCAGGATCGTTCAGCACCTGTCGAGTCACTTTCACACCGATTGCCCGGCCCATCGTCTCGGCTGTTGACATGATCAGTTGCATTAAACCGGCGGCGTTTGCCCACGATTCAACCGATGGCAGAAAGGCGCTTTCCTGCCGCATCACGCCCCAGATCAGAGCCGCGTCGACTCCAAACTCGGCAGCCGCCGCATTGACTTCATCGGCGAACGGTCGTGGATATGACAAGCGGTAGTAACCTGCCGACGATGAGTCCGGCCAGAACGGCGTCACAAGCAACTGATCCCGGGCGGCCCTGTGCGCCGGAGTGAATTGTCCCGCATCGTAAAGGAACAGCGCCTTCATCCATGCCGCCGTTGCGTCGTCGCCGGGGGCATCTTCTATTTCGCTTCTGGCGAGTTCGTCCAGGCCGATCCTTTTGAACCACAACGCCCGAGCCCCTGACGTGGCCCTGTCGATCCCGCCCCGTTTGTCCGTTCCGAGCGTCAGGAAAGGCCGTCCGCGCAGTCGTCTTTCCGGGAAGTCCCTGTCAAGGTCATCCAGTACCTCGTCGGCGGTCTTGTTCAGGATTTCGGCCAGCCGGTTCAGCGAAAGTATCGCGTAGTACGTCATTGGCCAGTTGACCGCGCATTTTCGCCACGCCTCGATCGCGCCAGCCGTGTCTCCGGACTTCAACAGCGCCCGCGCATTCCAGTACATGAACATCGAAGAGTAGAGTTGATCTCCACCGGTCAACGTCTGGGCCTTGGCAAAGCGAGCGGCGGCATCGTCCCACCGGCTCTTTCTGAAGGAACTCCAGGCGAGCAGCCAACGTGACTCGTTCGACATGTCGCCGTCGGGCCAGCGCTTGACCGACTCCTCGAGGATGGCCATCGCTTCTTCATCCCGACCGGCATCGATCGCCGTGCGTGCTCGAATCACAGCAATATCGTCGTTGTATGACGCGTCGGGATACTCGTCGGCAAGCAGCCTGGTCCATTCGTCACCGATCCCCGGGTTGTTGCTTCGGTAGGCGCTGCGGATTCCGAGGTACAGTATCGGGGGCATGTCTCGATGTCGGCGGCATTCGTTCACAAGGAATCTGAAGTGCTTGAATGCCTCGGGGTGAACGCGCAGCTTGGTGTTGGCCCTCGCCGCGATCTCCGCCGCCTCGCACCTGGCCGCTCGATCGGCGCTGTCAAGCATCGGCTCGGCCGCCTTCAGCGCGCGCTTGTTGTCGTGCGCGTTCAGATATGCCCAGGCCTGCAGCATCGTGTTGCGGCCAGGACCTTCGGAACCGAAACCCAGTCTGGAGAGCAGTCCCGACAAACCGCCGCGTCGCGAGCCGGTGGTCCCCTCCAACTCGCGAATCAACTGCTGCATCGCAGGGCTGTCGCGTCCAGAACCAATCATCGATTCAGCAATCTGTTCAAGAACTTCCGCGGCCGGATCGTTCTTCTGAAGGTATTCCGACAGCAGTTTTTCGGCATCCCTGTTCCGATCCGCTTTCACCAGCATCTCGATCCGTATCGATAGAGCCTGTCCCGAGAGCGGTGAAGCGTCGGGAATCCGCCCGAGGCTGGCAAGAGCCTCTTCCAGATGTCCGGTCTCGCGCATGGCGATTCCATACATCAGCGCCAGATGATCAGACACGAATGACAGGCGGCCAGCGAGTTCAGGAACCACCGATATGACACACAACCAGTCGTCGCTGTTGAAGCATGTCCAGGCCAGCAGGAAGGCTGTTTCATCAGGTCGGGTCGCGGTGACGCTCGCCGCGTTGTCCAGAAGAAGCTGCCTGGCCTCGGCGAACCTTTCCTCCTGGACAAGCTGCACCGCCTGAAGTTCCACGCCACCGGTGAAGATCATGTTGAAGTCATCGGGTCGGACAACACCCGGTGCAGGCTTGTCGGCTGGAGAGCCCGCCCAGAGTGACTGCCGGGTCGATTCCGACAGAATGCTGGCTTCCGCCGCCTCCGCCGAATGGGGGTTCGCGAGCATCAAGACAAAGGACAGAACCACCAAGATTGTCCCGGGAATGACCGTCATGTCGGAATCCTTCATTTTCAATCAGGGCGATCGCTGCCGGATGGGCAGCAGGTCATGACTGTGATTTTACGGAACGGGCGCGTGTAACGGCGAAGTAGTAGTCGGCCAGCGAGATAAGCATCATGGCACCCACCAGCCATGAAACCACCATCGCGACCGTTTCGAGCACCGTTATCGCAGTGGCGGAAGCGGATGTCGGGACGTAGTGAGCCACCAGCATCGTCATCAGAAGGACGTCGGCTCCGACGGCCAGGCTGAGTGACTTGAGCTTTCCGGAAGGTCTCGCCGCCACGACCAGCCCGTTGGACGCCGCAATCACTCGCAGCGTACTGACGGATGCCTCGCGGACATACATCACGAACAGCAGCCAGAACGGAATCAGACCAACCCACATCAGACACAGGTACGCTCCGAAGTTCGAGATGGTGTCGGCAAGGGGATCGGCCAGCTTTCCAAGGTCGGTCACCTGCTTGTGTTTACGGGCGAGGTACCCGTCAACCATGTCGCTGAGCTGCTGCAACGCGAATATCGCCAGTGCCGCGATGAACAGTCCCGGTTTGAGGGTACTGATCAACTCGGCGGTCGACTGACCGTATCCTGAACCTTTGATCGCCAGCCAGAACAGAAGCACCAGCGCCGGACTCAGGAAGAGACGAGCGGCCGTGATTTTGAGCGGGATATTGTTGAATCTGATTTTCATGGCGATATCTTAAGCCCATTTTTGGTCGGATGCCCATCAAAAGCATTGCCACCGTGGCGATTGCCGATGATTTCAGGCTCCGTGTCCCTTGAACTCATCCATCGACGAGTTTACACCGAGAATCGTCATCAGTCTGTCGAAACAGCAGATCGGCAGCGCGCGGGCAAATCCGATGGTCCCAAGGAAGGGCGGCATGAGCAGCCTTGGACTGTCCTTTTCGATGGCGCGGACGATCCTGGCGGCCGCATCTGTCTCTTTCAAGATGGGGAGCAGCAGCTGTGACTTCGTCTTGACGCCTTTGAACATGCCGGTGTCGATGTAGAACGGGCAGACGACGGTTGTCTTGACCCGCGACCGCCGCTTGTTCAGTTCGGCTCGCAGCGATTCATCAAAGCCGACTGCAGCGAACTTGCTGGCGCAGTAGTCGCCAAGTCCAGCCACACCAACAAGGCCGGCCGCCGAGGCGACGGTCACAATGTGGCCGCTGTCACGTTCCAGCATTCCGGGAAGGAACGCCTTGGAGGTCCAGAACAGGGACAGCGCGTTGACCTTCATGGTCAGTTCGATGCGTTCGTCGGGCACATCCAGGAACACTTTGCCGCTGACGATGCCTGCGTTGTTGATGAGCACGTCGACTTCGCCGCACTCGGCCTTGACCCTCGCCGCCGCCGCGTACACGGCTTGACGGTCCGTAACGTCAACCACAAAACCCCATCCGGCGTCGGGGGTGATTTCGCGGATCTCGTTAACGGTCCTGTCGAGGTTGGTCTGGTTGATGTCCCATATGACCATGCGCGCGCCCCTGCGGGCCATGTCAAGCGACATCAAACGTCCGATTCCGGCCGCGCCGCCGGTCACTAGAACAGTCCTGCCCTTGAGATTTCTCATTGATTTGTTCCTGCCTTATCGAAGGTGTGATGCTAGATATGGTACAGCAATCTGACTATTACGGGGCGACCGAAACCATTTCCCAGTTGTCGATGGTGACGGAAGCATGGGGATTGAGAGGATCCCAGGTTCCGTTCGGGGCGCCGTAATCGTACATGCGGAGCGTACCGGTCGCGGTAGCCGCGCCGGCCGGGGCAACTGCCGAGTGAGAGAGCACCTGCCACGACGCGCTGTCGATGGAGTAGTCAGCGGCCCAGGTGCTGGAACCACTGATGAAGTTGCCGTCGACATCCTGGAACGCCAGACCCATGCGAACTCTGCCCGCGGTGTCATTGTCAAGGAGGTCGACCGAGACCATCACGTTGTGGCCTTCAGCCGTCGGGTACTTGTAACCCTGAACCAAATCCTGGTTGGTATCGGACGTCCAGGTCAGGACGATACCGGCCGTGCCGTCGGCGCCGCCGTCAACGACTCTGGCACAGGTGTAGGTGTTGCCGGTGCCCTTCACGAAGCCTTCGGGCGGATCCTCGGCAACGCTCTGCTGTTCGAAGTCCCAGTTGTCCATGTTGAATACCGGGCCTTCTTCGCAGGTTTCGACGTTGACATTTTCCAGGTCGGCTTCTTCAGTGAGGACGATCTGGAAGTTGGCGTCGTACTGGCTGACCACGCCACTGACCACGTCGCCCTGCATGCCGATGCACGGAATATCGGTGTATTCGACATAGACCATGACGTCGGTCGCGGTACCGTAAGCGATGGTTCCGGACTTGCCGTTCCTGGAGGTGACCTCGAAGCCGGTCGCCTTTACCACGCGGCTTTCGATGTCCTCGGTGGGAACGGTGCCCGCGGAAAGGTCAACGGTGAAAACGGACGCATCGCCGCTGCCCTGAACGGTGACGGTGTCCTTGCCGGTGATCTGCTGCAGACCCCTGAAGCTGCCCAACGTGGTCACGTGCATCGAAACGTAGTCGCCAACCGCAACCGTGTAGCCCCACTCCGGGTTGCTGCCTTCGTAAATGTACATGCCGCGGGTCGTGCTATCGTCCGCGATGTACCAGCCCTTGGCCGTGACCTTGGTAACCATGACACCACAGAGCGTCATGTCGACCGGACCCTCGGTAAGGGCGAGCAGGTCAACGATCTGCTGATTGGCCGCGCACTCCGGAGGATTGGTGTCGGTAACGTTGGTGTCATCCACGTTGGTGTCGGTGCCGTTGGTATCTTCAACGTTGGTGTCGGTACCGTTGGTGTCCTCGACGTTGGTGTCGGTGCCGTTGGTATCTTCAACGTTGGTGTCGGTGCCGTTGGTGTCTTCCACGTTCGTGTCAGTACCGTTGGTATCTTCGACGTTGGTGTCGGTACCATTGGTGTCTTCGACGTTGGTGTCGGTACCATTGGTGTCTTCGACGTTGGTGTCGGTACCATTGGTGTCTTCGACGTTGGTGTCCGTGCCACCTTCGTCCGCGACGATCGTGTCGGGATTGTTGCCGTCGTCGGTTCCGCTGTTTCCATCACCGCAGCCCCATGCCCCTGCAAGTGCCACGATCGATGCCAGAACCAGCATCCTAGAAGTGAGATTGGTCATGAGAATACCTCCATTTCGACCCCAAATGCCGTCAGACATTATACACCGGTGTTTTCCGTTTGAACAGCCGTAAGGGCGTCTGGATCACACAATTTTCCGCTGCAGGCCTGCAGAGATGACACATCCAGTTTTGCCTCGCGCAGAGCAAGCACTCCGCGGAGGGCGGCTATGCAACCTTCGAGAGTCGTTATGCATGCGACTCCGTTGACCCCGGATGCGACCCTGATCGCCGCGGCGTCGGTGCGCCCGCGGTGGCCCGCCGGCGTATTCAGAACCAGAGAAATTCCAGCATTCTTCAGCATGGAGATGGCGTCGTCCGGGCCCTCGCCCAGTTTGCCGACGACACGAGCCTGAACGCCGTGTTCCGCGAGAAAAGCGGCGGTTCCTTCTGTCGCGTGGATTCCACTGCCGCATTGCTTCAAGAGTCGTACCAGTTCCAGTACCCGCGGTCTGTTCTTGTCGCGTCGATTGAGGCTGACGAATATCGCTCCCGAGCGATGCAGCACGCAGCCCGCCGCGCGAAGAGCCTTGACCAGCGCATACCCGAAACCAGGACCTGATCCCATGACTTCTCCGGTCGATCGCATTTCAGGGCCAAGCACGGGATCCACGCCGAATCGTGCAAATGGGAACACCGGCGCCTTGACCCAGACACGTCCACGGGGGTCGGGCATCGGCAGGTTCAGGTCAACGAGCCTGGCCCCGGCCATGACGCGGGCGGCAAATCTTGCCCAGGGAGCACCGGATGCCTTGTGCAGAAATGGTACGGTGCGGCTGGCGCGCGGATTGACTTCCAGCAGATAGAGCCTTCCGTCACAACGTGCGAACTGCAGGTTCATAAGGCCGACGGCGCCCAGTTCCCTGGAGAGAGTCGATGCGATTTCGAGCATTCGGTCCTGTTCGAGGGTCGAGACGGTCTGGGGCGGGTAAACCTGCATCGAGTCGCCGCTGTGGATGCCTGCCGGCTCGATGTGTTCCAGGAATCCGCACGGGTGAACGTCGGTGCCATCGGAGATGACGTCAAGGTCGATCTCGGTGGCGTCGTCGAGGAAGCGATCAAGCAGCAGGGGGTTGCTTTCAGTCACGCGAATTGCGGAATCAAGTCGTGCGCGTAGCTCTTCGCTGTTCCACACGATCGCCATGCCTTCGCCACCGAGCACGAACGAAGGCCGAAGCATCAGCGGATAACCGAGGTCAGCCGCGGCCTTGATGGCTTCGTCGGCAGTGTGCGCGGTCCGGCTTTCCGGGATCAGAATTCCGTTGCGAACGCACAGAGATGCGAATTCCTCGCGATCCTCGGCAAGCATGATCCCGGCCGGCTTAGTGCCAAGTATGCGAATTCCTTCCTGCTCCAGGCGGGCGGCAACCTTCAGAGGCGTCTGGCCTCCGAGACCGACGATGACGCCCCTGGGACGTTCACGTCTGCACACGGCGAGCACGTCCTCTTCGGTCACAGGCTCGAAGTAGAGCCGGTCGGCGGTGTCGAAGTCCGTGGACACAGTCTCGGGATTGCAGTTGTACAGGATTGGATGCAGCCCCTCGTCGCGAAGACCGGCGACGGCTGAAACGCAGCAGGTGTCAAACTCAAGGCCCTGGCCGATCCGGTTCGGGCCGCTTCCGAGGATTATGACCGCCTTGTCGCCAAGACCGGACCCTTCGCTGACCGTGCCGTGGGCGCTGTAGAAATAGGGAGAGGCTGCCTCGAACTCGCCCGCACAGGTGTCAACTCCCCTGAATCCCGGCTCAAATCTTTCCCGGCCGCACCCACCCAGGTTGATTTTTTCGGGCTGTTTTGACCCACCCAGGTTGATTTTTTCGGGGGCGATGGCGGCCTGGATTTCGGCGTCGCCGAGGCCGTGTGACTTGGCCAGAGAGTAGAGGGAGGCCGGCAGGACACCATTCCTGAAGCTGGCGACCCTGGTCATCGTTCCGACCATCAATCTGACCTGCGACAGGAACCACGGATCCCAGCCCGTGACACGGGACAGGGCCGTTCGTGGCCATCCGCGCCTGAGAGCCTCCGCGATCAACAGCAGGCGGTCGGGCGAAGTGTCGGTCAGGCGGGAGGCAAGTTCTTCGTCGGGCATCGACTCGAACAGGCCGAGAAGGCGCGGTCGACCCTTCTCGATACTGCGGATGGCTTTTCCAAGCGCCTCGGTGAAGGTTCTACCCAACGCCATGGCCTCGCCGATCGACTGCATCCTTGTCGTGAGGCGCTGGTTCAGTCCCGGGAATTTCTCGAAGGCCCAACGCGGAATCTTTACGCAGACGTAGTCCAGGGATGGCTCGAAGGCGGCCACGGTCGTCCTGGTGATACGGTTCGGCAGCTCCTCCAGCGTGTATCCGATCGCCAGCAGGGTCGCCACCCTCGCGATCGGGTAACCGGTCGCCTTGGACGCCAGGGCCGACGATCGGCTGACCCGTGGATTCATTTCGACCACGATCAGTCGACCGGTCTCGGGATGAAGCGCGAATTGAACATTGGACCCGCCGCATTCCACGCCGATCCGCCTAAGGATCTTCAGGGACCAGTCCCGCAGGGTCTGGATTTCCTTGTCGGTCAGTGTCTGTGCCGGCGCGACTGTGACGGAGTCTCCGGTGTGGACGCCCATGGGATCGACATTCTCGATCGAGCAGACCATGATGCCGTTGTCGGCCTTGTCCCGGATGACCTCAAGCTCGAACTCCTTCCATCCGATCAGTGACTCCTCGATCTGGATCGAGCCGACTGGACTGGCCCTGAGGCCCGCCTCGATGATGGCGCCAGCCTCTTCCAATGTTTCCGCGATGCCGCCGCCTTCGCCGCCAAGTGTGAATGACGGTCTGAGGATGACAGGCAGACCTATCTCGTGGACAGCCTTAAGCCCCTCTTCAAGCGACCTGGCCAGATATCCGCGCGAGCAGGGCAGTCCAATGGACTCCATGGCCTTCCTGAACTCCTCGCGATCCTCGGCCAGACGTATCGACTCGATCCCGGCTCCCAGCAGTCTGACGTTGAACTCCGACCAGAGTCCGCGTTCGTGGCATTCGATTGCCAGGTTCAGAGCGGTCTGGCCCCCCAGCGTCGTCAGGACCCCATCCACGTTCTCGCGTTCAAGGATCCTGCGCACCACCCATGGGCGCAGCGGCTCGATGTAGGTCGCGTCGGCCGTGTCGACCTCGGTCATCACCGTCGCCGGGTTGGGGTTGAGCAGAACGACCCTGATGCCTTCTTCCTTAAGCGCCCGAACCGCCTGAACGCCGGAGTAGTCGAACTCGCACGCCTGTCCGATGACGATTGGGCCTGAACCCAGCACCAACACTGTCTTGAGTGAGGGGTCTTTCGGCATCAGATGTTGCCTCCGTTAGTGCAGCGTCCATCGCTTGTCCGGGCGTTTCGAGGTTTCTCAGCGTCGCGTCGGGTCTCCATCGACTCCATGAACCGGTCGAAAAGGACAAGCGCGTCGCGTGGACCGGGACTGGCCTCGGGGTGAAACTGTACCGAGAACACAGGGCGATCCCGCAGCCTCAGACCCTCGATCGTCCGGTCATGAAGGGACAGATGAGTGACCTCAAGGCAGTCCGGCAGGCCATCTGGATTGACGGCGAAGCCATGATTCTGGCTGGTGATCCAGACTCGCCCGGTTTTGACTTCCTGAACCGGATGGTTTGTGCCACGGTGGCCGAAAGCCAGTTTCATGGTTCGAGCGCCAAGCGCGAGCGCCAGAATCTGGTGTCCCAGACAGATCCCGAATATCGGAAGATCCGGCTCGCGAAGAAGCCGGGAGACTGTGGAAATCCCGGCCAGGACCATTGCGGGGTTTCCGGGGCCGTTAGACAGGAACACTCCGTCCGGATTAGAGTCGAGTATTTCCCGCGCGTCGGTTCCCGAAGGGAATACCGTCACCTGACAGCCACGCCAGGCCAGATTCCGCACGATGTTGCGTTTCATGCCGAAATCGATCGCCGCAACCCGAAGCCGTCGACTACAGCAGCGAACGGGCATGGGAGGTGTCTCCTCGGGCGTCAGGTCGAATGGTTCCGGCGCATCCACGGTTACCTGTCTGGTCAGGTCGATGTGGTCGATTCCTTCAAAGGATGCCAGCCTGTCCGCAATCTGATCCGCCGGAGAGCCATCAGTGACGATCGCGGCCTTCATCGTGCCCCGGGAGCGGAGGTGCAGAACCAGCGCCCTGGTGTCGACCCCTTCAAGTCCCGGAACCCCGTTCGCCCGCAGCATATCCTGCAATGTTCCGCGCGCGCGCCAGTTGCTGTGGAGTCTGCTGTAACTGGTCACGACGAAGCCGGCCAGGTGCAGCCTTCGGCTTTCGATGTCTTCGGGATTGACACCGTAGTTGCCGACATGCGGAACCGTCAGCGCCAGGATTTGACCGCAGTAGGATGGGTCCGACAGAGCCTCCTGGTAGCCGGCCATGCCGGTCGAGAAGACCGCCTCGCCCAGCCGTACGCCGCGCCATCCGAACGGAAAGCCCGGGAACACAGTGCCGTCTTCGAGCAATATGTATCCAGTCCTGTTCCAGGGCAGCGGCGACGGGCATGAGTGGATAAACGTTTCCAAATCCAGCTCCTTTCCCTGATGTCGGCGAGGGTCGTAACTGGGCGGAATTGTCGGGAGCTTGCGTGGATGTCAATTGCGGAAATTGAGGAATTGAACAGTAATTGTTCGAAGATGATCCGGGAACCGGTTCTCTGCGGGGCAACATCATCGAGTCACTCGACAGGCGTGGCGGAACACTGCACCGGCAGCTGGACCTGGCACAACTCACTTTCAGGCAGTGGCACGCCAGCCAGACGATCGCGAATCCACTGGAACTGTTCGGGAAGTGACCAGAGCGCGGCCTGTGAGTGCCCCGCGCCGACACACTCCAGGTAATCGAGTCGATAACCCATGCCACACAGGGTTTCGAAGTCGGGCCGCTGCGACGCCGTATCGACCAGGTCGTCGATCTCCCCGTAAACCATCAGGGTCGGCGTGAATCGCGAAGGCTGCACCGAGGTGGTTGAAAGGGCGTTTTCGCGATAGAAGCAGTCCCAGGGGGCGATAGCCTGCCAGTTGTCGTCGGAAGCCGCATCGATGGCGGTTTGCGTGAAAAGCTGGTTCAGGGTGAGTGCGTTGATGTCCACGTCCTGACCGATGCTGATTTTGCACTCCTCGGTCGGGAACAGGTAGCTGGGGGCGTCACGGGCGATGAAGTAGGGCTCTTCGTTCGTGAAAACAAGATCCAGGCCCTGTTCCGGCTCATACCAGAGTTTCATCGTGATCACGCTGACCGCCAGCAGGCCCGTTGAATCGTTGATTGATTCCAACGCCTTCTTGAGCAGCGCGAACAGATCGGTTGGAGGAACCAGGGCGACAACGGCACGGACGTTGAACTCAGGTGCGTACCATGGCCCCCAGAGTTCAGTGAACAGTGACGCGTGGGCTCCCTGGGACACTCCCCAGAGCACGACGTCGTTGGACGCAACGGGATGAACGTTAAGTGAATCGAGCAGTTTGAGACCGCCCCTGACCGCATCCCAGGCGCCGATGGCCGTCTGCTCTCCGACCAGGTAACCGTGGCGGACCGTCGAAGGGTCTCCGAAGCCGTTCATGCCGATGTAATCGGGGGATATGACGATATACCCAAGCGAGGCCACGGCTGGGCCGAGGGCGCCGTCCTGAAGCCAGAACGCCTCGTTGCTGGGCGCGCAGGGATCCGAGAAGCCGGAGGTGCCGTGTTGATAAACCAGCACCGGCAATGGATCGGTGAACGGCTTGCTGTCGTACGGGAAAGAGAGCATTCCGGTGGCCTCGACTGGACGGCCGCGATCCTGCGTCGTGTAGCGGAAACGATGCGTGACAACCCCGTAGGGGACGGGACTCATGGCCGAGAACTCAAACTGTTCGAGAAGCGCGTTGATGGTTGCCGCGTCCAGCGTGAGCATCGAAACCATTTCGGATTCGACAAGATCGCCCGTGGCGCCTGCGGGTAGAAATTCGTACGAAGGCATTCCGCAGTTCGCGTGAGGCGGCTCCGGCACGGGCTGAACATCCGGCCCGATGTCATCCACCGCATCCAGGACGGTGTCTTCCACTGCATCCTGGATGGTGTCTTCAGGCTGAACGGTGTCTTCAGGCTCGCGGGTCTCGCCACATCCCATGGACAGGCACGTCAGCGTCGCTGTAATCACTGCAAAATTCAGAGGTCTCATGGGTTTTCCCAAAAAAGGTGAGCGATTAAATAACGCATCCCATTGGGAGGTTCAATTCCTAATTTTTCAATTACAATGAGCGGCCACTTTCCGGGAGGTGCTTGCGTGGCCAGGTGGTGCCCTGCGATGCTGATCGTGTTGTTGTCGGGCTGTGCCGGGAACTCAACGGACGACGTGTTCGAGCCGGATCCGAACTGTGTGCCGTCGTGCGAGGGCATGGAGTGCGGCGATGACGGATGTGGCGGCCAGTGCGGTCAATGTGATGACGGTTTCAAGTGCCGACAGGGCCAGTGCGTCTGCGGCGTTTGCGGCGGGACGTGCGGAGAATGCCCTGAAATCGATTTCGTCGAGGTTCCAGCCGGGACTTTCGTGATGGGATGCGTTGCCGACGCCGCGACTGTCGACAAGGTTTGTTCAAGTGACGAGTTGCCTCCACACACGGTTGCCATGGAGTCGTTTCTGGCCGGAAGGTACGAGGTCACGGTGGCGCAGTACCGGGAATGCGTTGCAACCGGGGCTTGTCTGCCGGCGGGGGACGACAGCGGCTGCAATGGCCCCAAGACCGGGACGGACAGGCATCCGATCAACTGCGTGACGTGGGAGGACGCAAGCTCCTACTGCATGTGGGCGGGGGCACGTCTGGGATCCGAGTCCGAGTGGGAGTACGCGGCTCGCGGGACGGATGGACGAAAGTATCCGTGGGGAAACCAGGGACCTACGTGTTTGCTGGCGTGGACCGCCGTAGACAACTGCGCTGGACCGTATACCCGCGAGGTCGGGTCTTTCCCGGCGGGTAAATCTGCGTTCGGTTGCATGGATATGGCCGGAAATGTCTCCGAGTGGATCGAGGACCCGTGGCACGGAAACTACAAGGACGCGCCTGACGACGGTTCCGTCTGGCAGATGGATAACCCGGGCGCGGCGCGTATTCATCGAGGCGGTGGGTACAATGCCAGAATCGAGGAAAGCAGGGTGTACAACCGCATGTCCAGCCCTTTGACCGGTTCGTCCAAGTACCTGGGTTTCCGTTGTTTTCAATAGATAAGCGCGCCAGCGTAATGGCCGTCTGAAGGCATTTTCATAAACATCTGAACTCTTGCGCCCCTGTCGGGGCGGGCCTAGAATCCAACCAGCTTATCAGTTCACGAAAGTCCAGATCCGATGATGCCCGGCATTGTTCGGACAGTGGGGGAACAAACATGAATTTGAAGGGGTGTGTTGTCCGGGTGCTCGTTGCAGTGCTCGTCGCGTTGTCCGTCGGATGCACAACGACGGGTCCGATATCACAGGATGCGCTGGACGCGGACGTGTCCTTGCTGGTCGATGTCGTTTACGACCAGGTGGAAGGCGACACCCCGACCGATACGGGGCGTGACGTGGAAGGTGCGGACTCATCCGGGGATATGGGACTGGATATTCAGGATGCCGGGGTGGACGCGTCGGACAACGGGATGGATAGCGGGATCGACGTCGTCGTGGACCAGGGTGGCGGCGATGCCGTGTTCGACGTGACCGACGACACGGGCGCGGACGATGTCCAGGCCGATGCCGGGCGGGACACCCAGGTTTCTGATCCGGGGGCGGAGGACACTGACGAGGATGTGACGACAGGCGGCCTGGTTCTGGATCCGGACGTTGCCGAGATGTCATTCGGAAACGTCCTGCCGGGATGTTCGGGAACCCCTCAGACGTTGAGATTGTTGAATCCCGGTGAAGAATTGATAGTGTTGACTGGTATATGGTTCGAGACTGAATCGCCAGCGATCCAGGTGAACGGCCTGCCCGCATCATTCCCCCACACGTTGGCCGGCGGCGAGGAACTGGACCTGCAGTTCTCTTTCGCGCCGGCCACGGCCGGAACATACGAGACCACAATCTGCGTTTCATACGAAGGGATGCCTGAGGACATTCCCGTTTGCGTGGTTTTGAGCGGAACGGCCGCGGATTGCGGGCCTGGAACGCATAAGTGTTCGTGTGAGTGCGCTGACGACAGCTCGGTTGAAACCTGCGGGACCAGATGCAGTCCATGCACCACCGCCGTGTCGGGAGCGGCTCCGGCTTGTGTCAAGTCCGGTAGTGTCTGGCAGTGCTCGTTCGCATGTCTGGACGGATACCATCAGTGCGGAGGCAGTTGTAAGTCGGATATCGACCCGAACGCCTGCGGGTCGTCGTGCACGTTGTGTTACAGCCAGGCAAACGCCGACAGAGCCTGCAGGGACGGGCAGTGCGCTTTTGATTGCCGGGACGGCTGGGGGGATTGCGACGGAATCTACTCGACCGGCTGCGAGGAGAGCCTGCTGACCAACGAGAACTGTGGCGGATGTGATGTCGCGTGCACGTCGGCTCCTTCTCATGGAGTTCCCGCGTGCGCTGACACAGGCTGTTCGTTCGAGTGCCTTTCGGGTTATCACGCTGATGGAAATCGATGCGAGGTGAATAACGTCGACTGGTGCTGCGGCGATGACGGGGTTGGCGGAACGTGCAGGGACTGTGCGTTCATGCAGACTCCGATGCCACCGCACACGACTGGAATATGTGTCGGGCTTATAGATTTTTCGTGCCAGCTTGTGTGCGAGCCTGGATGGATGAGCACCACCGGCGGCGTGAACGATGGATGTGAATGCCATTTCGTATCGGATTTCGATCAGCCCGGCAACGGTGTGGATGAGGACTGCGACGGAAGCGATGGTCGGACGGATCTGGCCTGGTATGTGTCAACGACCGGGTCAGACCTGGCGGACGGTTCGGCGACGGCGCCCTTCAGAACCATCCAGAAGGCGGTCGACTCGGCAGAGGGAGCGTTCATCAGGAAGCATGTGTATATCGCGGCCGGCGTGTACGAGGAGAACGTCACGGTCGTCGGTCCGGTGTCGCTGATCGGTGGTTTTTCCACGGACGGCGCGTGGACGTACTCCGAGACGAACGTGACCACCATAGTGGCCATGGGCAAGGTTGCTGGCCGCACCATTGCGATAGATGCGGTCGATGTGAGCCAGGAGGCATGGTTCGCGAGTCTGACCCTTGTGGCCGGCGCCGAGGTCCAGACGTCGGACGGCGTCGATGTGTACGGTGTGAAGTGTTCAAAGTGTCCAGGCCTGGGTTTGTACCGGCTTGATGTTTCGGTTGGACCGGGCGGCAATGTGACAGAGGTTCCAGTTGGGGCAAACGGTGCCAACGGCGGAAATGGCGGGGCCGGCAGCTACGTCGGAATGCCCGGCGCCGGCGGAGTGTCTGCCTGCGGTCGTGAGGGCGGCGCCGGCGGAATGGGAGGCTCTATTTCGTCGGGGTACGCTGGTGACCCCGGTAATATCGTGGGCGAGGGCGGGGGCGCCGGAGGTGCTGGCGGTGTTTCGACATGGGCTGGCGACGGCGGGAACGGCGCCGGGTGCACAGTGTCCGGGCAGGATCGTGGCGGGGCGCAGACCGTTGGCTCGGTTGTGAGCGGATACTGGCTTGGCACGGCCGGCACGACCGGCGAGGCGGGGTGCAGCGGTCACGGTGGCGGCGGTGGCGGTGGCGGTCGCGGCTACTACGGTGAGTATCCGGAATACGGTGGCGGCGGCGGTGGCGGTGGCGCGGGTGGCTGCGCAGGTGCCGGTGGACCCGGCGGCAAAGCCGGCGGCGCTTCACTGGGAGTCCTGCTGGATCAGTCGACCGGCGCAAGGATTGAGAATTGCGTGATATCCACATCGGACGCAGGTGACGGCGGTGTCGGCGGCACCGGCGGAACCGGTGGAACCGGCGGTCTCGGCGGTCCATGGACGAACGGCGAGAGTGGATACTACTCCGGAGAAGGCGGCATCGGCGGACAGGGCACCAACGGCGGCAAGGGTGGCGGCGGTGCGGGTGGCGTTTCCTATGCCGTGTACCTGTCGGACACCGTTCTGATTCTTCCGGGGAACAATACGCTGTCGAACGGCGAGCCGGGTGTTGGAGGATCGACCTCCGGCATCAAGAACGCGGTCGACGGTGTGTCCGGGTTGTTTAACTCTCCGTAGTAATTGCCTTTACTCGCTTTCAACCTGCTCGTCGCAAACCCACCCAGGTTGATTTTTTTACCTACCCAGGTTGGTTTTTTCACCTACCCAGGTTGATTTTTTTCACCCACCCAGGTTGATTTTTTGGGTACCCAGGTTGATGGGATGTGGGTGCTTTTGGGGGTTGCCACGCGCGCGCGGGCAATGGTACTGTCTTCACGCCGCCGTTCAGGCGACATGCCTTCTCCGGGACTTCGCCTGACAGGACGGGATTTTCACACTCTTTTGTTCGAGGTCTGTATGCCTAATGCCAACGTCCAGATTCCAAGGCCCAAGAATGAACCGGTTCGCGACTATGCACCGGGGTCGGCCCAGAAGGCGACCCTGAAGGCGAAGATCGCCGAGATGCTGGGGGAACAGATAGAGATCCCCTTGATCATCGGTGGAAAGGAAGTCCGGACTGGAAAGCTCGGGAAGGCCGTCTGCCCGCATGATCACAATCATGTCCTGGCCACATATCACATGGCCGGACCTGACGAGGTCGCGATGGCAGTCAAGGCCGCTGACGAGGCATGGAAGACCTGGTCCGAGACCCCGTGGGAGGATCGAGCCGCCTGCATGCTCAAGGCTGCCGAACTGCTGGCCGGTCCGTGGCGTGATCGTATGAACGCCGCCTGCATGTTGAACCAGTCCAAGACCGTCTATCAGGCCGAGATTGACGCTGCCTGCGAACTGATCGACTTCTTCCGGTTCAACCCGTACTACATGAAGTTTATTTATGATCAGCAGCCCGAGAGTTCCCCGGGCGTCTGGAATTTCGTCGAGTACCGTCCGCTCGAGGGGTTCGTATTCGCGGTGACGCCTTTCAACTTCGCGTCTATCGCGGGCAACCTGCCGACCGCCCCGGCACTGATGGGCAACACGGTGCTCTGGAAGCCGGCATCGTCGGCCGTCTTCACGGCGTACAACATCATGCAGCTTCTGAAGGCCGCCGGGTTCCCGGATGGAGTCATCAACTTCATTCCCGGTTCGGGCGCACAGGTCGGAAATCCCGTCATGTCGTCGCCAGCCCTCGCCGGCGTGCATTTCACGGGTTCGACGGCCGTATTTAACAACATGTGGGCGCAGATCGCTGCCAACCTGCCGAACGCACGCACGTATCCCAGGATCGTCGGTGAGACCGGCGGAAAGGACTTCATCTTCGCGCATCCGTCCGCCGATGCCACCGCCCTGGCGACCGCGATGGTCCGTGGTGCGTTCGAATTCCAGGGTCAGAAGTGCTCGGCCGCGTCACGCGCGTACGTTCCGCGTTCCCTGTGGCCGAAGACGCGAGACCTGATCGTCGACATGGTCGGTCAGATCAAGATGGGCGCGCCGACCGATTTCCGTAACTTCATGTGTGCGGTCATTGATCAGAATGCGTTCAACGATCACAAGCGATACATCGAGTTCGCGAAGACATCGCCCGAGGCAGAGATCCTTTGTGGTGGCGGATACGACGATTCGATCGGTTATTACGTCGAGCCGACCG
>Ga0209606_1001501_pt1 | contig 28638 bp, 20 predicted proteins | sample AD_UKC057_MetaG_FD_184412 | JGI IMG/M metagenome (GOLD analysis project Ga0209606, IMG submission 184412) | Active sludge microbial communities of municipal wastewater-treating anaerobic digesters from USA - AD_UKC057_MetaG (SPAdes) (version 2) | ecosystem: Engineered > Bioreactor > Anaerobic >...
AGGGTGCCGTTGATGTACAGCTCGATGGTGTCACCGCTGCAGACCACCCGGTAGTCGTTCCACTCGCCCAGGGGCCGCTCGGTGGAGGGCTTCATTTTCGGCGTGCGGCGGTCGTCCTTGTTCTTGTGCTCGTTGAACGTGGTGCCGCCGATGACCCAGATGTCCGCGGCGTCCCCGCTGTGGAGCTGGCCCTCGATGGACTTGGCCGCCGTGCAGGCGTGGACGCCCTGGTCGTCGGTCAGCGAGAACGCCGGCCCGCCGGGCCCCACTGTCGGCCCGGAGGCGTACTCGACCCGCGCCCGCCCCGCCTCGTCCAGCACGAGCTTCGCGCCCTGGAGGTCGAAGGCGATCTCCGCCCCCCAGGCCGGGCACGCCATGATCGCCAGGAGCAGGCACAGGAGGAACTGCGGACGGCGGGACGCGGCCCGAACGACAGGCCCCGATGCTGCGGTTGGCGGATTCGTGAACATGTTCGTCCACCTCGTTGAATGAATGACTTTTTTTTGGATGCGCAAATCGTGACATTGCGACTGGCACGTCCATGGTCGGATGATATACTTGGTTCTGTTCGACAATCAAATTCCTTGCGAAAGGAGCGCGACCATGTCAGACGCACCTCCCAATCGTTTCCAAGCCCGCTGCTGCCCGTGCACGTCCTGCCCGGCCGGGGCGCTGAGCCGTCGCTCGCTCCTGAAGGCGGGCTCGCTGACCATCGGCGGGATGGCCATCGGCTCGGTGGCGTGGTCGGCCCTGGCTGCCGCCGAGGGCGGCGAGGCCGAGCCCGTCGCCCCGCCGCGGGCCGCCCTGAAGATCAAGCCCGTCCTGACCTACGACGTGCCCAAGCGCCGGCCGGCCACGAGCTGGCGAAGCTGGGGCGGCATCGAGACCGAAGAACAGGCCAAGGAAGAGGTCGCCCGGATCACCGGCGAGTTGGAGAAGATCAAGGCCGCCGCCGACTTCCCGCTCGAACTCATGCCCGTCTCGGCCGTCCGTGGAGCCATGCCCAAAGAGGTCCACGCGGAGATGGAGAAGGCGGACGCGGTGATCGTGTACCCGGCCGGGGGGGGCATGGGCGCCGCGGACGCCGCCCTGAAGCTGGGCAAGCCGGTCATCGCGTTCATGCGCCACCGCAGCGGGCCGGTCTACCTGTACTACGAGATCATCAGCCCCCGCTACCTGCACCGCCACAGCGACAAGCTGAGCACGCCGGGCATGGACAACACCGACGTCGTGGTCGACTCGTTGGACGAGCTGACCTGGCGCCTGCGGTCGCTGTGCGGGCTCAAGAACACGATGGGCGCCAAGGTCGTCTGCATCGGCGGGCCCGACGCGTGGGCCCAGCCCAAGGACGTCGTGCCCAACCTCGTCCGCACCAAGTGGAAGATGGACCTCCAGACGGTCAGCTACCCGGAGCTGGGCAAGCTGATCCAGGCCGCGATGGCCGATCCGGCCGCCGTCGCGCTGGCCAAGAAGCGGGCGGCCGCCTACCTGAACATCCCCGGCACGAAGCTGGAGACCGAGTTGCCCTTCGTCGAGAACGCCTTCCTGCTGGAGCAGGTCTTCCGCAATCTGATGACGGCCGCCGGCACGCGGTACATCACGATCAACCACTGCATGGGCGCGATCATGCCCATCGGCAAGACGACCGCCTGCCTGACGCTCTCGCTGCTCAACGACGAGGGCTACCAGGCCTACTGCGAGAGCGACTTCGTGGTCATCCCGTCGGGCATCCTGGCGGTGAACATCTCCAACCGTCCCAACTTCCTGAACGACCCGACCTACCCGCACGACCACCTGATTACGCTGGCCCACTGCACCGCCCCGCGGCGGATGGACGGCAAGAACCTCGAGGACGCCCGCATCCTGACGCACTTCGAGAGCGACTACGGGGCCTCGCCCAAGGTCGAAATGAAGAAGGGCACCAAGGTCACCAACATCATCCCCGACTTCGCCTCGGCCAAGTGGATCGGCCTGGCCGGCGAGGTGGCCGACGCCCCGTTCCTGCCCATCTGCCGCTCGCAGATCGAGATGGCCTACCAGGTCGACGACCTCAAGGTCGCCCAGAACATGCCCGGCTTCCACTGGATGACCATCTACGGCGACTACCTCCGCGAGGTCGGCTACGCCCTCAAACGCGTGCCGATCGCGTGGGAAGTGCTGTGAGCCGAAAGCGTGGGAGTTATGGGAGCTATGTGACTTATGGGAAGTATAATGTCCCATGAGTCCCATAACTCCCATAGCTCCCAGCCCATGATCGACCCCGACCGCATCCAGATTCTGCACGACGGCCCGGCCCGAGGAGTCCGGATTGCAGCCCGCAGCGCCGTCCCCGAAGATACGGAATGCAGACTGGCCGGACGCAGTGACGCAGAGAGACAAAATGCAGCCTCGCCGCCTTCTGTTTTCGCTGGTACAATGGGGCGTGAGGTGATCTATGGGCTGGAGAGAACGAATCAAGGTTGATCCCATGGTCTGCCACGGCAAAGCATGTATTGCCGGCAGCAGGGTCATGGTCTCGGTGGTCCTGGACAACCTGGCCGCTGGAGAGACCCCGGAGACGATTGCCGCCGAGTACCATATCGGTCTCGAAGATATTCAGGCGGTCCTGGAGTATGCAGCCGAACTGGCAAAGGAGCGGGTTCTTCCTCTCTCGTCCGGGGCCGCTTGATGCATATCAAACTCGATCAGAACCTCCCGGAAGGGCTGTCACGAGCACTCGCGGAAAGGGGGCATGATGTTCTCTCGGTTTGGGATCAGAACCTGACCGGAGCACAAGATCCCACGCTGCGCGAGGTCTGTCAGGCCGAAGATCGTGTGCTGATCACGCTCGACCTGGACTTCGCCGACATTCTCGTCTATCCTCCGTCTGAAGCCCCGGGAATCATCGTTTTGCGCTGCCCGGTTCAGAGCCGCAGACAAGTGACGAATCTCGCGCTCTTTGCTGTGGATGCCCTAAAGAATGAGGATATCCGTGGCAAGATCTGCGTGGCGGAGCCGGGGCGCACTCGCATACGCGGCGGGTGATTGCCCATGATCGACCCCGACCGCATCCAGGTTTTGCACGACGGCCCGGCCCGAAAGGGCCGCTACGTCCTCTACTGGATGCAGGCCTCCCAGCGGGCGGACGGCAACCACGCCCTGGAGTACGCCGTCGAGCGGGCCAACGAACTCAATCAGCCGGTGCTGGCAGGCTTCGGCCTGACCGACGACTTCCCCGACGCCAACCTGCGACACTACGCCTTCATGCTCGCCGGCCTGGCGCGGACGCGCGACGACCTCCAGCGGCGCGGGGTGAAGCTGATCGTGCGACTGGGCCGACCCGACGAGGTCGCGCTGGACCTGGCCGGCGACGCCAGCCTGCTGGTCTGCGACTGCGGCTATCTCCGCGTTCAGCGGGAGTGGCGCGAGACGGCCGCGGTGCGGGCCGACTGCCCGGTCCACCAGGTCGAAAGCGACGTGATCGTGCCCGTCGAGACCGCCAGCGACCACGAGGAGTACTCCGCCGCCACGCTGCGCCGCAAGGTCCACAAGCACCTCGACCGCTTTCTCCAGCCGCTGCCGCCCGTGCCCGCCCGTCGAGACTCGCTCCACCTGCGCGTCGGCGGCGAGGACCTCTCCGACGTGGACGCCCTGCTGCGAAAGCTGAAGATCGACCCGAGCGTCAAACCCGTGAGAGAGTTCCCCGGCGGGATCAACCACGCCCGCGAGCGCCTGCGAGAGTTCCTGGCCCGCAAGCTCGACGACTACGCCGACCGCCGCAACGACCCCTCGCTGGACCTCCAGTCGCACCTCAGCCCCTACCTGCACTTCGGCCAGATCTCGCCGCTGGAGATCGCCCTGGCTGTGCGGTCCGCCCGCACGGCGCCGCCGCAGGCCGTCGAGGCGTTCCTGGAACAGCTCATCGTCCGCCGCGAACTGGGCATGAACTTCTGCCACTTCAACCCGCGCTACGACCGCTACGAGTCGGCCGTCCCCGACTGGGCCCGCCGGAGCCTCGCCCGCTGCGCCCGCGACCGCCGGCCGGCGATCTACAGCGGCGAGCAGCTCGAGCGGGCCGAGACCGCCGACGAATACTGGAACGCCGCCCAGCGCGAGATGCTCACCACCGGCAAGATGCACAACTACATGCGGATGTACTGGGGCAAGAAGATCCTCGAATGGACGGCGAGCCCCGAGGAGGCCTTCCGCGTCGCGCTGCACCTCAACAACAAGTACGAACTGGACGGGCGCGACCCCAACTCCTTCGCCGGCGTGGCCTGGTGCTTCGGCAAACACGACCGCCCGTGGACCAGACGCAAGGTCTTCGGCACGATCCGCTACATGAACGCCGCCGGGCTCGTGCGGAAGTTCGACATGGACGCCTATGTCGAGGGAATAGGGACGAGGGAATAGGGATTAGGGAACAGGGACGAGGGAATAGGGATTGGGGAGCAGGGATTAGGGACCAGGGGTCGGAGAGTAGGGACTGGCCGGCTACTGGCTACCGGCTACCGGCTACAATCTTCCGCTCCAGCAGAAAGCGCCACCCCCACTGCCCCTCCCACTGGCGGGTGTGGGTGCGGTCCGGGTTGCGGGTGACCTTCATGTTCTCCTTGCAGCGGTAGCCCGCCCGCAGCGTGTCGCCCTTGATCTGGATGATGAAGAATCCCGCCGTCGTGTTGCCGTCGTTGATGCACGTCCACTTCTTCGCCTCCCCTTCAGGCGCCCAGTCGCGCAGGCCGGTGCCCGTGTGCCCGTACAGGCAGAGGACGACGTTGTACGGCCTGGCCGCGTCGTACAGGGCCTTCCAGTCGTCCTCGTGCCACCAGTTGGTGTCGAAGCCGGCGTGGCTCATCAGCACGACCGGCCGCCCGCTGTCGCCCACGTGTCTGGCCAGGTCGTCCTTCAGGAACGTCAGCGCCCCCTGCGGGTTGTGCCACTTGGGGCTGTAGCGGATCTTCTCGTGCTGCGCGTCGGCCGGGTAGATGCCCAGGCTGACCAGGTGCACGTCGTCCCAGTCCCACGAGTAGTGCAAGCCGTTTTCGGACAGGTTGGTCAGCCAGCCCTTCTCCTTGCGCAGCGCGTTGCGTTTCTTCATCTCGGCCTGGAAGCTGACGCGGCTGCGCATCTTCTCGGTCGTCGGCGGGCCGTCGTGGTTGCCCCACGTCTCGTACACGCGGAACTTCAGCAGCCCGTCCGTGCCGTCGAGCCCCATCTGGGCCAGGAACGCCTTGAACTGCTCGGCTGTGTAGTCCTTGTCGCCCGCCACCTTGTCGCCGTCGTCGATGCAGTCGCCCAGCAGCACCACGCCGCGAGGGGTGTCGATCGCGCCCCCGCCGAGCTTCTCGGGCCACTGCCGGGCGGCGATGCGGTTGATCTCCTCGATCGTCTCGCGGTTGTACTCGTTCCAGGCCGCCGACTCGAAGGCCTTGTAGTGGCTGTCGGAGGTGGAGACGAACGTGACGTTGCGGCCCTGGAGCGGTTTGGCTTCCTGTCCGCACCCGCAAGCAGTTCCGGCAAACCAGCACAGGCCCAGGACCAGCAGACGGCTGATGCTCTTCATTCTTCATCTCCTCGGCGATGGGCGGAGGTCCGCGGCGCGCGATCCGGCGCGGGCACGATGATCCACAACCGCCAGACTGTACCAACGCAGGTGCGCCCGGGGGTGCTGTTGATTTTGCGCAGCAGGCGGCAAATCTTGCGCAGGCCCGCCCGCGACCGCGCCTCCCGGGGGCCGGACCGGTCGCGGCGGTCACTGGCCCGCGGACGCCGTAGCGGATATGATGCTTGCCCGCACGAGGAGCATGACATGGACACTGCCGCCCTGTTCGGCCGGATCTTCCTGAGGTACTTCTTTCTGCTGGGCCCGTTTGCGGTCGTCTCGGCCTTTTTGACGCTGACGCGCGAGCTGGGCCAGCGGGAGCGGCGCCGCACCGCCGTGCGCTCGACGCTGGCGATCGTCGTCATCTGTTTCGCGTTGTGGCTGATCGGCAACCAGTTGTTCGCCGTGCTGGGGATCACGCTGGACGCGTTCCGGATCGGGGCTGGGGCGCTGCTGTTCCTCTCCGGGGCGCAGCTCGTCCAGGGGCGCGACCGCCACGATGCCCTGCCGGCCGACGGCCAGGACGTCGCGGTCGTCCCGCTGGCCATCCCCATCGTGGTGGGTCCGGCCACCACGGGCGCCCTGCTGGTGATGGGGGCGGAGCTGCACGGCTGGACGCAGCAGGTCGCGGGCGCCGCGGCCCTGCTGGCAGCCATCCTGGTGGTCGGGGCGGTCTTCCTGCTGGGCTCGCGGATCGAGCGGGCCCTGGGCCCGCGCGGGCTGGCCATCCTGACCAAGCTGACGGGCCTGTTCCTGGCCTCGCTGGCCGCCCAGATGATCTTCACCGGCATCCGCAACTTCCTGTCGCTGCCTACGCCGGCGCGAGGCTAGATGGGCGCAAGAGAAAAGCCGACCCAGGGATTCGAACCCTGAACCTCGGCTTTACGAAAGCCGTGCTCTACCGTTGAGCTAGGTCGGCGAGATCGGGCCAAGGCCCGAACGTCTCTATGTACCAATTTCGGCCAATTCAAGCAAGAGCTTTTGGAAGACGCGTAAGGGGTCAGGTGCAGGGGGCGTTTGTAGTGACGCCGTGAGGCGTTGCCTCTACCATGCCCTCACGGGCACCTGCCTTCGGCAGGCAGGCACTACGAACGGGCCGATCCTGCCCGGGCCCCACAGTTCTCTCCCTGTAACTGACCCCTTACAGTGGGCAGGCCACCGACCGGCCGATTCTCTGCACCGCCCCGAAGGGGCATTGGAGGGTAGCCGGGGGTGAGGCCCTTTGGGCCGAGCCCCCGGTAGGCGGGTCAAGGTGCGCAGAGCCCCGGCAGGGGCGTCGGAAATAGGACACAGGCGCGCACGCCCCGGTATTCTCCGACACCCCGTTGGACAGGCGGGACGCCTGTCGTACCGCAAACCTCCAGCCCTTCAGGCTTGCGGTTTGAACGGTGCCGCCGCGCGTGTCTGTGTTTGGGGTGGCCATCCGGCGCGAGTGCGGGCGGTGGCCACCCCGACGCAAGTCGCTGGTTCGTGCCATCCCTCAAGGCGTGCCCGGCCCGTAGGAACGGGCATGCCTTGGGGGTGCGGCTGATGCTGGGCCTTCTGCCGGCCACACTTGTTCGCAGGGGCGGATGGTCGAGCCGTCTTGCATTAACCTGACTCTATCCACTTCCGCAAGCGACGAGAAGCACCGCTTGGGTTGTGTCGGGCATCTCGCTGGCCGGGCACGCCCAAGCCTGCGTCCCCAAGGGACTACGGCTTGAGCGTGGCACGAGTGACTCCACTTCTCTTGGGGGGGCCACGGCCCTTAGACGCGCTCGGGCGTCCCTACACGTTCTGCTGTTCTCTGCTGCTCTGCGTCTCTGCGTCGTGGGGGGCGGCGATCGGGGTGATGCGGGCGGGGAGCCTGCCCGAAAGCAGGTACTCATGCTGGCAAAAGCTCAATGTCCCATTTGGGGGTCCGATGTCACAGAGTATTACGAGTATTCAGGATTAGCCTATTCTGCGTAGGATTTGTAACCACTTGCCATGCATGTTGTTGTGTGCGAATCTCGCATTGCGAGCAGGCGGGAAATTTCCGAAAAAATGGGACGTATGAATTCGGAGCCGGCGGGGGCGTCGGCGTCAGGGGACCAAGTGTCGTCGGACTCGTCGGCCGAGGCGGCAGGTGAGTTCGTAGGGGATGGTGCCGGCCTGGCGGGCGAGGGTCTCGACGCTGTTGGGCGCGGCGGGGTCGTTGGAGAAGATCTCCACCTCGTCGCCGACCTGGGCGTCGGGCGCGTCGGTGAGGTCGATGATGATCTGGTCCATGGAGACCCTGCCGCGGACGGGGGCGCAGCGGCCTCGCACGCGCATGACGGCCTGGTTGGACAGGCAGCGGAAGTAGCCGTCGCCGTACCCGACGGGCACCAGGCCCAGGCGGGCAGGGCGGTCGAAGGTGTGCGAGAGCCCGTATCCGCAGGGGCTGCCCGCGGGCACGGTCTTGGTCTGCATCAGTCGCCCGGTCAGTCGCAGGGCGGGTCGCAGGGGCAGGCGGCGCATGAGCTGGTCGGACGGCTGATAGCCGTAGAGCGCGATGCCGGGGCGGACCATGTCCAGGTGGTACTGGGGCAGGTCGATGGTGGCGGCGGAGTTGGCGGCGTGGAGGGTGAGTCCGGCCGGCCCGCCGCAGGAGGCGACGGCGGCCTGGAAGCGGGCGAACTGTTCGTGGACGTAGGTCTTGTCGGCTTCGTCGGCGGTGGCGAAGTGGGTGTAGAGGCCTTCGAGCTTGACGTGGGGGGTGGCGCGGAGGCGGGCGACGAGTTCGCCGGCCCCCTCGGCTGGGACGCCGCTGCGGTTCATGCCCGAGTCGATCTTGACGTGGACGTGTGCGGCGGCGCCGAGGCGGCGGGCGGAGTCGGCGACGACGTCCACCTCGGCCTGGTTGACCACCGTCAGCGTCACGCCGCGTGCGACGAGTTCGTCGAGGGCGTCGCGGAGTTCCTGCCCGTCGGCGTAGGCGCAGGCGGAGAAGAACTGAAGGATCGGCCTCTGGTAGCCCAGGTCGCGGAGTCGGATGGCCTCTTCGGGCGTGGCGACGGCCAGCACGTCCGACAGCTCCTCCAGCAGGCCCAGCAGGGTGGACAGGCCGTGCCCGTAGCAGTCGGCCTTGACGACGCTGCAGAGCTTGCAGCCGGGGGCGAGCAGCCCGCGGAGCAGGCGAAGATTGGCCCGGATGGCCGACTCGGAGATTTCGGCGTTGAGGTAACTTTCCATGGCAGATCCGTCCGCCGGTCCGTCGCGGGCGGGCAGCCCGGCCGGCGGACGATGGTCCATCCTCTACCCATTCGGCAAAAGGGTCCGGCCCGGTTGAGTCCATTTTGTCGTCCGCGGCCGAGCCCCCTGTAATCTACCAGATAACCATGGGGAGGCGGACATGTTTCAATTCGAGAAGCAGGAGGATCAGTCCATCCTGAGGCGCGGGTCGGCCAGGTCCAGGCGGTACATGATCTGGTTGTAGTCGTAGCGGGGCGTGGGGTGCTCGTTGCCGGAGAACGTGGCCGTGTAGGTGCCGTCGAAGTAGATGATCCGCCCTCCCTCCTCGTCGAAGTAGGGGTGGTGGCAGGGGTGGTAGAACGAGTACTTGTCGTGCGTGACGATCTTGCGGGCCGTGGTCCACGGCCCGGCGGGGGAGTCGGCCTGGGCGAACCAGACCTCGCCCAGCATCGAGCTGCCCCAGACTTGCAGGCCGACCATGATCCACTTCTTTCGGCAGGCGTTGGGGTGGAAGGTCCCGCCCTGGAGCTTGATGGTCTTGCCGCCCTCGATGTCGCGGAGCTGGAAGCGGGCCTCGTCCGGCTTGATCTTGCGGGCCTTGATCAGATCGGCCTCCTGCTCCTGGGTGATCGGGTCGGTGTTCGCCTTCCAGGCCCAGACGAGCTTGCCGGCCTGGTCGCGGTGCAGCGGGGGGTCTGACTTGTCGAAGCGGCTGCCGGGCTTGAGGCAGGTGAAGGCCTCGTAGGCGGACATGTCCTTGAGGGCGTCGAGCGTGGCCGGCGCCCGGACGACCGGATAGGGGGCGGGGAACACGTAGTAGTCCTTGCCGCCGTCGGTCCACCTGACGGGCCGGCCCTGGGGGTGGCGCCACTTCTCGGCCTGGGGCAGCTCGAGCACCTTCTCGAAGATCTCCTTCCGGTCGTTGTAGAGCATGAGCCCGTGTTCGAGCACGTGGCCCAGGCCCTTGAGCTGGGCGTAGTGGGCGGCCATGCGCTGTTGCCCGGCGGCGTCGGGCACGACGACGAAGCCGTCGAGCCAGACGAGGACGGCCTGGCCTGGGCGGGTCATGGGGGCCATCTTGCGGCTGAAGCCTTCGGCGTCGACGAAGTAGTCGAGGTTGACGCCTTGGCTGGGCGGCAGGCCGCCCTTGCCCGGCAGGAGCGAGGTGGCGCCGGACATCTGGAAGTGTCCCAGCGGGTAGCGGACGCGGTTGGTGTCGCCCCAGAACCAGTAGAGCTTGTCGCGGTAGATCGCGGTCATGACGGAGTCTTGTCCGGTGACCTCGGCGTTGAGCGTCGGCTGGCGGATGGGCGCGGGCAGGCCCAGCAGGACCGAGTCGCGGTAGATGCCCTGCCCGGTGACTCGGTAGAGGCGCTCGGCGACGTTGAGTCGCTTGATGCGGAGGACGGCGGCGCCGCCGGGCTTGACGTCCAGCGCCCGCCCGGCCATGCCGAAGCCGTCCTTGGGGAACTGGTAGCCGTGGCTGGTGACGGTGAAGAAGACCTTGCGGTTCATCAGGCCCGGTTCGTTGAAGGCGACATAGCCGGCAGAGTCGGTGTACCAGCGGTCCTGGTTGGTGGTCTTGAGTTCGACCAGGGGCACGCCGCGCGCGGTCTGGTCGTCGACGACCTGGATCTTGAACGGCTGGATCGGCGTCGTCGCCGGGGCGGGCGCCTCCGCGGCGGGCGAGGCGGCGGCGATCAAGGCGGTCACCAGGGACAAGGCAACAACACGCATGGCGGGCTCCCAAAAGAGAAGGCCTGGGGCGACAGGGATTGTGGTCCAACGGTTCCCACAGCCGATCGCCGCCTAGTATAATGCGCGACATGAGCCAAACGCTACACGTCGGCGCCGAGAAGCTGTATCGCGGAGCGGTGCTGGAGCTTCGGCGGGTGAGCTTTCGCGGGCGCGACGGCGGGACGATCACCAAGGACATGATCCACCATCGCGGGGCGGCGGTGATCCTGCCGGTGCTGGGCGACGGGCGGATGGTGCTGATCCGCTGCTACCGCTACGCGATGGACGATTTCCTGTACGAGTTGCCCGCGGGCACGCTGGAGGAAGGCGAAGACCCCGCCCGCTGCGCCGCGCGGGAGCTGGCCGAGGAGACGGGCTACCAGGCCCGGCGGCTGGAGCTGCTGGGTCGGCTGGCGGCCTCGCCGGGCACCAGCGACGAAGTGCTCCACACGTACCTGGCCGACGACCTGACCGCGGGCCCTCAGGACCTGGAGCGCGACGAGGACATCCGCGTCGAGCCGCTGACCCAGGAGCAGGTTCGACAGATGCTGCTGGACGGGACGATCCGCGACGCGAAGACCGCGGCGGCGATCGGGCTATACTGGCTCAGGAAGGGCGTTCACTGACATGGGGCTGCACAACCGGCCATACTGGAGAGACCGAGACCCCGAGAGCGGGAGCGACACCTGGCAGGGCGGGCCCTTGCGCCTGTATCTGCCCAAGCCCGGCCCAGTGGTGCTGGTCCTCATGGGCGTCTGCTTTGCCGTGTTCCTGGTGAACACATTCATGGAACCCCAGACGCGAATAAAAGTCTTCCTGACGCTGGGGTTGGTGTTTCCCGACGCGGCCGAGGTGTGGCGATTCCTGACCTTCCAGTTCCTTCACGGCCACGCGCGGCACATCATGTGGAATCTGGTGGGGCTGTACTTCTTCGGCCCGCCCCTGGAGAAGCAGTGGGGAAGGCGGCGTTTCCTGGCCTTCTACCTGGTGTGCGGGGCATTCGCGGGGGCGTGCTATCTGCTGATGTGCATCATCTGGCCGCAATTCGAGGACGTCCCGCTGGTCGGAGCATCCGGCGGGGTTCTCGCCTGCCTGATGGCCTGCGCGATCCTGTTTCCGAGCATGAGGGTCATCGTGATCCCGATCCGGTGGGTGGCCTTCTTCTACGCGGTCCTGTATCTCCTGAGCATCGCCCACGACCGCAACCTGGCCGACGGCGCCCACCTGGGCGGGATGCTCGCCGCCGCCCTGTGGATCTGGCTGTTCCCCAAAGTCGCCAGGGCCGGCGCCCAGGCTCACGGCCGCCTGCAGAAGGGCGCCTGGGACAAGAAGATGAAGGCCCAGGCCCGGGAACGGGCCGAGGTCGACCGCATCCTCCAGAAGATTCACGACGAAGGCATCAACAGCCTCACCCGCCGCGAGAAGAAGCTCCTCCAGGACGCCACCCGCCAGCAGCAGAAGGAAGAGCGGGAAATCTACCGGGCGTGAGGGAATTGCGGACCTGCCTGCCGGCAGGCAGGTTGCGGAATGCGGATTTGAACGCGACGATCGCGCAAGTGCACATCCGCGTTCCGCAATCGTCAGACTAGCAGCGTCGAGAGGGGCTGGCGCCCGCGGTTGGTGCCGTGAGCCTCGTGCCAGTAGCTGACCTTCTGCTCGCCCGCCTGCCAGCAGAGCTGGACTTCCTTGCCGTCGATGATGCTGGGGAAGTCGACGATGCCCACCGACCAGTCCCGCAGGCTGACGCCCACGTCGTCGAGCTCCTCGAGATACACGCGCAGGCGCTCGGCGGTCTGGCCCAGGCGTTCGCGGGCGGTGTCGGCGCGGGCGAAGTCGTGGCCGGCTTCGGCGGCGTCGACCGCCTCCTGGAGATCCAACAGGGCGTGGTATTCACGGACGATGTCGCCCACGACCCGCTTGACCAGCACCAGGGCGCGGTCGGCCTCCTGGATGGTGAAGTACCGCTTGGCTTGCCGCGGGGGCGGAGCATGTTCCATCGAATGGTCCATAAGTCAACTCACGCGTTTCTCATTGCCCGGTCGCCCGGGCGGGGACGCACTAGTCGTTATCGGCCGGTCGGGCGTTCCAACATGAGCCCGACTCGCCGCCACACATCGTAGGCGCGACGTTGCCAGCCGTTGCGCCCGGGCGGTTGTCTCTGGCATTACAGCCGCCATCCGTTATGCTGGTGGTTGACGGAAAGGAGCCGATTACATGGCCGCGAAAAAGATCCTGATGCTGGTGGGCGACTATGTGGAAGACTACGAGGTCATGGTGCCCTTCCAGGCCCTGCGGATGGTCGGGCACGCGGTGGACGTGGCCTGCCCGGGCAAGAAGGCGGGCCAGACGGTTCGGACGGCCGTTCACGACTTCGAGGGCGACCAGACCTACAGCGAGAAGCCGGGGCACAACTTCGCCCTGACCGCGACGTTTGAGGAGGTGTCGGCCGAGCGGTACGACGCCCTGGTCCTGCCCGGAGGGCGCGCCTGCGAGTATATCCGCCTCAACGAGGACGTGCTCAAGATCGTCCGCCACTTCATGCACGCCCGCAAACCGGTGGCCGCCGTCTGCCACGCCGCGCAGATCCTGGTGGCGGCCGGCGTGCTCGAGGGGCGCTCCTGCTCGTGCTACCCGGCTGTCGCGCCCGACGTGAGGCGCTGCGGCGGGCGGTGGGTCGATTTGCCCATGGACCAGGCGACGGTGGACGGCAACCTCGTCTCCGCCCCCGCCTGGCCCGCCCACCCGGACTGGCTGGCCAAGTTCCTCAAGGTCCTGGGCACCCGGATCGAGCCGTAGGCCAAGGGACACAACGGACGGAAGGGACGGAACGGACGAGGGTCGAAGCTTCTCTGTCGTTTTTGTCCTTCGGGTCCCTCCCGTCCTTTGGGGACCGCCACTGGAATGAGCCATGAAGAAGACCAGGCCCGACATCGAGTATCCCTGCCGGTGGGAATACACCATCATCGGGCGAAGTCACCCGCAGGTCCGCGGCGCGGCCGAGGCGGCGGCGGGCGGCGTTGAGTTCGAGCTGCTGGAATCGCACGTCAGCCGGGGGGGCAAGTACTGCTCGATGACCCTGCACGTCGTGGTCGAGGACGAGGCACAGCGCGACCGGATCTTCCTGGCCCTGCGCGAGCACCCCGACGTGGTGATGGTGATCTGATCGGCGTTTGCGTCGAGCGGGCCGGGCGGCTATCATACAAGCGAAGTCGCGGGCGGCGGAGCCGGCTCGGCGCCGTGCGCCCGCGAGCGAGGAAAAGGAAACGACGATGACGGACTTTCCGGTACGGCGGATGCGGCGGCTGAGGGCGACGGCGACCCTGCGCCGCATGCTGGCGGAGGTAAGCCTCACGAGCGATCACCTGATCGCCCCGCTGTTCGTCCGCGAGGGACAGGGCGTCCGCCAGGAAATCGCCTCCATGCCGGGCCAGTACCAGCTCTCGGTGGACACCGCGCTGGAGACGGCGGCCCGCTGGGCGGGCAAGGGCATCCGGGCGGTGCTGCTGTTCGGCATCCCGGAGGCCAAGGACGAGATCGGCAGCGAGGCGTGGAACGATCAGGCCGCCGTCCAGCGACTCTGCCGCCGGATCAAGCAGGACCATCCGGAGTTGCTGGTGATCACCGACGTCTGCCTCTGCGAATACACCAGCCACGGGCACTGCGGCACGCTGTGCGAGCGGGCGGACGGGCAGACGGACGTGGACAACGACCTCACGCTGGCGTCGCTGGCCAAGACGGCCGTCTCGCACGCCCGCGCGGGGGCGGACATCGTGGCCCCGTCCTCCATGATGGACGGGCAGGTGGCGGCCATCCGCAAGGCCCTGGACGCCGCCGGCCTGACCGGCACGGCCATTTTGTCCTACGCGGTGAAATTCGCGTCGGCCCTGTACGGGCCGTTCCGCGACGCCGCCGAGAGCGCCCCGCAGTTCGGCGACCGGCGGACCTACCAGATGGACTATCGCTCGCCCCGCCAGGCCCCGCTGGAGGCGGCGACCGACGCCGCCGAGGGCGCCGACCTGCTCATGGTCAAGCCCGCGGCCGCCTACCTCGACGTCATCGCGGACGTTCGCCGGCGCTTCGACCTGCCCCTGGCCGCCTACCACGTCAGCGGGGAGTACTCGATGATCAAGGCGGCGGCCGCCAACGGCTGGCTCGACGAGCGCGGGGCCGCCATCGAGATCACCACCGCCCTGCGGCGGGCCGGGGCGGACCTCGTCATCACCTACTTCGCCGAACAACTGGCCGACTGGCTGAGGGAGGGCTGACACCTCAGATGGCGCACGATCCCTCAAACAGCGCGGGCGGCAGCCGGGATTGCGGGGCGTTCTTCCTCGACGTGGTCGGGTGCTATGCCCGCCAGCACGTTCATATCGACTGGACGGACCAGCCCCGCCCCACCAACCCCCAGATCGAGCAGATCATCGAGGAGACCTGGGCCAGTCAGACCCAGCACGCCGACCAGACCAAGCGCCTGCTGTACAACGGGCGGCTGTGCCGCCTCATCGAGTACGCCGCCGACAACGATCGGATGACCCTGAAAATCGGGCCGGTCTCGTTCAAGGAGTTCCTGGGCACCAACGGGACGCACGCCCACCTGCGCTATCTGCACGGGCCGGAGGTGCTGGCCGACCCGCTGGGGGTGTCGGCGGCGATCGTGACGCGCGACCAGTTCATCCTGCTGGGCCGCCGCAGCCGCCACGTGGCGCTCTACGCGGGACGGATCCACCCGATCGGGGGCATCGTCGAGCCGCCCGCCGCCAACGGGTCGGTCGATCCGTTCCGCACGTTGATCGACGAGATTAGCGAGGAGACGGGGATCTCCGTCGAAGACACTTCTCCCCCCTGCTGTCTGGGGCTCATCCGCGACAAGCACACCGTTCAGCCGGAACTGATCTTCGAGCTGGAGGTCCATCGCGACATGCCCTCGATCCGGGCCGAGTCCGTCAGCGCCCGCGACGCGGAGGAGCACACCGAATGGGTGCCTGTCCGTAATCACCCCGCTGCCGTGGTGACCTTCATCGAGCACCATTTCGGCGACCTGACCCCGGTGGCGCTGGCCACCTTGCTGCTGCACGGGCTCTACCGTTGGGGCAGCGGCTGGTTCGCCGCCGCCCGCGGCTACCTGCGGAGCGTGATCTAGAGAGGCTGGGTCTTGGTGAATTGCCCCCCGAACGCTGCTGTTGCTCTTGCCGGACACTTTGGCCGATGTATAATATAAGCAGCCGGGACGGGACGCACGCCGGCTCCACCGCCGATACAGGACCTGCCTTGTATGTGGGACGTAACCTCCAACCTCGGGAGACCTGCCATGAGTGCCAAAACCCTGTCTGTCGTTGTGTGTGCGCTGTTCGTGTTGGCCTGCACGCTGGGGATCGCTCTGGCTGCACCCTCAAAGGATGCCGCCACGGCCATGCGGGTCAAGGTGGCCTCCGCCCGCCTGGGGCCTGACCTCGGGCAGGCCCTGAGCCAGCTGGAAAAGCTGTCGGGCACCGCCTTCTACCCCGACTGGCTGGTCCTGGGCGACCTGGGGCTGGGCAAGGACACAGCCGTCTCGGTCGAGGGCACCGAGGCCGCCGTGGGGCAACTGTTGGACGCCGTGCTGCACAAGGTCGCCCCCAAGGGTCAGATGCTGGCCTGGTTCATCGACCGCGACCGCGTCCACATCACCACCCAGGCGCGGGCCCTGGCGGCCACCCGAAGCCGGGAACAAGCCTCCTCCGCAGCCGCCAGGCCCGGCGGGCGGCGGGTGCCGAGCAGCACGACCCTCACTTTCGACGAGACCCCCCTGGGCGACGCCGTCAACTTCTTCCGCTCGTGCAGCGGGCTGAACATCCACGCCAACTGGAAGGCCCTGGAACTCTCGGGCATCACCAAGGACACGCCCATCTCCCTCAAGGTCAACAACATCTCCCTGGGCAAGGCCCTCACGCTGACCATCGAGCAGCTCAACGCGGGCAAGGCCCGCGAGGACAGCATCTACTGGGTGGTCGACGATGGCGTGGTGCTGATCTCCACCGGGACGGCCCTGAACCAGAAGACCAAGATCAAGACCTACGACGTGGGCGACCTGCTGACCTTCGCCCCGGAATTCAAGGGGCCCCGGTTCAACTTCGACATGATCGGGAACAACAGCGGCAGCAGCACCGGCGTGAACGGCAGCGGGATGGGCGTCGGAGGCGACCGCAAAGGGCTGTTCGACGAGGAAACCACCCGCGAGGACCGCGAGGATCGCGACAGCCGGGCCGTCCAGCGCAAGGAAATCCGCGACACCCTCATCAAGACCATCAAGGAAGCCATCGGTGAGGACATGTGGACCCCGACCGGCAAGGGCTCGATCAAGATGATCGGCAACCGCCTGGTGATCTCGCAGACCCTGCTGGGCTTCAAGCTGCTGGAGGAGTCCGGCACGCTGCATTGATCGCTCTCGCCGCCGACAATCCAACCTGAAGACCAAGGCCCACCCCTTAGGGGTGGGCTTTTTTCTGGAGGGACTCTTCTTTGCTGCGCGATCCCCCCCAAAAAAACACGGGACCCTCACGACCCATACGATCCACAGGTCCTGTGTGAGGGGCTCAAGCGCGAATGCCGGCCGCTACGACGGGAAATACTCTTGCAGGGGGCGGACGGTCCAGGCCTCGTTGGCGTCGCCGCTTTCCGCCCCGGCCCGCAGGGCGGCGATGGCCGCCGTGGCCGCCTCCGCGCCGGTCATCGTCGTCACCAGCGGAATGTTGTGGATGGTGGCCAGGGCGCGGATCTTGCCTTCGTCGGTGGCCGGGCCGCGGGAGGTCGGCGTGTTGATCAGCAGGTCCACCTGGCGGTTGGTGATGAGGTCGGCGATGTTGGGCCGGCCCTCGGTCAGCTTGAAGATGCGCTTGCACCGCACGCCCGCCCGGTGGAGCATCTCGTAGGTGCCGCCCGTGGCGACCAGGTGGAACCCCATGGCCGCGAGCTGCTGGCCGATGGGCACCACGTGGGCCTTGTCGGCCTTGTTGACCGACAGGAACACCGTGCCGCTGGCGGGCAGCTTGACGCCCGCGGCGAACTGGCTCTTGGCGTAGGCCAGGCCGAAGCTCATGTCCACGCCCATCACCTCGCCCGTCGAGCGCATCTCCGGGCCCAGGATCACGTCCACGCCGGGGAACTTGGTGAAGGGGAATACGCTCTCCTTGACCGACGTCTGGGCCGGGCGGGGGGCCTCGGTGACGCCCAGCTCCTCCAGGCTCCTGCCGGCCATCACCTTGGCGGCCAGCTTGGCCCAGGGCACGCCGGTGGCCTTGGAGACGAACGGCACGGTCCGGCTGGCCCGGGGGTTGACCTCCAGGATGTACACCTGCGAGTCCTTGATGGCGAACTGGATGTTCATCAGCCCGCGGACGTTGAGCCGCCTGGCCAACAGGCGAGCCTGTCGCTCGATCTCCGCGACCACGCCCTCGCTGAGGCTGAAGGGAGGCAGGGAGCAGGCCGAGTCGCCGCTGTGGATGCCGGCCTCCTCGATGTGCTCCATCACGCCGCAGACCACCGCCCGGGGGTTGGCCTCCTGCGTGCCGTCGCGCCGCGGGCCGAAGTCCGCGATGCAGTCCACGTCCACTTCCGTCGCGTTGCCCAGGAACTTGTCCACCAGGATGGGGTGGTCGCGCCCGACCGTCGAGGCGTCGACGGCCTTGGCCATGTAGATGTCGAGCTGCTGCTCGTCGCTGACGATCTCCATCGCCCGTCCGCCCAACACGTAGCTGGGCCGCACCAGCACCGGGTAGCCGATCCGCTTGGCCACGCTGCGGGCCTGCTCCACGCTGAAGGCCGTCCCGCCGGGGGGGCACATCAGCTTCAATTCGTCCAGCACCTCGGCGAATCGCTTGCGGTCCTCGGCCAGGTCGATCGAGTCCGGGCTGGTGCCGATGATCGGCACGCCGGCCTCCTCCAGCCCGCGGGCCAGGTTCAGCGGCGTCTGCCCGCCGAACTGCACGATCACGCCGTAGAGGTAGCCCTTCTGGCCCAGCGGCTGGCCGTTGAGCTTCTCGCAGATGTTCAGCACGTCCTCGAGCGTGAGCGGCTCGAAGAAGAGCAGGTCGCTGGTGTCGTAATCGGTGGAGACGGTCTCGGGGTTCGAGTTGACCATGACCGACTCGAAGCCCAGTTCGTCAGCCGCGAAGGCGGCGTGGACGCAGCAGTAGTCGAACTCGATGCCCTGCCCGATGCGGTTGGGCCCGCCGCCCAGGATGACGATCTTGGGCTTCTCGCTGACGCGGGCCTCGTCGTCCACGAACGTCCGCACGTCCGTGTCGCACTGGGTGCTGTCGCCGCAGCAGGCACCCTGGGCGGTGGGGCAGCCCAGCGCCGCGGCCGCCGTCACGCGGCGGATCGGCACCTCGTACGACGAGTAGTAGTACGGCGTGTACGCCTCGAACTCCGCGGCGCAGGTGTCCACCAGCTTGTAGACCGGCTCGACGCCGGCGGCCTGGCGGAACGAGCGCATCTGCCTCTCGTCCACGTGCCAGATGGTCGCCAACTGCACGTCGCTGTAGCCCCATTGCTTGGCCTGGCGCAACAGGCCGACCACGCGCTCCATCCGCGGGTCGTCCAGGCGCTGGCCGACGATGAGGGCGGCGACGTCGGTCACTTCCTGGGCCAGGCCATGCAACTCGCTCTCGAAATCCACCAGTTGCTTCATCTGGGTGAGGAACCAGGGGTCGATCTTCGTCAGCTCGAAGACGTCGTCGACGCTCCAGCCCATCTTGAAGGCGTAGCGGACGTAGTAGATCCGCCCCTGGGAGGGGATGGCGAGCTTGCGGCGCAGCTTGGACTTCTCGATGGGGTACTCGGTGTTCTCGCCCGAGCGGTCGATCGCCGCCGCGCCGTCCGGCGCGGGACGGAGCGACTTGAGCCACTTGTCGTTGCGGTCCAGGCCCAGGCCGAACCGCTTGACCTCCATCGAGCGGATGCCCTTCTGGAGCGATTCCTTGAACGTTCGCCCGATGGACATGGCCTCGCCCACGCTTTTCATCTGCGTGGTGAGGGTTTCGTCGGCGTCGGGGAACTTCTCGAACGTCCAGCGGGGGATCTTCGTCACGACGTAGTCGATGGTCGGCTCGAAGCAGGCGGGCGTCTCGCGCGTGATGTCGTTGCGGACCTCGTCCAGCGTGTAGCCGACCGCGAGCTTGGCCGCGATCTTCGCGATGGGGAAGCCCGTGGCCTTGGAGGCCAGCGCGGAGGACCGGCTGACGCGGGGGTTCATCTCGACCACGATCATGCGCCCGTTGGCCGGATCGACGGCGAACTGGATGTTCGACCCGCCGGTCTCCACGCCGATCGCCCGGATGATGGCGATCGAGGCGTCGCGCATGAGCTGGTATTCCTTGTCGGTCAGCGTCTGGGCCGGCGCGACGGTGATCGAGTCGCCCGTGTGCACGCCCATGGGGTCGAAGTTCTCGATCGAGCAGACGATGACCACGTTGTCCGCCTTGTCGCGCATCACCTCCAGCTCGTACTCCTTCCAGCCCAGGACGGACTCCTCGATGAGGATCTCGCTGATGGGGGAGTACTCCAGGCCGCGGGCGGCGATGGTCTCGAACTCCTGGACGTTGAACGCGAACCCGCCGCCCGTGCCGCCCAGCGTGTAGGCCGGGCGGATGCAGACCGGCAGGCCGACCTCGTTGACGATCGCCCGGGCCTCGTCCATGGTGTGCGCGATGCCGCTGCGGGGGACGTCCAGGCCGATCTCCTGGCAGATCCGCTTGAAGGCGGTGCGGTTCTCCGCCCGCTCGATGGCCTCGCGGGTGGCGCCGATCATCTCCACGCCGTACTTGGCCAGCACCCCGCGGTCATACACCGCCACCGCGGTGTTCAGCCCCGTCTGCCCGCCCAGCGTCGGCAGCAGGGCGTCGGGCCGCTCTTTCTCGATGATCTTCGCCACCGCCTCCGGCGTGATCGGCTCGATGTACGTCCGGTCGGCGAACTCCGGGTCGGTCATGATGGTGGCCGGGTTGGAGTTGATCAGGACGATCTGGTAGCCCTCCTCGCGGAGGGCCTTGCACGCCTGCGTGCCGGAGTAATCAAACTCGCAGCCCTGCCCGATGACGATCGGGCCCGAGCCGATGATCATGATCTTGTGAAGGTCGTCTCGTCGTGGCATCTTGCCTGAAATCCTCTGTCCGTTCGTAGTGCCGCCGTGAGGCGGTGCTGTTCCAACAACATGCGGGCCCCAATAAATGCCCTCACGGGCACACTACGAACGCCCGCGATGCGCGCAGACTTCAACCGCCCGCGCAAAAACTACGGAAACATACCAATTCGCCCCCATTCTAGCAAGGACCCTTTTAGAACTGCTTAAAACTATTAGCCCAGCTTTAAGCCCGAGCGCGGAAGGCCGTAGGCGGCTGCCACCAGCTTGATCGGATGGAACGTCTTCTTGCCGGTGGCGAACTCCATCTGCATCTTGCACGTGCCGCACTCGCTCATGCCGTACGGCGAGTCCAGTTCCTTCAGGGCGTCCAGCATGGGCGCGCCGGCCTTGAGCGAGAGTTCGAAGTTGCGCTTCTGGAAGCCAAACGTGCCCGCGATCCCGCAGCAGCCGCGCTGGATCACCGTCACCTTCACGCCCGGGATCAGGCGGACCAGCTCCACCCCCGTCAGCCCGCCCCGCAGGGCCTTCATGTGGCAGGGGGCGTGGTAGCCCAGCTTTATCTCCAGCGGGGCGAAGTCGGTCTTCAACTGGCCCGCCCTGTGCAGGCCGACCAGGTAGCCCGTCAGTTCGCGCGTAGCCGCCGCCAGCTCGCGGGCCTCGTCGGACGGCTCGATCTCCAGCCACTCTTGGCTCAGGCACAGGGCGGCCGTCGGCTCCGAGACGACGATCTTGTACCCTTGGCGCACGTAGGGCAGGAGCATGCGGATGTTCTCGCGGATGACAGGGCGGGCGGCGGCCAGGTCGCCGTAGTCGATGGGCGGCATGGCGGCTGAGAGCTGGTCGGGCAGCGCGACCTCGACGTTGTTGTGGTGCAGCACGTCCACGACGGCCCGGCCCAGGGCGTGATCGTTCCATCGGGCCAGCAGGTCCACGAAGTAGACGACGCGGTCGACCGGCTGGGCGACCGGACCCAGGCGCTTGAGGTGGCGGCGGAGCTTCTTGAGCCCGTCGCCCCAGGCGAAGGGCGGCATGGGCCGGCGCCGGTCCACGCCGGTGAGCTTCTCCATGATCCACCGCACGGGCGCCAGGCGGGTGGCCGCCGTCGCGACGGGTCCGAAATGCGAGCCCAGGCGGCTCATCCCCTCGCCGCCGGCCAGCACCTTCTCGACCTTCTGGAGCCCCACGTCGCGGGCGTAGCGGGCCTTGAGTTCGTTCATCAGCTTGGGCACGTTCACGCCGCTGGGGCACTCCAGCACGCACGACTTGCAATTGATGCAGAAGTCGGCGATGCGGCGCAGCTCCGGGCGGCGCCGGTACGACTCGTCCAGCAGCCCGGTCACCAGGTGCCGCATCAGGTTGGCCTTGGCCCGCGGGCTGGACTCCTCGCTCAGCAGGGCGCGGAACATGGGGCACATGGCCTGCGTCTTGACCATCCCGCGGCAGACGCCGCAGCCGTTGCAGGCCTCCATCTCGGCTTCCAACTCGCCCTTCTCCCAGTGCAGCAGCGTGCCGGCGGTCATCTCGGGGCGGTTGGCGGCATCGTAGCGGAGGTCGCTGAGGACCAGGTCCTCGCCGCTGCGGTCGGTGACGATCTTGCCCGGGTTGAGCACGCCCTTGGGGTCGAAGGTGGCTTTGACCTGGCGCATCAGCTCGTACAGTTCGCCGTACTGGTCGGCCAGGAAGCCGCTGCGGACCAGCCCGCAGCCGTGCTCCCCGCTGATCGACCCGCCCAGCTCCCACGCCAGCTCGAAGGCCGAGCGCATCAGTCGCGGCAGCTTGGCGCGGTCCTCGCTCTTGTGGAGGTTCAGGAACGGGCGGATGTGCAGCTCGCCGTGGCCGGCGTGAGCATAGTGGACGAGTTGCACGCCCTCGCGCCGGGCCAGTTCGTGCAGGCGGCGGATGTACGTCGGCATGCCGTCGGCTCCGACGGCGACGTCCTCGATGCCCGGCACGGCCTGGAGGCCCGTCCGCCCGCGGAACAGCAGCGGCACGGCCTTCTCCCGAATCCGCGTGACCTCGAGTTGCTCGTCGCGGTTGCGCAGGACGGCCGGCTGGCCCTCCAGCCCCGCTTGGGCCGCCAGTGTCGCCAGCACGGACTGCACGACCCGCTCGGCCGACTCCTCATCGTTCTCCTCCACGCCGATCAGCAGCGTCGCCGCCGTCTTGGGCAGCAGGGCGGCCTGCTCGGGATAGGCCTGGCGGGCCAGGTCCAGCAGCGTGGCGTCCATGAGTTCGCAGGTGGCGATGCCCGAGCGCGACAGGGCCGGCAGGGCGTCGGCGCAGGCCTCCATCGAGGCGAAGCACGCCTGCACCATGTACCGCACCCGCGGCACGCTCACGAGGCGAAGCTGGGCGGCTACGGACACCGCCAGCGTGCCCTCCGACCCCGCCAGCAGGGCCGGCCAGTTCACCTTGCCGCCCTCGCAGATCCCCTGGAGACGGTAGCCGGCCCGGTTGCGGTCGGCCTTGGGCCACTGGAGGTCGATCTTCTTCTGCCACTCGCTCAGCAGGCGGGGCACCTGGGTGACGATCTTCTGCAACAGGTGGCTGGGACTTCCCGAGGCGGGCTCGGCCCGGCCGTCCGCGCAGAAGCGCACCAGCTCTCCGTCGGCCAACACCGCGTCGATCCAGTCGATGTGGTCGCCGGTGTGCCCGTATCGCATGGAGTGGGCGCCGGTGGCGTTGTTGGCGATCATCCCGCCCAGGGTGGCGCGGTTGCCGCTGGCGGGGTCCGGCCCGAACTGCCAGCCCTTGCCCGCCAGCTCGTCGTTGAGCACCTGGAAGACGCAGCCCGCCTCCACCACCGCGGTGGCGCAGGACTTGTCCTGGCCTTCGGGGATGTTCACCGCCAGCAGGCGGTTCATGTGTCGCGTGAAGTCCAGGACGATGCCGCGCGTGAGCGACTCGCCCGCCAGTCCGCTGCCGGCGCCGCGCGGGGCGATCGGCACGCCGCGCCGCGCCGCGATGCGCACCGTGGCCGTCACGTCCTCCGCGCCGGCCGGCACGACCGCCAGCAGCGGACGCACCTGGTGAACGCTGGCGTCGGTGGAGTAGAAGGCACGGTTCAGCGGGTCCGCGAGCACCTCGCCCGCCAGGGCTGCCCGCAGCTCTTCAGCCAGCTCCACGTTGTCCTCGTCACCCCCCGCAACAGACGACACGGATTGAGTTTCTTCAGTCACGGTGATACCTCGTGCCAACCACTATACCCGTTCGCGCTCACGCCCGCCACAGCAGGCGGGCTGGTCACTTCAGTGATCCAGGCGCCAGGCCCCCGAACGCTCCAATCTCGTGCAGGTGTGGGAGGCGTGGTCCGCTCCCCATGTGGTGGTTTGCTTGCCGTCCACCGCCGCGCGGGATATGCTGAACCCGTGACCGGGGAGACGGTAGTGGCCAGACGCAGGAGACAATCGGGCAAGGGCAGTTCGAAGACGGGCCCTTCACGAAAGGCCGAGGCGCTGTGGGCGCTGCTTGGCCTGTGCGCGTTCGCCTCGATTGGGGGGGTCTTCTGGATGGTTCAGGCCTGGGGGTGGCGCGGATTTCTGAACCGGGTGCTCACGGTGCTGGGGATCGCCCTGGCCCTTGGGCTGGGGTGGAAGTTCAGGCGGGGCCTGTGGGCGTTGACCAAGGCTGGGCTGCGGGCGGGATTCATCGCGATCGGGCGACTTGTGAGGGGCAAGAAGCCCCCGCCCGAGCATCCGCTGGCGCCCAGGCTCCGCACGCTCGTGCCCGAATGCACCGATCCCCAGGGGCGGACCCTGATTCCTCTCTCTCGCCTGGCTGAACTGCTGGAGTACGGGCCTCGGGAGCGGCTCACGCCGACCCAGAGCGTCCGGCTGTGCGAGACGATCGAGCAGGCCGGCTACTGCGTCGAGCCGGACGCCCGCCTGACGGGCAAGTCCTACCGGGGCGACGAGACGGTGACGGCCTTTGCGAAGAGGGGCGATGAGCAGACCTCGCCCCAGCGGTACAAGTCGGCCTCGTTGTTCCTGCGGATGGGGGTGGCGGTGGCGGCCGCTGACGGGCAGGCCGACGAGCGCGAGCTGGCAACGATCATGGAGCAGGTGGAAACCCTGTTCAATCTGAACGAGCACGAGCGCCGCCGCGTGGGCGCTCTGGCCATGCTGCTGGTGACGTCCGGAAACGACACCGCCGGCCTGGCCCGCCTGGTGCGGGGCCTGGACGCCGACAGGAAACAGGCCGTGGCGAAGCTGCTGCTGGCGGTGGCGGCGGCCGACGGCGTGGTGACGAAGGAAGAAATACGGGCCCTGCGAAAGCTGCACAAGACGCTGGGCTTCGACAAGGGCGAGATCGACCGGGCGCTGGAGTCGTTGCGGCACCTGGGGGAGGCACCGGTGACGGTGCAGCCGGCGACGGCGGCGCCCGAGGGCGAGATCATTCCCGCCGCGCCGGACGAGGCGGAGGCGGAACAGGAGTTTCGGCTGGATCGCTCGGCCATCGCGGCGATCATGGCCGACACGCGCGAGGTGGCGCGGATGTTGGCCGACGCGATGGCGGCAGACGAGGAGCCCGTTGCGGGCCCCGAGTGGCAGACCCGCTGGGCGGGTCCGGCCGTGCTGGAGGCGCAAACCCCCGCCGCGCAGTCCGCGCTCGCCGCGTCCGAAGAGTCCCCGGCGGCGAACGAGCCGCCGGTCGCGCCGCCCTCGGCCCTGGTCGCGCCCGCGCCGGTCGCGGCGCCCGCGCCGGACACCCCGCCCGCTCGCGGCGGACTGCCGCCTGTTCCCCCGCGCTACGCCGCGCTGTACCATCTGCTGGTGGCCCGCAAGCAGTGGCCCACTCGCGAGGCAGCCGACCTGGCCCGCGAGCAGGGCCTGATGCTCAACGCCGCCCTGGACGCCCTCAACGAGTGGGCCGCCGACGCCTGCGGCGGGCAGCTCTTCTACGAAGAAGACGAGTGCATCATGATCGAGCAGGAATATCTGAATTGAGGACATCTTCATGCCGCCGCTGAAAATCACGGAACGGGAGAAAAGCGCGATCCTGAGTTCGCTGGCCGCCGGCGTCGTGCCGCGGATCGGCTTGCAGCACATCCAGGTGGACCGCAAGGAGGAGGTGGCCGCCCTGCTGGAGGACCTGGGGCGGATCGAGTCGGGGGCGGCCTCGGTGCGGTTCATCGTGGGGCGGTTCGGCACGGGCAAGAGCTTCCTGTTGAACGTGATCCGGACGGTGGCCCTGGAGCGGAAGTTCGTGGTGGCCCAGGCGGATATCACCACCCAGCGGCGTCTCCACGCCAGCGGGGGCGAGGCCCGCTCGCTGTACGGCGAGTTGATGAAGAACCTCTGCACCCGCGGGCGGGCCGACGGCGGTGCGCTGCCCAGCCTGGTCGAGCGGTGGGTCAGCGGGGTGGCCCAGGAGGTCACCGCCGCCGGGGGCGGCGAGCAGGACGTCACCCAGCGCCTGCACGAGCTGTGCAAGCCGCTTCAGGACCTGGTGAGCGGTTTCGACTTCGCGGCCGTGATCTCCCGCTACTACGAGGGCTACCTTCAGCAGAACGAGCCGCTCCAGACCGCGGCCCTTCGCTGGCTGCGGGCGGAGTACTCCACCAAGACCGAGGCCCGCCACGACCTGGGCGTGCGGAGCATCATCGACGACGCGTCGATCTACGACTACCTCAAGCTCTTCGCCGCCTTCGTGCGGATCGCGGGCTACGCGGGGCTGCTGGTGTGCCTGGACGAGCTGGTGGTGCTGTCGCACCGCCTGAACAACAAGACCGCCCGCAACAACAACTACGAGGCCATCCTCCGCATCGTCAACGACTGCCTCCAGGGGGCAGTCAGCGGGCTGGGCTTCCTGTTCGCCGCCACCGACGAGTGCGTCAAGGACAAACGTCGCGGACTGTTCAGCTACGAGGCCCTGGCCACTCGCCTGGCCGAGAACCGCTTCGCCTCGGACGAACTGGTGGACCTGACCGGGCCCGTGCTGAACCTGCGGCCGCTGTCGCCCGAGGACTGCTACGTCCTGCTGCACAACATCCGCCACGTCCATGCCGGGGGCGACGCCGAGAAGTACATCGTGCCGGACCAGGCTATCGAGGCCTACCTGAAGAGCTGCGACCAGCGGATGGGCAGCGCGTATTTCCAGACGCCCCGCGAGACCATCAAGGACTGGGTCGGCCTGCTCAACGTCGTCCAGGCCAACCCGTCGGCTGACTGGCAGGCGCTGATCGGCGAGATTTCCACCAGCCAGGTCGAGAGCGTCGATCCGTCGGTGGCGGCGGCGAAGGACGAAGGCGACGACCTGGCGAGTTTCAAACTCTGACCATGAGCGACGCACAGCCGGACAAGCAGGAGGGCGACGCCCGCGGCCACGAGGCCGTTGGGGCGGCATTCGACCTGCTGCATCCGGGCGTGCAGAAGCAGTTGTGGCGGATGGGGTGGAAGAGCCTCCGCCCGCTCCAGGTGCGGGCGATCCACGCCATCCTGGAGGGCCGGGGACACGCGATCTTCTCGGCTGCCACAGCCTCGGGCAAGACGGAGGCGGCCTTCCTGCCGATCCTCTCGCGGATCGCGGACGCCGGCGACGGCTCGGTGCGGGCGGTGTACGTCGGGCCGCTCAAGGCCCTCATCAACGACCAGTTCCGCCGCGTGGAGGACCTCTGCGGCTACCTGGACGTGCCGGTGCACCGCTGGCACGGCGACGTGGGGGCCTCGCACAAATCGCGACTGCTCGCCCAGCCCGCCGGCGTGCTGCTGATCACGCCCGAGTCGCTGGAGTCGTTGTTCGTGAACCGCTCCGCGAACCTGGGCGGGCTGTTCGGCGCCCTGGCCTTCGTGGTGATCGACGAACTGCACTCGTTCCTGGACAACGAGCGCGGCCTGCACCTGCGGAGCCTGCTGTCGCGGCTGGCCCGCCTGAGCGGCGACGAGGTCCGCCAACAGGGCGGGCTGCGGATCGTGGGCCTGTCAGCCACCATTGGCGAGCCGGAGCTAGCCAGGCAGTTCGTGGATTCGGACCGGCCTGGCGAGGTCCGATGGATCGAGGAGAAGTCCGACGGCAAGGAGATCAAGTACCGCATCCACGGCTACCGCGTCGCGCCAGCCCCGGCGGACGAGGACGATCCGGAGGGCGGGGCCCAGCGGGCCGAGATCGCCCGCCAGATCGTCAGCCACTGCAAGGGCCAGGCGAACCTGATCTTCGCCAACTCCAAGGCCGACGTGGAGGAGTACGCCGACCTGGCCCGCCGCTCGGCCGAGGAGCAGCACCTGGGCGACGTGTTCCTGGTGCATCACGGCTCGCTGTCGGTCGAGATCCGCGAAGACGCCGAGGCGACGATGAAATCCGCGCGGACGGCGACGGCGTTCTGCTCGTCGACGCTGGAGATGGGCATCGACATCGGCAGCGTGCGGATGGTGGGGCAGATCGGCCCGCCGGGATCGGTCTCGTCGACGTTGCAGCGGATGGGTCGCAGCGGGCGCCACGGGGGCGAGCCCCGCATCATGCGGGTGTACGTCGAGTGCGACGAGCCGTCGGCCGACGCGTCGATTTTCCATCGCCTCCACCTGCCGCTGGTGCAGGCGGCGGCGGTGAGCGAGCTGATGCTGGAACACTGGATGGAGCCCTGCCAGCCGCCCGCGTGCGACCTGAGCACGCTGAGCCACCAGGTGATGAGCGTGATCGCCGAGACGGCCGGCGCCCCGGCGAGCGAAATCCACCTGCGGCTGTGCGGGAAGGGCGCCTTCGGCGACGTGGACGCGAAACTCTTTGCCGCGCTGCTGCGACGGCTGGGCCAGGCAGACGTGATCGAGCAGATGCCCGGCGGCGACCTGGTGCTGGGGCTGCTGGGCGAGCGGCTGCGGCGCGACCGCGGCTTCTACGCGGTGTTTCCGACGGCCCGGGAGTACACGATCCTGCATGCCGGGCAGCCGCTGGGGACGTTGGAGGTGGCCCCGCAGCAGGGCGACTGCCTGCTGTTTGCGGGCAAGCGGTGGCGGGTGGAGCGGGTGGACGACGAGCGGCGGGAGATTCACGTCGCCCCGGCCCGCGGGTA
>Ga0209606_1001502_pt1 | contig 28633 bp, 19 predicted proteins | sample AD_UKC057_MetaG_FD_184412 | JGI IMG/M metagenome (GOLD analysis project Ga0209606, IMG submission 184412) | Active sludge microbial communities of municipal wastewater-treating anaerobic digesters from USA - AD_UKC057_MetaG (SPAdes) (version 2) | ecosystem: Engineered > Bioreactor > Anaerobic >...
TAATTACCCAAATAAAGATCTTCAGTACTGCGAGAGGCTATAGTAACTTTCATGTCTCGCCCCTTTAGTTTAGTATCATCGCCGCCCTTATTAAAAATATTTAAGATAGTTTCTCGGTCAATATCGTAATGATGTAGGTCTTCACCCAACACTTCAGTATTGGCTTGCAATAAAGCATCAGCCCGCTCTGGGGTTAAGACTGGAGCTATTAACTCCCGTAATTTAGTTTCATAGGTATCAAAGAAGAAAACAAACTCATTAAAAGCTTTGTTCAGTTTAGCTATATTTTTTTGTAAATTTTCTTTTTCTTTCATTAAGGTAGACCGGTCAGTAATGGTAGCTAGATTAGCCTCACTAGTAGCGCAACTATCATGTAATTTTAAGATATTATTAATCATTGATTGTGACCTAAAGACCATGCTCTGAAGCCGGCTCCAAACACTAGTAGTCGGTTTTAAGGTTTGAGCTTTAGCTTCTAGGTTGGCTAGACCTTTCTCAAGGCCTGATCTTTTAGTGTCGTCTGTTTCGCGTGCCAGTTGAGCCCGGAGACTATTAATATTTTCTTGGACTGCTTCTACATCTGGATTAGGAATAGAGGCTATCTGCAATTCTGGCTTATACTCAGCCAAAATAGTAGTCATAGATTCTTGGTAGCGATCTAGAATTTCTTTTATCCGAGTAAGCGGGACAGTAATTTTTTCTGATAATTTAATATCTTCTTCTGCACCTAAAGTAAAATTAATTACTTGGTCATAATTGAGCCACCGGTCAACATTAACGCCTCGCTTGTTTAATTCTGCTAAAATTTGTGGGTTATTGCCAAAGGAGGCTAGCTGTTCTTGCATTAATTGTCTAAATTCTGGAGATTGTTTATCTAGCGAGGGATATTGGTTTAAAATATTTGTTTCCGCCTCAAATAAGGTTTTAATGTCTGTTTTAGCAGTGTCATCAAATTGATAATATTTTAATGCTAGCCGGCTGCCATAACGAGGATTATCTTGAATAGCTTTAAGCAAAAAAGGGCTTTGTTTAATATCATCTTCCAATTTAGATAACATCTGACCTTGATGTTGCAAAAGTTCACCTATTAATTCAGGAAAATTGACTAATCTTTTAGCTAGTTGTGGCCAGTTATTGGCTAACCGAGCCCACAGTTCAGGAAAATGATGCTGCATGTAGGTACAAAATTCCTGGGGGGATAACTGAAATTTTTTTAAATTATCGCTCACTGCCTTAGCTTGATCAGCGTCAATAAGCTTAAAGGCAATCTCTTTATGGTCTAGGCCAGAGAATTTATTAAGATTGTCAGCCACTGCCCAGCCTTTATCAGCGTCAATAAGCTTAAGGGCAATTTCTTTATGATCTAGTCCAGAGAATTTATCTAGATTACGAGTGACTGCCTCACCTTGCTGAGCCTCAATAAGTTTCCGAGCAATCTCTTTATGGTCTAGTCCAGAGAATTTATCTAGATTGTCGGCGACTGTCCAGCCCTGATGAGTCTCAAAAAGTTTCCGAGCAATCTCTTGATGATCTAGACCAGAGAATTTGTTTAGATAATAGGCAACTGTCCAGCCATCACCCGCCTCAATAAGTTTCCGAGCAATCTCTTTATGGTCTAGTCCAGAGAATTTATCTAGATTATAGGCGACTGTCCAGCCCTGATGAGTCTCAATAAGTTTCCGAGCAATCTCTTGATGGTCTAGTCCAGAGAATTTATCTAGATTACGAGTGACTGCCTCACCTTGCTGAGCCTCGATAAGTTTCCGAGCAATCTCTTGATGATCTAGACCAGAAAATTTTTCCAGATTATAGGCGACTGCCTTGCCCTCGCCAGCCTCAATAAGTTTCCGAGCAATCTCTTGATGGTCTAGTCCAGAGAATTTATCTAGATTACGAGTGACTGCCTCACCTTGCTGAGCCTCGATAAGTTTCAGGGCAATTTCTTGATCCAGGCCAGAAAATTTATCTAGATTGCGGACGACTGCCCTGTCCTGCTGAGCCTCAATAAGTTTCAGGGCAATCTCTTTATGATCTAGGCCAGAGAATTTATCTAGATTGCGGACGACTGCCCTGTCCTGCTGAGCCTCAATAAGTTTCAGGGCAATCTCTTTATGATCTAGGCCAGAGAATTTATCTAGATTGTTAGCCACTACCCAGCCTTTATCAGCCTCAAAAAGCTTAGCAGTAATTTCTTTATGATCTAGGCCAGAGAATTTATCTAGATTACGAGCGACTGCCTTGCCCTCGCCAGCCTCAAAAAGCTTAGCAGTAATCTCTTTATGATCTAGGCCAGAGAATTTATCTAGATTGTCGGCGACTACTTCGCCTTGCTGAGACTCAAAAAGTTTCCGAGCAATCTCTTGATGATCTAGGCCAGAGAATTTATCTAGATTACGAGCGACTGCCTCACCTTGGTGAGCCTCGATAAGTTTCAGGGCAATTTCTTGATCCAGGCCAGAAAATTTATCTAGATTACGAGCGACTGCCTCACCTTGGTGAGCCTCGATAAGTTTCAGGGCAATCTCTTTATGATCTAGGCCAGAAAATTTATCTAGATTTTGAGCTACTGCCTCGCCCTCGCCAGCTTCAAAAAGTTTCCGAGCAATCTCTTGATGATCTAGGCCAGAGAATTTATTAAGATTGTCAGCCACTGCCCAGCCTTTATCAGCCTCAAAAAGCTTAGCAGCAATTTCTTTATGATCTAGGCCAGAGAATTTATCTAGACTACAAGCGACTGCCCCGCCCTGGTGAGTCTCAATAAGTTTCCGAGCAATCTCTTTATGGTCTAGTCCAGAGAATTTATCTAGATTACGGACGACTTCCCCGCCTTGGTGAGTCTCAATAAGTTTCCGAGCAATCTCTTGATGATCTAGGCCAGAGAATTTATCTAGATTATAGACGACTTCCTCGCCTTGGTAAGTCTCAATAAGTTTCAGAGCAATTTCTTGATCTAGGCCAGAGAATTTATTTAGATTATTAGCCACTGCCCAGCCTTTATCAGCCTCAAAAAGCTTAGCAGCAATTTCTTTATGATCTAGGTCGGAGAATTTATCTAGATTCCTGGCAACATACTGGCCCTCTCCAGTTTCAATAAGTTGTTGGGCATAATTTTTATCTAACTCACAGTGCTCTTGTTGTAGATTAATGTTGTCCTTATTGTTTAGTTTGGAGTCCAAAGAAACATTTTTTTCTTTCAGCATATATTTATTATAGCAATAATAAATTCTATCTCTTACTTATCATATCGTCAATAAAAATGGTTTACTATCTATCTCTGTCTCGCTGGATGAGTATTATATTCCAAGTTAGTAGGTGAATCAGTTCACTCTCATTTTAGGCCCCGAAGGAGGGCAAAATACATGCAATTAGATTATATTTGTTTAATTTGACCGGAAAAGGTAACATTAACCTTGTAAGCGTACAGTATTTGACTAATGTCTTTAATTATGGTAATTTAGAGCCACAATAGTTCTTTATAATAACAATCCATTATATTTATTTAAAAGGAGGATGGGAAAATGGATAATATTACACAAGATTTATTAGAAGAAGAAAAAGAGATTAAAGAGATCCAAGAGGAAAGGGAGCGGCGCCAAAAATGTCGGACAGAACTTAAGCTAGCAATCCTGGCTTTATTGCTGGGTTTAGTGATGATTGTTTCGATTATTTTGTCATTGCTACTTAGTGTTAGTAGTGTTAGCTCGTAATTTTTTTTCTTCCCGCCATAGTTTCTATGGCGGTTTTTTATTAGTTAGCCACTGTTGTTAACTTGCGTGGTTATGAGATAGTTGGCTTATACAGCTTATTGAAATTTAAGTCCTAATAAGTTAATATGTAATATTAATATTACTATTATGAAATTTAAAGAAAAACTTTCTTCTCCTCAGCCATCAGAAATTGAGCAAGAGAAAATTAAGGAAGAAATAGATACCGACCTAGAGAATGCCCTAGACACAGAACGGAATTTTGTTTTTCAACTTATTGATGACGGCGAAGGTCGTACTGTGGCCGAAAGTCTAATAAGTAGAATCTCTAAGATTCATCATCGAGCTATTGCTCAAAAATTGTTTGATGCTGGCTATGGGCTTTCAGTATTAAATAATCTAGATAAGTTTTCTGGCCTTAATAGTCTAGAGATAGCCTCTAAAATAATTGAAGTCGGCGCTGGTTGGGCTGTAGCCGATAATCTAGATAAGTTTCCCGAAGCTGACCGACGGCAAATAGCCCTAAAAATGATTGACTCTGGCCAGAGCTGGGCTTTAGATGGTCATTTAGACCAATTACCCAATGTAGACACAGAAATTGCCCTTAAACTTATTGAGGCTGGTAATGGTGAGCTGGTATTAAATAATCTGGATAAGTTTACTAGGATTGATGATGATACTATTGTTGATAAACTTATTGAAGCCCACGAAGGTTTGGCTTTAGCTAATCATCTTGACCAATTTAGCGCCGCTAAACGTAAAACCATTGCCCTTAAACTTATTAAGGCTAATGAGGCTAGGGTGGTGGCTAAAAATCTAGATAAATTTTCAGATACTGACCGTGAAAAAATAAGGCGTCAGCTTAATGACATAGGCCTAAATACTACTAAATAATTTTTTTGACATTTAGAAGAAATAATGTTAATTTGTAGCCATCTTGTCATCAAAGGAGGTAAAAATGAACAAGATTATTCATGACAATGGATTAACCCCGCAACGGTTTTTCAACCTAGCGCCACTTTTGGCTAACAAGTTAAGGGCGTGTTATGCCAAGTTGGCAGATAGCGGTAGGCAATTTCTAGGCTCATCTAACCAATTTGGCGACCAAACTTTAGTCGCCGATTGGGAATTAGAAGAAGCGGTGATCCAGTTTTGGAAATCAACAAAATTTCCAATCGGTTGGATTACTGAAGAACACGGTATTTTTGATTTAGAGGGAGCCCAATATATTGCCTATGTAGATGGCCTTGATGGATCAGCCGTCTATTTAGCCGGGGAAGGTGGCCGTTGTGGCACCATGCTGGGCCTTTATGATGCCCATTGGTCTAACTTTGGCGGCTATATTGGTAGTCTGCTAGTAGATTATGGCTGTATTGCCAGTAGCGGGGGCAATAATCTCGTGGCGGCTCGTGATCTTGGAGCCTGGGTTGATCCTAGAGCTCAGGGCCAATATGAAAGGATTAGGGTTAATCCAAACTATCGCAGCCTTGTGGCTTATGCTGATCTTTATTTTGAGTCAGTTAGTCGGGCAGCGGAGAAATTAGATGAGGTTAAATTTACTTATCTTGAGGCTTCGCTACCTTACTATATTGATTTAGCCCAGGGATATAGCTGGCTGGTTCTAGAATGCACCCGTAAGCATTCATTAGAAATAGCTGCGGCTTATCCTTTAGTCCACGAGGCTCAGGGAGTAATCACTGACCTTATCACCGGTCGTGATTTGGGCAAAATGAGCCGAAGTCTCGCTGAGAGCAAAGATCGTTTAATTGTCTCTACTACTAGTTTATCCATTGCCAATAAGGTAAGAGATAAATTACTACTTGACAAATGATTGTTCCAATTGTTGCAATTGGAACAAAAAATTAAAAAAATTTCTTAGCTACCCACCATAACCGGGGGTAGCTTTTTTATTTTTGAGGACAATTGGCCATTAAAGATGCTGGGCGGGGTTATGCCCTCTTGTCCTCTTCCTATTTTTTCCCTATAATTATGGCTAGCATTAGTTGCTAGTTTTTTTATTTAATTTTTTTAGTTAACCTATGTCGCGAGCCTGGTATCGTTTTATTTTAAAGGTAGGCGTTTATGCCAGCCTAGTTTCTTTGTTTTTGGTTAATTCACACTTTTATTTTCCGTTCATTACTTCTAAACAGTTGTATTTTAATATCTTAATAGAAATTCTAACTGTTTTTTGGCTAGCGTATATTATTAAATATCCTAGCGAACGGCCAAAAAGGTCGTGGTTGACTATTGGGTGGGCCATATATTTGCTTATTGTTCTTATTACTTGTTTTACTGGAGTAGATTTTAATTTAAGTTTCTGGGGTGATTTAGAGCGCATGCTTGGCTGGTTTCCTTTATTTCATTTCTTCTTACTCTATCTAATTGTTATAACCGTGTTTCGCCATTGGCGGGACTGGCAGCCCTTACTTATTGCTATGGTGAGCGCCGGCACCCTTCTTAGTTTAATTGGACTTTTTCAAAATTATAGTGCCTCTACTCTGGGTAATGCCGCCTATATGGGCACTTTAATGCTCATGACTATATCTATTGCTGCTTTACTGATTGGCCGAAGCCGTAACTGGCTAGTTTCTCTGCCATATTGGTTGGTTCTTATTTTGTTATTTATAGGGTTGGTGCGGGCGGATATCTCCGGAGCTTATGCTGGTCTAGCCGCTGGACTAGTGGTTTATGCTGGACTTATGACTTTTTTAAATCATAAAAAGAAAGCCCGGCAATGGGGTATGGCTATCCTGGGTGCCATTATTATTGGTCTGGGACTGCTTTTTGCCTTCCGCTGGTCGCCAGCCTTAGACAATACCCAACTAGGCAAGATTATTCGTGATTTTTCTCTCCAAAATGTTACCTTAAATACCAGATTTTATTCCTGGAAATGGGCCTGGCGTGATTTAGGACGTCATCCGCTGTTGGGGGTGGGGCATGGCAATTATGCTTTAGTGTTTGATCGTCAGTTTGAGGGTGAATTTTATCATTTTTCCAAAGGCGAAGATTATTTTGACCGGGCTCATAATAATATTGTAGAGATTGCTACCACTACCGGTATTATAGGGTTAGCGGCTTATCTATTTATGTTTGCTTGGGCGGTCATTTATTTAATTAAGGCTTACCGCGAAGATAAAATTAAATTGCCGGAGTTTGCGGCCCTAGCCGCCTTCCTGGCCTCTTATTTTGTACAGAATCTAGCCCTTTTTGATTGCCTGGCCAGTTATCTTTTCTTAATGATTATTCTGGGTTTAATAAATAATTTATATCATCGGCCAGAGGCAGATAAAAAAGAGCGAGACCAGGGCTGGACAGGTAAAGAAATCTGGATGTTGGTCGGCGGTGGCTTACTAGCGGCTTGGCTGATTTGGGCTGCTAATATTACTACTATTAAAATGCTCAATAAGACTATTGACGGTATTATTGCCTTTAATCAAGGGAAGATGATGCAGGGATTAGAGATCTTTAAGCAAGCGCAAGCCGAAGGTTCGCCATTGGTGCGCGATGGCCGGTCAGCCATGATTAATGCCTTACTTAACACCAGTTATTATTTAGATAACTTAACCGATGTCCAGCGGACAGCTATTTTTAGTTATGCTATTGACCAGGGCAAAAAGAATTTAGAGTATAATCCGAATGATAATTTCTTAAATATGCAGCTGGCTCAGCTTTTGGAATTAGCTAGTCAAACCAGTCGCAATAATTTATCGGTTAATTATGCTCAGGAAGGCTTACAATATGTGGATAAATCTATTGAAAATGGGCGTGAACATATTTTGCCCTATTATGTCAAGGCACAACTTCTTATGGATTTAAACCAGGTTGATGAAGCCATAGCCACCCTTAAAGAAGCTTTGGCCATTAGTACTGACTATTGGGATACTTATTGTCATTTAAGCCGGACAGAACTTCAGTCCCAGGTTAATGTGGCTGAGGCTTACGATTTTCTAGATAAATGTTTAGACAAGGGAGGCGCCAAGCTGCTAGGTTCGGGCAATTATCTTAATGAAGCCATTAAGCATTACCAGCAGGCTGGAGATATTGACCGTCTCACTATGCTGACTGAGCAATTAGTCCGTATTTATCCCCAAGGGGCAGAGATTTGGCTAAGGCTGACTGACCTATATCATCAGCAGGGGAGAGATGAAGAGGCTCAATATGCGGCTCAACAGGCGATTAGTTTAAAGCCAGATTATAAGGCGCAGGTGGAAGAAATTATGGGGCAAGGAGAGAATTGAAGATATTTTTTAAACATACAAATTTGGAGAGATGGATAGTCTTTCAAACATGGAAATAATTTTTGTCAGCTAATTTATATAATTGATTTAGCTAGTAGATGAGTATTATTATATATGTAATTTTTGGATGTTTAGATCTTTGGCATCTTATGTCTAATAATTATGGGCGGTTTAGTCCAGTTCTGGAGCATATTGACCATACGCCATTGCGTTATTTAGCCACTAGTTTAAATTTTACTGCTTGTAAGGTCAATCTATGAAAGATTATCGTAATTATTGTTTACGAATTCTCGCTATAATTATTGATGGTTTAGGCTGGCTATTATTTTTTTGGCTGCCTCGGCCCAAGATTGAACCTAGTCGGATTAAGAAATTATTAATTCTTAAGTTTGACCGGCTGGGTGATACTTTTTTATCTGAGCCAACCATTGTTGCATTGCGTCGGATTTTTCCTCAAGCACAGTTAGTAGTGGCGTGCTCTTTTTGGAATCGGGGAGTTTTAGTTAGTAACCCAGCCATTGACCAAATAGTATGTTTGCCTTCTTTGCCCGATATTCATCATAGTCATTGGAGAGATTTTCTCCGCTTGGCTAATATTAAGCGGATAGGTAATCTGGTCAAAGAACAGCAACCCGAGGTGGTTATTGATTTACAAGGTAATCCTCTAAATGTTTTAGCTATGTTTAAGTCTGGAGTGAAATACCGGGTGGGATATGGCACTAAGGTTGCCAGCTTTTTATTAACTGAGGCGGCTTATTATCGGGGGGACTGGCCTCAGACCAAAATTTATTTTTCCCTTACTAGGTTATTTAATTATTCACAGCCGTTGACAGTCCCCAAGATTTATGCGGGGCAAGACGATATTAAAAAAGTTTCTAGTTTTATCCAAGCAAATAATTGTCTGCCTTTTATTGTTTTTCATCTGGGGGCAGGACGGAGTTATAAGCAATGGCCGGTCCAATATTTTGCCGCTATAGCTAATCGCCTTATTATACATTATCCTCAATGGAAAATAGTAGTAGTGGGCGGCCAGGAAGATCAGAAGCTCTATGACTCTTTTATTTTGTCAGTAGATAAACCGGGGAAAATTATTAGCGCTATTGGTGAGTTTGATATCCCCGCGCTTTATTATTTTTTAGGGCAGGCCCAATTATTTATTGGTAATGACTCTGGGCCTGGACATTTAGCGGCAGCACAAGGTACGCCGGTTATTTCTTTGATGAATCCCTGGTCGGGAATTGAACGCTGGCAGGCTCGCGGGCCGCAAGTTAGTTTATTCTATAAATCAGCCCATCATTGCCGGGGAATTCGTTGTCATCTGGATCCTTGTCCTAATATGGCGGCTATTACTATTGATGAGGTTTGGGCGGCCGTTCAGCAACATTTAACTTTATGTTAAGACTTAAACGTCATATTAAATTGTGGCACAAATTTATTGCTAATTATACTTATCTAAAAGTAAGCCCTCGGCGGTTGGTCATTAAACTATTTAAGGGTGGTTGGTTTTTAATAACCTGGCCCTTTGAACTGCTAGGCGATCTATTAATTTGGCCTCAACCGCTTAAAGACATTACGGACCACCCCCGGATATTAATTATTAAAGTAGACCAGCTAGGTGATTTATTATTTTCTACTTTTTTATTGCCCATTATTAAAGAAGTCTATCCAGCAAGCTCTATTGATTACTTAATTCATCCGCGCGGTCAGGTTATTTTAGAAAATAATCCAGCTATTAGGCGGATATATTATTGGCAAGATTTATTACTGCAAAATATTCCCGGCCGGCAAAAAATGAGGCTAGGAAAGCGTATTTGGCAATTCTTGTTGGCTGGTTATCGTAATTTACGAAGCTGGCTGACCCTGCGCCATGAGCATTATGATATAGTTATTAACGCTCGCGCTTTCTGGCCAAGCTGTAATTGGCCATGGCGGGGACTGGGTCATTATCTTATAGCTTTTGATATTAGTCAGGCCAGTTATGTGGCTAATTATTTAGCTGACTATAATTTACGGGCTGAAGAGTGGGAAAATTATGTTAATTTGTTGAAGCCCCTGTCTATTAAAGAGGACATTATTAAACAACATGAGCCGCGAGGGCAGTTGGTTAATTTTGCTCCTGCCCCGCAAAAACCGACTGCTCCTTATTGGTGCCTATCGCCTGTTTCGTTTGATCCTGAAAGAACTTGGTCACCAAGCCGGTGGCTGTCTTTTGTTCAGCTATTCCTGGAGAATTTTCCCAATGATTATTTGGTGATAACCGGTCTAGCTGATCAACAGGATTGGTTGGCGGCCATCACCCAGCCCTTAAATAGTCATAATAGAGTTATTACTGTTACCAATTTATCTGTGCCGCAGTTAGCTGATTTATTAAAAGATAGTCAAGGTCTAATAAGTCTTGATTCTTTTAATGTCCACCTGGCAATAGCCCTGAAAAAGCCGGTGTTTTGTCTTGTTAATAGTCGGCTGTTTTATGTGCCAGAATTAAGTACTAATCGTGTAGTTGATGGTCGTTGCATGATTCCATTATTGCCCGAGGTGATTATTAATGACCTATTAACCACCACTCCTGAGCAATTAAATAAACAAATTAGTAATTATTATAGGGTAGCCAGAGTATAATTATTAGCGGCAAACTCGTATTGTCCGATGAAGATTTTTTTTAGTGGCACGAGGGAGTTTAGTTCATAAAATACCAGGGTGGCTTCTTTATATTCTGCCTCACTAACACTGCGGTATGACAGGGGAGCTAGATTATGAGCTAATAAAATAGCGTTAGCCATCAAGCGCCCGGCTCTTTTATTGCCATCTTCAAGGGCTGGATGTAACCAGTACCGGCCAGTGCCAATAGCGCTTTATCATAACCAGTTTTGAGTCTGGCTATAGCTAGCGATAAGTCTTCAAGCGCTTCGGCTATTTGATATTTATTGTCTAATGGTCGGTAGCGAGAACCAGTGACTCCCACCCCTATAGCCCTTAAATCATTATTAATGGCTAAATTTTTCATTAGTATTTGCTGTAATTTTTCTAAATTTGCCCTTGTCAGGGTTAGAAAATTTTCTTTATGATCCAAAATAAATTGGAAGGCCTCCTTATGATTAATAATCATTATAGCCTCTTCTTTATTATGATGAGGCGCTTCTAAGCCATACTTCAGTAAATGTTCAGTATTTAAAAGCGTATAAGTGTTGCCCTCAATTTTAGATGATTTCCATGAGAGTTCAATAATAAATCTTTCTAGCTCTTTGTGATGAATGGCGGGGGATACTTTAGCAGCTCGTTGTCTATAGATTGCCGTTGCTTGCTCTAACCGTTGATATTCTTGAGGGTTGAAAAGTTGAAAATTAATTTCTGAAAATAAATTAAAATTGTAGCTGGTATTACCCCTACGCTGGTCAGGTTCAATTTGGCAATATTGTTGGGGGTCTACTGCCTGCAGCAGTCGGCCATAGGTAGTAACAGTATAGCTAGTAGCGGCTCCAGCCTTTTTAATAGCCAGAAGGCCTTGTTGGACCATGGACGACAATTCTCGCTTGACCGTTATTAAAGCCAAGTCTTCATCGGCGGCCAGGTAATTATGGATATCCATTGATTTTCCTTGACCATTTTGCACTAAATATTCAATGATTTTTTGTTGTCTGAGATATTTTGGTTTCATATTATCGTATCATTTTAACTCCATAATCGTATCATTTTGATACGATAATTGTCAAGGACTTTATTTGCCACCTCGCGCTATTACCGTGGCAATAGTTTTCAAAATAATAGTTGAGTCCAGATAGATAGAACAATGTTTAAGATAAAAGAGATCGTATTGTAGTTTTTTATAGGTATCTTCAAGTGAAGGGGAGTGATATTCGCCTGAGACTTGATCCCAGCCAGTAACTCCGGGTTTAATTAAGTGGCGGATGTGGTAGAAAGGAATCTGGCGCGCTAATGTTTGGACTAATTCTGGCCGTTCTGGCCGTGGCCCAATGATACTCATTTCACCTTTTAAGATATTAATAAATTGTGGTATTTCATCTAATCTAGTGCGCCGTAAGAAATGGCCCAGCGGGGTAATCCGTTTATCATGGTCGCTTACTGGTTGAAAATTATTATCTTCCACCTTCATAGTGCGGAATTTATAAATTATAAAGGGCTTATTGTTTTGGCCTATGCGCTCTTGCTTAAAAATAATAGGGCCGCGGCTGGTTATTTTAATAAGCGGAGCAATAATGAGCCAGAGCGGTAAACTAATAATAAAACCCAGGAGAGCGATCACAACATCACCCCCGCGCTTTAGGGCCAAATACCAACGTTTATCTACTAGATTAAGATTTTCTAGAAACCATAATTGACCGATAGCATTTACCGGTACTTTACCGGTTAATTGTTCATAAAAATGGGGTAAAGTAAGATAGGTGAGTTTAAGCGGCAGTAGGTCAAAGAGGATTTGGTTTAAGCGGCTATCTGAGCGGTACCGTTCAGCAATGACCACAGTGTTAATATGATTATTGATAATAGCCGGCATAAGTTTATCCGGCTCACTAATAATTTCCCATTTAGCTACGGATTGCTCTGGTCGCTCATAATCAAAGAGGAGCTTAGGATTATAACCTAGATGAGGAGCCGTACTTAATACTTGCCATAATTCTTCAGCCATTTGATCATAGCCTATTAGGAGGAGATTATTGTGTGGTAATGCCTGACGCAGATTATGGCGCCAGAGATGGCGCCAGGCGAGAAAGGCTAAGATATAGACACCGGTAAAGATAGCTAGATTAGTTTTAGGAGTAATTCGGGCTTGAGGCCAGAGATAGAAAATAATTAGCGATAAAATAGCGGCAGTGGCAATTGTTCGGAGCACCCGTTCAGTAAAGTGTGGTCCTTTAGCGAGAACATTAAGGTTATATAGATTGGCGATATAAAAAATTAGTAGCCATAAAATAAAGATCCAGCTAAAAATTGCTAGATGTTCTTGCCATATTGTTGGTTCTGGCCAGTGCTGGTGCCGAATAATTAGGGTTAAAAATAGGCTAATATATAATAATAACCAATCGCCCAAGAGAAGAATAATTTGTCTAATTTTACCTTTTATGGCCATATGATTTTATTATAATCGTCATTCACAAAAAAGCAAGAATAATTTGTTTAATTTTCCTGCAAAATCCTATTTATTTATTTATTGAGACTGCGTTTTACAAAATGCTTTATTATTAGCTAAAAAAAATTATTTGCCCAACTTGTTAATTTAGATTATAATAATGGCAGTAAGTTAACTTAACCCCCAATTTATGATTTGCACTAGGTGCAATCGTCAGATGCCGGATGATAGTACTGTCTGTCCCCACTGCGGTCAGCCAGTAGTTCCTCCTGAGCAAATTATGAAGGAGATTAAAGTCCGTCGTCTGCAACGTTATTTATTTTATGCCGTAGTCGTCTTAATTGTTATTGCCGCAGTGGCGATTATGGTGCGGATTTACAACAATAACACTAAATTAGTGTTAGAAATTAGTCAAGTTAAACAAAGTTTAGAAGGAGCGCAAGGCGAGCTGACAGCAGCGCAAAGTGAATTAGAGCAGAAAAAGCAAGATTTAGCCAAGGTACAGGCCGAGCTAGCCGAGAGTACCCGCAAAATGCAATCTGCCGATAGTCAGCTTAAGGAAAAGACTACGGCTTACCAAAATTTATTAACTGAGAAGACTACATTAGAACAAGCTAGCGAACAGTGCCGTATGAATTTGAATCTAGCTGATGCCAATATCTATGGCCTGATTGTTAAATTGGGTACGGGGGTAACTAATGAAAACTTGATGAGTATTCCTTTGGCTGATGCTAATGTTGGCGGAGAAGATAGCGATGGTGATGGCTTATCCGACACTATTGAACGTTCGCTGGGTAGTGATCCTAATAAAGCAGATACTGATGGCGATAGTTATGATGATAAAGCGGAGTGGTTGCGTGGTTATAATCCTTTAGGCGAGGGGATGTTGCCTATTAATCCGCAATATGTTAATACGGTCAAGGGCAAAATTTTGTTACAGATTGAGGGCGATAAATCTGCTTGGTATGTGGCTGGTGATGGTAAACGTTATTATTTAGGTAATCCAGGTGACGCTTATGCTGTTATGCGGCAGAATGAATACTGGACCAAGGATTGGCCAGGCTATGCGCCGCCGCTCATGGCTACTACCAGCGAAGAGACCTTAGAGTAATCACAATTAACTATTAGAGGGGGGGGGCTAGACAATCCGCTCGCGGATTGTTTTGTTAAGTGGCCTGGTCGGTTTGGCCGAATAACGTTTAAGGGGGGAGCGTTAATTCTACGCTAGACCGACCGGGCGACTTAATAATTTCCCCGTTATTATTTTATGGTTAATAAACTGAAGAAAATATTAGTTCAACCTTATTTATGGTTAAGCGTTGGGCTAGTTGTAATTATTATCTTAACCGGGCTAGCTTTGGGGTCAACCATTTTAGCAAAAATGAAGTGGCGTCAATGGCAGGCGCCCTTTTTAGATGATGCGCGGACTAGTTTAGGTGGGGACAGCCCTGAGGCAGCTTATAAGGAGTTTTGGCAGGCCTTGCAGGCAGGGGAGCGTGATACAGCCTTAGCTTATGTGATTGGCGTGAAGCGACCGTATTTTCAGGCGGCTTGGGAAGACCCGGCTTTATGGGCCCTGGATCAACATTTACCTGAGACCACTACTGTAGTATTTATTGGTGATTGTTTGCCTGATGCTATAGCTTGCCAGGGTCGGGCAGTTTTAAGTTATTCCACAGCCACTACCACTGGTCGTATTGAGCTTTACCAAAATTTAGCTGGCCGGTGGCAAATTGGTGATATTTATTAAATTTTATGTTCAGGAGGGGAAATAGCCGTTGCTGGCTTACATATTTTTTATTTTCTTTATTATGGCTTATAAGCTTTAAGCCGGTACTAGCTTATGACCATAATATTACTCACCCCCGGCTTACCAGCTGGTCAGTTCAGGCATATAATTTAGCTTTCCGTCCATTAATTAGCGACCAAGAATTGCAGTGGCTGGCAGCTGGGGCCGCGGCCGAAGATAAACCAGTTTTAAGGACGATGAATCATTTTTGGTGGCCGCAGACTGATCGGCCATTAAGTGCTAGCAGTTATCATTTGATGTCTTTAGAAACAGCGCCTGATTGGGCTATGTCGCCAGGCGCGCAAGCCAATCTCATCTATGGCCCATCTTTTAGCTGGTACCAAGCTATTGAGGCTTATCGTCGGGGAGACTATGAAACAGCTTTTATTAATTTAGGCCATGTCCTTCACCTATTACAAGATATTAGCGTGCCAGCTCATAGCCGCAACGATCCTCATGTTCTAGGAGATGCCCTAGAAAATTGGGTGTTTCAGCACCATGAAGAATTAGCTGTTTTATCTGCCTTAGTACGGCCGCGGTGTCAAGATTATCGCGATTGTTTCCGGCAACTAGCTAGCGCGGTTAATGTTAATTATTTCAGTCAAGATACAGTTAATAGTCCGGCTCAAGCTGGTGACTGGCCAGATAAACCGGCCATTAAGGATTGGCCTTCGGAGAGTGGATATATTATTTATCGGGGATATAGACTAGTTTATTATAATGAAGCGCGCCGCCGTTTTATTTTAGATGATTTGGTTCTTAGTGATTATTGGTCGCAGATTACGCCCCTGGCTGTAGGTTATGGGGCAGAGTTACTGCGTCTTTTTTTTGAAGCTGTAGCTGATCCTGGGGTTGTGCCTGAGACAACATCGCCGTTAACTCGCTGGCGTTCAACTATTCAGGATATTAATGATGCGCCAGTTGACATTATAGATAAGCCGGCTCAGGTTAATAATAATTTAGAGTCATCTTCAGCTATAGTTTCCTCGACTTTAGCGGCTACTAATTCTCCGGTTATAACTCCAGGGGCAACGGTTTTGTCTAGCCCTAATAACGCTACCTCTGAAGTGAAGACCACGCTAGTGGTGGCTAGTTCAACCTTACAGGCAGGAGCCAGTAAACCAAAGTCTAATTCTAATATAGAGCTTAAAAGAGTAATTGATGGCGATACCATTGAGCTTACTACCGGCGAAAAAGTGCGGTACTTAGGTATTGATGCGCCAGAATTAGCCTCTACTGCTAATAAGGCTAGCGAGTGCCTAGCCGAAGAAGCTAAGAGTCGCAATCAGGCTTTACTTACCAAAGGACCGCTTACACTAGTAGCCGATAATGGAGGAGACAAGGATAGTTATGGTCGCTTACTACGTTATGTTTATGCCGGCGATGTTTTTGTTAATAAAGAATTAGCGCTGGAAGGGCTGGCTCAAGTATTTTTTTGTACCGCTAACCAATTAAATTGTCCTTTAGCTAAAGATCAGGCGAGGCGACAACAAATTATAGTTGCCGGTGAAACGGCTAAACAAAGTAAATTAGGCATTTATAGCAGTCGCTGTCAAGCTCAACCAACTTTATCTACCTCATCATCGACTAGTACTAGTCAGGTTGTCTCTAGTAGTTTTAATATGGTTACAAGTTCTAAGACAACTACCACTGCTAGTACTAGCAATAATATCAATACTTCTACCGTTAAAACTAATACTACTTCTAGTCAGTCAAGCGCTGACCGGCAACCGCCAGAGACTACAATTAAAACTGAAGTACCAGCGATAACCAATACTGGTACGGCTCAATTTATTTTAGTGGCTAGCGAACCCAGCATTTTTGAGTGTCAGCTTAATGACCAAAGCTGGAAAAAATGTACCGCTGACTATGGGCTGAAAAATTTAGTTGCCGGCTCTTATACCTTAAGAGTACGGGCCATTGATGAAGCCGCTAATGTTGATCCGACGCCGGCGGTCTTTTCTTGGTTGATTGATAAACAGCGGCCAGCTATTAGTTGGACTGTTAAACCATCTAGCACTATGGCCGTCAGTAGCATTACTTTTGCGGTGGAAGTTAATGAAACAGCAGACTTATTTTGTGATCTTGATGGTGGCGGGGAAGAACCCTGCCCGCCTAATTTAATTTATGATGATTTATCTTGTGGTAAACATGAGCTAACGGTGCGGGCGCGCGATCGGGCTGGTAATTATTCGGCTAAATTAAGTACTAGCTGGACGGTGGTAGACAATACACCGCCAAGTAGCGTAGTTATTGATTATCCGCCCGCAGACCTATGGTTTACCAGCTCTAGCTCTTTAACGATTAGCGGCTCAGCAGATAATGACGCTAAAGTTATAGTTAATGGCCGCACAGCTCAATCTTTAGCTAATAATAAATGGCGCTCAGCTGTAACTTTAGCTGAAGGTCGTAACGATATTGCTATTACTGCTATGAATTTGACTGGTCAGACTGGGCCAACCTCCACCTTAACTATTATGGTGGATAAAACTAAACCTAGCTCAAGTATAGTCGCCCTACCAGAAACAGTTACGGAGTCGGGGTTTGTGGTAAACTGGTTAGGTGAAGATCTGGGCAGTGAGCCCAGCGGTCATTTAGTCTTTGATGTCCAGTATCGTTTCGGGAGTGAATCATGGCAGGCGTGGTTGGAGGCGGTAGATTATACCAGCGCTATTTTTGATGAGCCTCTTAATGTTGACCAAAAGGTTGCCTTTCGGGTGCGGGCTCGAGATTTAGTAGGCAATTGGGAAAATTGGCCTGCCAATTCTGCCGCTGATACTTATACCACTTTGATAGCCCAACCTAGCGGTCCGCCACCTAAAATAGTCATTAGTCAGTTGGCAACTCGGGGGGTGAGCGGAGCCAGCGATGAGTTTATAGAATTATATAATCCTAATGACGAGACCGTTGATTTGACTGGTTGGCGGTTGCAGAGTAAATCGGCTGAGGGTTCAACTTGGATTAATCGCCTAGGTAGTGATGGTTTGCCAGAAGGTAGTTATATTAAAGCTCATGATTATTTTTTATTAGCTAGCGCTGATTATGGCGGTCTTACTATGCCTGATTACCAACACGGGAGTAATTGGGGACTAGCCGATAGCGGGGGCCATATACGGTTAGTAGATAGTCAGGATAATGTTTTAGATAAAGTAGGATATAATCAAGCCAGTGATCCGGAGGGTCAGCCGGCTCTAGCCGATTTAGCGGCTGGCCATAGTTTAGAGCGTAAAGCTGGGCCTAATTCTACGGCTTCTAGTTTGGGGCCGGGGGGTAATGAAACTAATTTAGGACGCGGTTGGGATACTGATAATAATTTAGAGGATTTTGTTGACCAGCCTGAGGTCAGCCCTCGTTCAGGTAAGCATCAAGTGGTTGATGAAGATTCATTAAGTGTTGGATTGGCGCACCTGTGGCATTTTGATGAATGTTTAGGGGAGACAATCCAGGACTGGATAGGTCAGGCCAATATTATAAATCAACCCTTTTTATGGCGCGTAGGCCATTTTGGTTGCGCTGCCTACCAGACTTGGGAACGGCCAGCAGTTAGTTTAAACTTGGGTCCAGCTATTGATCCGGCAGCCGTAACTCTGGCTTACTGGTGGCGCAATGCTTCTTATCCTAATGAGGGTCGGGCTCATGAGTATCTTGTTGGTACAGATGGCCAGATTGTCCTAGGACTTACTCCCTCGGCCATGGGGTCAATTCAATTTTGGCATTATGGCCAGTATTATATTATTTATGATGTTTTGCCCCAGGATGATAATTGGCATCTTTTAGTGGCGAGTCAAGAAAATAACCAACTTAAACTATATGTTGATGGACAATTAAAATGGACAATGGCCGCTGATTATAATCCACCGCGGATGATCACTAGACTGGACTTAGCTGATGAGAATTGGCCCATTGACCGTGATGAGTTAGCAATTTGGCAACGGGTTTTAAGTCCCGCCGAGGTACGTCGTCTTCAGCAATTATCTTTACCTTTAAGTCCGCGGTTTGCTCGTCCTGAGCAACTTGCGCCAGTGGCTGTTTATTATTGGTCTTTTGATGAGGGCGATGGCGAAATAGCTTATGATAACTTACAGCATGCAGCCTTATCTCCAATTGGCCGTTGGGTATATAGTCCTTTTAATTTGGGAGCACGGATTAGCCATCCTTATGACCCTCAGACTGAATTATCCTTGCCCCTGGATAATCAAGATGTTTCTTTATCTTTATGGTGGCGTAGTAGCTCATACCCTGATGAAAGCAGGGGTAGTGTTATGTTGCATGGCTCAAACGGTCAAATACTATTTGGGTTGGTAGTTGGTACTTGGGGCTTAGGCGTTTATTTTAATGGTGACAGATGGTACCCCGTAGATAGTCGCCTGGATGATGCCAAATGGCATCAGGCAGTGCTAGTTTATGATTCTTATGCTTATCATTTATCTTTATATTTAGATGGTCGTCTTTATTGGCAGGGCGAGGCGCTGTGGCTGACTAGCCCGCTGACTTCTATTTCAGCGGGTCAAGAGAATTGGCCATTTGAACTCGATGAACTGACAATCTGGCAAGGCGCCTTAAATGCTACCCAGGTAGAGACTATTTATGAGTTGGCCCGGCCTAATTTAGAGGAGTTTTAATTATTTGCCAATTAGCTTAACCCGTGATAATCTAATAGCTGTATGGAAATTCAAGGCCATCAGCTTCATTGGCTTCATATTGGCAATGAGCGGGTTATTCGGTGTTGGGCTGCTCATTTGGCTTCGCGTGAATTAGCGCAAAGCTATATTTTGGTTGGTCCGGCTGATGTGGGTAAAGCAATGGTAGCCAAAAATTTTATGCGTACTTTAGTCTGTGAACGGCGTGAGCAAGCGGGATCAGATTGGCCCTGTGAACAGTGTGAAACTTGCCGGCAGACGGCTCGCGGTATTTATCCGGATTTTTATGAGTTAGATGTTTTGCCGGATAAGCAAAAAATTAGCATTGACCAAGTACGTCAGCTTTTAGATAAAATTGGCTTATCATCATTAGCTAATAATTATGAGGTAGCTTTAATTCGCCATGCTGATCGGTTAAGTGAACCAGCAGCTAATGCTTTACTGAAAAATTTAGAAGAGCCTCAAGCTCAGGCGCTGTTTATTTTCTTGGTCGAAAATTTATCTTCTTTGCCAGCTACTATTGTTTCCCGCAGTCAAGTGTTTAGATTTTATCCGGTGGCAGCTGATTTAATTTATGACCATTTAGTGAGTGACTGGAAAACCAATCGCGATTTGGCTAAAAATTTAGCTCAAGTTTGTTTAGGTCGACCTAATCTAGCGATTCGCTTTTTGGAACAACCTGAGTTGTTTCAAGATTATTGTCAGACCGCTAAAATTCTATTACAATTAATAATGAGTCCAGTTTTAGCTGATCGTCTAGCTTATCTGCGTCAGATTTATCCTTTTGGGGCTATCTCGGCCGGGGAGACAGAATGGCGTTTATGGCGGATGTGGTTGGGTCTTATTAGAGATTTACTGCTGATTAAGCAAGACCAGTTGCCCTTGATTCAACACTGGTTTTTGCGTGATGAGTTGGAAAAAGCCGTTGATTCTTTATCTTGGTCAGTATTATTAAAAATATTTACTAACTTAGGCGCAGCCCGCGAGTATCTGACGGCCAATGTTTCTCCCAGCTTGGTCTTTCATAACTTAGCGGTTGGCGCATAAACTATATGTCTATTTTACGGCAACATGGTCGTTATCTATTTCTAGGGCTGATTTTGTTAATTGGTCTTAGCGGTTGTTCGGCCATTAATAAACCAACTAGTCAAGCCGATATTGGCGGGGTTTTTCGTAGTGGAAATCGTGGCGATACTTGGCAGTCAGCTAGCTTGATCCCTACTAACAGCGGTCATCCAGGCAGTATTGCTTCTTTAGATGCTAATATGCTAGTTATGGACCCTAGTGACCATCGGGCTCTATATCTAGCCAGTCTAGATAATGGTTTAGCTTTTACTTATGATGAAGGACAGAATTGGCAAATAGCTGCTAGTCTGGGACGTATTAACGTGCAGGCTGTAGCTATTGATTATCATAATAAATGTTTAATTTTTGCGGCTTCAGGCAATCGTTTATTACGTTCTGAAGATTGCAACCGTACTTGGAAACAAGTTTATTATGATAATGCGCCTGATGTGGTTATTACCAGTCTATTAACTGACCATTATAATTCCGGGGTAGTCTTTTTAGGGACCTCGCGGGGTGATATTTTACAGAGCAATGACCGAGGAGAAACTTGGCAAGTCGTTCAGCGTTTTAATGATACCATAAAACGTATTGTCATGAGCCCTAAAGACAGCCGCTTGATGTTTGCCGCTACTGCCAGTAAGGGACTGTTTAGAACTACCGATGGCGGAGCAACTTGGGAGAATATTAATAAAAGCTTAGAGGAATTTCAGATTGGCAACCAATTTCGTGATTTAACAATTTCTTTAGAAGACCAGCCGGTTACTTATTTAGCTACTGATTATGGTCTTTTTAAGTCTGTTAATCTGGGGGAGAGCTGGACCAAGATTGAATTACTTACTCCCGAGAGTCAAACAGTCATTAATGCTTTAGCGATTAATCCTCATAATAGTCAGGAGATTTATTATGTCACTAATACTACTTTTTATCGTTCATTAGATGGAGGAAAAACTTGGTCTACTAAGAAATTGCCGACTAGTCGAGCCGGTCGAGCGCTGTTAGTTGATCCAGAGCAGCCCGGGGTTCTGTATCTAGCGGTTAAAAAAATTCAAAAGTAATTATTGTCAATGTTTACTTTAGAACAGCAATCTAATCAGTCGGCAGCTCGGCTGGGTCTTTTAGCCACAGCTCATGGCCAGGTTAAGACCCCAGTCTTTATGACGGTGGCTACTTCAGGGGTAGTCAAACATTTAGCAACTGCAGAATTACGAGAACTGGGAGCGCCATTAATTTTAGCCAATACCTATCATTTACTGTTAAATCCAGGTATTGATACTTTTAAGCGGGTTGGCGGACTGCATCATTTTATGGACTGGGAGGGCCCAATCTTAACGGATAGCGGCGGTTTCCAGGTTTTTTCTTTAACTGGTCGGCGGATACACAGTCATAATTTAGTTAAATTAACCGCTGAGGGGGTATATTTTAGCTCCCCACGCGATGGTCGCCGTTATTATCTAACACCTGAGGCGTCTTTAGATATGCAGGTGGCTTGCGGGGTGGATATTGCAGTGGCGTTAGATGAGTGTTTAGCTTTGCCAGCCAGCCCAGCTAAAATTCGCCAGTCAGTTGAACGGACTACTGCCTGGGCTAAGCGAGCTAAAGCCCATTATCTTAATTTGCCTCAGCCCAGGCCATTACTGTTCGGAGTTATTCAGGGCGGGGTTAATCGGCAATGGCGAGAGCAAAGTCTTGCAGATATGGTCGCCCTAGATTTTGACGGTTATAATATTGGGGGGTTATCTGTAGGGGAGACAGCGGACCAGATGTACGAAGTATTGGAATGGCTGGAGCCTCTTTTGCCTCGCGATAAGACTCGTTATTTAATGGGAGTAGGTTATCCTGATAATATTGTAGAGGCGGTGAGGCGAGGCATAGATATGTTTGACTGTGTTATTCCTACTAGAGAAGGTCGTCATGGCCGATTGTTTTTTTGGCAGCCTGACCGGCATTTTCTTGATAAATCAGGCCGGGTGCGAGAGTTTTACCGAGTAGAAAATATTAGAAATAGTTCCTTTGCCCAACTAGATGAGCCAATTAATCCTTACTCTCGTTTACCTCTTTTGCGGCGTTATTCGTTAAGCTACTTACATTATTTATATAAAATACAAGAGCCACTGGGTTGCCGTCTGTCCAGTCTAAATAATTTAGAATTTTATTATGACCTGATGGTTTTAATTAGGGAGGCTATTACTAATAATGAATTATAGGTTATGGAATTAATTACGGTTCATACTAGGTTGCTTCAACCGCCACAAGATGATTCTTTAGGTGCCTTAATAGAAGGCCTAGACAGCATAGGCGGTCTTCAAGATGGCGATATTTTAGCCGTTACTTCTAAAATTGTTAGTCTGTATGAAGGACGGGCTGTGGCTACCGGCAGCGTGGAGGATAAAGATCAGTTGATTATTAGTCAAGCTGATTGTTATTTACCGCGGGAAATGGTGCCGCATGGTTATGCTATTTTAACTATTAAAAATCATGTTTTAGCTCCGTCGGCAGGCATTGATGAAAGCAACGCAGCATCTTATTATATTTTATTGCCGCCAGAGCCAGAAAAAATTAATAGGGCCTGGCGTGATATTTTACTTCATCATTATAATTTATCTAATCTTGGCTTAATTTTAACAGATAGCCGTTCTATGCCTTTACGGAGGGGGGTAGTGGGTGTTGGCCTTGCCTGTGCTGGTTTTTATCCGCTCCGAGATTATCGTGGCCAGCCCGATTTATTTGGTCGGCCCATGAAAATTTCTCAAACTAATATCGTTGATTCTTTAGCCGCTGCTGCCGTATATGCTATGGGGGAGTGTGCTGAGCAGACGCCGGCGGTTATTATCCGCGGCGTTAAGGATATTCATTTTACTAATGACGATTGTTCTTCCGAGCTCTGGTTAGATCCCAGTGATGATATTTACGAACCGTTGTATCATAATTTTTTGCCGGGTGGCGATAGGCAATAATATGGTAGTAGCTCAGCAACGCGATAAAAAGCAAAAAATTATTGTCGCTCTTTCGGGGGGTGTTGATTCAGCAGTGGCTGCCCAACTGCTTCAAGAGGAGGGGCATGAAGTTATTGGTGTCTATTTAGAATTATGGCCTGATGATTATTACCATTCTGCTGGCCAAGAAGGCAGGAAAGAACCTTGGTCTGACGCTCAGGCTGTTTGCCGGCAGCTGGGTATTCCTTTTTATGCCCTAAATTGCGCTCAAGAGTTTAAGCGGCGAGTAGTCAATTATTTTTTAGCTACTTATGCCGCTGGCGCAACTCCTAATCCTTGCGTGGTGTGTAATAAGCAAGTTAAATTTCGGCGCCTTATTCGTTATGCTAACCAGATTGGTTTTGATGCTGTAGCTAGCGGTCATTATGTTCGGCTCATTAAAGATGCTGGGCACTATGAGCTCTGGCGAGCTAAAGATAAAGCTAAAGATCAGTCCTATTTTTTATATCAGCTCAGCCAAGCAGATTTAGCCCGTCTTTATTTTCCTTTAGGCAACTTAACCAAGAATGAGGTGCGAGATTTAGCTAGGAATTATCATCTGCCAGTGGCTAATAAAAAAGACAGCCAGGAGGTTTGTTTTATTAACAATGGTTTGCCTAATTTTTTAAAACGTCATTTGCCTCTTACGCCTGGCCCGATTGTTGATAGCGCTGGCCGCCACATTGGCGAGCATGAAGGGTTGCCGCTATATACCGTTGGTCAGAGGCGAGGTATTAAAATTGGTGGTTCTGGCCCTTATTATGTTAGAGGTTATGATTTTTTAGCTAATACTTTATTAGTGACATCTAGGGTTGATGATCCTCAACTATTTACTGATAGTTTTTTAATTCCCCAATTATTTTGGTCTTCAGGCCGACGGCCACGTCAACCCGTTGATTGTCAAGTAGTTATTCGTTATCATCATCAGCCGCTTGATTGTCAATTAACAAAAGAGGTTCCAGGAGGATGGCGAGTAGAGCTAGCCCGGCCAGAGCGTTTTGTTACCCCTGGCCAGAGTGCTGTATTTTATGAAGGGGACAAGCTTTTAGGTGGCGGGGTTATTGCTTTATTGGGTGCTATTTGTTAAACTATCATTAACGTGACGGTAGAGTCAGGTTAATATTTATATATTTTTTTTATAATAATTATAGTAATTTTAAGCGTATGACCACGAGTACAAAATCACATTTTCCCAGGCGAACATCAAAAATTTCTTGGCCGGAACGAGCCATTAATCTTGTACTAGCCGCTATTTTTTTTGTTTTGCCATTGTTTTTTATTAATGTCTCCTGGCAAGGCGCTAGTCTCGACAGGTTATTTATTTTAGGATTTTTAGTTATTGTTGGCTGGGCAGTGTGGCTAATTAAGGCGATCAAAGAGGGGGCATTAACTTGGCACTGGCGTAAATTAGACTGGTTGGCTTTGGCTATTTTAGCTGTTAGCGCTGTCGCTACTTTTTGGAGCCCTTCCTGGCGTGCTAGCCTTTTGGGTGGTTATGGCCAGCCAATGCGCAGCCTAGTATTTTTAATACTTCTTATTTTATTATATTTCTTGGCCGTTAATAATTGGTCTTCCAGGGTAAGACGGTCATCGTGGTTAGCAGTGCTGATTAGCTTTAGTTTTATTACTATTTATTCTTTGTGCCAACTTTTAGGGTTCTATATTATTCCCTTAAGTTTTACCAAGACTATTGGCTTTAACCCGATTGGTTCTTTATCTAATTTAGCTTTATTTTTAGCTGCGGCTTTGCCATTGTTTATTGTTGCTCTGGGCAGCCAAGAGGAGTTTTGTGAACGATCTTCGGCTAAAAATGGCAAGTTGTGGTGGAATATTTGGCTAGGGCTTACTATTTTAGCCAATATAGTGGCTATAGTTATTCTGGGATCGTTTAATATCTGGCCAGTGGTGATTTTGGGCTTATTAGTTATTTTAATTTTTGTTCTATCGCATTTTCTTAAATTCAGCCATTTACAGCTAGGACTGACAGTGGGGATATTAATTATTAGTTTTGTTTTGTTGATTATTGGCAATATTGGGCGGCCGAAAATAGATTTACCCAGTGAGGTTAGCCTATCTCGAAGTTATTCGTGGCAGATTGCCAGGGCGAGTTTAGCTCAGCGGCCGATTTTTGGTAATGGTCTTGCTAGTTTTAATAGCGCTTTTAGCCGCTTAAAGGGCCCTGATTTTAATGGGGCCGCATTGTGGAACCTTGATTTTGATATACCGGCCGGTTGGTTGGCGGAAAGTTTAGTTATTGTCGGTGGACTTGGTTCCTTGTTAATTATTATTGGTTTGTTATTGGGGTTAATTTTAGCCGGACGGCGTCTGCTCTCGTCTAAGATGGAACTGCCAACTGCTGACCTTAAATTGGGAATTAGCTTGTGGGCGGCGGTTATCGTTATGTTGGCCGGTGGTCTCTTTATTCCAGTGGGCAATAATTTATTATTAATTTTTGGTTTGCTATGGGTTTTGCTTATGGTGGTTACTTATAATTGGCCTCGCCGCCAGGCTGTTATTTATTGGCGCAAGGCCGATGAACGGGGTAGCGCTGCCTGGACTGTGGGTTTTATTGCAGTGGCTATTATTCTGTTAGCTAGCTTGGCTTATGGAGTAAAGATTTATACTGCTGATATTTTAGCGGCTCAATCACTTAAGGGTCAATCTACTGACCAACAGATGATTGCTATGTCCAAAGCTTATAATCTAGCTCCCTGGCGGGAAATGTATAGTTTTGGCTTAGCTCAATTATCTTGGATAAAGGCTAATGAACTAGCGCAAGGAGCCATGGCTGCCAGTGGTACTCCAGCGATGGAAGCTCAAACTGCCGCTCAATCCTATGTTCAGCAAGCCAAGGCAGTTTTGGATCAGACTAGCAAGTTAGTAAATAATCAGCCAGCTGGTCTTAAAATGGCGGCCCTGCTTTATGAAACAATTGGTGATATTAATGGGGCTATGGCGGGCTACCAAAAGCTAAGTGAACTTGATCCTAATAATCCTTGGTCTTATGCCAAAATAGCTCAACTAAAAGTTCTTCAGGCTTATCAGGCGCAGGACAAGGAAACTAAGGATAAATTAGTAGAGGAGGCGCTCAGTGGCTATCAGAAAGCGATAGAATTAAAACCAGATTGGGCTGAAGCTTATTATTACCGGGCAGTACTTTATCAGGCTGTTGAAAAGCCAGTGGAGGCTACTCAGGACTTGGTGTTGGCGGTTAATAATTCTGGCGGGGCTATTAATTATGTTTTGCCTTTAGCGCAATTATTAAATGAACGGGCTAAAAAGGAAACCGATTCGGCCACTAATTTACGAGCTCAGGCTCAGCAACTAGTGGAAGGTATATTAGCTAGCGACGAGAGCAACGTTAACGCTCTGTATATTTTAGCTATGATTTACCGCGATTCAGGTCAAACCGATTTAGCGCGTGAGACAGTAAATAATTTGTTAAGCCAGGCCCAGGAAACAGATAAACCAGTTATTGAACAGCAGTTTGCAGATTTATTAGCTGAATAATATTGTTATAATATTGTATTTACAGCGGCTGGCGGTTGCTTTTCCGCTAGCCGTTTGTGATTGAATAATATGAATTTAACTTCCCAAGAATTACGGCAAAAATTTTTAGATTTTTTTAGGTCCAAGGATCACGCTATTATTCCTAGCGCTTCTCTTATTCCAGATAATGACCCTTCGGTATTATTTAATACTGCTGGTATGCAGCCCTTGGTACCTTATTTATTGGGTGAGCCTCATCCTTTGGGACGGCGGCTGGCTGATGCTCAGAAATGCTTACGCACTGACGATATTGACCGGGTTGGCGATATGGTTCATTTAACTTTTTTTGAGATGCTGGGCAATTGGTCGTTGGGTGATTATTTCCAGGAAGAAGCCATTGCCTGGAGCTGGGAATTTTTGACCGCTAGTCAGTGGCTGGGACTGCCAGCCGATCATCTCGCGGCTAGCGTTTTTGCTGGCGATGCCGATGCTCCTTTTGATCGCCGTTCTTACGAGTTGTGGCAGCAAGCGGGTTTGCCAGATAAACGTTTGGCTAAATTAGGCAAAGAAGATAATTGGTGGGGTCTGGCTAGCCATTTAGGGCCCTGCGGTCCGGACACTGAAGTTTTTTATTGGACTGGTCCTGAGCCAGTGCCCGAAGCATTTGATCCAGCTGATCCGGCATGGGTAGAGATTTGGAATAATGTTTTTATGGCCTATAATGAACAGCCTGATGGTTCTTTTGTGCCCCTTAAACAACGCAATGTAGACACTGGGTTAGGACTAGAAAGGGTGCTAGCCGTGTTAAATCATGAATCAGATATTTATTTAAGTGATTTATTCCAGCCAATTATTAGTTATTTACAAAAAGTAAGCGGCCGTTCGTATCTTGATGAGGCTAGGACTTTTAGAATTATTGCTGACCACTTAAGGGCTAGTGCTTTTTTATTAGCTGATGAAAAGGCAGTAACACCTAGCAATAAGGACCAGGGTTATATCCTGCGACGTTTGATTCGGCGGGCTGTCCGCTTAGTATATAATTGGCCCATACCAGCTTCAGCAATTTTAAGCGGTGTCGTTGAGCAAATTATTGCTACGATGGGCGAAGCTTATCCTGAATTAGTAAGACGGCATGATTTTATTATTGCCGAGATTACTAAAGAAATTAATAAGTTTAATCATACTTTAGACCGCGGACTTAAAGAGTTTGCCAGATTAGTTGGCGATAGTCGTCTTATTAGTGGTGTTGATGCTTTTATGCTTTATCAAAGCTATGGTTTCCCTTTAGAAATGACTAAAGAGTTAGCCCAAGAGCGGGGCGGAACAGTAGATGAAGCTGGCTTTCAAGAAGAAATGAGCCGGCATCAACAATTATCCCGTACTGCGGCTGCCGGTAAATTTAAGGGAGGATTGGCGGATAATTCTTTGGCTACTACTCGGCTGCATACTGCGGCGCATCTTTTATTGCAGGCTTTGCGGCAAGTGCTCGGAGAGGGGGTTTACCAGCGGGGCAGCAATATTACGCCAGAACGTTTACGTTTTGATTTTTCTTATCCTAACAAATTAACACCTGAGGAGATACAGCAGGTAGAGGATATAGTTAATAAACAAATCGCCCTTGATCTGCCAGTTACTTGTACAGAGATGTCG
>Ga0209606_1001509_pt1 | contig 28554 bp, 24 predicted proteins | sample AD_UKC057_MetaG_FD_184412 | JGI IMG/M metagenome (GOLD analysis project Ga0209606, IMG submission 184412) | Active sludge microbial communities of municipal wastewater-treating anaerobic digesters from USA - AD_UKC057_MetaG (SPAdes) (version 2) | ecosystem: Engineered > Bioreactor > Anaerobic >...
CGTGATCTGGAGGATCGGTTGAGTGATTTTGCAGTTTGGATAATTAAGCTTGTTGAAAGTCTGCCAAATACAAAATCGGCAACTCATTTAGGAGGCCAGCTACTGAGATCAGGTACTTCGCCGTCTATAAATTATGGAGAAGCAAAAAGCGGCGAATCAAAAAATCGTTTGTTCTATTGTTCTTACTTCAAACCCTTCACTCCATGTCTAAGTCCAGCTTTTTAATTATCAGACTCCTCATTTTCTCGCAACTTCTTCTTCATGCCGGAATTCAACCGGCGTCAGGTAATAATCAACAATTTCCTGGTCCTGATGGCAAACTGGTCTGTATTCTATCAGTTGAAAACCGGCAGCTGTTCATGGCACTAACCCTGGATGGTAATACTGTTTTGGAAAAATCACCTTTGAATATGTCAGTTGACGGTTCCTCGATAACATCCGGCGTTAAAACAGGAAAGATCAACAGAAGCACCGTTAATGAAAAATATCCCTGGTTCGGCTATCATTCAACTGCAAAAAATCACTTCAACGGATATAGTATTTCATTTAAGAACAAGGAGCAAAAAATAAATTATACTCTGGAAATCAGGGTTTTCAATGATGCTGCCGGATTCAGATTCATAATTCCAGGAAACGAAAATTCCCTGAGGACTCCCGATGAATCAACAATCTTCCGCCTTCCTGATAAAAGCCTTGTCTGGTATCACGATCTCTATATGCATTATGAAGGGATTCATGAAAAGAAAATGATCGATACAATACCGTCAGGACAATGGGCAGCTCCTCCGCTCACTGTTAAATTGCCTGATGAAGCCGGTTATGCATCAATCACAGAAGCAAATCTTGTTGATTACTCCGGTTTGGCACTTCAGACTGATGGCAATAATGGATTTGTCATCAGGCTTGGCCATAGTCACCCTGCCTCCTACCCTTATGTTCTGAGATATACAAAGGAAGATATAGCAAGATTATCGGTACCTGCAAAAATAAAAGGGACAATTACAACACCCTGGAGAGTGGTGATGGCAGGTAAAGATCTTAATACCCTTGTCAACTGTGATGCTGTTCATAATCTGTGTCCGGAACCCGATAAAGCACTTTTTGCGGAGGGTGCGGCAACCCAATGGATAAGACCCGGGAGAGCCGTCTGGAGATATCTTGATGGCGGAGGCGACCAGTCGCTGAGGAATATGAAAGAGTTTTCCAGGATGGCTTCAGAGCTGGGATTTGAATATAATATCCTTGAAAATTTCTGGAGTAAATGGCCCGACGATTCAATAAAGAGCCTTGTTGATTATTCAAAGGAACTCGGCGTCGGAATAATTGTATGGAAACATTCAAAGGATCTCCGTGATCCTGGGGCAAGAAAAACCTTCTTCCAGCGGCTTTGTTCTTTGGGTATTAAGGGGATAAAAATTGATTTCTTCGACCATGAAGCGAAAGAGGTCATGTATCTTTATAAATCGATCTTCAATGAAACCGCCGCATTGCAACTTTCATTAATCCTTCACGGAGCGAACAAACCTACAGGTCTTGAAAGGACCTGGCCAAATGTTCTGATCTATGAGGGTGTTCGTGGAATGGAATCCGGTAAACTGATGGACAGGGCTTCTCATGAATCGACAATTCCGTTTACCAGGATGCTTGCCGGTCCGGCTGACTATTCAGTATGTCATTTCGGAGAGCGTCGCCGGAATACAACCTGGGTACATCAGGTGGCAACAGCTGCTATTTATTGTGGTCCGGTCATAACTTATGCGGCTAATCCCTCAAACCTGCTTTCAAATCCCTGTGTTGAAATGATAAAAAGCATTCCGCCTGTGTGGGATGAAACAATTGTTCTTCCCCCGTCGGAAATAGGTAAAATTGCTGTTTATGCCCAGAGAAAAGGTACCAGATGGTTTTTATCGGTCATTAACGGATTACAGCCAGGAACCGTCAAAATCCCTATGACATTTCTGGGCACCGGAACATATAGCACCCTGGTTATGAAGGATAATCCCTTAAATTCAACTGATGCAGTCATCACAACAGGAACGGCGCACCAAAATGATAATATTGATCTGGAACTTGTTGCCGGCGGGGGATTTATGATGAGGTTAACGGAGAGATGATAGGGTCCGGATATGGTGCCGTTTGCCCCTGGGACATTAATATTTTGTCGAAAAATTAAGAATTTTCACTTTTTATTTTGATTTTTTAAAATAAATAGTACTTTTGTCAGGCTTATTAAAACAAAACCGTGAGAATTTCTTTAATCCATATTATCCTCGTCCTTATTCTCGTGCCCAGCACGTGATCCGGGAATAATATGTATTTATATAAATATACAGAAGCTTTCCGGATCAGACCGGAAAGCTTTTTTTATAACTTTTTATAATGAAAAACAAACTCAGAAGTTCGGTAACATTCACCGGCAGAACAATGGCCGGAGCCAGAAGCCTGTGGCGCGCCAACGGTATGAAAGAAGAACATTTCGGCAAACCTGTAATTGCTGTTGTAAATTCTTTTTCACAATTCGTTCCGGGTCATGTTCATCTTCATGAAACAGGACAGATAATAAAGAAAGAAATAGAAAAACACGGATGTTTTGCTGCCGAATTCAATACAATTGCAATCGATGACGGTATTGCAATGGGTCACACCGGAATGCTCTACTCCCTTCCCTCCCGCGAACTTATTGCCGACAGTGTCGAATATGTTTGCAACGCACACTGTGTCGATGCAATGATCTGTATAAGCAATTGCGACAAGATAACACCGGGAATGATGATGGCTGCACTCAGACTGAATATTCCGGCGGTATTTGTCTCGGGCGGACCAATGGAAGCCGGTCTGCATGGTAAGAGATATATCGACCTGATTGATGTAATGATCGACAGCGCCGATGATAAGATCAGCGACGATGAACTGATGGAGATAGAAAGATCCGCATGTCCGACCTGCGGATCATGTTCGGGAATGTTCACCGCAAATTCAATGAATTGTCTCAATGAAGCTCTTGGACTGGCTCTTCCTGGTAATGGGACCATCCTCGCAACTCATACAAACAGGCTTAATCTTTTGAAAAAAGCTGCCGATCTGATCGTTACACTCGCGAACAGATATTATAAGGATGGCGACAATACAGTTCTCCCCCGCTCAATTGCATCAAAAGCAGCTTTCATGAATTCAATGGCACTCGATATAGCAATGGGCGGTTCAACAAATACTGTTTTACATCTGCTGGCACTTGCACGGGAAGCCGGAGTCGATTTCACAATGAAAGATATTGATTCCCTTTCACGAAGGATCCCGAATATCTGTAAAGTAGCTCCAAGCTCCCATTTTCACGTTCAGGATGTTAATCGTGCGGGAGGGATTATGGCCATCCTGGGGGAACTTGACAGGAATAATTTAATTGACACGACTGTAAATCGTATCGATTATCCTTCACTCAGGGATGCCCTGGCTGACTGGGATATCATGGGGGCTAAGGCCTTACCTGAGGCCTTCTCATTTTTCAGAAGCGCACCTTCAATGACTAAGAGCCTGGAAATGGGATCACACAGCACAATGTACAACTCGTCCGACACTGATCGTGAGAAAGGCTGCATCAGGGATGTCAGGCATGCATACAGCAGCGACGGCGGACTTGCCGTTCTTTACGGGAATATTGCAGAAGACGGATGTATTGTAAAAACTGCCGGGGTTGATAAGGACCTCCTTACTTTTGAGGGTCCTGCAATTGTATTTGAATCCCAGGAAGAAGCCGTCGACGGTATACTCGGAGGAAAGGTGAAGGAAGGTAACGTCGTTGTGATCAGATATGAAGGTCCGAAAGGTGGTCCGGGTATGCAGGAAATGCTCTACCCCACATCATTCCTTAAGTCGAAAGGACTCGGAAAGAAATGTGCATTGCTTACCGACGGAAGGTTCTCAGGAGGAACATCGGGTCTCTCGGTCGGACATGTTTCGCCCGAGGCTGCAGCAGGCGGAGCTATTGCTGTTATAAAAACAGGAGATACCATTATAATAAATATCCCGGAGAGAAGCATTAACGTTAAACTTACAGAAAAAGAACTGGGAAAAAGGTTTGCGGAAGCTGAAACGAAAGGGGAACAAGCGTTCACTCCCCGGGGAAGGGATCGTAAGATACCCGCTTCCCTTCGTGCTTATGCTGCAACCGTAAGCTCGGCGGATAAAGGGGCAGTAAGGATTGTATGAGTAGTGAGTAGTGAGTTGTGAGTAGTGAGTAGTGAGAGATTAAAATTAGAAGCATTAGATAAAAGGTTAAAACGATGATGACTGACAAGGAAGCACAGGAAACCACTTCAAAGGTTAACGGTTTTGAACAGATAACAGGAGCGGAAGCTATTCTCAGATGCCTTATGGAGGAAGGAGTTGATACGATCTTCGGCTACCCGGGGGGAGCTATTATGCCTGTTTATGACAGGCTCCTTGATTATAATGACAAGCTAAGACATATCCTTACAAGGCATGAACAGGGAGCAGCACATGCTGCACAGGCTTACGCCATGGTGACAGGCAAACCGGGGATCTGCTTTGCAACTTCGGGACCGGGAGCTACAAATCTCATCACGGGTATAGCAAATGCATACCTCGATTCAATTCCCATGATATTCATCACCGCACAGGTGGTATCAGGGCTTATCGGAACTGATGCTTTCCAGGAGACCGATATTCTGGGAGTATCTATGCCTGTCACAAAATGGAACTGGCAGATCAAGAAACCTCAGGATATACCTGAAGTGTTGGCAAAAGCATTTTATATCGCCACAACTGGCCGGCCGGGACCTGTCCTAATTGACATTACCAAGGATGCACAACAGGAAAAGCTTCAGTTCAAATACAAAAAATGCAATTACTTAAGGAGTTACAATCCGCATGTTCCCCTGAACATAAAAGCGATCGAGTCGGCTGCAATAATGATAAACCATGCTGAAAAACCGATGATCCTTGCCGGACACGGAGTACTTCTGGCCAAAGCAGAAAATGAACTTCTTCAGTTTGCTGAAAAAACCGGTATACCGGTGGCACTGACACTGCTCGGACTATCAGCATTCCCCTGTGGCCACCGTCTTTATGCAGGTTATCTCGGGATGCATGGTAATTATGCCCCAAACCTTCTGACGAACGAAGCTGACCTCCTGATTGCAATCGGAATGCGCTTCGACGACCGCGTTACAAGTAATCTTAAAAAATATGCTAAAAAGGCACGGATTATCCATCTGGAAATTGATCAGGCCGAAATTAACAAGAATGTCCAGGTCGACCTCGAGATCCACAGCGATGCAAAAGAAGCATTACAGAATCTCATACCTCTCGTAAAACAGAACAGTTACGAAAGCTGGATAAGAGAATTCAGGATATGCGATAAGATTGAATATGATCGTGTTATTAAAGAGGAAACGAAACCTGAATCAGGAAAAATAAGAATGGGTGAAGTTGTAAAGCTTGTTTCCGAAATGACCGGTGATGATGCAATAATAGTTACTGATGTTGGTCAGAACCAGATGACTGTAGCCAGATACTACAAATTCACACAGCCCAACACCCTTGTCACATCAGGTGGCATGGGTACAATGGGTTTCGGCCTTCCGGCAGGAGTTGGTGCCAAAATAGGACAACCCGGAAAACAGGTGATCGCGTTTATTGGAGATGGAGGTTTCCAGATGACCATCCAGGAACTGGGCACAATACTTCATTATAAGGTACCCCTTAAGATAATCTTACTGAACAATGGTTATCTCGGAATGGTAAGACAATGGCAGGAAATGTTCTTTAAAAGAAGATATGCTTCGACTGAACTGGTAAATCCCGATTTTATTACCATCGCCGGAGGATACGGCATCCCCGGAAAGAAAGTTTCCGAAAGAAATGATCTCAAAGATGCTTTATCTGAAATGCTGGCTGCAGAAGGACCATATCTTCTTGATATAGAAATCGAAAAGGAAGGAAATGTGCTGCCGATGATAGAACCGGGAGCCTCAGTTTCGGAAGTGACACTTAACTACAAAGGTTAAAATTTATTATGAAACAGGAATTTACATTATCAATCTTCAGCGAGAACCACATTGGTATTCTCAATCAGATAACTATAATTCTGACCAGGAGGCAGATAAATATTGAAAGCATTACTGCCTCCGAATCTGCAGTAAAAGGCGTTCACCTCCTTACCCTTGTGGTAAAAGCCACTCCCGACATGGTCAGGAAGATAGCCCGTCAGATCGAAAAGCTGGTTGATGTTCTTAAAGTGTTCGCACATTCATCCGACCAGATAATTTACCAGGAGATCGCACTGTTTAAAGTATCGACAAACAGTATATTGTCGGGTAATATCCTTGAAACGATCGTAAAGAACTACAATGCAAGGATCCTTGTTGTATCACCGGAATATATGGTCATTGAGAAGACCGGGCATAAACCGGAGATCAACGAGCTCCTTGTTCATCTTGAACCCTATGGAGTGCTTCAGTTTGCCAGGTCGGGAAGAGTGGCTATTACAAAACAGGTCAAGGAACTCAACGCCTACCTGAAAGAGCTGGATGAAGCGAACAGGGATATATCTGAAATATAGATTTCTCCAGGGATAATATACCCCCCTTCCCCCCTGAGGGGGGGTAAAAATCCCCCTCCGATCTATGCCCCCCTTTAGGGGGGTGGGGGGGTAAAAGGATTGATCAGGGGGGTGGGGAGTAAAATAGGAAAAGAAAAGATTTTAACTGAATAAAATAATTAACTAATATTAAAACCATGGCAAAAATCGATTTTGGAGGAGTACTTGAAAATGTTGTTACAAGAGAAGAGTTTACACTTGCAAAAGCCCGTGAAGTTCTGAAAAATGAAACCATTGCAGTTATAGGTTATGGTGTTCAGGGACCTGCACAGGCGCTTAATATGAAAGACAATGGGATCAATGTCATCATTGGTCAGGCACCCGAGTTCAAAGCTGACTGGGACAAAGCGGTCAGGGATGGATTTGTACCAGGGAAAACACTTTTTTCCGTTGAAGAAGCTGCGGCAAAAGGAACTATTATCCAGTACCTTGTATCGGATGCAGCACAGCGAATCTTATGGCCAAAGGTCAGGCAATGCCTGAAAAAGGGAGACGCACTATATTTCTCTCATGGATTTTCAATTACATATAAGGAACAGACTGGAGTGATACCTCCCGCTGATGTTGATGTGATCCTGGTTGCCCCGAAAGGATCCGGAACAAGTGTCCGCCGGAATTTCCTTGCCGGTACCGGTATAAATTCGAGCTATTCTGTATTCCAGGATTTCACCGGCAGGGCTGAAGAGAGGACCCTCGCACTGGGCATTGCCATAGGTTCAGGGTATCTCTTCCCGACAACTTTTGAAAAAGAGGTTTTCAGTGATCTTACCGGTGAACGTGGTGTGCTTATGGGGGCCCTGGCCGGAATAATGGACGCCCAGTACCAGGTTCTCCGCGAGAACGGACATACACCTTCCGAAGCTTTCAACGAAACTGTGGAGGAGCTTACCCAGAGCCTTATCCGCCTTGTTGATGAGAATGGTATGGACTGGATGTATTCAAATTGTAGTGCAACAGCACAAAGGGGAGCGCTTGACTGGAGACCCAGATTCAGGGATGCCACCCTTCCGGTTTTCACTGAACTTTATGAGAAGGTCAGATCGGGCGAAGAGTGTGCAAGAGTCCTTAAGTCGACAGGAGCACCGAATTATAAAGAGGTCCTCAATGCTGAACTCAGTGAACTCGGAAACTCCGAATTATGGAGAGCCGGTGCAGCTGTAAGAAAGCTCAGACCAGGGAAAAAATAAACAATAAAACCACTTGAAATATGAGCGAAAAAGTGATTATTTTCGATACCACCCTCAGGGATGGTGAACAGGTGCCGGGATGCCAGCTGAATACAATTGAAAAGATCCAGGTGGCCAAAGCACTCGAAGAACTCGGCGTTGATGTCATCGAAGCCGGCTTCCCTATCTCCAGCCCGGGTGACTTCAACTCAGTGGTTGAGATATCGAGGGCAATAACAAATCCGGTCATCTGCGCCCTTACACGCGCTGTGAAAAAGGATATCGAGGTGGCTGCTGATGCCCTTCAGTTTGCAAAAAAGAAAAGGATCCATACAGGTATAGGAGTATCCGATTACCATATTCAGTATAAAATAAAAACAACTCCTGATGAGATCCTCAGAAGAGCCGTTGATGCGGTGAAATATGCAAAGAAATTCGTTGAGGATGTCGAATTCTATGCCGAAGATGCAGGACGGAGTGAGAATGAATTCCTGGCAAAGGTAATAGAAGCCGTAATCGAAGCCGGAGCTACAGTTGTGAATATCCCCGATACAACAGGTTATTGCCTGCCACCCGAATATGGAAGCAAGATCAGGTATCTTAAGGAAAATGTCAGGAATATTGATAAAGCAATAATCTCAACACATTGCCATAATGATCTGGGAATGGCAACCGCCAACACAATAATGGGTGTGATGAACGGGGCCAGACAGGTAGAGGTTACAATGAACGGCATAGGCGAAAGAGCCGGAAATACCTCCCTTGAGGAAGTGGCAATGATCATTAAGAGCCATCACGACCTCGACCTTACGACCGGCATCAATACTCCTCTGATCTTCAGCACAAGCCGCCTTGTATCGAATCTGATGAGCATGCCTGTCCAGGCAAACAAAGCTATTGTGGGAAGAAATGCCTTTGCACATTCATCGGGCATCCACCAGGACGGTGTACTTAAGAAACGGGAGAATTACGAGATCATCGATCCGGTCTCTGTAGGCGTACGGGAATCTTCAATTATACTAACAGCAAGAAGTGGCAGAGCAGCTCTTAATCACCGGCTTGAATTGCTCGGTTTCAACTACGGGAAAGAAGAACTTGATGAAATCTATCATCGTTTCCTGATCCTTGCTGATAAGAAGAAGGAGATAAATGATGAAGATATCAGAATACTTACAGGTGAGGTCTTCCAGGGAGAAAAATCTATCAGGCTCGAAAAGCTGCAGGTCACATGTGGAAAGTCGGCAATCCCGGTTGCAACAATAGGCCTTAATATAAACGGGGAGGTCCATGTAGCAACCTCTACCGGTAACGGTCCTGTTGACGCTGCCTTTTCTGCTGTGAAACAGCTGATCAGCAAAACAGTTCACCTTGAAGAATTCCTTATCCAGGCAATTACAAGAGGAAGCGACGACATGGGCAAGGTGCATGTTCAACTGGATCATGAAGGGAAAATATACTATGGATTCGGGACCAGTACCGATATCGTAACTGCCTCAGTGGAAGCATTTATCGATGCAATTTCAAAAATAAAATAACCCCCCTGCCCCCTGAGGGGGGGGTAAAATCCCATCCCGATCTCTGCCCCCCTTTAGGGGGGTTGGGGGGTAAAAAGGATAAAAAAACCTTCAGTGGGGTTGGGGGGGGTAAAATAGCTGATCAGGGGGGTTGGTGGATAAAAGGATAAGGCTAAATTAGTTACATAAATATAAATCATTTATTAATGATTCCGCAAACACTTTTTGACAAGATCTGGGACAGCCACGTAGTTAAGTCGATCGAAGGGGGACCGGATGTCCTTTATATCGATCAGCATTTCATCCATGAAGTGACGAGCCCCCAGGCATTTGACGGACTGAGAGCCAGGGGCATCCCGGTGTTCCGTCCGGCTATGACACTGGCAACAGCCGATCATAATATCCCGACGAAGGACCAGAATCTTCCGATAAAGGAAGAGTTATCACGTACCCAGGTGGAAAAGCTGGCCGAAAACTGCAGGGAATTCGGGATAGAGGTATTCGGACTGAACCATCCCAAAAACGGGATAGTGCATGTAATAGGTCCCGAACTTGGCTATACCCAGCCCGGAATGACCATAGTATGTGGCGACAGTCATACCTCAACCCATGGAGCCTTCGGGGCTGTGGCATTCGGAATTGGGACAAGCGAGGTCGAAATGGTACTTGCAACCCAGTGCATCCTTCAACCCAAACCAAAGAAAATGAGGATCAGTGTTAACGGTACTCTTCAGAAAGGAGTTACTGCCAAAGATATTATTCTCTATATTATCTCGAAGATATCAGGCGGAGGAGCTACAGGTTACTTTGTGGAATATGCCGGTTCAGCCATTGAAAGCCTCAGCATGGAGGGAAGGATGACCATATGCAACATGAGTATAGAAATGGGTGCAAGAGGAGGACTTATAGCTCCCGACGATACCACTTATGAATATCTGACGAAAATACCTTCAATCAGCAACCGTCCGGATTTCTATTCGCTGTTAAAGAAATGGCACGGTTTCAGGACAGATCCGGGTGCTCATTTTGACCGTGAGCTTGACTTTGATGCAGCCAGGATAAAGCCTATGATCACCTATGGTACTAATCCGGGAATGGGGATGGCGATCGATGATACGATCCCTTCAATTGACAGCATCGCCAGCGAAGCATCAGCATCATTCCTAAAATCACTTGATTATATGGGATTTACGCCCGGGATGAAACTTGCCGGCCATCCTGTCGATTATGTGTTCCTGGGAAGCTGCACAAACGGAAGGATTGAAGACATAAGAGCTTTCACACATTTTGTAAAAGGGAGGAAAAAGGCACGGGAAATCACTGCATTGATAGTTCCTGGTTCGAAGAAAGTTGAACAACAGGCTATCAATGAAGGACTTGATAAAATACTGAAAGAGGCAGGATTTGAACTGAGACAGCCGGGGTGCTCCTCCTGTCTTGCCATGAATGAAGATAAAATACCTGCAGGTAAATACGCCGTGTCGACATCTAACAGGAATTTTGAAGGAAGACAGGGGCCTGGCTCAAGAACCCTGCTGGCAAGTCCGCTTACAGCAGCTGCTGCGGCAATAACAGGCAGGATCACCGATCCACGCGATATGTTACAAGATTAATAATTCCGAAAAAGGATTAAAATGGCTAAAGAAAAATTTGATATACTCGAATCGACCTGCATACCTCTGCCGCTCGAAAATGTTGATACAGATCAGATAATCCCTGCACGATTCCTCAGCCTTACGACGAGGGAAGGATTCGGGGAATATCTTTTCCGCGACTGGAGATTTGACAAATCGGGGAACAAATCAGGTGGTTTTGTTCTGAACGACGAAAAATATAAAGGCAGGATCCTTGTTGCCGGTAAGAATTTCGGTTGCGGATCAAGCCGCGAACACGCTGTATGGGCTATTACCGACTACGGCTTCAAAGCTGTTGTTTCAAGCTTCTTTGCCGATATCTTTAAAAACAACAGCCTGAATAACGGACTGCTCCCCGTGGTGGTCAGCGATGAATTCCTGAAAAACCTTCTTGATCAGATACAAAAGGATCCGGAAACAAAAGTGATAATTGATCTTAAACAACAACTGTTAACAGTATCGTCGGGTGAATCGACCGGCTTTGAGATAAATCAATATAAAAAAGAGTGTCTGATGAAGGGACTTGACGATATTGATTATCTGTTAAATATAACAGATATGATCAAAGCATATGAATTCAGAAAAACTCTCGGGAAATGAGAATTGAAATAATGGATACAACCCTGAGGGATGGTGAACAAACCCAGGGTGTGTCATATTCACCGGTCGAAAAACTGCATATCGCACGGCTCTTGCTAAAGGAGCTGAAAGTCGACCGTATAGAGGTTGCTTCGGCACGGGTTTCAAAAGGCGAATTTGAGGCACTGAAAAAAATAACCGGCTGGGCAATTGAAAATGACTTCCACAATAAAGTGGAGGTTCTCGGATTTATCGACGGGGATATTTCCCTGAACTGGATTAGGGATGCAGGGGGAAAAGTAATCAATCTGCTTTGCAAGGGATCGCTCCGTCATCTCGAAAAACAATTAAGAAAAGACCCTGAAACCCATGCCAGGGACATTAAAGAAATAATCAATAAAGCGGGGGATTCCGGTATGGATGTGAATATTTATCTCGAGGATTGGTCCAACGGGATGATCCACTCGGAAGACTATGTTTTCTTCATGATCGATTCATTTAAGGACGAGCCCGTTAAAAGGATCATGCTTCCCGATACCCTGGGAATATTGAATCCTGAGCAGACCTTTTTATTCTGCAAAAAAGTTGTTGACAGGTATCCGTCGATCCACTTCGATTTCCATCCGCATAATGATTATGATCTCGCTGTTGCGAACATTTTTTCGGCCGTAAAAGCAGGTATAAGGGGTGTCCATACAACAGTTAACGGACTGGGTGAGAGGGCAGGAAATGCACCTCTTTCAAGTGTGATAGGTGTATTGCATGATCAGCTTAAAGCAGAAACTGCAATAAACGAATTTGAGATCACCAAAGCAAGCCGTCTTGTAGAGACGTTCAGCGGTATAAGGATCCCGGTCAATAAACCGGTTGTAGGTGAAAACGTTTTTACCCAGACCTCGGGTGTTCATGCCGATGGCGACAGCAAGGATAATCTTTACTACAACAACCTCTTACCCGAACGTTTCGGGAGAAAACGTAAATATGCCCTCGGTAAACAATCCGGAAAAGCAACAATTAAAAAGAACCTCGAAGAATATGGATTATCGCTGAGCCCCGAGTCCCTTGAAAAAGTAACAATGAGGGTTATTGAACTGGGAGATAAAAAAGAGACTGTTACTACTGAAGATCTTCCGTTCATTATTGCCGATGTCCTTGGAAATGAACAGATCACCTATAAGATATTCATAAATAATTATGCGTTGTCACTGAGTTATGGACTGAGACCCTTTGCAAGTGTAAAGATAGAGATTGACGGTCAGATACATGAAGGAACCAGCTCCGGCGACGGCCAGTATGATGCTTTCATGAAGGCTGTGAGAATTATTTATGAAAGTATCGGAAAAGAGTTGCCCACTCTTACTGACTACCAGGTATCAATCCCTCCGGGAGGAAAGACAGATGCTCTTGTTGAAACTATTATTTCATGGAAATATCATAACAAGGAGTTCAATACAAAGGGCCTTGATGCCGACCAGACCGAATCGGCAATTAAAGCCACCGAGAAAATGCTGAACCTCATTGAAGGTCTTAACAGTGCAGAACATAAAACGTTAACCCCTGAAACATAATAACCTTTGCGCTCTTTGCGTAAACCTTTGCGCTCTTTGCGGTTAAATAGAATTTTAAAAAACTATTTATATAAACTTTAATGGGAAAATCATACAACATCGCAGTCATTCCCGGTGACGGGACAGGACCGGAGGTGGTCAGGGAAGGAAGAAAAGTACTCGTTACAGCAGCCTCGAAATTCGGATTCAAAATCAATTTTGAAGAGTTCGATTTTGGAGGTGAACGATATCTTCGTACAGGAGAGGTACTTCCCGCATCAGCTCCCGGACAGCTTAAGAAGTTCGACTCAATTTTTCTTGGTGCAATCGGCCATCCCGATGTAAAACCCGGTATCCTCGAAAAGGGAATACTTCTTACATTGCGGTTTGAGCTCGATCAATATATTAATCTCCGGCCCGTGAAGCTCTACCCCGGTGTTCCGACTCCCCTTAAGGACAAGGGACCGGAACACATCGATTATGTTGTTGTAAGGGAAAATACAGGAGATGTTTATACAGGAATGGGTGGTGTTACTATGAAGGGAACTCCTCACGAGGTAGCAGTACAGAACATGGTCTATTCACGAATGCAGGTTGAAAGATGTCTGCGTTATGCTTTTGAATATACCCGGAAGAGGAATAAAAAAAATACTCTTGCCCTCTGCGGGAAAACAAATGTCCTCACTTATGTTTTTGACCTGTGGGAAAGAGCATTTCATGAGATAGGGAAAGAAAGCTATCCTGAAATAAAACGCGAATATTATCATGTGGATGCTACATGTATGTGGATGATAAAAAATCCGGAATGGTTCGATGTTATAGTAACAAGTAATATGTTCGGAGATATAATTACAGATCTTGGAGCCATTACCCAGGGCGGTATGGGGATCGCTGCCGGAGGAAATATTAATCCCGGCGGCGTTTCGATGTTCGAACCTATCGGCGGTTCGGCTCCCAAATACACGGGGCAGAATATCATCAATCCGCTTGCAGCTATTGCCTGCGGGGGAATGATGCTTGAGCATCTGGGCGAAGATAAAGCCGCAAAAGCAATAGAAAATGCGATAATGTATGTTACTGCAAATAAGCTTAAGGATATGGGCGCCGGAAGAATGGGTTACTCAACAACCGAAGTCGGCGATCTGGTGGCGGGACAAATATGATATTAACCCGTCTGAGCATACCAGGCGGGTTTTTAATTTCAACGCCTGTTGCCCGGACAAAACGAAAAAATAAATGAACAGACTGAAAATCGCAATTCAGAAAAGCGGAAGGCTGAGTGAAAACTCACACAGATTACTTGAAGAATGTGGTATAAAATTCTCCAACGGAACCAGTGTTCTTAAGACATCGGCAAGGAATTTCCCGGTTGATATTTTATTTCTCCGGGATGATGATATACCACAGTATGTTGAACAGCAGGTTGCCGATATAGGTATACTTGGCGAGAATATGGTCTTTGAGAAAAACAAGGATGTGGAAGTTCTTGAACAACTTGGTTTTGCAGCCTGCAGGCTCAGCCTTGCCATTCCCAGGGAAGATGTTTTCGCAGGACCGGAATATTTCAACAACAGGAAGATTGCCACAAGCTACCCCAGACTTCTTTCGCAATACCTTTCAGAAAACAATATTACAGCACAGATCGAGGAGATAAGCGGAAGCGTGGAAATAGCTCCGGGTATTGGTCTTGCCGATGCAGTATGTGATATCGTCAGCTCAGGCAGTACCCTGCTTACTAACGGTCTGCGTGAAGTCATTACCATACTGAAAAGTCAGGCAGTGATTATCGGTAATAAAAACCTCGACGATGAAAAAAGATCCATCCTCGAAAAGTTTCTATTCAGGATAAGATCAGTAAAAAAATCCAGGGAAAACAAATATATACTGCTAAATGCTCCGGAAAAAGCCATCGGTGAAATATGCAAAATACTTCCCGGAATGAAAAGCCCGACAATATTGCCTCTGGTTGAAAAGGGATGGTGCTCGTTACATTCTGTGGTAAGAGAGGATGATTTCTGGGAAAGGATCGATCAGCTTAAAGCTGCCGGAGCGGAAGGGATACTGGTTATACCTATTGAAAAAATGATAATATGATGAGAACATTTTTTTATCCTTTGAAAGAAACCTGGGAAACCCTTTGCAGACGGCCGGTAACTGATACATCGGGATTTGATACCGCCGTGAAGAACATTTTACTGAAGGTAAGATCGAAAGGAGATCAGGCGCTGCTCGACTATGCCGAAAAGTTTGATCACGTAAAGATCACTGATCTGAAAGTAACGGAAAGGGAACTGGCTGAATCAGAAAAAGCCATCACTCCGGATCTGAGAAATGCCATCATAACAGCAATGGGAAACATCAGGAAATTCCATGAATCCCAGATGAATGATGATGAAGTTCTGGAGACTACTCCCGGTGTTAAATGCTGGAGAAAAAGGATCCCTGTTGAAAGGGCAGGCCTGTATATTCCCGGAGGTACAGCACCGCTGTTCTCGACAGTTCTTATGCTGGGAGTTCCGGCTGCTATTGCCGGCTGCCGGCAGGTAATACTATGCACCCCTCCGGGAAGAGACGGAAAGATTGATCCCCTGATATTGTTCACTGCAAAACTTACTGGTATTACCGATATTTATAAGACCGGCGGGGCACAGGCTATAGCCGCAATGGCATACGGTACCGAAAGTATTCCGAAAGTCGATAAAATATTCGGTCCCGGTAACCAGTATGTAACCAAGGCAAAAGAGATCGTTAGCTCCGACGGAGTCGCGATCGACATGCCGGCAGGCCCCAGCGAGGTCCTTGTAATCGCAGATTCAAAGGCTGATCCTGTGTTTGTTGCAGCTGATCTCCTGTCACAGGCTGAACATGGCACAGACAGCCAGGTTGTTTTGCTGACAGACAGCAGTGACCTGATGACATCAGTCATGGAGGAACTTAAAATACAGCTTAAAACCCTGCCCAGACGTGATATCGCATCACAATCCCTTGAGGAAAGTGTTGCAATTGTGCTTCCGGGCCTGGATGAGTGCATGGAGTTCAGTAATAAATATGCCCCCGAACATCTGATAATAAATACCGGGAACGCAGAAAAACTGGCTGAAAATGTGATAAATGCAGGTTCAGTATTCATCGGGAAGTATTCATGTGAAAGCGCCGGGGACTACGCCTCGGGAACAAATCATACCCTCCCGACCAACGGCTTTGCAAGAAGCTACAGCGGCGTATCGACAGACAGCTTCCTGAAAAAGATAAGCTTCCAGGAAATATCACGTGAAGGGATCACAAGACTGGGTCCGGTCATAGAATTAATGGCTGAGGCTGAAGGTCTGGCGGGTCATAAAAATGCGGTAAGTGTGAGATTAAAAGAGCGCGAAAATGTTTGATCTGGAAAAATTAATAAGGCCCAATGTAAAACAGCTTACCCCCTACTCCTGCGCCAGGGATGAATTTCAGGGTAAAGCCGATACCTTTCTCGATGCCAACGAGAATCCTTTCGGAAACCTTAACAGGTACCCCGATCCTTACCAGCGTGAGCTGAAAACCGAAATAAGCAGACTGAAAGGTGTTCCGGCAGAGAATATATTCCTTGGAAATGGCAGCGACGAAATTATAGATCTTTGCTTCAGGGTGTTCTGTAACCCCGGGAAGGATAAAGCCCTCACCTTTTCACCATCATACGGAATGTATGAAGTTTCAGCTTCAGTGAATGATGTAACGATAATTAAAATCCCACTGAATGATAAGTTCGGTATTGACTATGATAATGTAAAAAACCGGCTCTCTGATGAAAAACTGAAACTGATAATTATCTGTTCCCCAAATAATCCTACAGGTAATTGTATGAACATCACCGTGATCGAAAAGATCCTTTCAGAATTCAACGGCATACTTCTTCTCGATGAGGCCTATATAGATTTTGCCGGTCAGCCTTCAATGAAAGATCAGATCGGGAAATTTCCCAATCTGATAGTGATGCAGACATTCAGCAAGGCTTTCGGACTCGCATCAGTCAGAGTCGGTATGGCCTTTGCCGGAAAGGAGATAATCAGATATTTCAATAAAGTGAAGCCTCCTTACAATATCAGCAAAATAAACCAGGAGGCTGTTCTCCGGAAGTTGAAGAAAACAGAAGCATATTATAGTCAGGTAGCCAAAATAAAAGCTGACAGGGACAGACTTTCAAAGGAATTTGCTAAATTGACAGGCGTTGTGGAAGTCTATCCTTCGGAGGCAAATTTTATTCTGGTCAGGATGAAGGATGCCGGTCGTGTATATGATTACCTTGTAAAAAGAGGGATCATAGTAAGGAACCGGAGCAGCGTGATAAATAACTGTCTGAGGATAACCGTGGGAACAAAGACTGAGAACAACAGGATTTTAAAAGCTTTAAGGGAGTTCGAAGCATGAAGAAGGTACTTTTCATCGACCGCGACGGAACTATAATAAAAGAACCTGAGGATGAGCAGGTCGATAGTATAGAAAAGTTCCGGTTCCTTCCGGGTGCAGTGACCGGTCTCGCAAAAATTGCAGGGGAGACTGATTTCGAGATGGTGATGGTGAGCAATCAGGATGGGCTGGGAACACCTGCATTCCCTGAAGAATCGTTCTGGCCTGCACATAATAAGATGATGCAGATCCTTGAGGATGAAGGCGTTCGCTTTGCTGAAATCTTTATCGACAGAACCTTCCCGGAAGAAAATGCTCCGACAAGAAAACCCGGAACTGCAATGCTTGTCAGATATCTTTCACAGGGTATCGATCTGGAAAATTCATGGGTTATCGGTGACAGACCGACGGATATAGGACTCGCCAGAAATCTTGGATGTAAAGCCATATTTATCGGACCCGACCGTTCTCCTGAAGCTGATCTCTCTGTCACAGGCTGGAATGAAATTTACAAATACCTCATATCTTTACCACGGACAGCAACAATAAAAAGGGAAACCAGTGAAACCGACATTATGGTTTACCTTAATATTGACGGATCGGGAAAAAGCAATATCACTACAGGTATAGGTTTCCTTGATCATATGCTTGACCAGATCGCCAGGCATGGCGGTTTCGATCTCACCATAAATGCTAAGGGAGATTTAAAAGTTGATGCACATCATCTTGTCGAAGACCTTGCTATATGTCTTGGCGGAGCATTTAACAAAGCGCTCGGAAGCAAGAAAGGCATACAACGTTACAGCTTTATACTTCCTATGGACGATTGCCTGGCAAGGATAGCGATTGACCTCGGGGGAAGACCATGGCTTGTATGGAACGTTGAGTTTAAAAACGCCATGATCGGCGATATTCCTTCGGAAATGTTCTTTCATTTTTTTAAATCATTCTGCGATAATGCCCTGTGCAATCTTAATATCGATGCTGAAGGTACAAATGACCATCATAAGGCAGAGGCAATATTCAAGGGATTTGCACGGACTCTGGGATCTGCTGCAAAAAAAACCGGCACCTTCGAGCTTCCCAGCACTAAAGGAAAATTATGATCGCTATAATAAAATATAATGCGGGTAATATCCGGTCAGTGCAGAATGCCCTGTCAAGGCTGGGATATGAGAGTGTTATAACCAATGACAGGGATGAGATAATCAATTCGGATAAAGTGATCTTCCCTGGTGTTGGTGAAGCCGGATCGGCCATGAAGTATCTCAGGGAAAAGGAGCTTGATAAGATCATTACCTCCCTCACACGGCCGGTGCTGGGAATATGCCTGGGTTTACAACTTATGTGCAGATATTCAGCTGAAGCCGATACGGAATGCCTCAATATCTTTAATGCCGATGTGAAATTGTTTCCCCCTTCAGATAAGGTCCCGCATATGGGATGGAATAATTTCATTTCAGTATGGGGCGACATTTTTAAAGGAGTATCCCGGATGGATGACCTGTATTACGTTCACAGCTACTATGCAGGAATTTCATCCTGTACAACAGCAATATGCGATTATATACTCCCATTCAGCGCCGCCATGAAGAAAGACAATTTCTATGCGGTCCAGTTCCACCCCGAAAAATCAGCACTTGTCGGGGAAAAGATCCTTAAGAATTTCCTTGAATTATGAGAATTATAGTTGCTATCGATATAATCGGCGGGAAATGCGTCCGGCTGACCAGGGGAGACTTCAGCACAAAAAAAATATATAATGAAGATCCTCTCGAAGTAGCCATGGAAATTGAAGACAACGGATTAAGATATCTTCACCTTGTCGATCTTGATGGGACAAGGGAAAAGAAGATAGTAAATTACAGAATACTCGAAAAAATCTCATCAAAAACAGCCCTTACAATCGATTTCGGAGGAGGCATAAGATCGGATGACGATATCAGAGCGGCATTCAACTCCGGCGCTGCACAGGTTACCGCCGGCAGCATAGCGGTAAATGATCCGGAATTATTCAAAAGATGGCTTTCAGCTTACGGCAATGACAGGATCATCCTGGGAGCTGATTGCAGGAACAGGAAAATATCGATAAGCGGATGGACAGAATCGGCCGGGGAGGATGTAAAAGATTTTATATCACGGCACAGTGAAATGGGAGTTAAGTATACTGTCTGCACTGAGGTTGAAAAGGACGGTATGCTGAAGGGACCATCAGCTGACCTGTACAAAGAGATACTGGAAGATACCAGGATCAATCTTATTGCCAGCGGTGGCATCTCATCACTTAAAGATGTCGAAGATATTAAAGCTATCGGCTGCGAAGGGGCAATAATCGGCAAGGCTGTTTATGAAGGAAAGATCAAACTAAAGGAACTCAGAGACATATGTTGAAAAAAAGAATAATACCCTGTCTCGATATAAAGGACGGGAGGACCGTAAAGGGAATACGGTTCATTGATATTAAAGATGCCGGTGACCCGGTTGAGCTTGCAAAGATCTATGCATCACAGGGAGCCGATGAGCTCGTATTCCTCGATATAACCGCAACTATCGAGAACCGGAAGACCCTGGCCGGACTTGTCGAAAGAATAGCGGCGGAACTCAATATCCCCTTCACTGTCGGCGGAGGAATAAACACGATCGGGGATGTGGCAGTCCTCCTGAAAGCCGGAGCCGATAAGATCTCAGTGAATTCCGCAGCAGTAAGGAATCCCCGTCTTATAAAAGAACTCGCTGGCGAATTCGGAAGTCAGTGTGTTGTGGTTGCCATTGATACAAATAAAATTGACAACGACTGGATAGTCTATGTTGACGGAGGCCGTACTCCAGTTAAGCTTAAAACCGCACAATGGGCTTTAGAGGCTGCGGAACTCGGCGCCGGGGAAATACTTCTCACTTCGATGGCCAACGACGGCACAAAGTCGGGTTTCTCAATCGACATTACGGCAGAAGTAAGCAGAAATGTCGATATTCCCGTCATCGCTTCCGGTGGAGCAGGCAAAATGGAACACTTTAAAAGCGTGTTCCTCAATACCGACTGCAGCGCAGCGCTTGCAGCAAGTATCTTCCACTATGGCGAGATCAATATCAGGGAACTGAAAGAGTATCTTATTAAAGAAAATATTCCGGTAAGATAATTTTCTCTTTGCATTCTCTGTGGACCTCTGTGTATCCTCTGTGTAACTCTCCCGATAAAATCGGGACAAGTTGTGTAAGTTCTTAATTTCTTTTAGTTACAGTAGAGTTACACAGAGATTAAGAAGTTTAAATTTATATGTGATAATGAACCAGATCGATTTTATAAAAGGTAACGGTCTCATTCCTGTAGTGATCCAGGATAATACCACTCTGCAGGTACTGATGGTCGGATTTATGAATGAAGAAGCACTCGCTCAGACAACTAAGGAAGGTAAGGTAACCTTCTTCAGCCGTAGCAAAAACCGCCTCTGGACAAAAGGAGAAACCTCAGGCAACTTCCTGTATGTAAAGGAAATAAAAGCAGATTGCGATAACGATACACTCCTTATTAAAGTCGATCCGGTCGGACCGGTTTGCCATAAGGGAACCAACTCCTGTTTTAATAACGACTCCCCGAAAGGTTTCCTCTACAAACTCGAACAGATCGTTAACCAGAGAATTGATGACGATGTGAAGGATTCATACACAAATAAGATCTTCAGGAAAGGAATTAATAAAGCTGCCCAGAAAGTGGGGGAAGAAGCTGTTGAACTTATAATCGAAGCCAAGGATGATAATGGCGACCTCTTCATCAACGAGGCCGCCGACCTGCTCTATCATCTTCTGATACTGCTTAAAGCAAAAGGTGTTACAATTGAAGATGTCGAGGATTGCCTTCTCAAACGCAATAACAAATAACTACCTTGAACCTGAAACCTGCTTCGGCCCACCGAAGCTTCAGCGAAGGTGGGGAACCTGAAACCTGCTTCGCCCACCGAAGCTTCAGCGAAGGTGTGGAACCTGGAACCCTTAACTTTTCTCAGCTGTCGGGCATTTCTGTTAATATTTTAAACTTTTCTTACCTTTTTTCTTGTTTTTTTAAAAATTGCATTACATTTGTACCTCTACAGAGCGATAAAATGAACCTTACACAAAGTTATAGCACCTCTTATTTTTATTTCTTTTTTTATTTTAAGAAAGAATAAGGGGATTTTTGTGTATACATATGAAGATATTGCAGAGTCCCCGGAAGCGGGGACTCTTTTTTTTAATACATTATAATTATGAAGATTTCAATACAGGGAGAACAAGGATCTTTTCACGAGGTAGCCGCAAGGCAGTATTTCAAGGATGATTCAATAGATATAGTTCCCTGTTCCACATTTGATCTGACACTTATGGCCGTTAAGGATAACCGGGCGGATTTTGCAATGATGGCGATAGAAAATGCAAGATCAGGCAGCATCCTTTCAAATTATACCCTTATACGGGAATCTGGAATGAAGATACTGGGCGAACATAACCTCAGGATTAAACAGAACCTGATGGCGCTTCCGGGTCAGCCGGTAGAAGCAATAAGGGAGATAAGATCACATCCGATTGCTATTAATCAGTGTATGACCTACCTCAACCGCCTCAGGGGAATAACCCTTATTGAAACCGAGGACACAGCAGGAAGCGCAAGATACATCAGTGAAAACCGGCTGAAAGGTGTGGCTGCAATATCATCCGCAATATCTGCCGAAATGTACGGACTCGAAATAATCGCTCCGGGAATCGAAACATATAAAAAGAACTACACCCGCTTCCTCATGATCGGAGAGGAAAAACACGCTTCAAATGACGGGAATAAAACCTCGGTAAGTTTCTGTACCGGCCATAAACCCGGATCACTTGCCACAGTTCTTGTAAGACTTGCAGAAATGGATGTCAACCTGTCCAAGATCCAGTCTGTTCCTCGACTTAACGGCGACTGGGAGTATATGTTCTACGCCGACCTTGAACTCAATCCGGATCACGACTTCGAACTGGTAAGGGATATCCTTGAGAATTATGCACTCGAGCTTGAGGTACTTGGTATTTACGCTAAAGATGACAAACTCTATGAAAGTTAAACCTGCTGAACGCACCGAAAGCGTTAAGGAATATTATTTTTCTCAGAAGCTCAGGCAGATAGATCAGATGCGGAGCGCCGGGACCGATATTATTAATCTTGGAATCGGAAGTCCTGACCAGCCTCCGTCGGAAAACACAATTTCCCGTCTGAAGGAAGAAGCGATGAAACCTTCATCACACGGATACCAGAGTTATACTGGTATCCCGGCCCTCAGAAAGGCTTTTGCAGAATGGTATAAGAAGTATTTCAATGTGACACTTGATCCCGGATCGGAGATACTGCCTCTGATGGGAAGCAAGGAAGGAATAATGCATATCAGCATGGCTTACGTGAATCCGGGCGATGAAGTGCTGGTCCCAAATCCTGGTTACCCGACATACTCTTCAGTAACCAGTCTGACAGGAGGAAAAATCAGATATTATGACCTTACTGAGAAAAATGGCTGGCAGCCCGACCTGGAGCAGCTTGACCGGGAAGATCTGAGCAGGGTAAAGATCATGTGGATAAATTACCCGCATATGCCTACGGGGGCAAAAGGATCTGTCAGCCTCTTTGAAAAGCTCGTAGCATTTGCTTCCGGCCATGGATTCCTTCTTTGCAATGATAACCCTTACAGCTTCATACTTAACAGGGATTATCTCAGCCTGCTTTCTGTCGACGGGGCAAAAGAGACGGCACTCGAGCTCAACTCTCTGAGCAAATCTCATAATATGGCAGGCTGGAGGATAGGAATGGTCGCGGGTCACAGCGAATACATAAGCAATATCCTCAAGGTAAAAAGTAACATGGACTCCGGGATGTTCCGTGCACTCCAGACTGCTGCTGTTGAGGCCCTGGGGAATCCTCCGTCGTGGTATGATACTGTTAACAGTGTATATACAAAAAGAAGAATCATCGTTGAAGAGATAATGAATATCCTGAACTGCAGTTTCGACAAGGACCAGAGCGGATTGTTTGTCTGGGGAAGGATCCCTGACTCCATAGCCAGCTGCGAACTGTTTGTTGATGATATACTTAATAATGCTCATGTATTCATAACACCGGGATTTATCTTCGGCAGTAATGGCGACCGTTACATCCGGATCTCACTCTGCGCCGATGAAAAAACGCTCAGTGAAACCAGGAGAAGGATTGTAAAATATCTTGATAAAGAAAACATAATTTAATAACAGAGGCTGCTAAGAAAAAATACTGAGACGGCCCCTCAAGGAAACATAAACCATGACAATAGCAGTAGTAGGAATAGGCCTTATCGGCGGATCGCTCGTTCTGGATCTGAGAAAGCGGAAATTTGCCGACAGGATCATCGGGGTCGATAATAATCCCCAGCACAGGAACATTGCCCTCCTGTGCGGCTTGATAGATGAAGCCGACACACTTGAAAATGCGGTGGACAAAAGCGATATAATAATCCTTTGTGCTCCTGTTGACGCTAACTGTAGAATGCTTCCGGGAATACTCGACCGGATCACAGGAACACAGAAGATTGTTACCGATATGGGATCGACCAAAGCAGGGATAGCAGATATCTCGAAAGATCATCCGGCACGAGGAAGATATGTCGCAGCTCATCCAATGTCCGGTACAGAGTATTCAGGTCCCCTTGCTGCCATAAGTAAACTGTTCGATTACAAGATCGCTATCATCTGCGATGCCGAACTAAGCGATCCCGATGCCCTGGGATCGGTTGAAAATATGCTGAAAGTTCTGAATATGCGACTTACATACATGAATTCGAGCGTGCATGATGTTCACGTCGCATATGTGTCACATATTTCTCATATCACTTCATTTTCACTTGCCCTGAGCGTCCTTGAAAAGGAACATGAAGAAGAAAATATCCTTAACCTTGCCGGAGGCGGTTTCGAAAGTACTGTCCGCCTGGCAAAAAGCAACAGTGAGACATGGGCGCCGATATTTACAGAAAATGCAGAATACATCCTTGAAGTCATAGATGTTTATATTGAAAAAATGAACCGCTTCAGAAAAATGATAGCGGATAAAGATAAAGAAGGCCTCAAAACACTAATGGAAGAAGCAAACGCGATACAGAAGATATTACAGTAGAGGTTGTGAGTATTTAAAGTATTTAAAGTACTTAAAGTACTTAAAGTTTAAAGAACCAACTCTAAATACTCTAATTACTCCAAATACTTTAGGCACTTTAGGCACTTTAGGCACTTTAGGCACTTTAGGCACTTTAGGCACTTTAGGCACTTTAGGCACTTTAGGCACTTTAGGCACTTAAAAATAGAACCATGGTACTAAAACTGGAAACCACACAGATCAAAGACTGGAAAGGCTACAAGGGAAGGCCGTTCCTTATTTCGGGACCCTGCAGCGCAGAAACGGAAGAGCAGGTCATGGAGACTGCCCGCCAGCTGGCAAAAATAAACCAGGTGAGCCTGTTCAGGGCAGGTATCTGGAAACCCCGTACACGGCCCAATTCATTTGAAGGGATCGGGATCCCGGCGCTTAAATGGCTCAGGAACGTAAAGCAGGAAACAGGATTGCTTGTAGGGACTGAGGTCGCAAACGAGAAACATGTCTATGAAGCATTGAAATACGGGATAGATATGCTCTGGATCGGCGCGCGTACATCAGTAAATCCTTTCACAGTGCAGGAGATAGCCGATGCACTGAACGGTGTGGATGTGATGGTGCTGGTCAAAAACCCTATCAATCCTGATATCGAACTTTGGATAGGGGCAATTGAAAGAGTGGCCCGGGCAGGCATTAAAAGGATCGGAGCAATTCACAGGGGCTTTTCATCCTATGAAAAAACAAGTTACAGGAATCAGCCCAACTGGCAGCTGCCTATCGAATTGCGAAGAAGGATCCCCAACCTCCCGATCTTCTGCGATCCCAGCCATATTGCCGGAGCCCGGGAATATCTCCATGAGATTTCCCAGAAAGCTCTCGACCTGAACTTCGACGGATTAATGCTTGAGTCACATATTAATCCCGACAAAGCCCTGAGTGATGCGGCACAACAGGTAACCCCTGACGAGCTGAATGAATTACTCTGCCGGCTTATACTTCGTAATCCTTCAACTGACGATCCCAGACTCCTTGATGTTCTGGGTGAACTCAGACAGCAGATCGACGTCTTTGACGATCATCTTCTCGACCTGATAGAGAGAAGGATGCAGGTTGCCGAAAAGATCGGGGAATACAAGAAAGCTAACAGTATAACTATCCTCCAGAGTGCCAGATGGGATGAAATAGTCAGAAGGGTTATGATAAAAGGAAGGTCGAAGGGATTGAGCGAAGAAATAATCGATACTATTTTCAAGGCTATTCACCAGGAATCCATAAACCACCAGATGAGGATCATGAACAACGGAGTTGATGTAAAACCTGAAAATATATAATTGCTGATGGATAGAATTATTATGCCGTCGGATCTGAAGGGCGAAATACAGGCGCCTCCCTCAAAAAGCATGACCCAGAGGGCAATAGCCGCTTCACTTCTCTCGGGAGGTGAAAGCATAATCCTGAACCCGTCGGCATGCGATGATTCCCTTGCGGCCATAAGCATTGCCTCAGCACTTGGGGCCACAGTTGTTTCCGAACCAGGTCAGCTCAGGATAACCGGATCGGGCGGAATAAAAGAAAATCAGCTCAACTGCGGTGAATCGGGACTGGCAATAAGGATGTTTTCCCCGGTAGCGGCATTGTATGACTCTGAAATAGTAATAACAGGCACCGGATCGCTTACAAAAAGGCCTATGTCGATGGTAGAAGATGCCCTGAAGCAGCTTGGAGTTGGATGTAAAAGCAGTGATGGCCTCCTTCCTCTGTGGATAAAGGGCCCTCTGAAAGGAGGATCATGCAGAATTGACGGCTCTCTCAGTTCGCAACTCCTGACCGGATTGCTGATGGCGCTTCCTGTTGCTGTAAATGATTCCGAGGTCATTGTCGAAAATCTTAAAAGCAGACCTTATATCGATATGACCCTCCAGGTACTGGAACGGTTCGGAATAAGGATAAACAAGACTGACTACAGCCGTTTCAGCATTCCCGGCAGCCAGATCTATCAACCGCAGAAATTTGAAGTCGAAGGCGACTGGAGCGGCGGCGCCTTCCTGCTTGTCGCAGGCGCCATCAATGGCGAAATAACCGTTAAAGGCTTGCGTCCCGACAGCCGCCAGAGCGATAAGGCAATTCTTGACGTGCTCGACAGGGCCGGTGCACGGACAACAATCATGGAAAATTCTGTAAGTGTGAAAAAATCAGAGCTCAAACCTTTCTATTTTGATGCGACAGAATCGCCTGACCTCTTCCCTCCTCTCGTCGCACTTGCTGCATACTGCAGGGGAATATCGACAATAAAAGGAGTGTCACGGCTCATCCATAAGGAAAGCAACCGCTCTGCAACCCTGGTAAATGAATTTCTCAAAATGAATGTAAAGATCGAAACCCAGGATGACGATATGATTATCACCGGCGGAAAAATAACCGGTGCAGAGGTCTGTTCCCATGGCGATCACCGCATTGCAATGGCTGCAGCTGTTGCCGCACTTGCCTCTTCCTCCAGGGTAATAATCAGGGATTCCGGTTGCGTTGCAAAATCATATCCTGAATTCTTTAAAGATCTCCGCGATCTGGGAGCAATGGTCTATGAATGATCTGAGAGCAGTATAATATCGATTTGTTTTTCAAACTGACTGATATTTTATATGATTTCAAGATAAACCATAAAAATCTTATACTTTTTTTACTTTCAATTCAAAATTTTATATAGATTTGCATTGATGAAAATAGGAAACTTATATAACTGGTGGTGGCGCAGCTCATAAAATGAAGCTGTGAATCACGCTGTTGTATAATTTCATAAGATATATAGACAAAGGCACGCTGATCACAGCGTGCCTTTTTGTTTTGGAACCATTATTAACATAAATAAAATTTACGACTATGAAAAAAAGTACAAAGATTCTGTTAAGCGAAAAAGAGATGCCGCGTCAATGGTATAATATTTTTGCCGATATGCCCAATAAGCCTCTTCCCCCGCTGAATCCTGTAACCCGCGAACCCATAGGCCCCGAAGCTCTGGCTGCAGTATTTCCGATGGAACTTATCAGGCAGGAAGTTGCGACTGAAAGGTATATAGATATTCCCGAAGAGGTTTTAAACCTTTATAAGATCTACAGGCCTTCTCCAATGTACAGGGCAATAAATCTTGAAAAAGCCCTCGGTACAAAAAGCAAGATCTATTATAAATATGAAGGAGGAAATTATTCCGGTTCACATAAAGCCAATACAGCAATTGCCCAGGCATATTACAACAAGCAGGAAGGGATAAAAAGGATGACTACCGAGACAGGTGCCGGGCAATGGGGAAGCGCTATGAGCTTCGCCTGCCATCATTTCGGACTGGAACTGCTCGTATTCATGGTAAAAGTCAGCTATCATCAGAAACCCGGCCGCCGGATATTAATGAACTCTTATGGCGCCAAAGTTGTACCATCTCCTTCAACCATGACAGCCTCAGGAAGGAAAGTTCTTGAATCGGACCCTGAATCTCCGGGAAGTCTTGGGATAGCAATTTCAGAAGCCATGGAAATAGCCGCTCAGGATCCGTATACAAAATATTCCCTTGGAAGTGTACTAAACCATGTATCTCTCCACCAGACTATTATCGGACAGGAAGCTTTACTTCAGATGGAGAAAGCCGGTGATTATCCCGATGTTGTAATAGGGTGCTTCGGGGGCGGTTCCAATTTCTCCGGTATCTCATTCCCCTTCATCCGCGAAAACATTGTAAATGGAAGGAAAACCAGGTGCGTAACCGTGGAACCATCATCCTGTCCCAAGCTTACAAAGGGAAAATTCATGTACGATTTCGGAGATTCCGCAGGCATGACACCTCTTCTTCCAATGTACACACTTGGACATAATTTCGTACCGGAAAAGATACATGCCGGAGGATTGCGGTATCATGGCGCAGGTGTTCTTGTAAGTCAGCTCCTTAAAGACGGGTTCGTGGAAGCCAAGGCAAAAATGCAGAGGGAATGTTTTGAAGCCGGAGT
>Ga0209606_1001518_pt1 | contig 28449 bp, 30 predicted proteins | sample AD_UKC057_MetaG_FD_184412 | JGI IMG/M metagenome (GOLD analysis project Ga0209606, IMG submission 184412) | Active sludge microbial communities of municipal wastewater-treating anaerobic digesters from USA - AD_UKC057_MetaG (SPAdes) (version 2) | ecosystem: Engineered > Bioreactor > Anaerobic >...
CGGGCGCACTGGCGTGCCATGCAGCCCGCAGGGCATCCCAGGCGTCCATGAGCTCAGTGAAGGGCTTGAGCAGGTCTTTCTTCATGCGACCGGCTTTGGATACGCCATGACGGCGCTGGTAGTCCCGCAGGCCTTGATGCAGGCCCTTTCTGCTGAAGGCCTTGCGAGTAAGGGGATGCAATCTCTGGAATGCCTCATCATCCGCCACCCTGACGTGCTCGAATGGATGGTGCCTATGGCTCCACTCCCCCCGGGCGAACTGCTCGACCGTGGGACGTTGGGCGCCGTCAATGCGCTGCCGCATCTCGATGCGCGTGTACTGCCCTTCATCCAATCCTCGCTCCGCCCCCTTGTCGTAGCAGATGAACTGCCGGGGGCTCTTGGATGAACCACAGTAGTAGGTGGCTGGCTCGCCATACCGACGCATGTCCCGGCCATTCTTCAAGTACAGCGCTTTCATCGCATCGCCTGCGCCTATCCCTGCCAGATCGAGCTTGCATTCCACGCAGCCGACACGTGCACACTGAGCTGGAATAATGCTGTCTACCGCCTGGAGCAGATCTGCAGGCGTAAGAGCAGATGCCGCTACACTGAGGTTGATGCGAGTCGTGGGCATCCTGCGATAGTTGGGATCCCATGAGATAAAGGTCCTGCAGCTGCGAGCGCCTATGATGACATCGACAGATGCGCTATGGGCGTAACGGCATCTATGATGCTCCCTGGACCACTGGTGGGGGATGTACCGACGGGAGATCACCCGAACCATCTCATTGTCGATGCCTCGGACGATGCACGCGCGCGGTAGGCTACAGGAGTAGATCGTGACCTTGTCGTATGGAATGCTATTGATTGACTTGGGAAGCCCAGCATGAGTGCTATTTGAGGTGAGGGCTGAAGAAGGAATACCTTTATTGTTATACGCGCCAGCCTGTGACGACAAGCAGTAGCCTCCTCATCCAATACCGCGATCAGGGTCTTTACAGGCGACCCTTTTACGGCTATGCTGAATGCAATGACCGCGTACGCGATAGTACCGTTCACGGCTATTATCGCATGGCTGTTTGAACGTGTCAACCACTACTGCTAGATTTCTATTCACGGAGGTGGAATCATGTCTATCACTGCGTTGTGGGAGCGCAGCCTAGAGCATGTCCGGAGGGACGACAAGTTGTCGTGGAGCCAGGCTGCCGAGCTTGAACACCTATCCAATAGAATCGTCGGTTCGCCAGGGATAAACGTAGACGATGCTCAGGCCGTCGAGCAGGCCATACGCCAATTGCGCACTGTGGTGATGGTCCTTGAGAAGATGTCCGAGGATGGGCAGTTGCCGACGGACAGCCTTATGTCCATCTACAAGACCATTCAGAATGTGAACACGGTGGCGAACAGGCTGCTGTTCGGATCGAAGCTGAGGAGGCATCGAAACGCGAAGGGCTATAACGTCACGCAACTCGCCAGCAAGATAGGCGTAGACAGGAGCTACATATCAAAGCTGGAGAACGCAGCGGCTGGGCCGCCAGATCTGGAGGTGATAAGGAAGCTCGCCGACGTGCTGGCCATACCCCTATCCGAGCTCATTGTGGACGCCATAGGGCGTATCAGCCCTGAAATCGGAGAGGACGCTGACATCGCTGACCAGAGGACCATGATCATCGCCGATATCGCGAAGGAGTGTCGGGCTCTTCCGGAGGAGTACTTGGATCTTCTGCTGGCGCAGGTTCAGGCCATCGCCCAGACGTATAGGCAGAGCAAGTTCAAGAGCGCCGGCAAATGAGACCCATCCGGGATGGCTTACTCATTCAGCTGCGCCAGCATGCCGACGAGGACATCCCGTTCATTGTGCAGTCTGTCCTGATACCGCAATGCGACAGCAGGCTCTGGTCGAACGTAGCCGGCGCAGCCAGCAGGCACCTGCCTGACGAGATGGACGTCGACGGCTGACAACATCCTTCTGCGCATCATGTATACTTCGTTCATTGCCCACGCATGAGCCCAGGACTCGTCACAGATGCCCTGTCGGGCGAGCCCATGCAGGACATCGTAGTAGCACAGCATCTCGGCTGGACACGGATCGCCGTAGTCTGTCGAGTCCAGGATCCTCACGCCCTCCTCAGTGTTTCGGAGGGGGCAAACCTCGCGGAAGTAGCAATTCTCCTTCTTGCATCTGAGAAAGCCGCTGCTGCAAAGCCCGTGTCTGAGCGAGTTGAGCGCAGAGATGCGCTTGCCTTGTAGGGTGCGTGGACCTGACCTCTCCGGGGGCGGGAGGTTCCTCGTGACTGCTGCGATACCCTCAGGGGTGCAAGGTCCTCTCTTGCTCATGTCTGATCATCTCCTGATGAAAACTGGTTCGTTTGGCGCGCAGGACGGATGGATGCTTAGCCATCAGTGTGGGATCATACCCTGCCCCAGCCTTGCACAGCTGCACTCTCTTCGCACGAATGCTCGGGGCATGGGAATGCGGGAGTTTTCTCTTTTCGAGCAGGAACTCCCTCTCCTACCGCGAATGGTATGCACAAGGAAACCTGAAGATTTACGCCCATATCATTGAAGGGAGGGATCGGGCATGGCCCATGTGTTATCCATTCTGAATATCAAGGGGGGCGTCGGCAAAAGTACCATCGCGTTCAACCTAGCCCATGGGATTCAGCGCAACGACAAACGTGTCCTCCTGGTGGACTTGGACATGCAGTGCAACCTCACCGACATGTGCGTCGCTGAGCCAGAGAGAATCACCTACTCCATCTACGACTTGCTTACCGACGAAGCGTTCCTCCCTACCAACGCCGTATACAAGACGGTGGTGCCCGATGTGGATATAATCGCCGCCGATCTGCGTCTATTCGAGGTGGAGCAGGTCATCAATCCACTGACGAATCCGGCCGCAATGTTGTTGCTGCGCAGCAGGCTGGCAGTGGGTTTGCATGAATCCTATGACTATATCATCATCGACTGCCGTCCCGAAATCAGCCTGTTAACAATGAATGCCCTGATCGCCAGCAGCCACTATATGGTGCCCGTGCTCTGTGACAGACACTCAGTGCGCGGCGTCGACATGACGGATAGCTATGTCAAGTCGGCGCGTCGCGTGAACCCCGATCTGACCGAAATCGGAATCCTCATTAACGCCTTGGATCGGCGCAAGACGAACTCAGTGACGATCTACAATTACCTGCGGAAGAAGCTCGGCAACCGAGTCATGGCAACCGTAGTGGGCGTGAATGCCGCAATCGAGACGGCGGCGACGCGACAGATGACCATCTTCCAATTCGACCCGCGACAACCAGGCGTAAAATACTTCAAGCAGTTGGCGGCTGAGGTAATGCGGAAGTGCGGCGACCAGGTGGAGGAACCGGGCGATGAGCAAGCGGAAGAGTGAAGTCAGCATCGACTCTCTGCTCGACCGATACATAAACCCCATTGTCGAGCGAGCGTCCAAATCCCAGCGTGATAGTGTAGTCACTACGAGTATACCCAAGAAGAGTATACCCAAAGTGAGTATACCTGCCACGACCACACCTAGCGTTCCGGTGGAGCCGCCGACCGACAAGTTTGTTCGGGCTGGGAATTGGCTGTGGGATTCCCTGCCTTCTCTGCTCTCTCCAACCGAGTGGGTAGTGTATGCGCATCTCTACAGGCTCACGGTGGGATTCAATCGTAGTGATTGCGTGATAGGCTATGGGGGCCTTGCCGAGCGCACCGGATTGGGCAAGGCGACTGTGGTTCGCCATGTCGCCCGATTACGCGAACTGGGGCTACTGGCGACCGGCGAGACTACCCAGACGGGAACAGAGATTACCTTACTAGCGCCAATAGGTGTAGTCGCCATGGGTATACCCAAGACGAGTATATCCACTGTGAGTATACCCGACACAAGTATACTCACCACGGATACACCAGGTGTAGTCGCCACGGGTATACTCACCATGAATACACCTGACAAAGACCAGCGTAATGCGGGTGTAGTCGCCACGAGTATACTCACCATGAATACCAACAAATACAGAGGTACTGATATAGACAACAACAAACAGGACGTTGTTGTTCTCCTCTCGGAGTCGGGATACGATGTGACCCTCAACACTATCCAGTCACTTGCCGATGCTGGCGTGGATGTAAGCCCGCAGAGAATCCGAGAATGCATCGCCTACATCAAACGCAAGCGCACCATCAAAGACAAGGACGGCGCACTCGTGGCGGCGCTCAAAGACGGTTGGGACGTGGGGGAATCGGCGAGAGAGTCCGCAGCCGCAGCGGAGGAGTCCCTCCGGCAACAGGAAGCAGCGGCTCGGGAGGAAGAAGCGAAAGCTGTATGGCTTGCCGCCGAGAAGGAGCGGTTGGGACAGGAAGGGTTAGCTCGGCTGCGCGAGGAGGTGAAGGCCCGCGCCGAAGCCGAGGGCGACTACGTGCTCAAACGCTCAAGGAGCGAGAAGGCTAGAGCAGATCACATCAGCGGCCTGGTTGACGCGGCAATCCTGGCGCGGTATGGCGACCCTTCTTGACTCGAGTTTTTCTATTGCTTGGCGGACGCATGATGCTCTGCGGACGTGAAACCAACCCAGATACGCCTGTCAGCGGGAATGCGCGTAACGTCGCAGAAAACCTACGGGTAGTGGGAGCCCTTGGCATAGCAGGCGCTAGATCTTGCCCGGGATAAATGGGTCTATAAGCGGGCGAAGACTCAGGAGGCTCGTGATGGGGTTGTCCGGGGCAAGATGATGGAGATGATCAGAGCGACTTTGAGAGAAAGCGCTGCTACGCGTAATAAAGATTGAACAGGTATATCGCAATTGTATCGAAGAAAGATACGTTAGGGAGGCCAAGTTGTTGTGTCAAGCGTAAGCATAGAGCCAGTTCGTAAAGTCTCCGGTAATCGCGGGGCAGACTTGGTGGAACAACTCCACCTTTTCGAGACCGATGCGCAGGATCAGGTCAGGGAAGCTGCTTTTTCCGATCCTGCCTTTATGAGCAACAAGGTGCGCCCGCTCCATCGGTGGGTCCCCTGGATTGCTGGGTTTTCCGGTGAATTTGTTGACGATATTCTCAACCGATACATGAAACGGTCTGGCATGGTCCTTGATCCGTTTTCTGGGGTTGGAACTACTCTCGCAGAAGCAGTGCTTCATGGGCACGAGGCGATGGGATTCGAAATCAACCCATACGCTGCTCTTGCAAGCAAGGTCAAAGCGAACGCCCACAAGGTGGACGAACGGAATCTGGACAGAGAGATTCTTAGGTTTTCCGACTTCTATCGAGATCGTATGTCAGGCGATTATTCACCTGAAAGCACTCCGCCACCGGGTTTCCGCACACGATCACCATTTTACAGCCCTAGGGTAATGCGGAAAGTCCTGATCGTGTGGGACTTCATCAAGACGGTAGACGAAACAGCTATCCAGGATCTGTTCAGGCTCGCTTTTGCAGCAACCATGGTCGGCTATTCCAATTACTCGTATGAGCCTAGCCTTGGACGCCGAGTCAGTGCGGGTAAACCGGAAGTTGAGGATGCACCGGTAGGCCAGATTATGGCCTCAAAGCTGATGGACATGAAAGACGATATCGAGTGGTTCAAGGGGTCCATGTCATGGCCTGGGAGAAGGACAACACCTCAAGCCAGGGTCTTGTGCGAATCTTTCTTTCGCTGCAGAGAACATGTGGCACCAGAAACGGTGGATCTGTTGATCACATCGCCGCCATATATGAACAACTATCACTACATACGCAATACCCGGCCACAGCTTTACTGGTTGGGTTTTATCAATCAGCCAAGCGATATGAAGACCCTTGAACAGAACAACTTCGGAACATACTGGCAGACAGCGCGGGAAGTAAACCGCATTGATCTGGAGTTTACGCTCCCACGAAGCGAACTCCATGAGCAACTTGAGTTGCTGCGGGGCCTAAACCCCGAAAAAGGGATTTATGGCGGCAATGGCTGGGCCAATTATGCTGCAGCGTACTTCAATGACTGCTACCGGTTCGCCCAGAACATGAAGTACGTTCTGAGGCCAGGCGGTGTTGCTGTTATAGTAATAGGAAACAGCATCCTTCAGGGCGTTCCAATTCCTACAGACCAGTATTTAGCTGCTATTTCTGAGCTAGTTGGCCTGGAACTAGTCAATATCGATATACCACGGGCTACACGAATGGGCAACAGCATCATTAACTCAGAGGTTCGAGTAGGCAAAGCGAATTCACGGGCGCAACTCTATGAGGCCGTAGTCGAACTTCGAAACCGGCGCTGAAGTTCTTCTAGTGTGGCGTTACGGATTTCCTGAATGTCTGGTGGCTCGCCCTTCAAGTTCTTCACCCAGGAGCGGCCTGGATGCAAAACATCCCATTCAGAAGGGGATTGATTGTAGCGCCCATTGCCGGGATCGTGGTTCCCGAACCCGTCAATGATCGTGTTCCAGATGGGTTGATAAGTGCGGATCAGAGCGGCTTCCACGGTACCGATCAGATCACTTTCGGCATCGGCGAGGAACATGTAACGGCAGACGAAATGATCACCGACAAGGTTATTAGCTCGCTCAATGGATACGGAGTGCTCTCTTAGCCGCGAATACAAAGTGGCAGTTTCCGACAACGCTTCCCTTCCAGTGCGCCAGCCTGGCGGGACGGCTTTACCGACATAGATAGGCCATTTGCACTCCTGCCGATTAGCGGCAGACAGAAGCGAATATAGGTCGAAATCGCCCAAGTAATACAGCGCGTAGACGCCTGGTCCGAGGAAGCGGAACGGTGGAGGCAGTGGACTCAAAGGAGTGTTAGCGAAAAAATCGACAGCTTCGCCTATCACAGCTGGTAATTGTGTGGACCGAAATGTGTGTTCCTCTTGGGGCGAAGTGAACAAGGACAAAGTAACATCACCACTTCCTTACTGCTGTTCATGGGCAGGCAAACAACCATCTGCAAATTTCTCTGACTCTACCAGTAATCCTTCTTCCATACCGCTAACGCACGGATCCCTTTATAACCAACGCGACGAAGCTGGAATACCGGAATAGGAGGGCACTGTGGCATGAGCCCATTACTGGATGGAGAGAGATACGCATATCGAGAGAGCAGAACCCACTATGGCGCACCTGTTACTCCCGTTGAGGTCATAAAGATCGAGCCCAGAATCAAGGGTAGGGTTCGCGTGGTGCACCTTGACGGGGATTACTCCGGTCTGAAGGAATGGGTCCCAAAGCAGCGCCTGTTAGTTCCGTGGAGCGAGGCCGACGCATTCTGCGCGGATGAGAGGCGGGCTCTAGTTGCAGCCGGCATCTCTTGCTGCACAGAAGGGACAATTGTCAAGGAAGCAGTTGTCTCGGTGTTCGGCGGGGTCTACAACATATGCGGTCACGAGTATACCTTTACTGGATGGAGCGGGCTATATGACGGCCTGTTGTGCATCTGGAATTTCGACAAAGCCGTGGGCGAACTTGGCCTCGACGGAGACAAGCTGCTTTCCGAACCTGGCGCATTCATAGATAGAAACGGACAGTATGTAGCCCCGTTCTCGACCGCCGTATGGCTTGCGCAAGATTTCTGCGTGCGGTTCCCGGCGCAGGTCGCATCCTATGTCCGTCATCGGGAAGCGGACTACTGCCAGAAGATCGCCAAAGCTCCTGATGATCATCGATTCTATGAGGAGCAGCTCGCGCTGCAAAGACAGGCGAACGCGCTGATTAGGCAGTGGTGTCCGAAAGCTGACTGGGATGAGGTAGACGAACGCCTTATACTCCGCGATGAAGTGCGGCGCCTACGCAGCCTCCTTGAATCCGCCATTCGGACCATGGAGTCGAGGCGACTTAAAACTGAAGCTGCGTTGCTCCGCAAGGCGCTCGAGGGGTGAACGCATATGGCCGATGACAAACTGAGCGACAGCCCGTTATTCAGCCCCGGTGGCGAGTGGCGATACAATGCCTGCGTGAACTTCCTGAGTGGGCAAAGCCGGAAATACGATTTGTACGCCCAGGGCTATAAGAGAGCCGTGGACATACTCGTCGAGCATGTGAGGGATTTTGGTCGCAGCCAGGATACCCTCGTCTACCCCATAGTGTTCCTGAGCAGGCAGTATCTCGAGCTCAAGTTCAAGTATCTGATGATGCAGCTGAGCACGCTCCTTGGTACACAGCCAGTCCGCCGAAAGGGACATAACCTAACATGGCTATGGGACGCCTGCGCCGCCTTGATGCGCGAGGCCGACCTCGATGGAATCGACGGGTTAATAGAGGCGGTGAAGGACTACATCGCAGAGCTCGAGGAAGCCGATCCTAGATCCCAATCCTTCAGATACCCCGACGAGGTCGATGGGAACCCATCGACCTCGTCGGTCGCCTACATCGACATAAAGAGCTTCTATGAGCGGACATCCGCAATTCAGGAACAGCTTGAGGCCTTGGACAGTTATATTCAGGCTGCCATTGGCACCAAGCAGGAGCTCGATGCAGCCATGGGAATGGCGCCCGGAACCAATGGCCTGTAGCGGAAGGCTTAAGACCTTTCCTGCCGATATCCTCGCCTGATCCTCTCGACGCATCTCCTTTCAAGCGCCAGCCTGGCATCGTGCAAGGTCTCATACCGATCAACCTTCGACCTGCCCACAGTGCCGATTCTGCCCCAGGTGCGTATGATGGCGGGCCCGAACAGGCTTTGCGCAAGCACGATGGTATAGAACTTGCGGTATGGATAAGTGGTGCATGTGAACCGGCTTTCCATTGAACACCCCTCCTCCACGGGCTACACATACATGCTAGTTTACAACACCAATGCGGCATAGAACTGACGCGATCTCTGTGGTGGTGCCTAAGGCGGGACTTGAACCCGCAACCGCCTTTGTTGGGATGAGCTCAAATACCTCATCTCGCGCCACGAAGTTAGACTCTCCTGTAAACCTGCTGGTTCAATGAATTCTTGCACACGGGTTCCACAATCCGATCGGGATGGCCAGTCGGCAGCTCACTAACGTAACGGAAAAACAACTCCCCGAGGGTCAATCTGACGATCTTAGAAAATCGCCTCCAAGTAATTGCTGGGTACACATCGCAAAGAGGAAACTCCTCGCCTGGTTGTACTATCGTTCGTATCACGTTCAGGACGTCTGTTGGTCTTGGCATAATTGTACTCACCCTTCAATCAGAATTCTGGGCCTCTCACAGCCTGCACTCACATATACGAAATAGCATTCGAGAACTATAACATGCCTGCTAGACGCCCGCTGGCCGTGGAGGCTACAAGCGGGCGAAAAAACGAGGCAGAGAATTCCCTAATGACGCTTGACAAGTATGCATACGTACACGTATACTGATCTTACAAAGGAGGCGATGTCGAATGCCACGGAAGACGATATACGTAAGCAAAGAAGACGATGCGGTGTTCAAGGAATACGCAGAGAAGATAGGGGGTGAAGAGGGAATCGGGAAGATAGTTGCGGATGTGATGAGAGAGAAGTTGGATCAGCACCGAGAACTGGAAATACTGGCTTTTCACCTTTGCTTACTCATACAAGCACCCAATGTAACCGAGTTCGTTCGCGACCTTGCCCAATATCGTTTGGATGGCTTGTCAGATAGCATAAAGAATAAGGGTGCCAAAAGAGCGCGGCACGTAATGGCCGAGGATCCTACGTTTTTTGACCTGCGTATCGACGAACAGCGGGCGAGCTTTCATGATGTTCTGATTCGAGATGATAATGGGTGGTTTGAGGAAGGTGAGAAGCTAGCCTTACGTTACAGAAACAAGGCAGTCAATAAACTCGTAGCGAAGCTCAAGCCGCGGGATGACTCTGCGGCACTTGATGATGAGATTGTAGTCGTTCACGATGAAGATGAAGTACCGTAGAAATGGATCCCGGTGAAGAAGGTCGGCTATGGATATAGGATCGATGACCTACCTACTGGGGAAGGGCTCGACCAAGGAGAGGGTCCACGCCGGCAAAGTCCAGTTGGTACATAGAATTCTCGCTGAGCAATTCTATTGGGTATGCTCCTATGTGGCATGGTGAGGCTCGCTGGGCGGGAATGTGGGGTAAAGGAATTAGTCAGAGTCTCATCGAGGCCCTGCCAGGCATATCGCGGCAGGGACTACGAAAGCGAGATGGCTAAGTGCTGTCGCCAGTGTACTGCGGAAGGTATGAACGGGGCTGGGGGATTCCCCCGGCCCTTGTTTATCCTCACTGCAGCGTAGCGCGCCCCCCGACAACCAGATACCTGTGATTATTATCGTGTTGCCAAGTTTATAGCGGTAGCCGTGGGCGGGTTAATATGGCTCTAGCCTATGGGCTTGCACCTGCACTGGAAAGGCTTGCGCGGATTTGATGCGCGAGGCCGACCTCGACAGAACCGATGGGCTCATAGGGATGGTTAAGAACTGCATCGAGGAGTTCCACGGAGCTGATCTCAGTTCTTCAGATGCCGAGTTGCCGTATCCAGGTTGTCTATTATCCCCCAAAGGCTTCAGGGTTTGCATACCTTACATGGCCTGTACCCCTTGTTTATCGCCTCTTGCCGGCTGTTGAACACGCGCAGGTTCGCGGCCTTGATGTTGGAGACATACCTGCACCATGCATAGTGGAACACGTTAGAGTTCTTGCTCCCGTAGTACTTCTGGCCCGCCCCGCTGATCGGCGTTGGCGCTGGGGTGGGAGCGGCCTTGCTCCCATCGTCCCGCTCGGTCTCGACCTGCCAGCTCTTCCCGTCGGTCTTTATGTTGACGGTGCCATCCAGGTCAGTCCGGTAGACTTTTGCACCTGAGGCCTTGAGCCTTGTAAGAACGTTCGCGGTCGGGTGGCCGTAGCTGTTGCCGGCGCCGGCAGAGATGATGGCTACGGCGGGCCTGACGATGTTGAGAAACGCAGCCGTCGTGGAAGTATCGCTTCCGTGGTGGGCAACCTTGAGCGCCGTGTCGGGCGAAAGCGATCCTGCCTTGATCAGCGCCTGCTCGGAAGGCTCTTCAATGTCGCCGACAAGGAGCGCCGAGAACCCGCCATAGGTAACCCGGACCACAATGGAGCAATCATTGATGTTCTCCGCAAGAGGTTCCATCGGCCACAGGATCGTGACCGTGGCAGGGCCCAGGGCGAACGACGATCCCGCCCGGCCCAGCGCGAAGGGGATGTCCTTCGCGAGGACCTTCTCCAGATACCTCTCGTAGGTCTTGGAGGTATGGACCTTGCCCGAGTCGATGACCTTGTCTACGTGCACCCCGTCGAGCACGCGGGCGAGGCCGCCGATGTGATCGGCATGCGGATGTGTGCTTATGAGAACGTCGAGCTTATCGCAGCCGGCCTTACTGATCGCCTCAAGGACCTTCGGCGAGGCCTCTGTCGGTCCGCCGTCCACCAGCATGGCGTGCCCGTCGGATGTCGATATCAGAATCGAGTCTCCCTGGCCGACGTCTATCACCGAGACGGTGAGCAGGACGGCATCCTCCGACTGCACGCCGCCGAAAGCGTTAGCTCCAAAGACAAGCATAATTGCGATCAGAGTCGCGAGCAACGTTCGCATTTTCCTCAGATGCACCTTGTCTTCCCCCAATCTCTAGCTGATCATGTCAAGCTTGCCGAGGGTGACCGCTGACGCTCGTAACCCTATCTACCTTGCTACTTCGCCAACGCCCCGCCGAACGATGCCACTGCCGACGTAAGCATCGGCTCTTCGCTTACCGCGCAGTTCGCATTGACGACAAAGGGTCTATGACCAGAAGCGTACTGATAGAGTCAGAGGGACTAACCTCGGAGGACCTTGATACCGGCGATAATTCCCAAGGCTTCTTTGAGCATTACCTGGGACAACATGAGAATTGTCCGGAGCCAGAATGTAAAGGTGAATGTTTCCGACAGTCGGTCTTTATGGAATCCTTTTAGCTGATGAAGAATGTTCAACTGAGCTGCGGTGAGCCGGGCATCTACACCGAATGCCCCGAAGTTCTTCATAGCGTAGCAGGAGGAACCGAGATAGTTGGGGGCAAACGGTTGGGGCAGCGACACCGAAATATCATCGATACCTGCTTCCTTAATCATCGACATTAGCCGGGGTTTCTGCTCGACAAACCAATAACCCTCGCTGTTGAGATAGTCCTTACTCTGAATCGCTTTGTTTACGCGGTCTATGACTCCAGTGATGTAGCGGTACTTCCCTTTGTACGGCAAGTGGCGAGCCGCTAGCACGATGCCAGCGATGACAACGATGCTGAGTGATACCCGCAATGCCGCCATTATCGATCACCTCCGATCGGCCATCATGCAGTTAATGACATTGGCCACACTACCCCAGTCTGGCTCCTCGTAAGAGCCAAGGAGCCGGGCGCATTCCGTGATGCCATCCTTAGTCCAGCTAATCTCCCAATGGTCGTCAGAAGGGTCCAGACTGCCCCAGCTAAGCGCAAACTCGACGCCATTGATGGTTAAGGTGTAAACGCCGTCATGCACAGTGGCCTTGAACGCTGCTTTCGCGTCCTCGGCAGTGAGGGGTAGGTAGGATCTGCGGAGTTCGGTCCATATTTCCTCATCTTCGGCTACGAGATGCCCGCCGCGGTAGCTGGCAACCACCTCGCCCCTTGAAGCCGCGACTGCCAGGATATCATCACCGTCGTTGCTCCAGGCGCTGTCTGAGCTACTCCAATTATCCCAATCGCCAGGGCTGCCCACGAAGTCTGCGAATACGGCGGCATCTACTAGTATCTCGGTGCGATCTACGTTATTGACGAGGATCACGTCATGTAGATCGTTATGGACGTAGACTGCATCGGGTGCATGCATCACTTGCCATTCATTGATTCTGTTTGCTACACGCTGCATGGCCTCTGCCGCGTCATGGTCGTTGATGGTATCCGGCGGCGTTCCATCGGAGGCAAGAGGGCCGACGCCTTCAACGTTCATCTTGGTGCCGAAGGCGACGACTATGTTTGCGCTAGTGAACTCCCTGCACAATTCTTCACCAGCGATTTGCTCATATCGACGGGCTGTTTCCTTGATGTCCACACCAGGCTTGAGTTTCAGGGTGTCCTGGGTAAACGTATGTATAATGGTGTAGCCGCCGTAGTCCTTCAATGATCTACCTCCTTCATCGGTTATCGCCTTGTTAATGATGTTCCTTACGACTTCTGCCATACTGAGTCGCTCACGAAATGCCCTTCTGCGTATCCACTCGTGATGAAGATCCTCGACCTGTATATTGAGCTGCTTCGTCATCACAACCACCTCCTGATCGATACAATAATACCATGGTAGTATTGTATTTGCAACATTCTAGGAGTGGAAATCTTCCGAGATATTGCGAGGAATAGATGCACACTGGGAAACAGATAACGTGGCACGTAATGGGCCTTCAAGCATAGAGCACATTCTCCTGGGCATACATTATGACTCTCTTGACTTGACGTGGCAGCTGGAAGAGGGCGGGAGACTGGGATCGGCCTTTGTCTACAGCCCCAACCGCCCTGCAGCGTTGTCGGCGAACATCTGCCCTCTGTGGATATACCTCCGCACCATAGCCACTGAGCGGTGTCTGGTCTGGTTCATGATGCTGCGCTCGCTGACGCCAGCCCGGGCGGCTGCTGTAGCCATACCCGAGCGGAGCGAGTGCCCGGCGTAGTCGGCAGGATCGAGGCCCGCTGCCGCGGCGGCCCGCTTGACGATGTTGGCGACGGCGCGATCGCTGAGCCTTGCGGCGGCGATGTTCCCGTGGCGGTCCACGGCCCGGAACACGGGCCCAGCGGTTATCCCAGACGCGTCGAGCCATGTCTTTACAGCGAGTACGGGACAGGTTGAGCCATGGCGACCGTAGGGTATGGCTACTGTCTGCCCTTGACCTTCCTGATCCGTCTTGGACCGGCGAAGGGTGAGTACCATTCCTTCCTGCTCGAACTTCACATCCTCCACGTCGAGGCCCACCAGTTCGGAGCGCCTGAGAGCGCCCGCGAATCCCACAAGCAGCAGGGCCCTGTCGCGCAGGCCCAGAAGGCCTTCGGGCAGCGCCAGCACCATGGCCCTGACATCCTCAGTCAGCAAGGCCTCCTTAGGTGCCTGAGCAGCGCCCAGTGTGCGGCGAATGCCTTTCATCGTGGCGGCGATTAGCGGGTGGCGTGAGTCGAACTGGAGGCCCTGGGCGGCGTGAGCCTGGCCGATGGCTATCAGTCGGCGGCCTATGGTGCCGGCTGCAAGGCCTTCATCGGCAAGAGCGGTTATGTAGGCGGTGACCGTCTCAGGCGCGGCAGGCATGGCCGGCAGGCCTTGCTCATCGGCCCAGGCGGCGAACTGCTTCCAGTCGGACCGGTAGGCCCGCAGGGTGTTGGCGGCCCGCGAGTTGTCGGCGTAGCGGCGGGCGCTATCTATGAGATCCTGGGGTATGGCCGGGGCGACGCTGGCGACTGTCTGGAGCGTCATGGGTGTTACCTCCTGTCTAACTTCCGATAGTGTTCACTTATCGGAACCCAGAAACAGCGTACCATGATCAGCTATGAGCAGTCAAGGGCGGAGTTGATTGTAATAGAGTAACTGTGGTATGTTACGGCTAGAGGTGATCACATGCTGAAGGACTTGCTCAGTATAGAGGAGACTGCCGACTACCTCGGCGTATCCATCACGACCGTGCGCCGCATGTTGACCGATGGGCGTCTGCGCGCCTCGAGGCTCGGCAGAGTATGGCGTATACCGCGGGAGGCGGTGCAGGAGCTCGTGAGATCGGGCGCTGCATCCCAAGGAGATGCGCCAGCGCGCGTCTACATCCTCCTGGAACGACACCGAAGGCTGGCGCCCCTGTTCATGGATAGGCGCGTTACCGCGTTCACAACGATTGACGGGGCGAAGGCGCAGGCGGAGAAATATGCGGAGGAGCGGGGCGAGACGATACAGGGGTGGCAGATCGAGCGTCAGTACCTGTATGAGACTCGCTGGCTCGGCGAGACTGGAGCGGATCACAGCTATGTGATCGTGATGACGCGGGTGATGGACTCATGAGCGACTGGGCCAGGGTAGCGCGTGAACGCTTCAAGTGGCTGGAACGGGTTGCGGAGCTCCGCGGAGTAAGCGTCCGCACGAGTTCTTGTGAGGGAGGCATCAAGTGGGGCGATGAAGGCGGTTGCAGGGCCATCCAGATCGATGTAGGCGCTGACACGGCCAAGTGGGGTCGATGGCTGTTGGATGTGGCGGGCGCGGACATAGGAGCCGACATAGCGGCATGTAAATGGATGGCGGCATGCTGGATCCTTCTCCGAGAACTGGGGATCGCTGAAGGCGCGAGCGCGGCTGAAGCCGATGCCTTCGCCAGAAGAATCCTTGCGGAACTGACCATCGACAACCTTATGACCGAGCAGGAAGCGGCTGCCCTATGCGAGCGTATCGCCAGAGAGACCATCAGCGAAGGAACAGAAAAGCTTCTCCATTGACGGCACTGGGCCCGCAGCTGCGCACGACGCGCCAGGAGCCCCGTAGTACGGCGACGTCGGGCTCAGACGATGGATCACTCTAACTGAAGATTTGACGGGCCTCCTAGGGCATCCTGGGAGGCCATTTTGTGCCTCATGAGCAGGTAATGCCAACAACCGCCAGTCCTACTCGATTCGAGAACCCTCCGGGATGACGCAGTCCCATATATGCCTGAAATCACGGATACTTCTTCAAGGGGTTCCTATGGTAATGGGTCAATCCCAGCATTCCTAACGAGCCCACCCCCCTATCCCACTGCCAGTGCGCCAGCCCATGCCGGATCCCACGACATACACACCGTGCGTGGCTGGCACACACTCCGCCTCCGACCACCTGTTTGACATGGAGAAGTGCATTATGGCTACCTCTGTCTGCACATATCCTCTGCCAGGGTAGTTGAGTGTGCACGCCTGGCGGACTAGTTCAATGCCCTACCCCCAGTGACCATATATCCATGGTGCACGATGAAAGGAGGTTTGACCATGCAAGGTATCACCAGTCAGAACAAGGTCTTGCCTTACGAGGCGCTCTTGGAGAAGGCGAAGGATCTGGGCCTAAGGAGGCTCGAGACGACGGTGCTGAGGTTTCCCAGTGCTCGGGCAGGCTATGCGGTGTGCTCAGCTACTCTCGAGGCCGATGACGGATCCATCTACAGGGAAGTAGCCTCAGTGCCTGCCGTATCAAGCTCTGGAGAGACGCAGGCCAGAGCGGTCGAAGGTGCCTGTCTCAGGGCCAAGGCGCGCGTGCTGGAGGCCTTCACAGGCCTCAAGTGCAAACTTGATGCGCCTGCGCCAGCGCAGCGGCACGTGGGGGAAGCGACTCTGGCGCCCATCCAATCGCGTAAGGCCCCAGAGCCCGTCCCAGACGAGGCGTGTTCGGAGTGCGGCGCTCCTCTCACCTATGGCCACTACGAATTCTCCACGCGCATGTTCAAGCGCCCACTGTGTGCGTCCTGCCAAGTTAACACAGCTACCTCACGTTAGCCCATTGATACCCCCCATATCAGGTGGTGAGCGCCCGCGATAGCAGTCGGGGGCGTGTACCGGCGTGTACAAAAGCGGCGAAAGGATGTGACGTAATCATGAAGACTAGTGAGCTCATGGACCAGATCGAGTCCAGGATCAAGGAGCTCGCGACCAAGACTGAAGACGCCAAGGCCTCCGAGGAGGTGACGCAGTATCTCAGGTTTCTGTCCAGGTTCCACAGGTATAGCCTGCACAACACAATGGCCATCTGGATTCATTGCCCCAATGCAACGCACGTGGCTGGCTACAACGCGTGGATGAAGCTGGGAAGATACGTGCGCAAGGGCGAACGGGGCATTCCAATCTTTGCGCCCTGCACGCAGGCAGTTCCCAAGGGCGAGGAAGAGGATGACGAGAAGAAGACTCGCAAGGTGATCGGCTACAAGATAGTATATGTGTTCGATGTGAGCCAGACCGAAGGCAAGCCCCTGCCGCAAGCGCCTATAGTGGCGCAGGGGGATGGCAGTGCGCTCCTGCCGGTGCTCGAGGGCATCGCATTCGATCTGGGTATCGGCCTGGAGTATCGGGCCATGTCCGGATCTCACCATGGCACCAGCTATGGGGGGAGCATCGACGTGGACTCGGGGCTTGACGATGCAGGCAAGTCCTCTGTGATCATCCACGAGTTGGCACACGAGCTTCTTCACAAAGGAGCCGACCGCATGCTTCTCAGCACCCGCCAGAAGGAAACCGAGGCCGAATCTACGGCCTACGTTGTGTGCTCGCACTTCGGGTTCGACAGCGCTGCTCCGAACTACCTGGCCTTGTGGGACGCGAAACCCGAGCAGATCATTGAGGCCTTCCAGCGAATCAGGGACGTGGCGGCGTCCTTGATAGACATGATCGAAGCCAAGTTCAATGCAGAGGAGGTGTGTGCATGAAGAAGATCGCCAACATCAATGAGGCCTTGACGTACGTTAGCAGGCTTGGGTTCACTCCGAACGGCACTATTCATCACCAGCAGGCCTGCTTGTATGCTCTGTGTGAAGCTCTGGAGCAGGCAGCAGGCGGATACCCTTACGAGGTCAGATTCCAAAGGTATGTGAGCGCCCAGGGCATCAGCTTCCCCTGGCTCGGGCGGTTCACCGTGAAGGGCGCCAGCGGAGCAGTGGTGGTCGAGGCCAAGACCGTGAAGAGCTAGCAAGGACAACACGCATATCCCCGATGGCCCCATAGTGGGGCTTTTCTTATTGTCAGAATCGGGTGTATCGGAGGGCGGCGCCGCGAGCGAGAGCGGCTGCCGTCCTCCTCTGCTTTCCCAAAATCATGCGAGGAGGAGATTGATTCATGAGTGCATGCTATCCCGATTTCCGCGGTCTGAGCGCGTCCCAGCTCATTGCGATGACGCTCCGTGACAACGATGCCGCCAGCATCCTGGATCGCTTCCAGAACCTCAGGGCGATGGAAGAGGCATCGGTAGAGGACATCGCCGCAGCGGGCATCACTGAAGAGCAGGCAGCAACGCTCAAGGCCGCCATCGAGCTTGGCAGGCGGTGCCTGACTGAGCGTCGGAGCAAAGCCTACATCAAGTCGGCACAGGACATCTACAACCTGCTTGGGTATGAGATGGGCCGCCTGGATAGGGAACAGATCAGGGTGGTCATGCTCGATATCCGCAATGGCGTGATCGATACCGAGATCGTGTCCATTGGCACCATAGACTCGTGCGTGGGACATCCTCGAGAGATTTTCAAGAACGCGATCGTGAAGGGCGCCGCATCCATCATCCTCACCCATAACCATCCTTCAGGGCTGGCATCACCTTCCCCCGAGGATCTCGCCCTCACGAAGCGGCTAATGGAAGTTGGAAAGTTTCTCGGCATCGAGGTTCTCGACCACGTGGTCATCGGTGACGGCTGCTACTGCTCCATCAAGGACCTCATGTCCCAATAGCGCGCTGCCGGGCGCTGGCGCTGCAGCTGGCGCCCGCATTCATTCCCCATGAACGAAAGGAGAAATAACAATGGCGAAGATCAACGAAGAGCACATCATCAGCATTGACGGAAAGCCCTACGTGAAGTACGCGGGCCTATTGGAGGCGGCCCACAAATCTGGGCTCAAGGACTTGCAGGTCAAGCTCATCCAGTCTCCCACGAGGGATAACGGGTACACCGCCGTATGCGAGGCGACAGCAGTCATCAAGACGAGGAATCGGGAGAAGGTCTATATCGAGATCGGCGATGCAAACCCGGCATCGATAGGAGACCCAAGGTTGAACGTACATTCGATACGAATAGCGGCGACCAGGGCCAAAGCACGGGCTTTGCGTGACGCGCTGCGCATATCCATTTGCTCCGTGGAAGAGCTGGCGCTTGGAGGGCCTCAGCGGGAGGTGTCGGACGCGTCTGCCTCTGCACAGACCTCATCTCAGAACAAGGCGACGGAAGCACAGCTTCGAGTACTTAGAATTCAGGCCGATAAGCTCGGGCTACCTCAAGAGGACTATGCCCGCTTCGAGATCATGACCAAGAGGGAGGCCTCGGACGCGATTAGCGAGCTCAATCGCCAGCTCAGCAGGTCTCAGGCCGGTTAGCCGCCGATAAGCCCGGTACGTTCGTGGGGGCCCTGACGGGCCCCTGTTTTATCCCGTCGGGCAGTGACAAGTCGGCATCCCTCGCAGAACGTCCCTCTACTATAATAATACCTGCTCCAGACACCGAAACACACATCGAAGCGATGACTACGCTTCGCGAAATTTACCTCAAAACTGGGCGTCGCTCCGTAGCGGAGGCCCCATACTGGACTCCATCAGTAGTCTGCCAGGGGCCTCCTTGCAATACATAGTGTGCTGCGTCTCACGTCTTAGGAGCATGTCCCGATGACTTGCGTGTGGACTTGTCGCGGTGGTACCGTATGCGCCTCCATTCATCCTCTCTGATCATCCTCGTGCGGCACTTGCACCACACCATGGCCCTGATGGCGACTATGCGCGAGGAGCATTGCGGGCATGTATATTCATACAGCATGGGCTGTAGGGTCATTCAGCGTTCTCTCCTTTGTCCACTCTGGCGCAGTCCACGTAGTGGGGGTGGTAGTGTGAAAGTGTGTCCGTAACGTCCCAGCTAGAGGGCTCGTGTTTTCGGCAGAAGGCTCTACAAGCCTACAAGTGGGAGGTGGTAAAGTGATTGTATCCTCTCATGCCTATGCGACGTTCCTGGGGCATTCTGCGATGAGAATTGAGCATGGCCATCATGCCTGATCGACACAGCTCGACCATTGCCAGCAGTGTCTGTCTTTCCCGCCATGGCATGAAGTTGCCTCATCATCCAGAGGATATGAGCTCTGCCGATACAGCGCAGGGCCTGACGTCAAACGCAGAGACGCGTGCCGAAGGGAACGCCCACACCTCCGCACCATACGGGCAGGCGAACGCAGAGGGGCGCGTGGATGAGCATGTGGACGGTCGTTGACTCGTATCGTAGACCAGGCACGGTACGGGCGCACTGGCGTGCCATGCAGCCCGCAGGGCATCCCAGGCGTCCATGAGCTCAGTGAAGGGCTTGAGCAGGTCTTTCTTCATGCGACCGGCTTTGGATACGCCATTGCGGCGCTGGTAATCACGCAGTCCCTTATGTAGGCCCTTTCTGCTGAAGGCCTGGCGAGTAAGGTGATGCAACCTCTGAAGCTCCTGCTCATCCGCCACCATTATGTTCCCGAATGGATGATGGCTCCAATCCCCTCGGGCGAACTGCTCCACCGTGGGACGTTGAGCGCCATTGATGCGCTGTCTCACCTCGATGCGCGTGTACTGCCCCTCATCCAGCCCTCGCTCCGCTCCCTTATCGTAGCAGGCGAACTGCCGGGAGCTTTTGGATGAACCGCAGTAGTAAGTGGCGGGCTCGCCATAGCGACGCATCTCGCGGCCATGCTTGAGATACAGCATCCTCACCGCATTGCCTGCGCCTATCCCTGCCAGGTCGAGTTTACACTCCACGCAGCCGACACGCGCACACTGGACTGGGATGATGCTATCCACTGCCTGGAGCAGCTCTGCAGGAGTAAGGGCAGCTGCCGCTATACTGAGGTTGATGCGAGTCATGGGCATCCTGCGATAGTTGGGATCCCACGAGACAAAGGCCCTGCAGCTGCGAGTGCCTATGACGACATCGACAGATGCGCTATGGGCGTACCGGCATCTATTATGCTCCCTGGACCACTCGTGGGGAATGTACCGGCGGGAGACTATCCGAACCATCTCATTGTCGATGCCTCGGACGATGCACGCGCGCGGTAGGCTACAGGAGTAGATCGTGACCTTGTCGTATGGAATGCTATTGATGGACTTAGGAAGCCCAGCATGAGTGCTATTTGAGGTAAGGACTGAAGAAAGAATACCTTTATTGTTATACGCGCCAGCCTGTGACGACAAGCAGTAGCCTCCTCATCCAATGCTGTGCCGGTTCGACAATGCTGAAAGGAGAGCATTGACCGCAGGGCGCTTTTGCGGTATGCTGTGGGTATCGCAGCAAACGATGCGCCCCCCACAACCAGTATTGCACAGCGGCGTTGCCTTGTCAATAGCATTCGCTGTGCCTTCTCCAACACAAGGGGTGATGTCATGTCTATCGAAACATTGTGGAGCACCGCCCTCGAATGCGTCCAGTATCCTGCTGAGCTAATCAATGAGAGGGCGGCGGAGCTTGAGAGCCTATCGGAAGAGCTCCTGAGGACGCCCGGGGTTAACGTGGACGACGAGCAAGCCATGAATAGTGATATAAGCCTGTTGAAGACGTTGTGGCTGGTTCTGCGGAGGATCGTGGTCGTTAAGCCTGATCTGGCGCAGGCGGCTTATATCAGCCTGTACAAGGCGTCCGTCAACGCGCAGATCCTCGCAAACCGCCTGATGCTTGGCGTGAAGCTGCGAAGCCACCGCAAGAAGAGGAACATGGCTGTTGTCGACCTTGCAGCTCAGGCGAGCATGGATCGCACCTACATATGGAAGCTCGAGAGCTGTATCGCAGGGCCGCCGGATGCGGAGGTCGTAGGAAAGCTATCAAGCACCCTGGGCGTCCCCATCTCCGATCTGCTGGAGGAGGCAATAGGCCCCCTCAGCTATGTGACCCTAATGGAAATGGTCATGGACAAAGGGGCTAAGGCCTCGACGATATCGGACATAGCCAGGGAGTGCGAATCCATCCCAGAAGGTCAGCTGAGAATCTTGCTCGCGCAGGTGCGGGCCATATCCGAAGCCTGCCGGCAAGACGAGAATCTAGGTTCTGGCCGAAACTCCTGACAGATTCGCGTTAGGCCGCATACAGAGGAGCATATCCCTTTCACGGTGCAGCCTGTCCTGGTATCTGAATGCCAACGCAAAATCTGGCCGGACGCAGCCAGTGCAGCCACAGGGCACCTGCCTGATAAGGTCGATATCGACAGCTGACAGCTTCCGCCTGCGAGCCATTCGGACCTCGTTCATAGCCCAGGTGTGGGCCCAGTAATCATCGGATACGCCGTCATTGGCAAGGCCATACCTGATCTCGTAGTAGTATATTACCTCCTCGGGGCATGGATCCCCGTACATCGTCAACTCGAGGATGCGCCGCCCCTCATCGGTGTTGCGTAGGCCGCACACATCCTTGAAGTGACACTCAGCCTTCTTACACGGCAGAAATCCGCCTACAGTAAGACCGTGCTTCAGCGCATTAAGGGAGGAACGGCGCTTGCCGAGCTCTGTACGGGGGCCCGACTCTTGTGGGGCCGGCAAATTCCTTGTGACAGCTGCGATACCCTCAGGGGTGCAAGGTCCTCTCTTGCTCATGTCTGATCATCTCCTGATGAAAACTGGTTCGTTTGGCGCGCAGGACGGATGGTTACTTCTCTGTCGGGGTGGGTCATACCCCTAACAGAACCTTGATCATCAGCCCCCTCTCCGCTAGAGTTTGCATGGGGGGCAAATACACGCACTGCCATGCAAAGGCTTGCCCGCCCATTGCCCGCAATGCAAATAGTTGCGGGCTTGGCAATGGGGGCGACGGAATGAAGCAGCACCTGGCCATATTCCTTGAGGCTGCCGATACGGCTTCCGCCGACATCTACCTGGTTCGAGAAGAGTTGGCCTCCGAACTGGAGCGGCTCTCGGGACAGCTGTTGAAAGACCCCGGGCTTGGCAGCGACCCTGTGGAGAACCAGGAGGTCTGCCGTCGTCTGAGCGTTCTGGCGCAGGCCCTATACCACCCCGATCGGTCGGAGCAGGCCACTTCCGGCGCCGCCAGTCTGCGGCAGGCCTCAATGAACGCGGACGTGCTGGCGCGCAGGATCCAGTTCGGAGTAGCGTTGAGAGCGCTGCGCGTGCGGCAGGGGATGCGCCAAAAGGAGCTGGCGCTGAAAGCCAAAATCGACCCCGGTTACGAAAGCCGGCTGGAAAGGTTCCTCGCGGGCCCGCCGTCGCAGGACGTGGTGCAACGGCTTTCGGCTGCGCTGGGCGATGTGGCTGGCGAACTTCCGGCGGCGCACCAAGCCACCCCCGCATGGCACCCCTCGTCTGCGCCAAGGCTGAAGGCCTCGGCGGAGTACGATGACCTCCTTGGACAGCTCCTAGCCGTATGCGCCAAGTTGCCCCTAGATCACCTGAGGATCATCCTGGCCCAGGCCCAGGCCGTCTACGCCCTCGTGGCGTCGCAGAAGCCCGACCGTCACGTCGATTAGCCCATCGATACCCCTTTAGCCCCCGCCCCTATGATCTCCCGATTTTTCTCTTGCCAAAGGAGGAACTACACGGCTTACGCAGAAGGACTCAGGGCATGGTAAGCCTGAATGTTTTCGACTATATGTTTGAATGAGGGGATGCAACGTGGCTCGTGTAATCTCTATTCTGAACATCAAAGGCGGTGTAGGTAAGAGCACAATCAGCTTTAACCTGGCCCACGCGATCCAACGTAACAATAAGCGCGTCCTTCTCGTCGACTTGGACATGCAGTGCAATCTTACAGACATGTGCGTACCTGAGCCCGAGCGTATCACATATTCCGTCTATGACCTTCTAACTAACGAGGACTTCCTGCCCACCAATGCCGTCTACAAGACTGTGGTACAGGGTGTGGACATCATACCAGCTGATTTGCGGTTGTTTGAGGTCGAGCAGGTTATAAACCCTCTAACAAATCCGGCTGCAATGCTGATGTTACGCAACAGGCTAGCGGTAGGATTACATGATAGCTATGACTACATCATCATTGATTGTCGCCCTGAGATATCTCTCCTCACCATGAACGCCCTCATTGCCAGCGATCATTACATGGTGCCGGTTCTCTGCGACAGGCATTCGGTGCGCGGCATCGATATGACGGACTCGTATGTCAAGTCAGCCAAGCGTGTGAACCCCAACCTGCAGGAGATCGGCATCGTTATCAACGCCCTGGATCGCCGGAAGACCAATGCTATGACCATCTATAACTACCTGAGGAAGAAGCTCAATGAACGCATCATGGAGACGGTGGTCGGCACGAACGCTGCAATCGAAACCGCAGCCACTCACCAACAGACCATTTTTCAGTATGACGCCCGGCAACCTGGGGTGCGCTACTTCAAACAACTGGCAGCAGAAGTCATGCGGAAGTGCGGCGATCCCATAGCGGTGGAGGATGCAGGCGATGGCGAAGCCGAAGAAAACTGAGGTAACTATTGACTCTCTACTGGATCGCTACATAGATCCTGTGGTGGAGCGTCTGGAGAAAGAAAAGGCCGAGACTCATGGTAGTCCCTCAGAGGGTAGTCCCTCACAGGGAGGTCCCTCCACGGGTAGTCCCAACGAGGGATGTCCCTCACAGGGACCCCTAGCAAATAGTCTCCCCCCAGAGAGTGATCACTCCGATGGCACACCCGTGCCTGTTGCTCCTGTCTTGCCACCAGAACGCTCCTTCACTAGGGCTGCGAACTGGCTGTGGGACATGTTACCGCAGCACATCCCCTCGCTATGCGACTGGGCGATCTATACCTACTTGTATCGCCTCTCGATAGGCTACAACCAGACTTCATGCGTAGTTAGTCGATCAACGATACAGAAGAGCCTAGGGCTCGGGCGCAACACAGTGATCCGGTCTATCGCCTCTCTCAAAAAACGTGGCTTCATAACGGAGGGTTTGACAACCCAGGAGGGAACAGAGATCACTCTCTTCGTGCCCATAGAGGTGCTAGGTAGTCCCTCACAGGGACCTCCCTCAGAGGGTAGTCCCTCACAGGGACCTCCCCCAAGGGGACCGGCAGGTAGTCCCTCACAGGGACCTCCCTCAAAGGGACCTCCTAAGAAAGGCCAGCTAAAGTCGGGGGGTCCCTCACAGGGACCTCCCTCAAAGGGACACATAAAAGACAGTAGTACTTTTAAAAACAACAACAACAGACAAGACGTTGTTGCTGTTCTTCAAGAAGCAGGTTACGCTATTGACCCCGTGACGGTGGCTGCATGGATCGGGAAGGGAGTAACCGTCGAGACGATCCAGCGCTATATAGACTACATCCGCGAGCACAACAGAAAGAGGAGCAAGAACAAGATCGAGAACCCTACGGGGTGGCTTTTCGCCGCTGTGGAATCTGGCTGGATGGTGGATACTGAAACCATGCGGCAGACGGCTGCCAGCAGCCAGATAACACAGCAGATAGACACGGAAGAGCAGCGCAGGGAGGCCGAGAGGCAGCAGATAGAGGCCCGCATGGCCGAGCTGGGCCCCGAGCGCCTGGAGCAGATCAGGCAGGAGGAGCTTGCCAAGTGCCAGCACGACCCTGGCTACCGTGCCCAGCCCAGCGACAGGATGAGGGGGTACTACGTGGAATCGCTTGTCCACATGCGGATCCTGGCTGAGGCGTAGGGTGTGGATACTTGGTCAAGAAGACAACTGTGGGATGAAGTAAACGTTTAGAAAGTGGACGTCCATGATCTATACGTTTAGGAGATGAACGCATACAAACCGATTCTCCCAGCGCGGCGCGATCGGAGCTGCGTCCCTGGAGGCGCTTGCCGTGAAAAGTGGAGGAGATCTGGAGCGTTATGAGAATACACCACACATAAGCAGGCTTGCCCGTCTAGGGCGGAGCCAAACACAACAATCCAGCCGGTGCCGATGCGTGCCCGGCTTTCAGCGATAGACCGGACGCCGCGGGGTGCGTTAACGGCGCTAGGAGGTGCCATATGGCGATCAAGAAGTCCGCGCTTTACAGTTCGATTTGGAGCAGCTGCGACGAGCTCCGGGGCGGGATGGACGCCTCACAGTATAAGGACTACGTGCTTGTCTTGCTGTTCATGAAGTACGTGTCCGACAAGCACGCCGCCCAGAAGAACGCGCTGGTGGAGGTGCCGCCGGGCGCGAGCTACGACGACATCCTGGCGCTGAAGGGCGATAAGGAGATCGGCGACAAGATCAACAAGATCATTGCCAGGCTGGCCGAAGCCAACAACCTCAAGGGGGTCATCGACCAAGCCGACTTCAACGACGACGGCAAGCTGGGCCGGGGCAAGGAGATGGTCGACCGCCTGTCCAATCTCGTGGCCGTGTTTGACAAGCCCGAGCTGGACTTCCGGGGCAACCGGGCGGAGGACGACGATCTCCTGGGCGATGCGTACGAGTACCTCATGAAGAACTTCGCCACCGAGTCGGGCAAGAGCAAGGGGCAGTTCTACACCCCGGCGGAGGTCTCCCGAGTGATGGCCCAAGTCATTGGCGTGGGCGAGGCCACCAGCGGCGGCCAGACGATCTACGACCCGACGTGCGGGTCGGGTTCCCTCCTGATCAAGGCCCACGACGAGGCCCTCGCCAGAACCGGCTACGACCTCGCCCTCTACGGGCAGGAGATGGACAACGCCACCCACGCGCTGGCCAGGATGAACATGATCCTACACGGGTGCCCCACGGCTGAGATAGGCAAGGGCAACACCCTATCGAATCCGCTGTTCACGCAGGGTGACGCCAGCCTTAAGACCTTCGACTTCGTGGTTGCCAATCCCCCGTTCTCGAACAAGTCGTGGAGTAACGGCCTGAACCCGACTGAAGACTTGTTTGGTCGCTTTGCGCTCGGTATTCCACCCAAGAAGAACGGCGACTACGCATTCCTTCTCCACCTGCTGGCATCGATGAAGAGCACCGGAAAAGGGGCGATTGTAATGCCTCACGGCGTCCTATTCCGGGGCAACGCCGAGGCCGAGATCCGCAGGAACATCGTGAAGCGTGGCTACATCAAGGGGATCATTGGGTTGCCGGCCAACCTGTTCTACGGCACAGGCATCCCCGCCTGCATCGTGGTGCTCGACAAGGAGAACGCCGCCGTTCGCAGGGGTGTTTTCATGATCGACGCGAGCCGCGGGTTCGTGAAGGACGGCAACAAGAACCGGCTGAGGGCGCAGGACATTCACAGAATCGTCAGCGTCTTCAACAGCCAGGCGGAGGTTCCGGGCTACTCCCACATGGCCACCTTCGACGAGATAGAGCAGAACGACTTCAACCTCAACATCCCACGCTACATAGACAGCACCGAGCCCGAAGACCTGCAGGATATCGACGCGCACTTAAGCGGCGGCATTCCCGACCGCGACGTAGACGGCCTGGCGCAGTACTGGGCAGTGTTCCCGAGCCTGCGCACCGAGCTGTTCGAACCGGCTGACAGGCCGGGGTACAGCCAACTCAAGATCCCGGCCAGCAGCGTCAGGTCTACGATCTTTGGCTATCCCGAGTTCGACGCGTTCAACCAGTCGGTGACGGCCCTGTTTGACGGGTGGCGCGCTGCACACGTACGGAAGCTGAAGGACCTGGGCCCGGGACATCACCCTAGGGAGCTCATAAGCGAACTGTCGGAGAGCCTTCTGAGCGTGTTCCGCGGGACGCCTCTGATCGACCCCTACGATGTGTACCAACACCTGATGACCTACTGGGCGGAGACGATGCAGGACGACGTTTATTTGATCGTTAGCAATGGGTGGCGGGAGGCTGCCCGGCTGCGGCTCATGGTCGACGTCAAGGTGGGTAAGGACAAGGAAAAGCCCGACATCACGGTGGGCAAGCAGAAGTACAAGGCAGACCTGGTACCTCCGGCGCTGATAATTGCCCGCTACTTCCCCGACGCTCAGGCCGCGATCGACGAACTCGAGACCAGGCGTGTCGCCATTGCCCAGCAGATGGACGAGCTCAGAGACGAGCAGGGCGGGGAAGAAGGGCTTCTGTCCTCGGTTATCGACGACGGCAAGATCACCAAGGGCGATCTGACGGCTCGGCTCAGAGAGATCAGGGGCGATGCGGAGTTCGATGACGAAAGGGCTGTGCTGGAGCGGTATCTGGGCCTGATGGATGAGGACTCGGCCACGGCCAGAGAGATCAGGGATAAGCGGGCCGAGCTAGACGCGCAGCTAGCGGGTAAATACGCAAGCTTGACTGAAGATGAGGTCAAGACGCTGGTGGCCGACGAGAAGTGGATGGGCGCACTGGCTGCGGATGTGCAGTCTGAGCTACATCGCGTATCGCAGACGCTGACTGCCCGCATTCTTGAGTTGGCTGAGCGCTACAAGTCCACACTTCCAGAGCTCGTGCATGAGGTTGAGGCTCTAGCTTCCAGCGTTGACGAGCACCTCAGGCGGATGGGGGCGGTGTGGAGTTGAGGGCAGGGTACAAGCGAACGGAGGTAGGGATGATTCCAGAGGAGTGGATGGTAAGGTCTATTGGAGATGTCTTTTTCGTTGAAGCCGGAGGCGACATGGATTACTCACGCTCTGTAATCATTCAGGACGAACGGCACCCATTCCCTATTTACTCAAACGCCATCACGAATAGAGGTTTGCACGGATTCAGCTCATACGGCGACCATCCGTCCGGTTCCATCACTGTGACCGCCCGTGGCACTCTGGGAGCTGCCAACTACCGCGATCACGACTTCACGGCTATAGGTCGAGTCCTTGTTCTCGTGCCGAAGATCAGCCTGGATGGTCGGTTCTTTGCTGAATATCTGAACAATTGCGTTTCGTTTGCAGTTGAGAGTACTGGTGTACCGCAGTTGACAGCGCCACAGATCTCGAAATACAGAGTACCTGTTCCTCCGATA
>Ga0209606_1001523_pt1 | contig 28364 bp, 21 predicted proteins | sample AD_UKC057_MetaG_FD_184412 | JGI IMG/M metagenome (GOLD analysis project Ga0209606, IMG submission 184412) | Active sludge microbial communities of municipal wastewater-treating anaerobic digesters from USA - AD_UKC057_MetaG (SPAdes) (version 2) | ecosystem: Engineered > Bioreactor > Anaerobic >...
GAAGACAGCCCGACCCAGGCCCGCTATACGGGGTTGCTTCTGGAAGATGCCGGCTACGAAGTTCTTATTGCCGATACGGGTGCAAAGGGATTGGAGCTTGAAGAGACAGAAAAACCGGACCTGATTCTTCTGGATGTTGTCCTGCCGGATATTGACGGGTTCAGCGTTTGCCGCCGCATTCGTCAACGTTCCGAAATCTATACGCCGGTTCTGATGTTTACCGACAAAAGAGTCGATATGGAAGACAAATTGGACGGCTTGTCTGTGGGTGCCGACGATTATCTGAACAAACCTTTCGATGATCGGGAAATGCTGGCGCGTGTCTCTTCTTTACTGAGAGTGGGAGAGGTCATTGAAAACCTGTACAGCCGCCTGGTCAGCGGGGAAAACTCCTATCGGAAATTAAGGGAACTGGCCCTCACCGATCGTCTTACCGGCCTTTACAACCGGCATTATTTTGCGGAAGAACTCAATAAGCAGTTTGTTCTCACGCAACGTTATTCAACACCTCTGGGCTGCATCATGACCGATATCGACTTTTTTCGCGATTTCAATACCCTTTACGGTCATCCGACCGGAGACTGGGTCTTGCGGGAAGTCTCTTCTCTCATCAAAAATCAGATGCGGGAAGGGGACATTGTCGCCCGTTATGGCGGAGAAGAATTTGTCATTCTGCTGCCCATGACCGAACTTCAAGGAGCGGCGGAGCTGGCGGAGAGGCTGCGTTTGGAGGTGGAAAAGCGGATATGGGAACATCCGTCCCATGGAAAATTGCACATCACGATCAGCTTTGGCGTGGCCCTGTATCCGGCGCCATATATCAAAACGGCTGACGAGCTCGTGGAATGCGCGGACAAGGCCCTGTATCAGGCAAAAAACAACGGCCGCAACCGCGTGGAACTATACTGTGAGAGGGTATGAACCGTCATGAACCTGCAGGAATTGAACTCTTTGAAATCAAAAAAGATTCTGATTGTTGAAGACAGCCTGACCCAGGCAAGTTACCTGAAATTTCTGCTTCTGGAACAAGGCTATGTCGTTTCGGTGGCGTATGACGGACGGGAAGGTTTGTTTTTGGCGAAACAGCAGGTGCCTGATCTGGTGATCAGCGACATTCTCATGCCGGGAATGGATGGATATGAGTTGTGCAGCGCCATCAAGTCCGACCGTCAATTGCGGACGGTTCCCGTTATTCTTTTAACTTCACTTTCCCATCCCGAGGATATGATCAGGGCTCTCGAATGCGGGGCCGATCATTTTATTTCCAAACCCTATCAACCCGAGTATCTTTTTTCCCGCTTGTCCTATCTGCTGATGAACCGCCCGATTGCCGAAGATACCCATCCGGTCATGAAGATTGCTGTTTCCTACAAAGAGAAGCAATTTTCATTTATTTCCAGGCCCCAGCAGATCTTTGACCTGATTTTATCCACCTATGAGGCGGCTATTGAAAAAAATCAGGAGTTGATGAGCATTCAGGACGCCCTGACCTTTTCCAATGAGCAACTTATGGAAGCCAAACTGCAAGCCGAAGCGGCCAACAGGGCAAAGTCGGATTTTCTCGCCAACATGAGTCATGAAATCCGCACACCTATGAATGCCATCGTCGGAATGGCGGATATTTTATTGGAAACACCTCTTACGGATGAACAACGGAACTATGTCCATGTTTCTAAAAATGCGGCCGAAAATCTTCTGGGCTTGATCAACGATATTCTCGATATTTCAAAAATTGAATCTGGACATCTGGAACTGGAAAACATTGATTTCGACCTTCGGGATCTGGTGGAAGGAGCGGTGGATATGCTGTCTCTCCGGGCTTTTTCCAAAGGACTTGCCTTTTCCTGCCATATCAAACCGGATGTGCCTGTAAAACTGGCCGGAGATTCTTTCCGGCTCAGGCAGGTTCTCATCAACCTGATCGGAAATGCCATCAAATTTACCGAAAAGGGCGAAGTTTTTCTGGAAATCAGCAATTTGCCGGCAAGCGACGAATCTTTCGTCGAGTTGCAATTCGTGGTCAGGGATACCGGCATCGGTTTGTCCGATGAGCAGTTGGGCAGGCTTTTTCAGAAGTTTGTTCAGGCGGATACGGCAACCACTCGAAAATACGGAGGAACCGGCCTGGGACTGGCGATTTCCAGGCGCTTGATTGAGCTGATGCATGGCAAAATCTGGGTCGAAAGCGAACCAGGCAAGGGAAGTTCCTTCTTTTTTACCACCCGATTTGAAAACCGCCATCAAAAAGAAGAAACGCCGCAGGAAGCGCACAGACCTCTTTCCGGCGTCCGGATCCTGATTCTGGATGCGGATCGGCGCCACCTGATGATTGTCCGGGAAATGCTTGAGCTTTGGGGCGCGGAAGTGCTTTCTTCATCCAAACCCTTGGAATATCGGAGCATGATGAATCAAGCGACTGGCGGAGAACATCCCTGTCAGGTGGTTCTCCTGAATCACGATTCCTGTATATCCGACGGGTCTTCCCTTTCTCGTCCAGCCGGAGAAAAAGAAACCGCCTCCCTGATTCCGGTGCTCCTGATCACTACCTGCTTGGCCGTCAATCTTCGCACCAGGTTTCCGGAAATGAATATTGCAGGCTACCTCATGAAGCCCATCAAGAAGTCCGCGCTTTTAGAATCTCTTTTGGGCGTTCTGGAAAAAGAAAATTTATTTCAAAAAGATAGGCGTCATGAAGACGCGTCAGACACAGAGAGCCGGCCGCTGGACATTTTGCTGGTGGATGATTCAGAGAATAACCGCTTGCTCATTAAAACCTTTCTGAAAAATTATCCTTACCGGCTGCAAATGGCCTACAACGGCCAGGAAGGCGTCCATTTGTTTCAAAACGGCACTTATGACCTGGTTTTAATGGATATTCAGATGCCGGTAATGGACGGCTATGAGGCCACAAAAATCATCCGTGCCTGGGAAGAACAGAAGCAACAACGTCCAACGCCCATCCTGGCTCTGACCGCCCATGCCCTGAACGAAGACGAGCAAAAAAGCCTGGCTGCGGGATGCAGCGCCCATTTAACCAAACCGGTGCACAAGGCAAATCTTCTTGAAGTGATCAAAAGCCTGACCAACTCATTCAGACCTTGATATGCATCAGCGGCAAACCCAGATGGCGGCGGCCTGTTTCACCTTTCAGACGGGTTTGCTCGCGGATGGTGGGGCTGCCGCGGCGTCCCTTGCCCAAAACATCGATCAGATGAGAGCTGCCCAGATGGAGCGCGTGCTTGCCGAATTTTTGTCCCACTTCATCGGCGGCGCTGTAAAGGTCTTTGATTTTTTCCGCCTGCACGGGATCGTCGAAAAGGGTGTATTGGATGCCCGTATCCGGTTTCAGGTCCATCAGCACAACACCGGTCGCGCGATAAAGCGCACCGGCAGAGTAGCACTGCTTGAAAAGCATTGAAATAACATCGGAAAACTCCAACGGACAGGCGCAGGCGCGAGACAGACTTGCCTCGCTTCCTTCCGTGTCAAAGTTGTTTTTCTTCAAAAAAACGAGTATTTTTTGCGGCGCCAGGGAATACCGCCTGGCCTTGATACAGGCGGACTCCACATTGCGCATCAACTGGGCAAAAAGATATGCGGCATCGGATGTCGGCGGAGCAAAGGTTTTGGTTTTGCTGATGGAAGCGTAGGAGCTTTTTTGTTCATTGCTTACCGGATAGACGGATTCTCCGCGCAGCTCCCGCCAGATTTCCACGCCCGGCTTGGTGAACCTTTTCAACACGATTTCTTCCGGCAGCTTTGCAAATTCCAAAGCGGAACGAATGCCCATTTTGGCCAGGTAAGCGGTTGTGGCGTTTCCGATGCCCCATACTTTGTTTACCGGGAGATTGGAAAGATAGTCGGCAATCTCCCTTCCGCAAATTACCGTCATGCCCGCCGGCTTTTGATGCTTGGAAGCGATTTTTGCCAGGACTTTGGTGATGCTTAACCCCACGGAAACGGTAATGGCCAGTTCTCTTTCAATTTCCTTTTTCATATTGCGGGCGATTTCTTCGTAGGATGCATGCAGTGCGCGACGCATGCCGGTCAGGTCGGAAAAGGCTTCGTCAATGGAATATTCTTCCACATCCGGCGTAAAGCGTCTCATGATGTCGAACATCCGGCGGGAAAACAAGCTGTAGGTTTCATAATCGGAAGGCAAAATAATCAGTTGAGGACAGATTTTTCTGGCTTCCTGCAGAGAAACGCCGCGTTTGACGCCTAATTTTTTGGCGGAATAGCTGGCGCAGGCGACAATGCCGCGTTCTCCTCCGGTAATGAGCGCTTTTCCTTTCAATTCCGGATGGATGGCTTCTTCGCAGGACGTGAAAAAAGCATCGCCGTCAATGTGGGCGATGGCCCGCGGCCAGGAAGAAAGACTGAAGATTTGTCCGGCCATAATCTCTATTCGAATTTAAAATTGCTTAACGGGTTAATATCTTTACGCAGACAGGAACAAAGAAAACAACAGATGCGGCAATTGCGTACCAGGAAAACCGGTTCAGATGCTTTTCATAGGTCAAAAAACGTTTTTCCCAAGCGCCGCTTTCGACAAAATTTTTAAATTGATCAATAATATTAAGAGCATGGTGGATATGTCGGCGCATTGCCGTCCCATGGACCCATTTATTGCCGGAAAAGGTTGCTTCTGCTTGCATGGTGTTTTTCCTCCGATTGCGCTACGGGACATATTTTCTGACCACGGCCGTGACCACGCCGCCCAGGCGCATTTCTGTGACGGGGGTAATCCGTGGGTATTTGGGGTTGGCTGCTTCCAGGTAAACCTCCCGGCCATTTTTGTGGAAATATTTCATGGTCCAGGCGCCATCGACTTCGGCAATGACGATGTCCCCGGATTTTGGTTCCCGGCCTCGCTCGACAAGCACCAGATCATCCGGCAGAATTCCGGCGCCGGTCATGGAATCTCCGTCAACCTTCAGTAAAAAAGATTCAGCGTGGTTGGTGATCAGGTAATCGTCAAAGGAGATGACATCGCGCAGTTCCTCTTCCGCAGGTGATGGAAAACCGGCCGATACGCCGCCGGCCAGGGGAACGCCGACAAAGGGGTGGATCAACGTCAGGCGGCCCGAGGGGTCTTTCTCCAGAATTCCTTCCTGAAGAAGCTTGTTCATCCAGAAATGGACAACGCTTTTTGACCGGACGGCAAGCAGGGACATCATCTCCTCGTATGTCGGCATGCGACGGCGTTCGCGGTTGAAATCCGCAATGCTCTGCGTAACGGATTGTATGGTGCGTTTCGTTTTCATGGCTTTCTTTATAATAGAACAATCGTTCTATTGTCAAGAAAAACTTTTGTGTGGTTGAATCGCAAAATGATCTACGATAAGATGATCAACACTTGGAGATTAAGCGCATGTGCGGACGGTTTGAAACGCCTGAAAGGAAGCGGGAGACGCAAAGCGCCCATCAGTAGAAAAATCCGTCGCGTCAAATTCAGCTTTTTTTCAACCAGCGCTGCAACACATCTTCCAGATGTTTCACATCAACCGGTTTTGCAACATAGTCGTTCATTCCGGCTGCCAGTACAGCCTCCTTGTCGCCTTTCATCGCATTTGCGGTCATGGCAACAATAGGAATATCATGCCGGATGACCTTGGAAGACGGATCCCGTATGCTACGGGTAGCTTCAAAACCATCCATTTCCGGCATCTGGCAATCCATGAGCACCAGATCGTAATTGATTTTTCCCAACGCAGTGACGGCTTCTTTACCATTGGCCACAATGTCGGCTTTAAATCCCATTTTCTCAACCATTTTTCGGGCAATAATCTGATTAACGACATTGTCTTCAGCAATAAGAATTTTTTCATGGTAAACTTGTGCGGGAGGTTTGGAATAGTCGTCTGTAATCGATAATTCACCTTGGGGCTTTGGGGAGATACTCTGTGCCAATCCGGAAAGAAAGATTTTTAATTTAATAGGCTTGGCGATACATCCCGCAAAACCGGCTGCGGTAAATTGATCCTTTTCATGATGCGGAAATGCAGGAGCAATACAGATCAAGGCTGTGCCGGAAATACTGGAATCCGCTTTGATACTGTGAGCCAGATCAAAAGCACCACCGGCGATATTGGAATCAATGACCGCAACTTTGTAGGGAGTTCTATTTTGTGCAGCAGACCGCATTTCTGAAATTGCCGCTTCCGCGTTATCGACGATCCAGGGTTCACACCCGCCCTGCTTCAGATAAATTTCCACCTGCCTGGCACAGGTTTTATTGCCTTCCACGACAAGAATTTTTCCCCCCGTCAATTCTTTTGGCGCTGAAACAGGTTCCTCCTGTCTGTCCTGGAAAACACAGGGAATGGTAAACCAGAACGTAGAGCCTTTTCCTTCTTCGCTGTACACTCCGATATTGCCGCCCATCAATTCCACCAGGCGTTTGGCGATGGAAAGACCCAATCCCGTACCGCCGTATTTTCTTGTCGTTGAAGCATCAACCTGTGTAAATGAAGCAAACAGGGATGAAATTTTATCCTGGGGAATTCCAATACCGGTGTCTTTAATTGTAAAGTATAAAGAAAAATGGTTATTCCCGCTTTTGAGTAAACTGATCTCAACGTAAACTTCACCCAACGACGTAAACTTAAGCGCGTTGCTGATCAGATTGGTAAGAATTTGACGCAACCTGCCGGGATCCCCTTTCAAGAGGGTTGGAACGTCCGGTTGAATAATGGAAAGAAATTCCAGACCCTTTTCCCTGGCGCGAAACGCAAATATATCAATAATTTCTTCCAAAACTATTCGTAAATCGTAATCAAGAATTTCCAATTCCAGTTTGCCCGCTTCCACCTTGGAAAAATCCAGAATGTCATTGATGATAAATAAAAGCGATTCGGCTGAGGATTTCACTGTTTCGGCATATTCTTTTTGTTCAGGGGTCAGCGCCGTGTCCAGAATCAGTCCGGCCATGCCAATAATGCCATTCATGGGTGTGCGGATTTCATGGCTGATCATGGCCAAAAAATCACTTTTGGACTGATTGGCGCGCACAGCTTCCTTGTGCGCTTCGATTATGGCGGTTTCCGCGCGTTTGCGCTGTGTGATATCTACAAAATTAAATACCCGCCCAATAATATCATCGCGCATGTATTGCGGCTGCGACGACCATTCAAAAACCCTTCCATCAGCCAGTTCGATTACGCCGGAATAACGTTTGGCGGGATCGTCATACAGAGAGGTAAGTTCTTCTTTAAAACCTCCGGGATTGGCTGTCTGCTGCATTACCCAATTCACAACCTCCTTATCCTCTCCCGTTTCGAGCACATCGGCGGGAATTTCCCAGAGTTTTGTGAAGTTGTGATTCATGTTGCTGATACGACGGGATAAATCCGTAACAAGAATCCCGTCAACTGTCGATTCAAAAGTTGCTCTCAACTGTGATGTCGAAATGGCTAATTCTTGTTCAATATGCTGCCGGTGAGAAATATCACGGATATCCACGATGATCAGTTGTCGGCCGGATACCTCAACCATGACAATCGATTTTTCAGCGGCAAGCGATGTGCCGTCTCTTCGCTGGTATTCTGTTTCCACATTGGAAAGAGGAGTAAATTGACCGGCCATGACCTCATCCCAATAAAATAAATCTTGAGGCATTGCTTCCAAGTCATTAATATTTTTACCGATTAATTCATTTGAAGAATAACCCAAAAGATCTTCTGCCCGGGCATTCACCGATACAATGCAAAGGTCTTTTGGATCAACGGCAATCAGCACATCCGCCGCTGCATCCGCCAAAGCCCGATAAACCGTTTCTTCCTGATTATTTAATGATCTCATCGAATACCTTTTGCTCCTTCACTTGGGGCCTCGTCAAAGAAGTAAGTGACTCTTTTGCGCGGATTCAGATACGCAAGCACTTCTCGCGGCAACTGGCCAGGACGCAGTGTTTTGACGATGTTAATATCGGTTTCCTGCTCAAGATCAAGAACAATCGCTTCATTTTTCGGCACATCCGGATCGTAAATTAAAATATTGGGCCTCAAGGGTTTTGACGTATTGACGGAGATGACCAGACCGATGATTTCATTTGATAATCGAACCACGGTTCCCGGCGGATATACTCCCATGGCACGAATAAAAATGGGCAGGGCCGTGCCATCGTAACGGTTGCGATCCTTGGCGTACATGCGGGAAAGAGCTTCATACGGAGTAAGAGAATCGGACGGATTGGGCATGTTGCAGTAATTGTCAAAAGCGTTGGCAATCATTACGATTTTGGTAAGTTTTTGAATATTCGGGCCTTTTAGCGCATCCGGATATCCTGCACCGTTGACGGCTTCATGATGATGGCGGATCATATCCAGAATTTCCGGAGCCATCTTCATGTTTTTGGCTATGGTTTCGCCCTTGACGGGATGCTGTTCAAGATAGCTTCTTTCTGCATTCGTCAATGTGTCTGTTTTTCTTAAAATTTTTTCCGGTATCTCCATCTTGCCGATGTCATGAAATACCGCGCCGACACCGATGGATTTCATCTCCTGCATGGTGCATTTCATTTCTCTTCCCAGGATCATGGAAAGCACGGCAACATTGAGAGAATGATGATAGATTTCCTGTCCGCCCATTTTGCTGCCCATCATTTGCAAAGCCATGTCTTCATCAATCATGATCGATTCAACCATTTGATCAACCAATTGATTGGTCGCTTCGATACTTTCCTGAGGCCGCGAAAAAAGATTTGTATTGATGACTTTTAAGGAATCGGCGGCTCGGACAAATTTCTTTTCGCATTCAGCCAATGCTTTCATTTGCTTGGCCATTCTTTCAATACGAGCTTTTTTAGCCGCCATGGCGGCGAGTTGTGCTTCGTTAAGCGCCGGAGACGGAGAAACAGCAGGGGCAACGGCATGATTTCTGGAACCTGCCTTCACATCGCTCCGGGCGGGATCATATTGAATGGTTTTTAATCCCAAACCTCGAATAATATTAATTTGATTGGAATCTTTAATTTTAAAACTGCTGGTAACAAACGGATGGCTCATCCAATGCAAATCCAGCCGGATAAACATACCGACTTTTAATTGTGCCAGATCAATATTTTCATATAAATTCGTATCAGCCATAATTCTCAATAAAATCAGACGCGGCAATGTTCTTTAAATTTTTGGATTTGTTCAATAAATTCCGGAAATATGCTTTTAATGGTACTCAAGTCATTATTTTTTGCCAGCGATTCCATCTGGAAACAGATTTTGTTAATGGCACCTGCACTGATATTGGCTGACGATCCTTTGATCCGATGAGCAATCTGTTCAATTTTTTTTAATTGTTCGCTCTCGATGGCATTTCTTAATTCTTCTGCCTGGGAGGAGACGTCTTCAATAAAAACCGAAACAATTATGGTGATAGTTTCTTCATCCCCGCTTAACCGGTCGAGCAACTCCTCCCGATTAAAAATTTCCTTGTCCTGCGTCATATCCATTGTCCTTTGAATCTCTATGGGTTGAATGCGAAATGATTTTCATGGCCATCCCTGTTCTATTTTCCTGTCTGTGATCAAAGATGCTCTTTACGTATCTGAAGAATTTCCTCTTGAACAGAAAAAAAGGCATCCATTACTTCCGGGTCAAAGTGACTGCCTTTTTCATCCTGCAAGATTTGCAAGGAATGGTCAAAAGCAAATGCTTTTTTGTAAGGGCGATCCGACATTAAGGCATCAAAAACATCGGCGACGGCGACAATTCTTCCAACCATTGGAATTTCCTTTCCCTTTAGTCCGTTGGGATAGCCGCTGCCATCCCAACGCTCATGATGGTTCAAAGCGATGATCTCGGCCAGCTGTATGATTTCAGACTCGGAGTCCTTCAGGATATTCCGGCCGATGATGGTATGGTTTTTCATGATTTTCCATTCATCACCGGTAAGCTCTTCCGGCTTTAATAATATGGCATCCGGAATGCCGATCTTTCCCACATCATGCATTGGTGCAGCGTGTCTGATATTCTCCACTTCCGCATTGGACAGGTCCATCGCGCGGGCAATTATCGCCGAATACGAACTCATTCTCCGGATGTGTGCCCCCGTGTCATCATCACGATATTCACTGGCCGTCGCCAAACGGAAAATGGTATCCAGTGATGCCCGGATGATTTTATCCGTTGCCAGACGTAATTCTCTGGTTCTTTCCTGTACTTCCTGTTCCAGGCGTTCTCTATGATTGCGGAGATGATCGTGATATTCCTTGACCTTTAACAGGGAACGGACTCTGGCCAAAAGTTCAATCCGATCAACAGGTTTTGTAAGAAAGTCATCCGCGCCGGCTTCATAGGCGATCACCCGTTTTTCAACATCCGTCAGCGCTGTAACCATGACCACAGGAATGGATTTTGTGCTTTCGTTCTCTTTTATTCTTTTGGCAACTTCAAAGCCATCCAGCCTGGGCATCATGACATCCAGAAGAATCAAATCAGGTGATGTCTGATGAATAAGATCCCAGGCTTCCATTCCGTCATGAGCCAGAATCAGTTCATGTCCCAGGGGTTTGAGGAATGCTTCCAGAACACGTAAATTTACCCGGTCGTCATCCGCCAAAAGTATTCGATTCATAGAATAACTCTTTTATTTCCTATGTTTATATTTACCAGATGGATTCAGCCCTGTTCTTGCTGTATTCCTTCCTCCTTGCGCATTATTCTTTCACCAGTTTCAATTTTCGCAGTTCCTCCTGCAGTTTTGCTTGCTGGATCGGCTTGGTCAGGTAAGCGTCGCACATATTGCCATAAGCGTCACTGACATTTCTGATATCGCCCAAAGCAGTAATCATGAATATCTTCGTGCCATATGTGGAAAGAATACCCCTGTCCTCTTCCAGTTCCCGGATTCTGCGCAGAGCCTCCTGACCGTCCATTTCCGGCATCATGATATCCATGCAGATCAGATCGTAAGGTTCACCGGAATCCAATGCAATGCGAGCGGCTTCAACCGCCTCCTTGCCATTTACTGCGATGTGACACGGCCCGTAGATCTTCAGAAGTTCCTGTAACAGCAGACGGCTTGTAAAATCATCTTCGACAATTAGTGTTTTCATCAATTTCCTCCTTTTATCGTTATTCGGCAGTCGGAAGCAGGACTTCGGAAAATTTACTGATTCAATCCGGTTTCCGCTTCCTTCCTGAACTCTTCAAACACCGCATCCAACTCTTCCAGACGCGCTTTCATACTTTGCAGATCTTTTGCCTTGCCGGCCTGTTCCAGCTCGAAAGCCAAGTCTCGCATGGCGTCAGCGCTCACGTTGGCTGACGCTCCTTTGATGGAGTGCGCCTGTCGCTCGGCGCCGACAGCGTCACCTGCATCCAGATAACTTCGCAAGGTCCCGATTTGTTTGGGAATGTCCTCCAGATAAACCTGTAGGATGGTGATGACCAGTTCCTCATTATCCATTAATCGCGTCAGCATTGCGGCGCGATTCCAGACCAATGACGAAGGATGGGAAATACTTGAAAAACGGGGAACATCGTCTTGCATTTCGACTTCCGCTTTTTGAATTCCGATTTCCGGCGCCCTGGTCAGCCATTTTTCCAAAGCCCCGGCCAGTTCCCGAGGCGCAACGGGTTTCATAACATAGTCGTCCATGCCCGCCTCAAGACACCTTTCTTTGTCGCCCTGCATGGCATGCGCAGTCATGGCAATAATAGGAACGCGGGATAATGAACTTTTATCCCCGAATTCCGCTTCCCGTTTCCTGATTCTTTTTGTTGCCTCCAGACCATCCATCTCGGGCATTTGCACGTCCATGAGTACCAGATCATAGGACTTGGTTTCAAGCGCCAAAATGGCCTCGCGCCCATTATTCACGGTGTCGGTTGTAAGCCCCATCATCTTCAACATCCCCTTCGCAACCTGCTGATTGGTGATGTTGTCCTCTGCCAGTAAAATACGCGCCTTGCGATCGGAAAAGTTGGGTAGCGTCTCCCAAAGACTGAATCTCGGGGATCTGGATCGGAAAACGCCGCCTGTCAGAACCTGAGAAAAAATTTCTCTGAGTTCTTCGTGACGAATTGGCTTGACTGCATAAGCGGAAAAACCGATTTCCTGAAAATGATTTGCGTCGCGCCTTTCTCCCAGTGAGGTAAGCATCACCAGACGCGTATCGGTAAGCCTCTTATCCGCATGGACTGCGCGGCCGAAAGCCTCTCCGTCCATGCCGGGCATCTGCATATCCACAACGGCAAGCCGGAAGGGATCGTTTTCTTCGCAGGCACAATGAAGAGCCTGAAGCCCGGACAGACCGTCGGAAGCCTCCTGGGGACGCATGCCCCAAAAGCCAAGACGGGTAAAGAGAATTTCGCGGCTTGTCGCATTGTCGTCCACAATCAGCACGCGAACTCCTGCCAGATCGGCGGGCGGTGCTTCCACCTGTTCCGCTTGCGCCTGCAGTCCAAAATGTGCCGTAAACCAGAACTCCGACCCCTTGCCCACTATGCTGTTCACCCCGATTTCACCTTCCATCAACTCAACAAGCTGCCTGGAAATAGCCAAACCAAGGCCTGTGCCTCCATACTGCCGCGTCGCCGAAGCATCCACCTGGGTAAATTTGGAAAACAGCATGCCAACCTTGTCTTTGGGTATCCCAATCCCCGTGTCGCGCACGGAAAAACGTAACGAACATGTTCCCTCAATATTTTCTCTCGCTTCCTGAACTCTTGAAACTCTTACAGCCACTTCTCCCTCATCGGTAAACTTGACGGCGTTGCCCGCCAAATTGATGAGTATCTGGCGCAAACGTCCCGGATCGCCGGAAAGCAGCAAGGGAACTCCGGGATCGGCAGTGCAGGTAAGCTCCAAACCCTTGTCTTGTGTCCTGTGCGCCAGGGAATCCGCAAGACCGTCCAGCAAGCTTTGCAAATCAAAATCCTGTATCACCAGGTCAAGTTTGCGCGCCTCAATTTTTGAAAAATCCAAAATGTCGTTGATCAGGCCCAAAAGAGACTCGCCGTTGGACTTAACGATCTCGGCATATCGCCGCTGATCATCGGTAAGCTCCGTATTGAGCAGCAATCCGGTCATGCCGATCACACCGTTCATCGGTGTGCGAATCTCATGACTCATGTTAGCCAAAAACTCGCTCTTGGCGATGTTGGCGGCATCCGCCTTTTGTGCCATCAGATCGGCACGCTCTTTTTGCAAACTCAACTTACGGTTGAGCTTTTCTGTTTCCAGACGGGACAATTCCGCTTGCACAGCCATCTCGTTGGCGCGCGCCGTCTCTTCCTCAAGCCGGCGGTTTGTCTCCAGCAATTCCTGCTCCGCCCGCTTACGCTCGGAAATATCGACGAAACATTCCAGAAGCTTTTCCTGGCCGCCCAATATTACTTTTTTCACCGTTTTAAGAATGGGCAGACGACTTCCGTCAACGCGAAGCATGATACGCTCGGATTTATCCACCGTGTTGCCAAGATCGCATACAGGGCATGCTCCCTGTGCCGCCGGACATAAAAATGAGTGACATACTTGTCCGAGCAATTGATCCGTCGGTGCGCCGAAGAGCGAAGCTGCGTAATCGTTTACCAGTTCAATCCGGCGTGTACCCGGATCAACAATGACTACGGCCGCAGGCAGATTCAAAAGCAGATCCCGCTGAAAAGCTTCAGATTCGCGAATTTTGGCTATCCGTCGGTATTCCTCGGTTACATCCCGAAAAACAAGGACCGCGCCGATGACGATACCCGCGGCATCACGGATCGGCGCGCAACTGTCGGCGATCTGGTATTCCTTTTGGTTTCGTGAAATAAGCACCGTGGAATTGGCCAGTTCCACGATTACACCTTCGGCAAGAGCGCGTGTAACGGGATTTTCAACGGTATTGCGGGATTGGCTGTCGATAATCGGAAAGACATCTTCCAGCGGCCGCGTAGCCGCTTCCTGACTGTTCCATCCGGTAAGCGTTTCAGCGACGCCGTTTAAACTGGTTACCCGGCCTTTGCGGTCGCATGTGATCACGGCGTCACCGATGGAACGTAGCGTGGCGGAAAGTTGTTCTTCACTGGCCAGTAATTCCATCTGCTGAGATAGAATTCCTTTATCAGCGCGCCGTAGCATCACGGAAACCAGCGCCAGGAGCACCGCCAGAAGAACTGTACCAGCCACGCCTCCCAGAATTCCATAACGATTGAAAGCGGCTTTCAGGGAAGTGATGTCCTGCATGACCAGAAGCGAGCCGATCTTTGTGCCGGAAGCATCCTTGAAAGATGATACCATAATACGCCAGGTTCTGCCTTCATCAACAATATCCCGCTCCATCGTGTCCTGCACGGAATCGGCGATAAAAAGGAACGAATCGGGAAGATGACTCCGGGAAGAAAAGATCAGCAGACGGGAAGTCATGCGGTTCCAGTCTGCGTCTCGTCCCAGCATGCGCCGGCCCGCTTCCCACGCTGCACGTGTGAGACCTTCTTTATCTCGGAATATGGCCAGTTCCGTGCCGGGAGAAAGAGAGATCGTTTTGACAACCTCATCCATATCCTTGCCCACTTCCACGTAGCCCAGCAGTTTGCTGTTTTCAAATACAGGGTACACCACACTCAATATCAGCGCGCCGCTGCGAGCAGTTTCAATTCCCCATGCGGTTCTGCCGGAGCGCTCGGATTCAAGCATTGTAAAGCGGTCAACCTTGTCTTGATACAGTTCTTTCTGCTGCATACGCAGCAAAATCGTATGTTTGGAAGTAATGAAATTGCAGTGCGTTAAACCGCTTTTTTCCCGTAGCGTTTTATATAATTCGCGCCAATCAAGAAATAACCGCTGACGGTCCCCATTTTGCAGGTTCCGGCGTGTCCGGACATCAAGGGCAATGGTTTGCGCCAGGGCGGACAATCCTTGGAAATTTTGATCAAGAGCGTTTTGCAGGTCGCGTCGAACTTCAGCGGTGGCGGATGCCGTTTTTTCGGCAAGTTGTTCGCTATGCTGCCTCCATAGAAGCACGCCACCAAGGGCGAAAATCGATACAAGTAGTATCGTCATCAGGGGCATCAACCGCCGCACAAGGGGTTCGGGTTGCTCAGAAGGATGTTTGGAGGCAAAAAGCGCAGCTGCAAGAACAATCAACACGATAAACATCAACCCAACCGGCAAAGCCACCTTTGCCGCTACATCCCATTTCCAGACGCGGGCGTCGATGTCCATGGCCAGTACCGCCACAGTTTCGCCGGTTTTCGGATCACTCAAGGGAACAAGGGCGGTGATCCACTCGCCCCAGCGATCCGTTACCGGTCCTTCGACCGCAGCCAGACGAGAGCTGAAAACCTTCCGGAAACTCTCAGGTGCTTCCTCATAAATCTGGCCGGGAGGAGAATAGTCTTGAGAATTTGCCGGTTCGCTGTCCACATAAAAGAATATGTCGCCGTTCGTCCTGCGCCCCATAACATAGGCAAAGCGGCATTTCGGATCGGCAGCCCGAACCGCGCCAAGCCTTTCTTTAAGCCACAGGTATTCAGGTTTTTTGAGATCGGCTTCGGACCCGTCCAGGACGTTAATATAGTCCATGTTTAAGGCCCCGGCCACCACGCGTACCCGGCCAAGCAGATTGTCGCGAATTTCAAGGTCGGCACGGACGGTCATCCACCAGGCGCACAAGGTTATGCCGATAGAAACCGCCGATAACAGAATCAGATGCGGGTGTCTGTGGGGACTTTGTTTTCGGGAAATCTGGTTTGTGATCAATGCGTCATTTCCTTACGTTTTTTTCTGGTAATAAACCGAGCGCAGATAGCGCTTTGGTTCAAATTCAGGGCATAGGCCGGTTATCGATTCGGTGGAACCGATAATCAGGGCCCCGTCCCGTGGAAGGAGGAGTCCGAGATTTCGAAAAAGACGAATCTTGTCAGGTTCTGTAAAGTAAATCGCCACATTGCGGCAAAAGATAATGTCGAAAGGAGCGGCGCCGGAAAAGGGGTCAAGAAGATTGGCGCGCCGGAAAGTAGCGAGGGCACGCAATTCGTCTCTGACCTTAAATCGTTCTCCGACCGGTTCGAAATATCGGGCAAGTCTGTCGGGAGCCAGTCCACGGTCCAATTCCATGCGGGAATAATGGGCGTAGCTAGCCTGGGCGACGGCGGCGTCAGAAATATCTACTCCCAGAATGCGAATATCGTATCCGGTAAATGATCCGAGAAGTTCTTTGAGGACAATCGCTGTGCTGTAAGCTTCCTGTCCCGTGGAGCATGCGGCGCTCAATATGCGGATGGGTACGGGTTTCAAACCCGCTTTATTGCGACGGTCGATCAGTTCAGGAAAAAGTTTGTGCTGAAGCAGATCGAAGGGCGAGGTATCGCGGAAAAAGGATGTTTCATTCGTCGTGATGGCATTGATTATCTTCACGCGCAGCGTGCCTACAGTCCTTGCCTTGAAAAGCAACTCACTCCAGTTTCCGGAACCGGTTTCACGCAAAAGTGGATCCAGGCGGGTTTCAATCAAATAACCTTTTGACGAATCCAGATAAACTCCGCAAATCTCGTGAATGTAACGGCTCCAGGATTTTAATTCATCGCTGGTCAATGTCATGATCCGCTCCGAACGACTGAAGCGATCCGGCCGGCAATCGTTTCCAGGGGAAGAACCTCATCCACAACACCCGCATCTACGGCTGACTTGGGCATGCCGTAGATGATGCTGCTTGCTTCGTCCTGTGCGATCACGAAACAGCCGTGGCGTTTGAGAAGTCTCAGGCCCAACGTTCCGTCGCTGCCCATGCCGGTGAGAATCACGCCCATGGCCCGGCCGGGAAAGTGATGAGCCACAGAACGGAAAAGGTAATCCACAGCGGGGCGGCAGTTGTTTTCGGGCGGGTCATCGGTGATCTGGATCATTTTGCACCCTTCCGGGCCGGGCACGAGACGCATGTGGCGGCCGCCTGGGGCGATATAGATTGTGTCGGCTTCCGCGGTCTCTCCATGAGAGGCCTCGCGGACGCGCAAAGTACACTTTGAGGACAAACTCTCTGCCAGAGATTGGGTGAAAATAGGCGGCATGTGCTGGACAATCAGCACCGGCACGCCCAGCAGGGGCAGGGTCGGAAGCATAACCGCCAAGGCGTTGGGACCGCCGGTGGACACACCCATTAGGACCAATTCAGGTTTAGCGGCGCCGGTAAGACGTGCCATGCGCACGCCGACGCTGTCGATGGCAGGGCGTGGCGCGGCAACAGCTTGGGATTTTGTTTGCTCCTGTGTAACGGCAGCCGCACCGCGTAGAATACCGCGTATACCAAAACGTAAGGTAAGTGCTTTGATCCGCGGAGTCAGTTCTTCCAAAAGAGCCTTGCGGCTTTCCTCGGCGTTTGCCGTTTCCGGTTTGGTGACGAAATCAAAGGCGCCTTTCTGCAGGGCCTGCAGGGTCAGTTTGCCACCCTGCCTGGTCAACGCACTCACCACAATAACAACCGGCATATTCCCTGCCGCCTTCAGGGCGTCAAGAACGGCCAGACCGTCCATTTCAGGCATTTCCATGTCCAGCGTTACGAGATCTGGTTGCAGCTCCCGGACTTTCTGCACGGCAAGCTTGCCGTTTTGTGCCTGTCCGACCACTTCGACGTCGGGCAAAGACGTCAGAACCTCCGTCATGGCCTTGCGAAACAGAATCGAATCGTCAACCACAAGAACTTTCATAAGAATCACTCATCATTCCATTTGAACAGCGCCTCGGCGTCAATGATTGCCGTCAGAATTGCGCCCTCGCGCCAGACACCGATCAGGCGGCTTCGCAGGCTTTGGTCCATGCCGGCCGGCGGTGGACCGAGGTGCTCAACATCCAGGGCGATGGCGTCCGTAACGGCATCCACCAGAAAGCCAAACGGTTCGCCGTGACGCTCCATAATCAGCAGTCTCGTTTCCGGTCCATTATCGACACATCCCAGTCCCAGGTGTGTTGCCATGTCCACCACGGTGACAATGCGGCCACGCAGGTTGCGAATGCCGGCGACGCCGGGCGGCGCGCCGTGCACCGGAGTTACTTCGCCTACCTTTACAACTTCCAGCACCAACCGTGCGTCAATTCCAAAGGAAGCATCACCAACCGTAAAACCGGTTACCAGTAACCCATCGGCACCCGCTTCCATATTTTTTTTATTCTCCGTCAGCTGCATGATTGTTCCTCACAATCTCTTATTCAGGAAGCAGAAGATGAAATATCTTCTGCTTCCTGTTGCCCGTCCCTGTTTTGATTGATCATTAAACCTTGAACTGTCCAACCAGACCCCTGAGTTGCTCAGCCAGTTTTGAAAGTTCCGCGGCGCTCGCCTGAACCTGCTGGCCGCCTGATCGAATATGACCGGCGGCGGTATCCACATCCGCTATATCCCTGGCCATAGTCATGGCCACTGTTGCGGTCTGATTCACTCTTTCGTTGGCCTCTTGCACTCCGGCGGTGGCTTGGGCAATATTGCCGGCGACATCCCGAGTTACCGCCGCCTGCTCTTCAATGGCGGCGGCAATGCCCGAAACAATCTGACCGACTTCGGCGACAACAGACGTAATCTTTTCGATATCGGCAATAGCGCTGCCGGCCGATGACTGCACACCGCCAATCTTGGCTTTGATATCCTCGGTGGCGGCCGCCGTCTGTCTGGCCAATTCTTTAATCTCGTTGGCGACAACGGCAAATCCCTTACCGGCGGCTCCCGCTCGCGCCGCCTCAATAGTGGCGTTCAAAGCCAGCAGATTGGTCTGGGATGAAATATCGGTAATGGTTTCGGTTACCTGGCCAATTTCCTGAGCCGCGGATCCCAGTTGCTGCATAAGAGCCGAAACGGAGGCCGCCTGTTGACCTGCCTTTTGACTGATGGCGCGCGCCTTCTCGGAATTGGAAGCGATTTCACCGATTGTGGCGCTCATTTCCTCGGTAGCTGAAGCCACGGAAGTAAGATTGGTCGCGGCCTGCTCCATGCTTGCCGCGACGCTGGTGGTGTTGGCGCTGGATTCCTCGGCCGCGGCGGCCACCGTGGACGTTTTGCCTGTAAGTGTCGCGACGCTTTGCGCGGTCTGGGAACTTACAGCAGACAGTTCCGTCGCCGACGAGGCTACCGTCTGCACACCGCCCGATATGTCAGTGACCAGATGTCGGAGATTCATGATCATGCCCTGGATGGCGTGCATCAGCTCGTCCTGCCCAGAACGTTCTTTAGCTTCCACCATCAGATTGCCGCGGGCGATTTCCTTTGCCATATCCGTTACCCGGTTCATGGCATCAATGAGATTATTGAGGTTATTCTTGATCTCGTTGAAATCACCGTTGTAGTTGTCTGTGATCCGGGTCGGGATGTCGCCTTTGGATATTCGGTCCACATACTTGGCTGCCACATTCAGGGGACCGATGACAGCGTCGAGGGTATCGTTGACACCCTGGACAATCTTCCGGTAGTCGCCCTGGTGTTTGGAGGCATCCGCTCGCGTCGCCAGTTTTCCTTCCACTGCCGCTTTTACCAGCATACCGGCGTCGGCCACAAGGGCGTTCACCGTTTCGATACATTGATTGAGGTTGTTTTTGATCTCATTAAAGTCGCCATTGTAGTTTTCCGTGATCTTGGAGGGAATGTCGCCTTTGGCGATGCGATCCACGTACTCCGCCGCCACGTTCAAGGGGCCAATCACGGCATCGAGCGTATCGTTGACGCCCTGGACGATCTTCCGGTAATCGCCCTGATGCTTGGAAGCGTCAGCGCGCGTCGCCAGTTTTCCTTCTACCGCCGCTTTTGACAATATGCCGGCGTCGGCAATCAGGCCATTCACCGCGTCAATGGCCTGATTCAGGTTATTCTTGATCTTGTTGAAATCACCGTTGTAGCTGTCCGTAATCTTCAGAGGCATGTCACCTTTGGCGATACGATCCACGTACTCGGCTGCCACGTTCAAGGGGCCAATCACGGCGTCGAGCGTATCGTTGACACCCTGGACGATCTTTCGGTAGTCTCCCTGGTGTTTGGATGCGTCGGCGCGTGTTGCCAGCTTTCCTTCCACCGCTGCCTTCGACAGCATGCCGGCGTCTGCAACAAGGGCATTCACGGTGTCGATACACTGATTCAGGTTGTTTTTGATTTCGTTGAAATCTCCGTTGTAGTTGTCCGTAATTTTCGGGGGCACATCGCCTTTGGCGATACGATCCACGTACTCGGCTGCCACGTTCAAGGGGCCAATCACGGCGTCGAGCGTATCGTTGACCCCCTGGACAATCTTCCGGTAGTCGCCCTGGTGTTTGGATGCGTCGGCGCGTGTCGCCAGCTTTCCTTCCACTGCCGCCTTCGACAGCATGCCTGCGTCTGCCACAAGGGCGTTGACCGCATCAATAGCCTGGTTGAGCCCCTTGCCAAGAACATCCCGTTCAGACAGAACGTTCGCCTTAACGCGAAGGTCGCCACCGGCGATTCTTTCCGCCGCCAGAGTGTTTGCCCGAATATTTTCCACCATTTTTTTGAACGAATCGGCAAGATTTCCAATCTCATCCTTTCGATCATAGTTGATCGTAATATCCACGTCGCCTACGGCAAGTTTGTCAGTCGCTGCCATGAGTTCTCGAATGGGATTAACAAGACTCCTCGTAATCGCAATACCTATCAGGATAGCTAGGAAAATCTGGGCAACCCCCAGACCGACAATGACGATTACGGCTATGGTACTCGTCTTTTTCGCTACGTCATGGCGGAAAGCGATTCTCTCCTCGTTGTAGTGGACGACCTTCTTCAGCGCATCCGTCATCTGGAGGCTGGATGGAATCACCTTGTTGTTATAAAGTTCAACGGCCTCTTTTGTCGTGTCCGTCAAGGCACCATCCAGAACCCTGTTGTTGATCTCCCGGTTGGCAAGAATCAACTCTTTGCACACGGCGATCAGCTTCTTGCCTTCATCGTTTATCTCCAGTTTTTCCAGTTCCTGGATAGCTTTGCTGTAATCCTCCCTGGCTTTCTTGATCCTGTCCAACGCCTGCGATCGGGTGACAGCGTCATGTGCAAGCATGACATTTGCCAGGGAATAATAGAGGTCGCTCACGTTCGTCAAGGCATCGTTGGCATAGCCGATTTTTGCCGTGTTCACCCGGACAATGCGATCAAGCTGATTGTTGACGTCCGAGATGATGTACAGCGCCGTGGCTGTTGCTACCACCATCAACACTAAGATGATCCCGAAACCCCACCCCAGCCTTTTTCCGATTTTCATGTTCTTCAGGTTGATCATTTTTGTTCCTCCCTTGTATTTTATATAGAATGATTGCTATTCTCGCCAATGATTATCTGTTCATTCCCCACTCATCATTCCCCTGACGCTTGCCACCAGCTTTTCTCGGTCCAGCTTAATCTGGTAATCATTCACACCTGCAACTTTGCCTTTTTCCATATCCTCGTCACTGGCCAGGGAAGTGACGGCGATGATGGGCAGACCGGCGGTTCGATCATCGGCGCGAATGCGTTGGGCCAGTCCCAGTCCGGTCAGACGCGGCATTTCGATATCCGTCACCACAACTTGGACACTGCCAAGATTTTTGAGCAAAAGTTCCCAGGCCGCCTCGCCGTCGGGCGCGGCCAGTACGATAAGGCCTTCTTCTTCCAAGTATTTTTTTACCTGAGCACGGAAAAAGTCTGAATCTTCAGCTAATAATACACATTCCGCCGTTTTGGCTGCAAGGGGAGACGACCGGCTGTTGGGTGTAACCTGGGACCAGTCAGGATGGACAATATCCACCAATTCATAGAGGTCAACGATCAGAGTCGTGACATCGCGGATGATGGTCGAACCGGCAACTCCCCTCTGGTGATGGGTTACCTGATCGATAGCGGTTCGGGTTTCGATCACATCAACAGGCATTGCTCCAAGAAGGCCGACTTCACGACCGCGGGCATTGGCCACCAGGACAACCAGATCCTCACGTCCATCCACTGACGAAACATTGGCGACATCAGAAAGTGTAACCAGTGGCAAGGATCCGCCCCGGTACTGCATGGTGCGCTGTGAGCCAAGCCGCTCAACCTGCCGGGAAGTAATCCTTTCAATACGCTGAACCAGATCCAGGGGCACGGCGCACGGTTCGCCCGGTCCATTCTCGAAAAGCAGCAGGGAATGGAGTTCCTGCAGACGCTGAACTTCGGCAGCAGCCGCCAGTTCTGCGGCGCGGGCTGTAGCATCCAGAGACGTCAATCCTACCTTGGCGGCAATTCCTGAAGCATCGAGAATCAGCGCTACGGCTCCATCTCCCAGGATAGTTGCTCCGGAATACTCGCGCAATTTCTTAAAACGATGTCCCAAGGGCTTAACCACGATTTCTTCAGTATCGTGAAAGGCGCCGACGACCAATCCGTAAGACATGATTCCCATGGTCACTACGGCAATCTCAAGAGCCGAAGAGGCCCGTTGACGGCGATCTTCCGGACGGCGCGCCTGATTTGGCTGGTATTCATTTTCATCTTCCAGATAGCCATCCGGTACCGTGCGACGGGAACGACGGTCGGCAAGACGGGTGCGGCGATCCATCTCGGAACTGCCGGTAGATGGGTCTTTATAAATCTGCACGGCGCCAAGGACGTCGGCAAGACGAACCAGAGGTAATACGCGGTCGCGTAACAGCAGCACCTCGGAATCGCCGACGGTTTCGATGCGATTCTTCAACTCATCCGGCCGAAGGCGCAGCAGTTCCTCGATGTTGGCCTGAGGGAGTGCGAACCGTTCCCGGTCAAGGGAGACGATAAGCGATGGAATAATGGCCAGAGTCAGGGGAAGTTTGATGCGAAAGGTGGATCCCTTGCCGATTTCGGAGCTGATCTCTACCTGTCCGCCGAGGCGGTCCAAGTTGGTTTTAACCACATCCATGCCGACACCCCGGCCAGAAACCTCGGAAACCTCTTGGGCGGTGGAGAGCCCGGGTAAAAAAACCAGGGCCTGCTTGTCGCGATCGGAAAGACCAGCAACTTTTTCTAGAGAAATCAATCCTTTGCGCACTGCGGCATCGGCAACCTTGTTGGGGTCGATTCCCTTGCCGTCATCGGCAATTTCCACCACGACCTGGCCCGCCTCGTGGCGCGCCTCAATTCGGATGTGCCCCACAGGTTTCTTGCCGTTCCGAATACGTTCTTCCGTAGTTTCCGTGCCATGATCCACGGCATTTCGCACCATGTGGGTGAGTGGGTCGGAAAGTCCCTCGATCATCGTCTTGTCCAGCGCAACATCCTTGCCGCGAATGTCCAGTTCTATTTCCTTGCCAAGTGACCGGGACAAATCGCGCACGACGCGCGGAAACTTGGAGAAAACATTGCCGATGGGTTGCAATCGGGTTTGCATAATCACGTCCTGCAGCTCGGAAGTTACCTGGTTGACCCGTTGATTTACGGAGGCCAGCAGCACACGGTTATCCTGAGAAACGGCGGCACGGAGCTGGTTTCGACTGAGCACAAGTTCTCCTGCCAGATTCATTAGTGTTTCGAGCAGACCGACATTAACGCGCAGAGTGTCTTCCGTTGTTGACCCCGCGGGCGGCGAGACGTCGGACGGCCGTAAGGGTGTTGCTTTCACGGCCGGTGAGGCCTCGCCGGATGGCGGATGCTCCCCTTCGACGGTTTGTGGAGGAAGAATCTCAGGCGTTGTGAGAGGCGCGCCGGTTTTTGGGGGTTGATGTTCTTGCGGACCGGCTAGCAGATATATCCGCTCCGGCGCAATGGTCTCGAAAAGCCCCCCTATGACAGTCGGATCAAGAATCGTCGCCACCACCAGTCGCAGGGGCAGACGGTTACCGACCGGCATGTCGAGATTGCCAACTTTGTCATAATCCACGGCGCAATCGATGATTTCGCCGGCCAGAGAAAGGGAGTTAAAAAGAGCCAGGATATTCTGCCCTTTTTGTTCAATGTCGTGAATCAGGTCGCAATCGATCCAATAAATATATTGCCCCACACGTTTTGCGCGGTCCAGATCGGTTTGAGGAATCGTTATTTGTCCGCATCCCGGAGGTCCTTTAAGAGTGGCGTAGGTGTGCAGGGACGCCTTTTGATCGGCGGGCAGATAGGAAGAAGCCAGACCGGTCAGTCCAACGACCAGGTCGGCGATGTCCGTTTCGGCGCTTTTGTCCGTGTTGTTGATCATTTCTCGCAACTTGTCAAAGGCCGCGAGCAGAACATTGGTCACTTCGGCATTGGGCGCAATCTTGCAAGAGCGCAGCATGTCCAGCACGGTTTCTGCTTTATGTGCCAGTTCCTTGATCTTGTCCAGGCCGAAGAAGGCGCTGCCTCCCTTGATGGAATGAGCGGCCCGGAATACTTTGTTGACCAAGTTCTCATCGATATTTGCGCCGCCTTCTTCAATTGTCAACAGATCCGCCTCGATGGTTGTCAGATGTTCGCGAGATTCGTTGATGAATTCCTTCTTCAGCAGATCATCATCCATGGTTCACCTGCTCTTCTTCCGGGGAGACGCGCAGACGTTCCACCAGACGCATGCTTCGCAGCAGTTTAAAAATATCATTTTTCACGCTGACCAGCCGAATGCCACCCTGCACAGCGCGCAGGCTGTTGCTTGCTGCTACCAAAAGACCGATGCCGGTCGAATCCAGTGTAATCGTTTCTTTCATATCGAACACCACTTCTCTGGCGCCATTGGCAATTTCTTGCTTCAGTGCCAACTGCAGGTCATGGGCTTCAATCGCTGTTAGTTTGCCGCCCGGGCTTATCCGTAGGTGATCTCCTTCGCGCGAAATTTCAGCAACGTTTCCGGTTTTGCGCTTTGCGGGAGGTCCTTTTGCAGATTTGCTTCTTCCTGTTTCACTCATGGAGCATTTCCTCCTTATTCATGCTTTGTTTCTTTTCTACGAACAGCACAACGCGGTTGCCGGTGCTGTTGAACGTCATCCGGTCGGCATAAAGCATGCCGATTGCCAGTCCTCGACCTGAATCGGCCGACGGCTCCGGAATACAACGCTTCAGAATGCGCCAGTGGAATCCCGTTCCCTCATCTGTAATGGAAAGGGCAATCCATTTTCGTCCGACCCGAACATCCACGCAAACCTGCTTGGCGGCATCCGATCCGTTACCGTGCAAGATGGCGTTGTTGATGAATTCCCTCAACAACAGGTCCACAGCGAAGGCATTGTCTTCCAGATTGTGCTCTTTGAGCAGATGACAACTCGCGAGGCAGATATCTTCCACTTCTGACAGATGGGATGGAATGATAAAGTGCAGGAATGTTTTGGCCTTTTTCCCCATTTTTTGCATTATGGATCGGCTCATACTTCGACTCCCAGAAGAACAATGTCATCTTGCGGCTCGCAACCATCGCACATTTCTTCGACGATGGCGCTTACGCTTTCTGCCAGAGAAAGACCTGCAAACCGCCGACAGGCGTCCAGTACGCGGGCGCAACCATCTTCGCGGGAACTCTTCATCTCCACAAGGCCATCGGTGTACAGATACAGACGATCGCCCGGTTGCACGGGAATGTCCAGTACTCCGAAAGCAGCATCGGCAAAGATTCCGAGGATGTCGCCATCCTGTTCCAGCAAGCGCGCCCGGCCGTCGCATCCTCCGACCAGGATGGCCGGAGGATGGCCGGCGTTAACCAGAGTCAGCCGTTTTGCAGTACGTTCCAGCCTGGCATGAAGTGCCGTGAAGTATGCTCCTTCGGGCAAAACGCGTCTGAGAGAATCGTTAATGGAGCGACAGGTATCCAGAGGCGCATCCACTGCCGAAACACAATAAGCCAGCAATGTTTTGTAAGAAGCCGTCCAGAGGGAAACTCCCAGGTCATGTCCGCTGGCATCCGCGACGACATAATCAACAATGCGGCCGCCAACTGGAATGACATCATAGAAATCGCCGCCTGCCTGCAACGCCTGCCGGATGCATACCTGAAATGCGGCATGGGGAAGATCCTCAGGATGGGGCATCAGAGATTGCTGCGCTGCCGAAAGTCTGGAAATTCGCTCTGCGTATAGTGCGGCCAGCGACTCCCGGGCGGCACTCAGACGCAGATGCGTGCGGACACGGGCCAGAACTTCCGCACCGGAGAGCGGCTTGGTAATATAGTCTACTCCACCGGCGGCGAATCCTCCCGTCTTGGTGCCTACGTCGCCATCGCCGGAAATGAACAAAACGGGAGTTGAAGAAGCGCCGGTGAGTTTCCGGCAAAGATCCAGACCATTACCGTCCGGCAGATGCACATCAAGCAACACCAGTGCAACTGGATGTGTATGGAGCAATGTTTCCGCCTCGGCAAGATTGCCTGCCCGCAGGGTTTCCAGTCCGGCGTCACGCAAAAGAGCTTCTAGAGTGACTGTGGTAACGAGATCGTCGTCAACAATCAACACCAGGGGCAATCGCGGCACGGTTACCTCATTGCTCATATTGAAACCTATTTTTCCGCCATTTCAAGACATTTGTCGGCATTAACTTGCCATATTCCGAAGGGATCGTTTTGACAATGATCTACACATGTTTTCTGTTTTTTTTACCTGGATAAACGCGGGTGTAAAAGTTTTTGAAACGTGCCGGAATCATTAGAAATTCCTTATCCGCTTGTTGTGCTTTTAACGTGATCATATGGCAGTAGCACCTAAATCGATAAACAGATAACTACATGGTTTAGTTATTATTTGACCTCTTCACCGTTGTCAAGACAAAAAAGGCCTCCTGATCATATAATAGAATGGCAAGAAGGCGGTTCAATGATACCCGGACGTATAGATACCAGACCAGCCATACCTGACGAGCCTGTTTGAGAAAAGAAGAAATGTACCCTTGACACAGAAGGTCTTTTTGATTTAGCAGGAAGAAAGTTGATAAGGATTTTCATCGCGATGTCGGATGGAAGAAATGTGGAGACGTAGAGAAAATGAATGAAAATAAAATTAAAGTTTTGATTGTCGATGATTATGCATCGATAAGGAAAGTGATCCGCAATCTCCTGAAACAGTCCGGTTACAAAGACATTGTTGAAGCGGAAGATGGGGTTATGGCGCTTAGAACGCTCAAGTCGCAAAAAATTGATATTGTTGTTTCGGACTGGAATATGCCCAACATGTCCGGTCTGGAATTACTCAAGGCCGTACGCGCCGATCCTGATCTGGCTAAAATGCCATTTTTGATGATAACCGCAGAAGCGCTTCACGATAATGTGGTTGCGGCCGTTAAAGCAGGTGTCAGCAATTATATTGTTAAGCCATTTACGGCTGAAATTCTGCATGAAAAGATAAAAAGAATTATGGATAATCTATAGTGGGTCATCCTTATCCATTTTCATGATGACTCGTATATGGATTTGGATGGTTTGGCAAAACCTAATTTTACCAACTTTGCTTCAATGGTCACCAGATCTAATGGTTTTGTGATGTAGTCATTACAGCCCGCATTAATGCAGTTCATGATCATGTCTTTTTCGGCTGTTGACGTAACCATGACAATTTTAACCACATTGCCGGCAGCGACTTTTTTACTGCTTTCCATCTCTCTGATTTCTTTGAGAACCTCAAGACCGTTTTTGTCGGGCATATTGATGTCTAGGGTGATGAGATTAAAGGGTACCCAGTCGTTCCATGCAGCCTTGAAAGCATTAACGGCATCTTTACCGTTTTCAACAGCGACGAACTCGCCATAATGCCCCATAATCCGCATCATCAACTTTCTGCTTACAGGCTCGTCGTCCGCAATGAGAATCTTCACTGATCATCCTCAACAAACACCTAGATAATAGATAACTACGTTGTTTATTGATTATTTGACCTCTTCACGGTTGTCAAGACAAAAAACATGGCTCCTTGACAACAATTGAACAAAAGAATTATGCATGGTTGACCTGCGAATGGATCTGTTATAATGTTTTCAAGAACTTGGAGAAGAGCACATGTGCGGGCGATTTGTTTTGGTGACGGATTTCAACAAAATCTCCGGACAGTTTCAGGTCCGGAATGAGGCGGGGGACTTTTCGTCAAACCGGGAGGTCTTCTATCCGGGGCAGGATGTTCCAGCGGTGGTCAGACAAAACGGCCAGAACCATATCGTTTTCTTTCGCTGGGGGTTGATTCCGTCCTGGGCGAAAGACCCTTCCATCGGTCGTAAGCTGATCAATGCAAGGGCGGAGACCGTTTTCGAAAAACCAAGTTTTCGAAAGGCGTTTCAAAAAAGAAGATGCCTTATTGTTGCCGATGGGTTTTACGAATGGCAAAAAGAAGAGAAAAGGAAAATCGCCTGGCGTTTTTTTTTAAAGTCGGAAAAGCCTTTCGGCATGGCCGGTTTATATGAATCTTGGAGGGGTGCCGAAAAGCAAGCGCTTCATACCTGCGTCATTCTGACGACAGAGGCGAATTTGCTGGTGCGGACTGTTCATGACCGTATGCCGGTCATTGTCGCTGAAGATCAATGGCGGACATGGTTAAGTGAAGAG
>Ga0209606_1001525_pt1 | contig 28333 bp, 19 predicted proteins | sample AD_UKC057_MetaG_FD_184412 | JGI IMG/M metagenome (GOLD analysis project Ga0209606, IMG submission 184412) | Active sludge microbial communities of municipal wastewater-treating anaerobic digesters from USA - AD_UKC057_MetaG (SPAdes) (version 2) | ecosystem: Engineered > Bioreactor > Anaerobic >...
CGAAGTCGCCCACGCGGGTGCCCTGGGGCAGGCCGGACTGGGGCGAGAGGCCCATGGAGGCGGCCTGGCTCTGCCCGTCGCGGATGGCGCACAGGCTGGAGCTGCCGCCCAGGTGGCAACTGATGACGCGCCGACCGGCCGGCATGAGCCGGGCCAGCCGAGACGCGATATAGGCGTGCGAGGCGCCGTGGTATCCGTATCGCCGCACGCCCCGCTCCACCCAGGCCGGGTCGATCGGGTAGTGCGTCCGCCTGGCCGGGATGGTGCGGTGGAAGCCCGGCTCGAAGCACGCCACCAGCGGCGTGCCCTCCATCGCCTGGCGGAACATCCGCATCGCCGCGATGTACGGCGGGTTGTGGATCGGGGCGATCGGGACGAAATACTCCATCTTCGCCAGCAACTCGTCGTCGACGCTCACGACCGGCTCGACGTCGCCGGCCATCACCGCCTTGAACGCGACCGCGCCGATGTCGCCCGGCGAGGCGATCGCCCCGCCGCGCTCCAGCTCGGCCAGCACGTGCCGGATGGCCGACCCGTGGTCGGGGAAGTCGATCGACAGCTTCCGGGCCGGCGCGCCCTGGACCTGCAGCTTGAGCACGCCGCCCGCGCCGCCGATGCGGTCGGCGCCGCCGGAGGCCAGCTCCTCGCTCCGCCCTTCGCCCATGTCGAAGAGGCGGAACTTGAAGCTCGTCGAACCGATGTTGCTGACTAGGATCTTCATTTGCTGTTTGTTGTTCGTCGTTTGTTGTTGGTACAGCTTTGCCGGCGATTGCCCGTCATGCTCCCGCGGGCCGTTACCAACAACGAACAACCAAGAACCAACAACCAATCACCAGTAGATGCCCGCGAGGGCCTCGGAGGGGGCGGGGATCACGTGGCTGGCGACCAGCTCGCCGACCTTGCCCGCGGCGGCCGAGCCGGCCTCGACGGCCGCCTTCACCGACCCCACGTCGCCCTTGACCAGCGTGGTGACGAAGCCGCCGCCGATCTCGATCCGCCGGATCAGCTCGACGTTGGCGGCCTTGCACATGGCGTCGCTGGCCTCGACCAGGCCCACGAAGCCCTTCGTTTCGATCATGCCCAATGCTTCCATCACAGTCTCCTACTCGTTGTTCGTAGTCAGTAGTCAGTAGCCCGTAGTGTGTAGCCCGCAGCCCGTGGCCGGTAGCCGACAAACTGGCTACTGACTACTGGCTACCGGTTACTATCCTCATGCCTGCTTGGCGGCCTTCTTGGCGGGGGCCTTGACGGGCAGGGCCTGCTCCAGTTCGTCGTGCGGGCGCGGGATGACGTGCACGCTGACGACCTCGCCGATGCGGGCTGCCGCGGCCGCCCCGGCGTCGCACGAGGCCTTCACCGCGGCCACGTCGCCGCGCACGAACGCCGTGACCATGCCGCTGCCGACCTTGTCCCAGCCGATCAACTCGACATTGGCCGCCTTGACCATCGCGTCGCTGGCCTCGATGAGGGCCACCAGCCCGCGGGTCTCCACCATGCCCACTGCCTGTAATGCCATTTCAGTTTCTCCTAAGAGTTCGTTGACTCGTTCTTCGTAACCAGTAACCAGTAGCCTGTAGCCTGTACATGCAGGCAGGCCGCACGTTCACGCAACCAACAAACAACAACTAATAACCAACAACCGCTACGCCATGAGTTCCACGCCCGTGGCGTTGACCAGGTTGCAGGCGTTTCCTTCGTCGGTGTCCAGGTGGACCTCCAGCAGGACGCGGGGGTCTACCCGGCAGAGCACCCGCTCGAAGGTCGTGGCACAGTCGCTGTCCACCCGCAGGCGGATGTACTGCTTGTCCGCGAAACCGTACGCCTGGGCGTCGGCCGGGTTCATGTGCACGTGGCGCTCGGCGCGGATCACGCCGCAGGGCATCTCGATGGCGCCCTTGGGCCCCAGGACCAGGCACCCGGGCGTGCCCTCGATCTTGCCCGAGGGGCGGACCGGGGCGTCGATGCCCAGGGCGATGGCGTCGGTGTGGCTGACCTCGAGCTGGGTGTGCGAGCGGACCGGGCCCAGGATGCGTACATTCTCGATCAGCCTGCGGCGCGGGCCGATCACGGTGACCGTCTGCTCGGCGGCGAACTCGCCCGGCTGGTAGAGCCAGCGGTAGACGGTGAGTTCGGCGCCGGGGCCGAACAGCTTCTCCAGGTCCGCCTGGGTCACGTGCATGTGGCGGGCGGAGATGTTCACCACCAGGTTGGGCCCGTAGGCGATCGACATCTGCGGCTCGCCGGACATCAACTGCTCGGCGAACTGCGTGCGGACCACCTGGCGGACAAGGCGTTCGAGTTGCTCGCGAGGAAACGGGATGTTCAAGGTGCTCATCGTTCGCTCTCTATCTTCGCGTAGAGTACTCTGGCGGACAGCCGGTCCAGCCATGCGCGGGTGCGTTCGTCGGCGCCGTCGTCCGTGACGATCACGTCCAGCTCGTCCAGGCCGCAAAGCTTGACCACCGCCCGCATGCCGAACTTGGTGTGATCGGCGACGAGGATGACCTCGTCGGCGATCCCCATCATCTTGCGTTCCACCTCCACCATCATCTGGTTGGAGTTAAAAGCGCCTTCTTCGGTCAGCCCCGCGCAGCTCAGCACGAGCTGGGCGGCGTGCAGATAGTCGAGCTGCTGCTCGGCCATCTGCCCCAGGGCCACGCCCGTGCGGGGATAGACGTACCCGCCGATCAGCGTGACCTCCGTGGCCACGTCCGCCGACAGCAGCGAGGCGATCGGAACGGAGTTGGTCACGACGCTCAGGCGTCGCCCCGCCAGGGCGGACGCCACCTGAAAGCAAGTGGTCCCGCCATCTATGATCACCGTGGCGTTGGGGCGGATCAACTCCGCCGCGCTGCGGGCGACGGCCTTCTTCTCGGCGGCGGCAGTGGTCTGCCGGTCGGCGAAAGCCAACCGATGACCCGGAGCGGCATCATTCACATACACCGCACCTCCATGGGCGCGGCGGATGAGACCCTGTTCCTCCAGGATCTCCAGGTCGCGCCGGACGGTGCTGTCGGAGACTCCCATCATCTGAACGAGTTCCGCCAACGACATAAAACCTTGCATGGAAAGCAATTCTGCTTCCCTTGATCGCCGATCCTCGATGCCAAGGTCTGTCGCCATGAAAGATTTCTGTCAGAATCGTGGAAGAATACGGGAATAATACACTTCAAGCGGTCATGAAAGCAACCAAAAAACGGGGAATTTTTGGTCGACATTCGTGACGGATTTCTTCCGCATTCATTCACGTCGATTGAAGGACCGTAAGGGCCGTACCGCAGGCTTCGTCCCTCGGGTTCGGTGCGTCCCTGGAGGTTCGGCCGGGGCGAGCGGAGCTTCATTGTGGACGTGCCCGCGCGGTTGCCCGTATAATCTCCCCGGCCGCCCAGGCACGTTTGCGGCTGGGTGGGCACGTCTTGAATCCAAGTCAAGGAGCCCGCGATGGTCATGGACATTGGCACGGCGCGGCAAGGTTGCTCAGGATCTTTCTCTCCCCGCTTGCCAGGTTGCAGGGCGGCGTTTCTGCTGGCGGCGCTGGCGATCGGTGTGGCGGCTGGGCCGGCGGCGGGCGAGACCGCGAGCCTGAACACCCAGCCGGGCATTACCGTCCTGCTGGGCCTGCCCTCGGACATGCAGGCCAGCGCCTTGCCCGCCTTGGCCCGCAATGGGCGGATCGTGTACTTCCAGTCGCCGTCGGCCGAGGAGGTCATCGCCGTTCGCAAGGCCGCCGCCGAGGCCGGGCTGCTGGGCCGCTCCATCTTTGCCGACCAGGGCGAGTTCGCCTCGATCCATCTGGCCGACAACCTGGCCGACACGATCCTCGTCGCTCCGCGGGCGGCCGAAGCGATCGCCGAGGCGGAGGTCCTCCGCGTCCTGCATCCCACGGGGGTGGCCATCGTGGGCGGCAAGAAGATCGTCAAACCCTTCCCCGCGGGGCAGGACGAGTGGACGCATCCCTTCCGGGCGCCGGACAACAACCCGGTCTCTCGCGACGTGCTGGCCCGCTGGCCCGCCCGCACGCAGTTCCTGGGCGAGCCGAAGTTCAGCCCCATGCCCGAGGTGACGGTGGCCGCGGGCGGGCGGCTGTTCAAGGCCTGCGGCAACCACGCCATGCGGGCCAACCAGAACGCCGTGCTCAACACGCTCATGGGCATCAACGCCTTCAACGGCTGCATCCTCTGGCGCCGCCCGCTGCGAGAGGGTTTCCTGATCCACCGCAACACGATGGTCGCGACGGCCGACGTGCTGTACCTGGCCGACGACCAGTCGTGCAAGAAGCTCGACGCGGCGACGGGCAAGCTGCTGGGCGAGATCGTCGTGGGCGACGGCGAGGCGGACGGCAAGGTGTGGAAGTGGATGGCCCTGGCCGACGGCGTGCTGTACGCCCTGGTGGGCGGTCCGGAGCGGCCCGCGCCGACCGTGCGCAGCGACTCGCCCGAGCTGGGCCACTGGCCCTGGGGCATGTGGCCGGGCTACGCCTACAACGACGCGAAGACCAACACCGGCTTCGGGCGGACGCTGATCGCCTTCGACCCGGCCGACGGGAAGAAGCTGTGGGCCCACCGCGAGCAGGAGTACCTCGACGGGCGGGCGGTCTGCATGCGCGGCGGGCGGATCTACTACTACAGCCCGCAGAAGTTCCTGGCCTGCCTGGACGCCAGAACGGGCAAGAGGCTGTGGAGGAACGACTCCGCCGACCTGCTGGAAGCCCTGGGGCCCGAGGGCCCAGCCCAGAAATGGATCACGGGCTTCTCGACCACCAACTATCTCAAGTGCGACGAGCGGAACGTGTATTTCGCCGGTCCGGTGCGACCGCACCTGGTGGTGGCATCGGCCAAGGACGGGCAACTGGTGTGGAGCCGCCACGACGGCGGGAACGTCCACCTCCTGCTGCGCGACGACGCCGTCTACGCCGTCGGCGGGGCCAACGGGGGCAAGCTGGACTACGCCGACGGCAAGCTGCTGGGGGCGCTGCCGGTTCGCCGTTCCTGCACCCGGGCGACGGCCAGCGTGGACTCCATCTTCTACCGCATTACGGAAGGCACGGTCCGCATCGACCTGCCCACGGGCAAGCACCAGCACATCGCGCCCATGCGCCCGCCCTGTCAGGACGGCGTGATGATCGCCCACGGGCTGCTGTACTGGGGCCCGTGGATGTGCGGCTGCCCGCTGTCGTTCTACGGGAACGTGGCCCTGGCGCCGGTGGGCAAGGACGTCCCTGAGGGACCGCCCCTGGTGAGGGCGGACCCCAAGCCCGAACCGACTCAGCCGCTCCGGGCAACCGAGGGCGACTGGCCTTGCCTGCGGGGCGACAACGCTCACTCGTGCCGCACGACCGCCGACGTCGTCCGCCCGCTGCACCTGCGATGGACGCTCGATTCGCCTTCGGCCTGCGAGCCCACCGCGCCGGTGATCGCCGCGGGCCTGGCGTTCTGCGCCGATTACGGCGGGATCATCCGCGCCGTCGACGCCGCCACCGGCGTGCCCCGCTGGCAGACGGCGGCCGGGTCGGCGGTGTTCTATCCGCCCGCGTTCCACCAGGGCCGGCTGCTGGTCGGCTCCGCCGATGGCCGCCTGTATGCCCTCGACGCCTCCACGGGCCGCGAACTCTGGCGGGCCCGCCTCGGCCCGCAGGAGCGGTGGATCCCGGTGTTCGGAAGGCTCATGTCCACCTGGCCGCTGGCGGGCGGGGTGGTGGCGCAGGACGGCAAGGTGTACGCGGCCGCGGGCATCGCCCACTACGACGGCACGCACGCCGCCGCGTTCGACGTGGCCACGGGCAAGCTCCTGTGGCACAACGGCCGGGCCGGGCACTTCTCGCCCGTGCAGACGGGCGTGAGCCTGCAAGGGCCGCTCTACATCGAGGGCGGGCAGCTTCGCTTCCGGGGCGGCAGCGCGTACGAGATCGCCGCCTTCGACCTGGCCGGCGGGCGGTTCACCATCCAGCCGCACGACCAGATCCGCTCGGTCGCCCAGAGCGCGTTCTACCCGTACTATCCGGAGTATTCCCGTCTGGCCACGCTGCGCCGCGAGATGGGCGACGGGCGGACGCTCGCCTGCTACCCCGTGTACGACCGCGGCCCGTCGACGCTGCCGGCCCCGCCGTACCTGGCGATGCTGGCCCCGACCGATCCGAAGGCTGCCCCGCCCCAGCAAAGGGGCAACATCCGGCGGCCCAACCGGCGAGCCCTGTGGCAGAAGCCCGAGTGGAAGTTCCAGGCCTTCGCGCTCGGCAAGGACGCGCTGCTGGCCGCGGGGGAGGAGGGCGGCAAGTTCCATCTGGTCGCGTTCCAGTTGGGCGACGGCAAGGAACTGTGGCGCCTGCCGGTGGAGGGGCCTGTCGTTCGCGACGGCCTGGCCATCCGGGCCGACGGCACGGCTGTAGTCTCCCTCGAAAATGGTCGGGTGCTGGGTTTCGCCCCGGTCGCAGCGGCGGACGAGAAGTAACCGAAGCTCGTTCCCCTGCCGCGCAAGGCGCACGCCGCGGACCCGCGGAGCGGGGTCTTGGACAGCCCAGGGCGACCGCAGGGAGCCCTGGGATCAAGGGTCGCAAGACGCGTAGCCGCGAAGCGGCGCCTTGATTGCGCTGCGCGCCCGGCCTGGAAACCGTCTCGCGGTTCAGAGGCGACCAGCACAGGTCGCGTCACCGCGTGAAATCTCTCACCCGCACCTGGAGTTGCTCGCCCAGGCGCTGGGCGTGGGCGCGGATGGTCTCAAGGTCCCGGCTGCGGGCCAGCAGCACCTTGTCCTTGTTCGTCTTGCCGGTCAGCAGGAGCATGTAGCCCTGTCCCTTCCGGCCGGTCGCACCCAGCAGCGAACGGCGGCGGAGCACCAGCGACACCTGGGCCGACGAGAGCATCTCCCGCTTGATCCCGGTCGCGTCGGCGTGAAGCCAGCAGACCACCCCCGCCACCGTGTCGAACGTCAGGCGCGTGCCCCCCAGACCCGCCGCCATGGCCGCCACTCCGGCCAGCGATACCACCAGCAGTTGTTCCGCCGTCGGCGGCCAGAGCACGATCGGTCCCGGCATCAAGGCGAGGACCAGCAGGCCCGCTGCACAGATCCCCCCGAAGAGACAGAAGGCCAGCAGCAACCTCTGCCTGCCCAGCATGAACCGCCCGCTCCCCAAACCGCGAATCGACTGACACTGATGCAAACTTACCGAAGCCATACGCCACCTCCGGCACAGGAAGTATCGGATACATTTCGCCCGCCGGGCCAGTACTGTTGCGGGGCCGGAGAAGATGATCTGGCTGGTCGCTTGCGCTCGCTTCTGGTATCCTTGCCTGCGTGACCTGGTTCAAGGAGCTCGCATGACGATCTGGTCCGCTCTGGCGGCTGTGGCGGCAGCGTTCGCGATCACCGCCGTGGCCATGCCGCTGACGCAGAAGCTGGCGCGGCGGTTCAACTTCATGGACGTCCCCGCTCGTCACAAGGCTCACGGCCGGGCGGTCCCGCTGCTGGGGGGCTGCGCGATCCTGGCCGGCTTCCTGCTGCCCAGCGTGCTGGCCATGGCCCTGGTGAGCGTGTGGGCGGCGCAGGGCGCGCCGGCCTGGCTGGGCGGCCTGGCCGTCCACGTGCCGGGCGCCGCAGGCCGGGTGCCGATGGGCCTGGGCATCCTGGGCGGGGCTGTCGCCCTGCACGTCCTGGGGCTTGTCGACGACCGCCGCGCCCTGGGCCCGTGGATCAAGCTGGCCGCCCAACTCGCCATCTGCCTGATCGTTGTCCTCGCGTTCAACGTCCGCGTCTTGACGGCCGTCTCGCCCGCCGGGTCGGTCATCCTCAGCGTTTTGTGGCTGGCGGGCATCACCAACGCGTTCAACTTCCTGGACAACATGGACGGCCTGTCGGCGGGCGTGGCCGCCATCTGCTGCGCCGCCCTGCTGGGGACGGCCCTGAGCATGGGGCAGGTGTTTGTCTCGGCCTGGCTGTGCCTGCTGCTGGGGGCGCTGCTGGGTTTCCTGCCGTACAACTTCCCGCCCGCCCGCTCGTTCATGGGCGACGCCGGCTCGATGGTCATCGGATACCTGCTGGCCGTGCTGAGCACGCTGACCACGTACGTCCAGCCGGGTCAGACGTACTACGCCTTCGGCATCTTCGTGCCCCTGGTGCTGCTGGCGGTGCCCATCTACGACATGGTCAGCGTGATCCTCCTCCGCATCCGCGCCCGCTCCAGCCCGATCGTCGGCGACCGGCGCCACTTCTCGCATCGCCTGCTGCGCCGCGGCATGTCGGTGCGGAAGGTCGTGCTCACCATCTACCTGTGCACGGGCGCGACGGCGGCCTCGGCCCTGCTGCTGGCCCACGTACGCGACTCCGCCATTGCCCTCCTCGTCTTCGCCCAGGTGGTCTGCATCCTGCTGGTGATCGCCCTGCTGGAAAGCGCCGAGGGCAAGCCATGACGGCGGGGCGTCACCTACAGCGTCTGGCGCTGGCGCTGCTGGTGCTGGTGCTGGTGGCGCGGTGCTTCCTGGGCGAGATGAGCTTCCGCACGTCGCAGCTTCGGGGCCTGCCCGCCGCCGACGAGGCGGGCCAGGCCCTCTCCGTGCGGGCCGACCGCACCGAGCTGTCGCGGGTGGTCTTCTCGCTGCTGCTGCTGGGGGCGTGGTGTGCATACCTGGGCGGGGCAGCCCTTCGGCGCGAGCTTCGCCTCCGCCTGCCCCTGGCGGGGGGGCTGGCGGCGGGCTTCGCGGTGCTGTCGCTGCTGTCGGCCTTGAGGGCGGGCGACCAGCGGACCGCGCTGGTGTGCTGGCTGGAGCAGAGTTCGCTGCTGGGGGCGGGGTACCTGGCCATCCAGGTCTTTGAGCGCCCGCGGGCGTTTGCGGTGCTTGTGGTGGTGCTGGCGGCCGTGGGGACGACGCTGGCGGTCAAGGGCCTGGTGCAGGTGTTCATCGAGGCGCCGGCGCGGGCGGCGGACTTCGACGAGAACCGCGCGCAGCGCCTGGCGGAGGTGAACATCCAGCCGGGCTCCGAGCAGGAGCGACTGTTCGAGGGGCGGCTGAAGAACCCCGCGCCGTTCGGGTACTTCTCGTTGGCCAACCCGTACGCGTCGCTGCTGCTGGTGGCTTCGCTGGCGGCGGGGGGCCTGGCCGCCGACAAGTGGCGTCGCGCCCGGGCGGATCGTCCGCGCGCGAAGCTCAAGAAGGGCGAGATCCACCTGCCTGCGCTGGCGGCGGGGGTGCAGTCAGCCGTCGTGGCGGTGCAGGCGGGCGTGGTGGTGCTGGCCCAGAGCCTGGGGGCGACGGCTTCGCTGGCGGCGGCCTCGGCGGGCGCGGGGGGAATCTGGGCGTGGCGCGAGCGACTCGCGCGTCACTGGCGCAAGGCGCTTCTCGTCGCGGCGGGCGGGCTGGTGCTGGGCCTGGCAGCCGCGGCCGCCCACGGACTCTACCACGACAGCCTGCCCTCCAGGACCATGACCGTCCGTTGGCAGTACTGGACGGGCGCCGCGCGGGCGCTGGCCGAGAGGCCCTGGCTGGGCGTCGGGCCGGGCAACTTCTCCACCGCGTACCTTCCGCACCGTCCGATGGCCGGCGAGGAGTCGGTCAAGGACCCGCACAACGTCATCATGCACGCCCTGGTCCAGCACGGAGTTCCGGGCGGGCTTTGCTACCTGGGCGTGCTCGGATTGTTTCTGGCCGCGATGTGCCGCCCACGGCGCCGCGGCTGGGACGAGGCGACGAGTCCTCCGGATTCGAGGAATCCGCAATCCGCAATCCGGCAACCTGCCTGCCGGCAGGCAGGTCCGCGATTCCCGTGGGCTCTGCTGGCCGGCGCGGTGCTGGCGGTGGGGGTGGTTCGGCTTTCGCTGGCCGACACGTCGGGCGGGACAGAAGTCCTTCTGTTCGACGCGATCGCGCCCGCCCTGGTGCTGGCGCTGGCGTTGGTGATCGGCTTGTGGGAGGGGCCCACGCTCCGCCGCGGGCTGGACGTGCCCCGCGAGGCCTCGCGCGTGGCCTTGGCGTGCGGGGCGGCCGGGTTCGCGCTCCACTCCCTGGTCGAGATCAGCCCCTACATGCCCGGCTCAGCCACCGCGTTCTGGATCGCCGCCGGCGCCGCCGTCGCGGCCGCCGGAGCCGGACGCGTCGTCGATTGTACCCCGGTGCGCTGGGTGCTGGCCGGGCTCCTGCTGGCCCTGACGGGCGCGCTGACGGCGTGGCTGTTGCCGCCGGTGGCCGCCCGCACCGCCGCCGCCCAGGACATGCTCGACGCCATGGTCCGTCGCCAACCGCTGCGGGCGGTCGCCGCGGCAGAGCGGGCCGCACAGGCCGATCCGCTGGACCCGCTGGCTGCGGTGGATGCCGCGCGGCTCCACATGAGTCTTTGCCCCCGCCAAGCCGGGCGGATGCAGGACTGCCTCTCGCCCGCCCGGCGCTGGGCGGAAGAAGCCGTCCTTCGCGACCCCACCGACTTTGCCCACTACGCCCTGCTCGGCGACATCGCCTGGTACCAGGCCTTTCCCGATTGCTTCACCTTCGCGCCCATGCACGCTCGCTCGCTGCCGCCCGCGTCAGCCGCCACCGCGCCGGCGGCGACCATGCCGGCGCCGCGCTCGCCGCAGGAGGCCTCCGACCGGGCCGAGCTGGCCGGGCAGGCGGGGCAGTACGCGCGGGCTGCCGCCCTGCTGGAGCAAGCCGTCGAAGCCAAGCCCGCCTCGCCCTGTCTGCTGGAGCGGCTTGGCGACGCCCAGTGGCTGGCCGGGCGAGCGGACCAGGCCCGCGCGAGCTGGCGGCGGGCGACGGAGATATACCATGCCAACGCGGACGCCGCTTCCGCCGCACGCTGGACCGCCCGGGCCGTCAAGCTCAATCCGATGGACCTGAGGCTCCGCGTGGACTGCGCGCGCCGGCTGGCCGCCCTGGGGCGATACGAGAAGTGCCTGGCACAGCTCGACGTGGCCGAGCGGATCGACGCCAGCTACTACCCCCAGAGCGTCTCGCGCTTCAGCGAGGCCGAGCGGCGGACGATCCGCCTCCTGCGGGAGCGATGCAAATAGCGCGGACAGGCGCGTGAGCTACTTCACTGTCATCGGCGCCGTGACCGTGAGCCTGCCCCACGTGGCCCGCACGGCGTCTTTGTCCGCGGGGGCGACGTTCAGCGTTTCGTCGGTTGGCTTCTGGTCGGCTGTCAGCAACTCCGCCGCGGCAGCCAGGCGGATGGGGCCGAGCGTGCGGAAGTTGAACTCGCGCGCCTGCCCGCGACAGCACACGGCGTCGACCCAGGCGACGGTTTCGTCGCCGGCCTGCTCCGTGCCGCTCTGCCAGGTCACGGGCGCGCCGTCGAACAGGCCATCGGCGGCGCGCAGCACGATCCGCCGCGGCCCGCAGGCCAGTTCGTAGCGCCCGGCCCCGAGCGCCTTGACGGCAGCGCCCCGGCCCTGCACCTGGAACCGCCATCGCAGCTCCGCGATGCGGAAGACGGCGTCCTTGGGGCGATCGAGGCTGATGTGCCAATCGCCCCGATTGCCGTGGGCGCTCAACACCGTCAGCAGCGCCGCTCCCCGCTGGGCGGTGGTGAGGTGGCCGGAAGAGAAATCCTTGCCTTCCTTGAGCAGGCGGACGCGGAAGACGGCCGGTGCGGACGAGGTCTTCCAGTAGCCGAGGATCGCCCTGCGCTGCACCCACGTCTCGCAGCGGTTGACGCTGCCCAGCGCAGCGTCAGCGGTCAGCCAGGTCACGCCGTGGATGACGTCCTTGCCCTCTCGGTTCCGCGCGAAGGGGCGCTGGAGTTCCAGCGGGTCCGCGGGGAGCTTGCGCATCCGCTGGGCATAGTCCGGCGGGCAGGGCGGGGCCTCGTTCGGCAGGACGACGGCGGGCTCGTCCAGCAGCTTCAGGCCCGTCCGGTCCGCGAGTTTCTGGAGGGTCTGGTCGCTCAGGCGGTCGCTGTAGGCGCGGCTGTGCGGCCCGGCCCACTGGGCGGTGGCGGGGTGGTAACTCTCGGCGATGGTCCGCCAGGCGATGCGGCGCAGGTCCTCCGCCGCGGCGCGGGCCTGCGGGTCGCGGATGAGCCTGAGTCCGCGCTCGGCCTCTTCCAGGGCGACCATGGTGTAGGTGGGGCTGTTGTACTCGGTGAAGTTGCCGTGGTGGCGGGCGTGGGCGACGCATCGCTGGAGACGGTCGCGCCCGTAGGCGAGCAGGGCGGAGTCGGCGAGGATCTCGCCCGCGGCGGCCGTCACCACGCCGCCCATGATGGCGATGTTGGTGTAATCGGGCCCGACGTTGCGCTTGCGGATGGCGGCGGCGGCGTGGCCGAGCGAAGTCCGCATGGCCGCTTGCAGGGCCCGGGGCAATCGCTCGGCGGGACCCACGAGCATTTCGGCCAGCGACGCGCCGAGGAAGTCGGCCCAGTTCCAGTCGGGCGGGGCCATCCTGGCCAAAGGCTCCTCCAGCAGCCACGGCCAGATGCCGTAGGTTCGGCTGGCCGGGTCGGTGTCCTGCTGAGCCAGCACGGCGCGGATCACGTCGGCGGCACGGGCGAGGTCGTCAGCCCGCCCGCGCCGCACCAGGGCCTCGGCGTAGAGCAGGCTGCTCCGAGTAGAGTGGACCCGCACGCCGGGGGGGACCTTGCTGTGGTAGCCGGGGCCCGTCCAGATCGACTCCAGCATCGCCTTGGGCGCGTCGTACGACTGGCCCGTCTTGGCCAGCCAGGCGTCCAGGCGGGCGGACTGGTCCGCTGAGGGCTGGGCCGCCCACAAGCCCGCGCAGGGCGCGAGGCTGATAACGGCGAGCAGAGCGTGTCGGGGCATGTCACAATCTCCTGGCTGCGAGGTCGGTGTTCCTGCCTGTCGGCAGGTCTAAACGCGTCGGGGGGCGGCGAGGTTGCAGGGGAGCAGGACTTTACGGCGACCAGGCGGCGTCCGCGCGGGCAGATTCACATTTCTCTTCTTCCTGTAACCGTTTTTCGATTCACAGCCACGTTATTCTAATATCGTGCGCCGGCGACGCCCCCGCCCGCGCAACCGGAAGACTCCGCGCCGCAGAGTCGTCTGACAGGCGGCTGCGGTCTGGCGTGGATCGGTCGGGGCGGGTATCCTATTGCGATTCGTGCCTGCCGACCGGCAGGAAGGTCCGCGATCGTTGGCGGGCAAGGAGTAGGAGACTTGAGCGAGCAGAAGCAGCAATACCGGGTCCGGGCGGCAGCGCTGGCGCTGACCGCCTTGCTGGGCGGGCTCTTTGGCGGCGGCTACTGGATGCACGGTTGGTGGCAGGGGCGACTGAAGAATCCCGAGTTTCTCAAGGTCCTGGCGCAGAGTGGCGGCGGGGCGGGCGCGCCCGGCGCGCCGGGGGCGCCCCCGGCTGCCGCGGCGGCCCTGGTGCGGGTGGACCGCGCCAGCCTCGAGCCGGCCACCTTGGAGCGCAGGCTGGTGGGGCGGCTGGTCGCCGTGCAGCGGGCGACGATCAGCAGCGAAGTAGCCGGCAAGATCCTGGCCCTGGATGTCCGCGAGGGCAACCCGGTCACCGGCGGCAAGACCGTCATCGCGTCCATCGATCCGGTGTGGCTGGACCTGTCGATCGACAAGCAGGAGGCCCACATCAAGGCCATCCAGGCCCAGCTCCGCAAGGACACCGACAACCTCAAACGCCTCAAGGGCCTGTTCGACCGGGGCGTGGCCACCGATTTCGAGTACTCCGAGCAGTTGGCCGCCCATGACCAGCGCCAGGCGGAGCTGAGCGAGGCCCAGGTGACGCTGAAGGACCTGAAGGTCAAGCGCGGGCGGGTGGACGTGATCGCGCCGTTCGACGGGTGGGTGACTCTTCGCCACGCCGAGCAGGGCCAGTGGCTCAACGAGGGCTCGCCGGTGGTGGACATCGTCAGCCGGGGCGAGATCTACGCCCTGGTCAACGTGCCCGAGTCGCTGGTCAACCGCCTGACGCTTGGGCTGGAGATCCCCGTCACGATCGACGTGCTGGGCGAGACGGTCACCGGGCGGATCGGCTCGATCACGCCCGACGGCTCGCAGGCCTCGCGGAGCTATCCCGTCCGCGTGGTGTTGAACGATTCGGCGGGGCGGCTGAAGGTGGGCATGAGCGTGACGGCGACCTTCCCCGAGGGGAACCGCCAGAAGCATCTGCTGGTCTCGCGCGACGCGGTGCTGGTCAAACCCGACGGTTCGACCGTCTGGGTGGTGCGGGGCGAGGCGGAGCTGTCGGCCCTGCCCGCCCCGGTGAACATCGTCGGGCGGGTCGGCAACCGCTACGCCATCCGCGGCGAGAGCGAACAGGCCCGCCTCCTGTTAAGCGACGGGTGCAGCGTGGTCATCGAAGGGGCCGAGCGGCTTCGGCCCGCCCAGGCGGTCCGGTTGATGGACCCGCGGCTGGCCGAGGCCAAGCCCGTCCTGGCGGTCGACGCGGCCGCGAACAGTGCCGCGGCGACGACCAAGACCGCCACCGCCCCGGGGCCGGCCAGCCCTACCCCCTAGCCCTGGACTCCACCCTCCCCATATGGACATCATTCGTTTTGCCATGAGAAACCCCACCAAGATCACCGTCGGCGTGATCCTGATCGCCCTGTTCGGCTTGCTGGCGGTGGTGGCCATCCCCGTGCAGTTGACGCCGGACGTGGACCGCCCGCTGATCCGCGTGACGACGCTCTGGCCCGGCCGCAGCCCCGAAGAGGTCGAGCGGTCGATCCTCCAGGAGCAGGAGGAGCAGCTCAAGACGATCCCCGGGCTGTCGAAGATGACCTCGACGGCGCAGCTCGGGCAGGCCAATATCGAACTGGAGTTCGACGTGGGCGTGCCCATCCTCCGCTCGCTCCAGGAGGTCTCCAACAAGCTCAACGAGGTGCCCGACTACCCCGACGACGTCGAGCGTCCCGTCATCAAGGCCTCCAGCAGCGCCGAGGAGAACGTCATCGGCGTCTACTTCGCGGAGGCCGAGGACCCCACCTACGACGTGGCCGAGTTCTACGACTACTTCGACCGCCACATCAAGCCCTACCTGGAACGCATTCCGGGCGTGTCGGAAGTGGACCTGAGGGGCGGGCGCGAGCACCAGGTGCACGTCCGGGTGAACCCGGCCGCCCTGGCCCAGCGCGGGCTGACCTGGGAGCAGTTCCGCATCGCCCTCCAGCAGGACAACATGAACGAGTCCGGCGGCGACCTGGCCGACGGGCGCCTCGACGTCCGCTACCGCGTCATCGGGCAGTACGACGCGCTGGATCGCATCCGCCAGACCGTGCTCAAGTACGACAACGGAACGCCCATCCGCGTGGCCGACGTCGCGGAGGTGGCGCTGACGCTGGAGAAGGTGACCCAGTTCAACCGCTCCAGGGGCAAGCGGACGATGGCCCTGCTGCTGCGACGCGAGACCGGGGCCAACGTCGTTTCGATCATGAAGGAGTTCCGCAAGCGCGTCGACGAGATCAACCAGGACGATGTGGGCCTGTGCGCGAAGTTCCGGCACGACCGCTACCACATCCGCCTCCACCAGGTCTACGACGAGACCAACTACATCAACGAGGCCATCAGCCTGGTCACCGACAACCTGTGGATCGGCGGGCTGCTGGCCGGCAGCGTGCTGCTGCTGTTCCTGCGCAGCTTCCGCCCGACCCTGATCATCGCCCTGGCCATCCCGATTTCGGTGGTCGGCACGTTCGTGGTCATGCACCTGTTCGGGCGCAACCTCAACGTGGTCTCGCTGGCGGGGCTGAGCTTCGCGGTGGGCATGGTGGTCGACAACGCCATCGTGGTCCTGGAGAACATCGACCGCCACCTGCACATGGGCGAGAACCCCCTGACGGCCGCCTACCGCGGCACCAAGGAGGTCTGGGGCGCCGTGCTGTCCTCCACCCTCACCACCATCGCCGTCTTCGCCCCCGTCCTGACCATCCAGGAAGAGGCGGGCCAGCTCTTCTACGACATCGCCCTGGCGGTCTGCGCGGCGGTGGGGCTGTCCCTGGTCGTGTCGGTGACGGTGATTCCGGCGGCGGGGGCCAACCTGCTGAAGTCCAAGCAGAAGCACCACGGGCTGCTGTGGCGGGGCGTTCATTCGCTGCTGGGCCTGCAGCAGGTGCTGGGATGGATCACCGACAAGTACTCCCGCCTGATCCACCTGCTGACCTTCCGCAGCGTCTCGGGCGTGTGGGCCCGCCTGGTGATCATTGCCGTGGTCATCACCGCCAGCGTGATCGGGACGCTGGAACTCATCCCGCCGGCCAGCTACCTGCCCAACGGCAACCGCAACTTCATCCTCGCGATGATGTTCACCCCGCCCAGCTACTCCTACGAGCAGAACCTGCTGCTGGGCAACCGCGTCGAGCAGGAACTCCGGCCGTACTGGTCGGAGAACAACCCGCCCCAGGCGGCCCTGGCGGAATCGGTGGTCGTCGTTTCCCGCGGTTCGGTCTTCATCGTCTGCCGGGCCGTCGACGACCGCAACCCCAAGGCCCTGGTGCCCGTCCTCCAGAACATGATGCGCGGGCATCCGGGCTGCTTCGGGTTCGCCCAGCAGCCGTCGATCTTCGGGCGGTTCGCCGGGGGCGACTCGGTGGACGTGGAACTGGTCTGCGACGACCCCGCCAACCTCCGCACCAGCGCCGAGGCCTTCCAGCGGAAACTGTTCGGTCGCTTCAGCCCGTTCTCCATCCGCACCGATCCGCAGAGCTTCGAGTTGGCCGGGCCCGAGCGACAGGTCGTCATCGACCAGGTGCGGGCCAAGGAACTCGGTCTGAACGTCCAGGCCCTGTCCACCGCGGTGCGGGCCCTGATCGACGGGGCCATCATCGGCGACTTCAACTACGAAGGCGACACCATCGACCTGCTGCTCATCCGCGACCCGAAGATCGTCCTCAACCCCGACCAGGTCGAGGACATGCCGCTGGCCGTCCCGTCGTCCGACGGGTCCATCGTCCACCTGCCCCTGCGCGACCTGGTCCGCATCGAGAAGGCCGACGCCTCCAAGTCGATCAAGCGCATCGAGCAGCAGCGGGCCATCAGCTTCACCGTCAACCCCCCGGGGACCATGGCCCTGGAAGAGGCCCAGAACGAGATCACCGCCCTGGCCGACGCCTGCCGGGCGACCGGCGAGATCACCCCCGACGTCCGCGTCCGCTTCAGCGGCAACGCCGACCGCCTCTCCCAGACCCGCATGGCCCTGCTGGGCACCTGGACCGGCTGGAACTTCGACTCCGTCCTCAGCGTGGGCTTCAGCCGGTTCTTCCTGGCCCTGCTGATCACCTACCTGCTGATGGCCGCCCTGTTCGAGAGCTTCGTCTACCCGTTCGTGATCATGTTCTCCGTGCCGATGGCCATGGTGGGCGGGTTCGTCGGCCTGGCGCTGGTCCGCTCGGTCCACCCCGACCAGCAACTCGACACGCTGACCATGCTGGGCTTCATCATCCTGATCGGCATCGTCGTCAACAACGCCATCCTGCTGGTCCACCAGGCGCTCAACTTCATGCGCGGCATCGGCGAGGCCGACACCGATCACGTCGAGGCGATGGAGCCTCGCCAGGCCATCGCCGAGTCCGTCCGCACCCGCATGCGCCCCATCTTCATGACCACGACCACCAGCGTGCTGGGCATGTTGCCCCTGGTGGTCGCGCCGGGCTCCGGCAGCGAGATCTATCGCGGGCTGGGCGGCGTGGTGCTGGGCGGGCTGGTGCTGTCGACCATCTTCACCCTGCTGGTGGTGCCCCTGATGTTCAGCCTGGTCATCGACGTCCGCATCGGCTGGGCCCGCCTCTGGGGCCGGGAGTTCAGCGAGGCCGCCAAACGCGTCGAATAGAGAAGGCCCCACGCCGGGAGGCCTTGAGTTCCGCGCCTCGAACCTTGGAGGCCGCCGAGTCCCTGCTCCCTCTAAGCGGTCATCCCGGTCGTTGAGGCAGAGACTACGCTTGACGGTAGATACTCTCCTTGACACAATCGCTTTCGGACAACGTGGTTCCCTGATCACTTGCGGGAGAAATCCAATGGCTTACGGGCCGAGGATCGTTGCGGTGATTGTATGGGCGGCAGTTGTTTTGCTCCTCTCATCCTGCAAGTCCGATGACGGCGTGTCGAAAGCGACGCTGAAATCACCCTTCGCAGAACATATCTACTTCGAGTCGGCCGTCTACTTCCCTGTCAAAGCACCCGATGATCCGGTGAAGGTGGCCGAACGACTCATCGCCCAGGACTATCCTGGGGTGACGATTTCCTCCGCCCTGCCGGATGAACCGGCGACGATCTGCGTTTGGCCCAGGCTGGAGGCTGATGTGCCCAACAAGTACCGTCCGCCGGACCCAGTCCAGCTTGGGTACTTCGGGCACGGCTTGAGTCGCGAGCAGGTCGAATCCCTTCAGGAATGTCAGCAGGCATTGGTCCTGACGTTTTCGTATCCCAAGGACAAACTCTGGGGCGGCTTGCGCACCGCGTGTTCCATCGTCAGCCGTCTGGCCCGTGAGACGGGTGGTCTGGTCTGGGATGAAGAGACGCGAGAAGTCTTCACGCCGGATGCATGGGACGACAAGCGGATTATTCCCTGGACCGAGGACGTCCCCAACGTGTCAGATCATATAGTCATTCATGCATACAAGAAGACTGAGTACGTCAGGGCGATTACCCTGGGCATGGCCAAACTGGGACTTCCGGACGTGGTGGTCGAGGATTTCTCCTGGGCCAACCAACGCACGATGTCGCATCTGATGAACCTGTTCGCGCAGGCGATGGCTGAAGGGGCCCCACTACCGAAGAAGGAGCCATTCACCCTCGAGTTGGCGGCAATCAAACACGAGAAGCTTCGCCAAGCCCATACTGAATCGTTGATGAAGAATGCGGTCGCAATCGCCCGCCTGAGTCTCAGCGAGGGTCGCAGGGAGGACGGAGATCCGAAGAACCGTCTCACAGAGATTGGTTTCGACTGCTACTCGGGTCCTGACCGGTACGCAAAGCAAGAGAAGCTCCTGAGCGAGTTTTTTGGAAGCGAGGACGCCGTTACTCCTGTGAAGCAAACGGAAGAACTTCGGTCAACCAGCCAAAAGGCCAAGCAGAAGCTGCCGGGCCTTCGCAAGGCCTTTGAGGAAGGCCTCGCTCCCGGCGAGTACATTCTGGTCAAGGCACCCTTCAAGGTACCCAAGGGCGGGAGCGAATGGATGTGGGTCGAGGTGACGGCCTGGAACGGCAACGAAGTCAAAGGCCTGCTGAGGAATGAGCCCCATAACATACCGGGCCTGCATCCTGGGCAGCAGGTCACAGTCTCGCAGGATGACGTGTTCGACTACCTGCGCACCTATCCGGATGGAAGACAGGAAGGCAACGAGACCGGCAAGATCATCGAGCGGCAGTCCAGGGGCAATTGACCTTCTGCGAGGGCTGGTCGCGGCTCCCCATCTAAGCAACGCCAAGCGGTCGCGGCTGGGGTCGTAGCGGCGGGGCGTTTGGAGGCCCGTGCAAAGCTCGAAGGGCGGCGACACTGCTGCAAGGAGACGAGCATGAAGACGACGATGCTGTCGAGGGCGGTCGCAGCGGTGGCTGCGGTCGGAGCGGTTCTCGCGCCGGCCGGGCTCTATCATCGAGGTGAGCCTGTGGATCAAGGCGGTCGGCGCCGATCTCCCTGTCACTTGCGATCCAGCACCGCGCGGACGATGGCGTCGGCGAGGGCCTTCATGCCCTTGTCGCCCGGGTGGGCGGCCACGCCGGCGTGCTTGAACTCCCGCTCGGCGCGGGCGAAGCTGGAGGGGTCGCGCCCGATCGCGCCGGCGTCGACGAAAGCACCGTCCACCTCCTGGCAGGCCTGGCGCAGGGCGGCATCCTTGGCGGCGTCGGGCCAGAAGCAACTCCGCACGACCACCAGGGGCCTGCGCCGCGCCAGCACGCCCTGTAGAATCCGCACGACGCCGGCCTTGAAGGCCGCCTTCGCCGCGTCGGTGGTCAGGGCGGGCACGTTCTCTCCGATCGCCAGAACCACCAGGTCCGCGTCGAAGTCGAACATCTCCTTCATCTGGGCCGCCACGTCGTAGGTGGCGTAGTTCCGCTCGAACTGGGCGATGTTGCGGACCAGGATCTGCGGCTGGGCCTTGGTGTGCTGGGCCAGGGCCTGGGTCACCAGGTGCACGTAGTCCTTGTCCGCGGAACTGGCGGCCATGCCCCAGTTGCCCGTCCACCCGATGTCGGGCTTGGGCCCGTGGAGGGTGATGCTGTTGCCCAGGAAGAGGATTCTGCGGACGGCCGCGGGTTTGACCTCCGCGTCGGCCAGCACCGGGAACATGGACAGGCGGAACTTGGTGCAGCCGTACGGGATGAGCGTGATCTTCTCCGCCGGCTTGTCGCGTCCTGCCGCCACGGCGGGCAGGTACGGCGAGGCGGGGGAGGGGTTCCAGTCGATGGGGGCGGCCGAGGCCTGGAGGGTGAGCGGGGCGTCGAGCGGCCAGTTCCAGCGGGCGGGCATGGCCTTTCGGTGGACGGTGATGGCCCCTTGGGGGTCGAGCGCGAACCGCCATCGGGCGGCGGGGTCGGGCGTGTTGGGGTCCTTGGTGTCCGCGATCGCCAGCGCGAACAGCAGCGGCCCGTACGACACGCACGCGTAGGGCGCCCCTCGCGTGTCGGAGGGCGAGGGGACGGTGACGGCGTGGGGCTTGTGTTCGCCCGTGAAAGGCGGGCCCTGGGCGACGTCGCGCCCGGTCGTGACCGTCGGCGTCATGGGCAGGCGCAGGCGGATGGTGTCGCCGGGCTTCCAGGTGCGGCTGACCCGGGCGAAGTCTTTGGCGTCCTTCGAGACGGTCAGGGCCGTGCCGTTGACGCTCAGTTCCGGCTTGGCGCACCAGGCGGGAATATGCAGCAGCAGGGGGAAGTCGGCGCCCTTCTCGGGATTGACCGTCATCTCGATGGTCTCGTTGAAGGGGTAGTCGGTCTTGCAGGCGATCTCGACCTTGACGCGGTCGCCAGCCAGCGCGGTGACGGTGCAGGGACCGTAGCAGACGGCGGCCAGTCCGTTGTCGGGCGTGGCCATCCACATGTGGGTGACGTACCAGGGCAGGGGGCGGTTGAGCGCAGCCGTGCAGCAGAGAGGGCTGTGCTTGAGGCGATAGGATCCGCCCGAGGCCCGGGGCCCGTGGGGGAAGTCGGGCCAGCCGTCGGCGAGGCGATTGGGGCTCTGGAAGTACACGTGCGTCTTGAAGTCGCGGGACACGCTGGCCGGGGCGGCGTTGAAAAACGCCCGCTCGGCTCGGTCGGCCATCCGTCCCTCGCCGGTGGCCGACAGCAGGGTGAGTTGGCTCCAGACGTAGCCGGCCATGTCGCACGTCTCGCTGCCTCGGAAGGCGCCCGTGGGACCGTACCACTCGTCGCTGACCGGCACGCCGTGCGGCTGCATCGCCACGCGCTCCAGCAGGTCGTGCCAGCCGAGAGCCGCATCCAGGTAGCTCTTGTCGCCGGTCCAGAGATACGCAGCCGTCCAGGGCGTGGTGCACTCGATGAACTCCACCACGTGCTGGTTCTCGACGGTGGTGCCCGGCGCCAGGCTCGGCGCGGTCCGGTAGCGGCTGAGGTTGGGTTTCAGGCCGGAGCGGGACTTGTCGAACGCCGCGTCCAGGGCGTCGGCGATGGTCTTGTCGCCGGTCCAGGTCCAGGTGTCCAGGGCGGGCCAGATATTGGACAGATTGGACCGGATCGAGCAGAGGCAGTCGCGGTCCGAGCCATAGGCGGTCCGCAGGGCCTTCAGAATGACGGCGTCGCCCGTGCCCGCGTAGAAGCCGGTCATCGCCCGCCCCAGCAGGCCGGACGCCCACAACGACCAGCCCTCCAGGGCGTTCGCGACGGCCTGGCGGTCGGCGGGACTGGAGCGGTCCAGCCACCACAGGAACAGGATACCCTCCGGCCGGGTCCGCTCCGCGACCGCGCCCAGGCGGCGCCGCGCCTGCTGGATCAGCCCCTCGTCATGCATCGCCAGGCCCAGCCGCCCCAGCCCGTCGAACCAGTACCCGCCCCCTTCGTACGGCCAGGCGCCCTTGTACCACATCAGGCGCTCGCCGGTCATCCGGTGGTCCGCTGCCCAGGCGCGCTTGAACTCGTCGTCGACCTCGTCCATGTGCCCGGTGTAGCCGTCCCGGGCGGCCTGGCACCAGTCCAGGAGCCAGCCCGCCGGCTGGATCGTTCCGGGCGGCAGAGGGAGCAGCGCCGGCAGCACCTTGGTCGCATGGGGCCTGGCGTAGTTCGAGTTGCCCCCCGGCTCCGCCGCGCCCGCCGCAACGGGCAGTACGAACAGACACGCGGCAAAGACGCCGACCAAACGTCGAACACGAATAGTCATAATTGAACTCCCTTCCGGCGGTCGTGGCGTGCGGGACAAGCCGGGTGTTACCCTGCCTAACGCATGGGAACCGCGATTTGCGCCGCCGCCATCCGTCCGCCAGCCCGCACGTCCGCCTCCAGGGAGAAATCGCTGGAAAAACCCATACGCCTCCGTCAGAATGAAACTCGACAAGTTATCGGGTAGGGTGTCCGAGTGGCCGATGGAGCCGGTCTTGAAAACCGGTGTGCCGAAAGGCACCGTGGGTTCGAATCCCACCCCTACCGTTCACAACTCCATCCTTGTCGCTGCACCAGGGTATCGTTACAATTTTGTCCATGACTACCGAACTGCAAGACAAACTGGCACACGCTCAGCGTCACGTTCGCGAGTTGGAGGTGCTGTACAAGATCAGCCGAATCCTCGCCGAGGGCGTTCGCCAGCGGGAGATGCTGGGCGAACTGCTGGAGTTGCTCCACGACGAGCTGGGCATGACCAGCGGCACGGTGCTGCTGCTGTCGCCCGACAGCAGCGAGTTGATGATCGAGGTCGGTCACAACCTCACCGATTCGCAGCGGGCGGCCGTCCGCTACCGCATGGGCGAGGGCATCGTCGGGCGGGTCGTCCAGACCGGCAAGCCGGTCATCGTGCCCAAGGTGTCGGCCGAGCCCATGTTCCTCGATCGCCTGCGCCGCCGGCGCAACATCACCAAAGACGAGATCAGCTTCCTGTGCGTGCCCATCGCCATCGGGCGCGAGGTCGTCGGGGCCTTCTCCGTCGACCGGGTGTTCGACGAGTCAGCCTCGCTGGATGAGGACATCCGCCTGCTGTCCATCATCGCCAGCATGATCGCGCACGACGTGAAAGCCCGGCGCCAGTCGGCGTCGGAACGCCAGGCCCTCGAAGAGGAGAACCTCCGCCTGCGCAGCGAGTTGGAGAACCGCTTCCGCCCGGAGAACATCATCGGCAACAGCGGATTGATGCGCCAGGTCTACAGCGCCATCCACCAGGTCGCTGCCAGCGACACCACGGTGCTCATCCGCGGCGAATCGGGAACGGGCAAGGAACTGGTCGCTCACGCGGTGCACTACTCCAGCCCCCGCCAGAAGGGGCCCTTCGTCAAGGTCAACTGCGCCGCCCTCAACGAGAACCTGCTCGAGAGCGAGCTGTTCGGGCACGAGAAGGGCGCCTTCACCGGGGCCATCCAGAGCCGGCGAGGCCGCATCGAAGAGGCCGAGGGGGGCACGCTCTTCCTCGATGAGATCGGCGACTTCTCCCCGGCCACCCAGATCAAGCTCCTCCGCGTCCTGCAGGAGCGGGAGTTCGAGCGGGTGGGCTCCAACCGCAGCCTCAAGGCCAACGTCCGCATCCTGGCGGCCACCAACCGCGACCTGGAGAAGGGCGTCGAGTCCGGGCAGTTCCGCCAGGACCTCTACTATCGCATCAACGTCTTCCCGATCTTCCTGCCCCCGCTGCGCGACCGCAAGGACGACATCCTTCTGCTGGCCGACTACTTCATCGAGAAGTACGCCCGCCAGATGAAGAAGGACGTCCGGCGCATCACCACGCCCGCCATCAACATGATGGTGGCCTACCACTGGCCCGGCAACGTTCGCGAGTTGGAGAACTGCATCGAGCGGGCCGTCCTGCTGAGCACCGACGGCGTGATCCACGGACATCACCTGCCCCCCACGCTGCAAACCTCCGACGCCAGCGACACCATCGGCGAGGGCTCGCTCAAGGATCGCGTCAACCTCTTCGAGCGGGACATCATCACCGATGCCCTCAAACGCCACAACGGAAACGTGACCGCGGCGGCCGCCGACCTCAAGAGCACGCCGCGCATCCTTCGCTACAAGGTCAGCGCCCTGCGCATCGACCCGCGGCGGTACAGCCGCAACCGCTCGGCGCGGTCGGCGACGTGATCTCCGAAGACACCAAGCATGAGCCGCCCATACAGTGAAGACGACGTTCGGCTGATGTCGGTGGCGCTGGAGTGCGCCGCCGCCGGTCGGGGACTGGTCGAACCCAACCCGATGGTGGGCGCCGTGATCGCCCGCGACGGGCGGGAAGTCGCCCGAGGCTGGCACGGACGTTTCGGCGGGCCCCACGCGGAGGTGGAGGCGCTGCGGGCGGCCGAGCGGAGCGGCGCCGACGTTCGCGGGGCCACCCTGTACGTCACGCTCGAACCCTGCTGCCATCACGGCAAAACACCCCCCTGCACCGATGCGATCATCCAGGCCGGGATCGCCCGCGTGGTGGCGGGCATGGAAGACCCCGACGCCCGCGTGGCGGGCCAGGGCTTCGGCCGCCTGCGCCGGGCGGGGATCGAGGTGACCGTCGGCGTGGGCGCGCGGCGGGCCCTTCGCCTGCTGGCGCCGTACTGCAAGCTGCGGCGGACGGGCCGCCCCTGGGTGATCTGCAAGTGGGCCCAGACGGTGGACGGCTTCCTGGCCCTGCCGGTCGAACAGGGACGCTGGATCAGCAACGAGCGGTCGCGGGCGGTCGTGCACGAACTTCGCGGGCTGGTGGACGGCATCCTCGTCGGGGCCGCCACCGTGCTGAAGGACGACCCGCTTCTGACCAACCGCGGACCCAACCCGCGCCAGCCCGTCCGGGTGATCCTCGACGGACAGATCCGCTGCCCGCTCGACAGCCAAGTCATCCGCACCGCGCCGCAGACGCCGACCCTGATTGTCACCACCCCTGCCGGTCAGATCGCCCACTTCGACCGCTGCGCCCAACTCCACCAGGCGGGGGTAGAGATGCTGGCCCTGCCCGCGGGCCCCAGTTGCGTCCCGTCCGAGTGCAACCGCATGGGCGTCAGCATCCAGGCCCTGCTGGACGAACTGGGGCGGCGCCAGTGGACGCACCTGCTGGTCGAGGGCGGGCCGACCGTCCTGCGACAGTTCATCTCGGCCGGCCTGGCCGACGAACTGATCGTCTTCTGCCCGGCCCAGGCGGACCTGCACGGGCAAATCGATGCCGTCATCCACATGGACCTGCCCCGCTTCGACGTGGCTGCCCTGGCCGCCCAGGGCAAACTCCCCCCGCCGGAGATCCGCCTCCTGGACGGCGACGTGATGCTGAGCTATCTCCTCCGCTGAGAATCGTGGTATACTGGAGCAGTGGCACGTGTCTACCTGGAAACGAGCTTCGTCAGCGCCTGTGTCTCGACAAGGGACGACATGCGGAGCCAGTATCGCAAGAATGATAGCCTGTGGTGGTGGACGTTCGAGCGAGCAAGGCACAATCTGTTCGTCTCCGACATGGTGGTAGCCGAACTGTCAGATGCTCGTTATCCTCATAGGGACACCGCCTTGGCCTTTATAGAAGACATACCCGTGTTGGCTATCACGGAGCCCATGGTAGCCTTGGCAAAGGTGTTTGCCGACAGAAAGGTAATGCCCAAGCCCATCAGTGGTGATGCTCTTCACGTTGCTGTGGCAACGGTAGAGAACTGCAAATATGTCCTGCATGGAATGTGAAGCATCTCGCCAATCCCAACAAGGTCCAGCATCTGACCGCTGTTTGCCTGGAGTTTGGGTGGTTGCCTCCTAGAATCTTGCGACCGGACGACGTGATGGAGATTGAGGATGACGCCAGCTAGCAAAACCCGGCGACCAAAGGACCCGATCGTGGATGAAGTGAGAGCGGTGCGCGAAGCCATGGACAAGGAAGTCGGGCACGACGTGACCAAGCTGGCCGAGCGGGCTCATCGCATCGGCGAGGAGTATCGGCGCACGCGCAATCGTTCCGCTGCCAACACCCCACCCACGAAATAGCCGTCTCGCTTTCTTAGTGGACATTCTGTCCGGGCTCTCTGGAGCGCTCCATGATTCGACTCACCATCTGTGGGATCGTCTCTTGCTTGGCTATAGCGGCCCGCGCGGGCCCTTCGGGCCAGGCCCCGGTCACCTTCAAGATCGTGAAGGAGTCCGCCGGCATGACCACGGCCCCGCCGGCGGTCCGCGTGTTGACGGCCGCGGAGCAGTGGACGCTTCGCGAGGGGCGGACGTGGAGCGGACAGAACGGGCGGGAGATCTTCTTCACGCTCGTTCCCGCGTCAGCCGACGCGGCGCTGCCGGAGGTGACGGTGTCGGCCGCCGGCGTCCAGCCCGTGCGGGTGATCGTCGGCAAGAGCGACGTGCCGTTCACTCGCCAGGGCGACCAGGTGCGTTTCACGCTCGTCCGCGACACCCGCAACGCCATGCTGCTCAACCAGGTCCTCCACGACAGCGAGGGGGGCCTGCCCATCCATCTCTACCATAACTGGCTCATCCGCCAGGACGGACCGTTCCACGGCAAGCCCGTGCCGCGCGTCGAAGCGCGGGCCGTGCCGAACTACCTGGTCGCGGCGAGGGAAGCCCTGAAGCTGATGGGGCGGACCGGGCCCAAGGACGAGAAGGACTTCGAGGGCAGCATCACGCTGATGGGCTTCGAGGTCGCCTGCGCCCGGGGGCACCACGACTATCCGCCGCACGTACACGTCATGCTCTGGGTGCCGGGCTATGTAGGCGGAGAGGTGCCCCATTTCTACCTGGACGCGGCTGGGCGGATCGTGCGGAACTCCTTCGGCATCCTCGGCGACGAGGGCGGCAAGTTCCCGGACCGCGGCGCCGTCATCGAGCGCAAGCGCAAGCGGGCCGGCGAATACGGCCCGGGCAAGCCCTGCGGCCTGTACGACCTGAAGGAGCGCCTGGCGGTGGAACTGACGATCACCGAGGACGGCGGCCTGCAAATGGCCCGTCCCGGCGCCCTTCCGTACCTGCTGATTGCCGACTCCGCCGGGGCTGACCGTGGCGTCCTGGTCCGCCAGGGCGACAAGACGCTCGTGCGGGCGTGCGTGGACGACGACGCCGAAAAGGGCCTCACGGTGGTAACGGTGGAGCACCTGGCGGGCCAGAAGGTCGTGCGGACGGTTCGGCAGGAAATGCGCTACGACCCGTTCACGGGGCTCGCCCCGCAGGCGGCCAAGGGGAAGCCGTAAAGGACGCAGGGATGGCCGCGGCAAATATGCAGCCACATAGCACATGAGCAGATGGCGCAGGTCTAGCCGGAGAAGGGAGAACCGTGCAGCTACTGCTCCTGGTCGCGCGCCGAAGCAGGCACGTGGGTCTCGACGAACGCCACCAGTTCCTTGAACCGCTGGAGGGCCAGGGCGTCGAGCTTGAAGCGCTTGGCCTCGCCGTGGGCCAGGTAGAGGATCTGCTTCTCGTCGAAGACGGAGGTGTCGAGTTTCTTGACGTCGGACCACGCCAGGCGGGGTTCATCCACGTAGCCGATGCCCTGGGCGTCGGCGATCAGGACGTGATGCTGGAGCTTTCGCCCCCGGTAGACGAACCAGCCCGCCAGCGGCACAAAGAGGAAGGGCCCGTAGTGGTTCAGCCAGTAGCCCACGTACTTGTCGAAAGTCGGGAAGCTGAGCGGCTGGTCGGGGTGGGGGTACTTGCCGCGGTCCAGCACGCACCAGAGCGACAGGGCCACCAGCAGGCCCGCCCAGATGAACTTGCGTATCCACACGTCCTTCGTGGGGGGGCATTCGATGCGTTGGTCTTGTCCGCTTGTCTGTTCGCTCATGTTGCGCTCCCGGAATCACTGTTTCCATCGGCCGACGGGACGCCGAACTTGACCGGATGTTCCACCCCGCCCGGGCGGGGCGGCCGCGGGGCCTGCACCGCCGAAACGGGCGGCGGGGAAACCGGCCAGAAAAGCATTGACAGCCGGGCATGGCGAGTGTAACGTTTTCGGTCCTGCCTGCCTGAAGGCAGGCCCTGCCTGGGCCGGTCGGGGAGCGGATGCGGAGCCGGCGGGCAGGGGAAGAAGGTCCAAGGAACCTCCAAAGGAACAGGAGCTTTACTATGGCAATCAAAGTTGGCATCAACGGGTTCGGGCGCATCGGGCGGCTGACCTTCCGCAAGCTGGCGGAGAACTTCGACAAGTTCGACGTGGTCGCGATCAACGACCTGTTCGACGCGGACATGTTGGCGTACATGCTGCGGTACGACTCCACGCAGGGTCGCTTCCCGGGCAAGGTCGTGGCCAAGCAGGGCGCGATCGTCGTCAACGGCAAGGAAATCCCCATCCTGGGCGAAAAGGACCCCACCAAGCTGCCGTGGGGCGCCAAGGGC
>Ga0209606_1001535_pt1 | contig 28247 bp, 30 predicted proteins | sample AD_UKC057_MetaG_FD_184412 | JGI IMG/M metagenome (GOLD analysis project Ga0209606, IMG submission 184412) | Active sludge microbial communities of municipal wastewater-treating anaerobic digesters from USA - AD_UKC057_MetaG (SPAdes) (version 2) | ecosystem: Engineered > Bioreactor > Anaerobic >...
AGGGGGTTGCAGGGATGATCAGATCAATCCATCAGTCAATGATAAATACATGGCTCAGGTGCGGGGTGCAGTTCGAGCGCCGGTATCTTCTTGGTGACATCATCCCCCCTGGCGTCGCAGCCCGGAGAGGATCGGCGGGGCACAAGGGCGCGGACCTGAACGCCAGGAACATGATCGAGCATGATGGTCAGATAATGCCCCTTGATTCGCTGCAGGATGCAGTCAGGGATGAGTTCGTGAGATTGGTCAAGGAGGAAGGCGTATTCATCCCCCAGGCTCAACTGAGCGAGAAGAACGCCATCCTGAACGATAATCTCAACCAGGCCGTGACCGCCATGGAGAAGTATCATTCCGATGTGGCCCCGATCATCAAGCCGGTTGCATCGGAGCTTATGGTACAGGCAGACATCGGCCTTGATCTGCCCATAGCAGGAACTATCGACCTGGCAGAAGACAGGCGAATCCGTGACCTGAAGATCCGGGGGAAGGCATCGAACAGCGAGGCAGCCGCCACAGACATCCAGCCGTCATTCTACTATGAGCTCTATCGGGCGCACTTCGGGTTCTACCCTGACGAGTTTGTTTATGATGAGATCATCCCGCTCAAGACAAAGACGAACTACAGCCCGATACCGACCACCAGGGACAAGGCATCGATGGCACGGTGGAGGCTCTACCTTGAGGCGTTCCTCCGTGACCTGAATGCTGGCATCTTCAGGCCGGCCGATCCTGGTCACTTTTTGTGCTCGAAATTATGGTGCGGGTACTATCAGACCTGCCCCTACAAATCGAAAATAGCCGCATAAGGAGGGAATCAATATGGAAGCAGCAAAACAAGGTGAGATGGTTGATTTCAACGAGGCAAAGGTATTCACGGGAGCACCTGCAGACACGGCTATGGACCTGATCGCAGGGGGCCGCGCCATGGTGCAGTCAAAGGCCGGATACCATACGGCTGTCCGGGTACAGAAGGCCCGGGATCTGGATGATGTGGTCAAGGCCGTGAAGAAGGAAGCGGAGTATGCGGCCGACAACTTCTATTACCGCTGGCCCGTGAAGGACAAGAGGACCGGGAAGACAAAGAACGTGGAAGGCGGGACCATCGGGTGCGCCCTGTCCATCGCCCGGAACTGGACGAATTGCGTGATCACCATGGAGGTCGAGGAGCACCCCGGGTACTGGATATTCACGCCGTCATTTGTGGACCTTGAAACGGGATTCACGGTCACAAGGTCATTCAAGAAGACGAAGCCCAAGAGTGCTCCCGGCAATTTCGAGCAGGACAGGTGGGAAGATGTGGCGTTCCAGAAGGGGCAGAGTCAGGCCATCAGGAACGTGGTGTTCAACGGTGTCCCTCAGTGGCTCAGGAATGAGGCCATCGAGGTAGCAAAGCAGGCAGCCCTGAACCATATCAGCAGGGACGGTATCGTCAAGTCGAGGGACAAGGCCATGGGGTTCCTGTCCGGGTACGGCATCACCGAGGACAGGGTGAGGTCCGTCATCGGCAAGGCGCTGAACGACTTCACCGCCCAGGATGTCCAGACCATCAGAAACCTGTGCCAGCAGATCCAGAACGGCGATGTCTCGGCAGACGATGCCTTCCCGCCAGTCGAACCGGACCAGAAAGAGGACAAGCCCAAGACCCGCACCAGGAAGGCCGAGCCCACCGAGGAGCCCCCGAAGACGAACGGCAACGGGAAGGGCAAGATCACCGAGGCCGAGGCTCAGGAGATCGACAAGAGCTTGTCTGAATTCCAACTGTCAGTGGCCGCCTTCAAGCGAGCCTTCGACATCGAGAACATCGTTGACCTGCCAGCGGACAAGATGGAAGAGGCCCGGAAGTGGATCAACACGGAAGTTGACAAGCTCGGATAGCTAACCCCTCCGACCGGGGCGCTACCACAGGCCCCGGATTTTCGAGGGAAGGAGGCACGACATGACAGAGCGGGATGATTCCAACCGAGTTTGGCGTTTATAGCGACGAGGCCGAGCAAGCAAGAGATAAACTTACTGAAGCATTGAACGCTCTCCTGCGGCACATGGGGGTGGAGTGATGGACGCTATTGATGAAATAAAAGCCAAGGGTCTACCATACCAAGACGATGAAAGCGGATTAATAAGACTAGCAATCCTCGACCTCGCCACCCGACTGGACGAAGCGGAGAAGAGGATTACCGAATTGGAGCTTGCATCACCGTGTCCGATGCTCAAGTCTATCTGTGAGGATTGGGAATACGATGCCAAGCCCTCCCCGGACGAGGAACCCGCATTTATCTGTAGCGGCTGCAATGACCCTATGGAATACGAGGGACAGGTGCATGAATATTGGGATGACGGCAAGCCCTACCAGTGCGGAAAGGCAGTTAAGAATCTCGGGAAGCCCGCCCCGGACGAGGAGATGGTGGAGCCACCAGAATTTCACGACTTCTGCGAACGAATATTCATCCCTGGAACCGACTACCGCACGGGCGACATACGGATGCTGCTGCGGGAGCACATAAAGGAACTCCGCGAGATCATGGCGCGGTGGGATGCGGGGGTGTAGGTAGCCATGCCCTTGACCGCACCCGGCCATCCACGGTACAATCTCCGTCCCCTTCAACAGGAAATTTATAGGCATAGAATTGAAAGAGGCGTACTTCAACGAATCATGCCGCAATCTTAGAAAGGCAAAGTCGGATCTCAATCAGGGCACATTATTCAAGGAGATGGATGCCACTGAATAACCAATGTCCCTTGCAACCACATTGCAACCAATTTTCGGGGGTCTTCAGATGACTAAGTGCTATGATAATTCAGGTAAATTGGTAGCGGAGGAGGGATTTGAACCACCGACACTGCCCGGAAACATAGGCCGGTTCTATCTCCTGATCGTGACTGCAACCATCTTGCAACTCCTGGCCACCCCCGCCCTGGCCTCCGACCCCTGGGACACCACGGACAAGGTGCTGTTCGGGGCCGGGCTTCTCTCGTCCGGCGCGGACATGATCTCAACCCATAAGTTTCTCAAGGGCGAGGGCCATGAGGAATGGAACCCTGTCCTGGGAGAGCGTCCATCTGACGGACAGCTCGCTCTGTATTGGGCCGGGCTTGCCGTCATTCACTACCTGGTCGCCGATTATCTTCCGAACGAATGGTACGGAAGGAAGGCGTATCTAATCGTTGTCATCGCCGCCCATGCAGCGGCGGCCCATCATAACACGGTGGCTTGTGAAATAAGATGGTGAGACAGATCATCGAGATCCTCATCCTGGCCATGGGCATCTACGCCCTGCTTCAGGCACTTGCCATCCCCTGGTAGGCTATTATATTATGGGGCATGGCCCTTGATGAGCTGCCGGAGATCCCCATCGACCTGAACGAGTACCGGAAATGGAAGGAACGGATGGAGAAGTATGGTCAGGCCGGGGTGACGGTCACGATCCAGGATGTGGAGGATCGGCTTTCGCAGTCTTCTGCATCTCGGACACCGCAGCCTGAAGAGTCTTGATCTCCTCCCCCTGCTGGCGTATCAGCATTCTGGCCAGGACGAGATCCTTCTCCTTCTGTCCGATGATCATATAGAGTATCTGCTCGTTGTCCATCATATCCTCCTTGTCTCCAGGTCCCTGATCCTTGTATCGAGCGCAGCATAGGAACTGTTCACCTGGGCGAATGAACTGTTGACCATGGAGTAAAGCTGCCTGATCCCGCCGAGCAGCCACCCGTGGAATGCTGCATTCGGCCCGTGGGTCCGGTCGCCCCTCCAGTGGACTTGTCCGTCCACCTTGGTGCAGAGGTATTCCGGCAGGGTGGCATCATCTATGATCTGGTTGCCTGTCTTGGCATCCCTGACCGGCTCGCCCTTGGCGTCAACCAGCGGGGCGATCTTCATCATATCGCCCAGGTCATCATGCTCATCGAGCCATGACACATCGTGGGAGTCATCGAGGGTCACGCATTCGACCGTCTTGAAGTAGTATGCGTTCGTGCCGAGATCCACCCCTCCGGCAATACCCTGACTGGTGCTACCGTTTCCGGGGGAAAAACTCCAACTTGAGTTCGTGGCTATGTACTCCAGGCCGACTTGTCTGAGGTTGCCGAGCCGCTCGCTGATGAGCAGGAGCGAGCTGGTGCCAGAATTCGCCAGTGCATACATATAGGCATTATTGTCTGCATCATAGTAGGCCTGGGTATAGACCTGCCGCCCAGCCAGGTAGATGTAGCCGAATGGGATGGCCGTGGTCCCGAGGTAAAGGTCAATGCCCGTGTACGATGTGGGCCGTATGTAGAAATCGTCCCCCGTGGCCGATATGTGAGCCTCCACCTCATAGCTCGTCCCGTCCCAGGTGATCTTGCCAGGATTGGATGCCGCCCCTATCAGGCGTATGTCACCCCCGGATATGACCCGGAAATCCCCATCAAGCTGGAAGTTTTTCGCCGACTGATCCCACCAGATAGACCCTTCTCCTGCCAAGGTGGACCCGATGAATACATCCCCTTCCCCGTATGCCCCTGATGCCGTCCCGTAATACCTGAAGGCATAGTCTCCGCTGTTCGTCCGGCAAATGAAGTTCCCGGAGCTGTCCAGGTAGACGCGCCAGCCGTCCGAGCGGTAGAAGCCGAGGGTTGACCCCGTATTGTGGAAGCCGGTCACGCCGCCCGAGGTGAAGACCCGCCCCATGTTATACCTGGGCGCACGTTTAACCTGGGCGAAATAGCCGAAGCCGGTCATGTATGCGGTGTACCCGCTGTCAACCTCAAGGCCAGAATAGATCAGCATCGCGCTGGCCTGGACCGTGTGGTTGTCCACCCAGAGCTGGACCCAGGCGGCGCCACCCGGATGGTCGGATGACACGCGCTCGGTGATGTCCCCGCCGCTCGTTATGTCCCAGATCTTCAGCCTGGCATGGCCCGAGGTGGTATAGACGAACCCGGCGGTGGACCATGGCCCGCCCCTGGTCAGGTCCGTGACAGAGTTCAAACCATAAAGCCCCACGCTGCCCACGCCCGCCACTACCTTGGCCGAGTAGGTGGCCCAGTCAGGCCTGATGGATGCCTCCCGGACAATGTATCCGCTCCCGACCGTCACGAAGCCATCCAGCGGAGGGGTGCTCGACATACTCGTGCCATACGACCAGAGGTTCATGTACCCGTTCACGCAGCCGTTCACAACCCCGACCTCGTCCAGCTCGGCAAGCGCCCCGAGGCTGTTCACCAGGCTGGTGTCGATATTGTCCAGGGCGGCCAGATCGCCGAGGCCCTGAATATCTGCCAGGCCGAGATCGAGGCCTTCCTTAATGATGGTCCTGAAGTCTGCCGCCGTGACCGCGTAGGTCTCGTCCTCAGGCATCTTGTGAACCAGGACGAGATCCGCAGCCAGGGCCGTGGTGGTCTTCGGCAGCGTTGCCAGGGTATGGGTTCCCATATTCTACCCCCTCACGAGATCAGCACCGGATCGATGGGGTTCGCCACCCGGAGATTGAAGCTGTTGACGTATGCTTCCACGAACGAACTCGGGGAGTATGCGTATACCTGGAGGAGATCTCCCGGCGACCAGCTCGCCACGGCCTCGATGAAATAGGAGTTGTACCCGTGACTCCCGCCTTCCAGCGTCCTTTCCGTTCCGACCCCGGTCCCGTTCCGGTAGACCCTCGCCGTCCCGCCCGAGGCACATTGAAACAGGAACTCGACCGATATGGTTCCCCCCCTGGGGACAAGGGCCTCCCTGATCTTGGCGTATGTGGTGGACAGGGTGTATCCCGTACTCACGGCCGAGAGGATCTGATAGCTGCCGGCCGAGTACAGCTCTATGGCGGACCGGCTCACCTTCGGGGCGCCCGCGCTGCCAGACCCCATGGCCGTGAAATTGTCGAAGAGCTGCGTCATCTTGGTGCTGGTCAGTTTAGAGCCGTATGCGAATGATAGTGCTGTCCATGCCATGGCCGTGTCTCCTTATAAAAGCATGTCGTTTCCATCGAGGTCCGAGTAGTCCAGATAGAAGGCCCCGCCGTAGTATGAGCTGTACCCTCCCCCGCCGCCGCCTACCGCCGCCTCGTCCAGGGTGAAGGTGAGGCCGCCCGTGTCCATGTCGTAGTCCATACCCATGATCCTGAATCCCCCCATGGAGTTGACCTGATAGAAGGAATTGACCAGGCGGATGGTCTCCCCGATCTCGCGCTCAAGGCCGTACAGGGCCGTGTCGATCTTATAGATTGCAGGCGGGAACTGGAAGCGGTCCGTCCTTCTCTGCGCCAGGTTCAGCGCCGTGGCGGAGTCCACGAACCACACAGATTCATCCTGCACGATGTCCTCGCAGGCCCCCCAGGAGGTCACGCTCGTGGACCGGACGTCCACCACCACATCCGTCCAGTAGTCCGAGGCCACGGAGTAGTTGAAGAAGACGTATTGCGTGTTGATCACCCGCTGCTTCTCGACATCGATGGCGAGGTTTTTCGTCTTCGAGCGGGTGAAGACGGTATCCAAAGACGAGGGCTCGATGAACCGGCAGAAGCGGATCTTGTTCCCGCCGTCCACCCAGATGGCACTTTCGGTCATCCTGGCGATGGCCTCCAGCGCATCCGTGATCTTCTCCCCCTCGTAGTGCGCGGCCACCCGGAGGTTGTCCTGGCTGAACTGCGCCGCCCATTCGAGAAACGAGGTGTAGTCTATGTCCGGGTTGCTCGTGGATGCCACCGTGGACATGCCGCCGTAACAGGTGCAGAGCGTCCAGGCGAGATCCGATGGCAGGGTCGAGCCTATATCTATCATGTAGGAGTTCGTGTCCCCGATCTTCTTCTGCGTGAAGTCCCACAGGCGGTCCCGGACCTTCAGCTCGATGGTGCCTTCCTTGGGATACCTGACGCTCTGGAGCTTGCCCCGGTAGAGAGTGGCCATCTCGGTAGTCCCGCTGTCCGTGGTAAAGCCGAGCTGCAGGGAGCAGTCGGCGAGCATGTTGTAGGTCGTGACGTAGAAGGTATTCAGTGCACCATCATTGTTCGCAAGGGATATATTGATCGTGGTCGCCCGGTACTCGTTCGCCACCCTGGAGATCCTCGGCCACTTGAGCACCCGGGTGGTGTAGTCCGTGGAGTTCACCCAGAACTTGCGGACCGGCTGCACCCCGGTGCTCTCCAGCTGGACCTTGAACCATGAGGATACGGACAGGGCCATCAGTAACCCTCCAGGGGGATCACCCCCTTGAACCGGTCATCATAGGGCTTGCTGATCTGGCTCATGGGGCATGTCTCGCCCATGATCATACAGGAGTGGACCGCCGTGACCGGGCCGCTCGTGACGAACAGGAGGAGCTTTGCCTGGGACTCCCACCAGCTATTGACTATAGCCGCATCGGATGAGGGCATGAACTGAACCGGGATGCTGCTCTTGTGGTACGTCCCGAACTCGTAGCCGTAGAGGTGGCCGTCAGCCGCCCTCTGGGTGTTGTGCATGAGGTACTTGCCAAGCTCCATCCCCTCATCGGGATAGAGGACAATGGACGTGGCCGAGGTGGGGCCGAGCCTGAATTCCACGTCCTCGAAGTCGTAGGGGGTCTGGGGGACCCAGGAGCCTTCGAGGAGAACGAGGTTATCGAAATAGCCAACGGTCGATGTTCCCGAGACAGTCCTCAGAACTGGATATACCTGAATTGTGGTGGAAGACTCAGTGATTGTCCTCGTGACAGAGATGAATCTCCAGGTATCACCGCCAGGGTGATATGATGAAGTAGATGCTGCATTTCCATCATATATATAGAGGTTGAGAAGACCTGGTGATCCAACTCTCAACCACCCTCCAAAGGTGACTTGACGGCCCTTCCAGAAATTAATCCCCTGCGCACTATGAACATACGTTGCTAGCGTCACATAATCTCCGGCTACAATTCCGGTCCATGCTTTCACGCTGTACGTTGACGAGAAGACTTCTGTCTCTTCCCTTAATATATACCTTGATCCAACCCCCCCATAGGTCCAACCATTCGGCCCGGTATTCGGGTACGTCCACAGCTCAAAGTCGCCATTATAGAGAAGGTTCTTCATACGATGCACCCGATCCGGTAGCCGTCACCGGTCTGGATAAAATCGCCGTCCTCATTCACCAGGTGGTAGAGCTGCACCCCGGACCTGTTGATCGACCGCAGGGAGATCTTGCCCTGGTAGTATCCGGGGTTGAACATCATCTTGAACGGCGTGACCTGGGCATCCAGCTTGAACAGCTGCATGGGTCCAGATCCGTCCCGGTCAACGGTCAGGATCACCCGGTTCTGGTTCTCGAACCAGGAGCGGATAAGGGCAGCATCGGCGGCGGAGAGCCATTCGAGGCTCATCTCCACCTTGTCCACGCACACCCACCGATAGGTGAACAGGTTCGTGCTGTACGTCCTGTGATCGCTCCTGTCCATCTGCCGCATGTGTTTATAGTCCCATTTTGGGAACAATGAGACGCTGTCCATCGTGCCGAGGGCCTCAAGAGTGAAGGTTGCGCTCATGCCGTGGCCTCCAGCTCGATCTTCCCCTGGTAGTAGTCCACCCTGGGATGGAGGAACTTCGGGAACGGGGTGCGGTTGCCGCCGATGATCACGCCCCTTGAGCTTATGTCTTCACCACAGGCACCTTTCAGGAGGATGCCATCCACATAGGTGGTGTCCTCTTGATTGTGATTCGGGAGCAGCAGGAACCTGACGTATGCCGTCCCACGTTGGAACTGCCTGTAATCATCGAATGCGGGGCTGTTGACATTATTGATCCCGGTCATCGATGTGATCCTGAGCGTCCATTGTGCGCTCGTGACGTTGTTGCTCAGAAGGCAGTAGTTATAAGTCCCGCCCGCGTATGTATTCCCGACCCTCGTCCCTGCTGCGAATGTTGCCGGAACACGATAACCAGGGCTGAGTGTGAGCCTCCAGTATGATGATGGCGATGTGTCTATGCTGCTGATAAAGCTCGCATTGAAGTTCGGCAGATCGCTATAATCCTCGCTGATGTTGAACTGTATGGCCGTATTCGTGGGTGCATGCCAGGAAGAAGACGGCGGGACTATATCGACCACGGTGCTGCCCTGCGATGCAACGGAATACAGGACCGTATCCACGCTCGCACACCTGAAGGAATAATATGGGGCGATAATTGACATGCTGCTGTTGTAGCAGACAAGCCCGGCATAGATCCTGGTATCAACCTTGCCCGTTCTGAGGGCTGCCTGAAAGTGATACTTCAGGCTGGTGTCGATGGGGACGAACTCGCTTGATGTCAGCGTGTAGCCCCTTGGGGAGTTCCTATAGAAACAGCCGTTGCCGAAATACGTTGGGGCCGATGCGAAGGTGAACGCAGGGAAATTGTAACTGTTGCCCCTCTCGCCGAATCCGTTCTTGATCAGGTTCTCACCGATAAGGTGCGAGAAGGAGAGTTCCGTCTTGTTCTCCCACCACCCGTTGATGGTGGCCGCCTGGGATGGTGTGAGGCCCTCCAGGGTGAACTCGAAGACATCGTATGCCGCCCACCGGTAGGAGAACATGGAGGCGTCATACATCCGGTGGTCCGAGCGGTCCATCCGGCGCTTGCGCTTATAATCCCATTTGGGATTGAGAAGGATAGTGGTTGATCCATCGCTCAGATACGCAACGCTCATGCCTTGAATCCCGCAACCTTCAGATCCTTCAGGGCCGGTATCACCTTCTCATAGACGATGTCCTGCCAGTCGGCCTTGTCCATCGACCTCAGGGCGTCCAGGTTCGTGGCGTTCTCCAGGATGTGCAGGGACAGGCTCTCGATGGTCACCCCGCCCCCCGCCTGGCCCTCAAGCAAGGAACGCCGTCAGGTCTTCGTTCTGCTTGGGCGAGAGGACCCGCTCGCCACGGTCCAGGAGGTATGTCTGCTCCTTGGGTACATAGCCCATGCCGCCGTGGGCGATGCCGGAGGCCACGCTCCTGATGTTCGCCACCTGGACGAACCCCTGGGCAAGCGCAGCCGCAGCCGCAACGACGTTCAGCGGGTACGGTCTCACATCCGCCATGGCGTTTGATGCCGCCTTGTATGCGTTGATGATGGCCTCGGGCACCGCGATGGCCTGGGCCAGGGCGAACGCCTTCTTGCCGAAGGCCCGGCCTATGGTCTCCATGTTGGTGTAGAACGTCTGCCGGTTCTTGGCCGCGTCATCGTCCCGCTTCTTCTGCAAGTCCTTGTTCTTCTTGTCGTAGATCTGGTCGATCTGGGCCTTGGCGATGGCGTTGCCCTCGTACATCTCCAGCTGCCGCTCGTACCACAGTGAGAGCTTCTCCTCATCGGACAGGACGGCCTCTTCCCATGCCGCATTGACGGCCTCCTGCTGCGCCGCCCTCATCTCGTTCTGCCGTGCGTAGAAGGTCTCGTCCAACAGGAGCATGGCGTCAGAGTGCCCGGTGAAGATCTCGGCCTGCCTGTCGTACCATGCCTGGAGCTGCTCCTCCTCGGAAAGCGTGTACTGCTCATGCATAGAGAGAAGGTTATCGTATGCCGATTGATACGCCTTCTCCTTATCGGACAGTCCGGTGTCCGGGCCTGCTACCGTGGAGCCTTCGCCTTCTTTGCCGCCTTCTGGAATGGGCTGCTTCATGCCCTCCTTGAACTTGTCGATGAACCCGCCCACGGCCTTGGTGGCGCGGCCCATCCCGGCCTCCCAATACTCCGCCACCTCCTTGGCCGACTGATCGGCCACCGATCCAACCGACTCCCCGACATTGGCCATGGTGGTCTGGAACGAACGGGCCTTGGCTATCGGGCCGTCGAAGATGCCCCGGAAGTTCAGGGCCTCCATGAAGTCCGCAGCCTTGCCCGTGATCTTTGCTATGGCCTCAAAGAATGCCTGTACCAAAAGGGCGAGCCCGCCCTTGGTGAGCTCCCAGATGGCATGCACACCACGGAAGGCGTCCACGATCACGCCGCCGGCATAGGCCGTGAACTCCGCTGCCTTCCCGATATACTCCACGGCCACGGTGGCCCACTTGCTGATGGTCTCCCGATTGTCGGCGATGATGTTCGCCATGGAGTTCATGCCCTGGGAGAAGACCGGGAAGAGATCCTCCACGAGCTTGTTCTTGACTCCGGTGACGGCGCCCTTCATCCGGTCCATGGCATCATTGAACTCGGCCGCATTGTCCGCCGCCTCGGTACTGATGACCAGACCGAACTTCTCGGCCTCTTTCCACAGCTCGGCCAGCCCTTCCTTGCCTTCGGTCAGGATAGGGATCATGGTCGCCCCGGACCTGCCGAACAGTTCCTGTGCCAGTGCCGCCCGCTGTGCGCTGCTGTCCAGGGTGGCGAAGCCCTGGGCCAGGTCGGGCATCATCTCTTCGATGTCTCGGACCTTGCCAGATGAATCATAGATGGACACACCCAGGTTATCGAAGGCTTTCTTTGCTATCCCGCCCTCGATGGATGCCTCACCGAGCTTGACCGAGACCATCCTCAAGGAGGTTGCCATCTCCTCCTGGGTTACTCCTGACATCTGGGCCGCATAGTTCATGCGGCTGATGAACTCGGTGGTCATGCCCAGGCGGTTGCTGAGATCGTTCACCTTGTCGTAGGCATCGGCCGCCGAGGTGGTCATCTTCCACAGGGCCACCGATGCCGCAGCGATACCGGCACCAGCAGCAGCCGCCATGGTGCCCAGAGATGGGAGCTTGGAGGTGATGTCTCCGAGGGTGCCGCTGAACTCGTCCTTGAGCTTGATGATGAATTCCAGCTTGTTCGCCATTACCTGATCTTCTCCGCCTGCATCTTCATGTCCTCATCCTGTATGATGCCCAGGATCTCCACGACATGGCTGAATTGTGCCATGATGCCGCCAGGTGAAGGCCATTCAACCCGGTGCCAGAACCCTGTTCTGATGCCCTTGTCTCCGCTCGTCCTGGCCGTCCCACCATCGAAGTGCCACTCATGCGTATGGTGAAACAGCCATATCCAGGTCGCCGCCTCTATTCCTCGGACACGCTCAGAGGATGATCGTCCAAGCTCAAGGTTTCGGACGGCGAGCCTGAGTTTTTTCCCTCTTCCTCCGTGACCATGGACCTGAGGAACACCTCGTTCACGATGTCCTGGGCCAGGTGGATGAGCTTGGCCTCGCCGATGAGCATCTCCGGGGTGACCGGCTGCCCGTTCACGGTGAAGCCCTGGACGTTCCTGACGTGGCCCTGGAACACCCCCAGGCTCTTGGAGATCATCTCCATGGCGTTCTGTGCCGCCTCGTCCTTGTCCTCGATGTTCTTCATGTGAGGCAAGATCAGGCGGAACAGAGGGACGGTGAGCGGGAGCAGTTCCATCGTCACCGTCTGCCCCTTGAACGTGGTCTCGTATGGCTGCCAGCCGATCAGTATATCCATGCGCAGGTTCCTCCTTAATAGCTTGTCTTGGTATTCACCAGGGTGAACGTCACCATGGTGCCGCTGCCTTCGTTGTAGTCCGCCTCCGCCTTCCAGCTCACCTCCACCAGGCCGGGTCCCCCGATGTTGTCCGGGTACTCGGTATAGATCATGGAGGGGATGTCCACGGTGAACACGGCGTTCACGCCAGAGTTGACCGCCTGGCCTGTCACGGTTGCGACCAGCCTCTGGGCCGTCCCTGCCCGGTATGCGTCCAGCTGCGTGTCGGCTTCGAGAATCATGGTGCCGGAGATCTCCAGCTTGCGGACCCCATTTCTCAGGATACGGGCCGGGACCAGGCTGCCGTCCAGGGTGCCCTTGGCCTCCAGGGCATTGTCCCCCTTGATGGTGAGCTGCGAGATCCCGCTCACGGCGTTCCCGCCGAGCGATACTGATACCTGGTTCCAGGTGAACTCGCTGCCGGGGTAGTAGCTGGCCGTGGTCTTGACCGCCTTCTGTGCGTTGCCGCCGATCATGCTCCAGGTGGCCTTGAGCAGCTTCCCATGGGCATAGTCCAGGGTGAAGCCGTTGATGCACTGGTCATAATAGAGCATCCCGGACCCGTTGTCCCGGTAGACCTCCATGGTCAAGGGAGGCAGGGCCGCCTTGGTGTCCCAGTCCGTGGTCCTGGGGTTGAAGGTGTGGGTGTAGTGCGATGTGGTGAGAGCCCCCGATGCAATACCGCACCACCCCTTGAGGAGGTAGCCGATCAGGATGGGGTGGATCTCGGTCACCAGGTCCCCACCGAACTCCTTGAACCCGGCGAACCTGGGGCCTGATTCATAACGTGACCGCATGCCCTCGGCCACGATCCTTGGTATCTTCTCCTGCATGGATTCGGACACGAACGGCGTGTAGACATTCGCCGAAGATACCGTCCCGTATGAGTTCTGAAACTGGAACCCTACATGCCCGCGCTGTCCTACTGCCATGGTCGTTCTCCTTTATCGTTGTATGTCTCAGCCCCGAGCCTGCGCCCTGGCCGTAATCACCGCCGCGTAGTGGTATGCTTCCACGTCCGTGTTCACATCATAGCTGACCTGGAACCCGGTCAGGTGTGATACCGTTCCATCCAGATCCGGATGGTCGTTAAGGATGCCAAGGATCTCTTCCACTGCATCTTCGATATGGTCCTCGGCCTCTGCAGGATCATCATACCGGGCATACTGCACCTCCACGATGACCTCCAGGTCGCAGAGGTATTTTGCCGTGCCGGTCGAGTATGCCTCATAATCCTTCTTTCCCTTGCGGATGCCTATCCAGCCGTTCCCCTGGGCCGCCGTGTTCGGGTCATCGTTCCTGGCGCCGTTGCGCTCGATGGTGTACCCCGCCGTATGCTCCCGGAGCATCTCCTCGACCGCCCTGGTGATGGTGCTCATGTTGATCATGGTTTGAGCGCCCTCCGGATGTGCTCATCAAAGAGCTTCTCGATGGAAGGCCAGATCTCTTCCATGGTGGGAAGGATTCTCCTCTGGGGCATCTTGCTGGTCCCGGTCTCGTGAAAGATGCCGTACTCCACAGCGGAGACAACGGCCACATGGTTCTTGCTCCAGGTGTGTTTCCACTTCATGCGGAGCGTCCCGGTGTCCTGAAGGATGCGGATGGCCCCGGTCTTGTTCCTCCGCCTCATGCGGCTTTCGATGGTCGAGTCGGCCAGAGGCGCCCACCCCCCGACCTTGCCGCCCTCTTCCCTGAAGTTCCTCTGTATCCACCCATCGATGACCGCAGCGGACCTCTTGAAGGACAGCTCGGCGCTGCCCATCCTGGATTTGGCCCTGGCGAGCGTGGCCTGGGCCTCTTTCACTCCGATGACGGTGATGGCGTTGCCGTAGTCCATTATTCCCTCTCGTCCTCCAGTGCCTCCAGGTAGCTGGAAGAGATCATCGTATGGGCGGCCTCGGCGTCCAGCATGGAATGAACCGGGTGGTAGTCCTTGGTGGTGCTCCAGATGTCGGACCCGCCGCCGGTGGCGTAGATGGTCGTGCCGCTCGCCGTGGTGATGTATTCCTTGCCGTCCCTGATGTCCTTGATCCGGCCCATGACCATGTCCATGACGGCCTTCGCCCCCCTCGGGTCCCGCGTGATCATCCCCCTGGCATAGGCCAGGTCGATGGTCAGGTCCGCGATGGTGGGATGAGCCCCATCGAAGGGCACGGTGAAGTGACCGGCCAGTATGCCGTTGATCTGGTTCTCGGCATAGCCGATCATGCCGGAGTTGACCTCGGAAGGGGTGGCGGCCCACTTCGAGGCCGCCGGGTATCTCAGTATCAGGTCATCGTATGTTGCGTATGCCATCTCAGAAGTACCTCTCCTCCATGTGCTCGGTATGTGTGTCCATCATGAGCCATGTAAGATCCTGGATGTCCTTCTTGTTCTGGAACAGGCCCTCGATGGGCCGGGCCGGTAGCTGCGCACCGCCGTTGAGCTTACTGAAGGCCATGTCCACACAGTATTTGATCCCCTGCCCACGGGTCACAAGGTCCACGGCATGGGAGTAATAGATCAGGCCGTCAATGGCCATGCGGAGGTGCTTCGCCTGGATCAGCTCCCGCCACATGTCGATGGCCACCTGTGCGTTCTGCATCATCTCCGGGGTGATCGCCCTTCCCCCGGTCTGCTCGAACAGGTACCGGTTATAGTGGGACAGGTCACGCATCCAGAGGAACTTGCCCAGGAGCCGCTCCGGGTACTTCTCCCGGTCCTTCTGCATCAACGGCCAGTTGCGTGAGAACCGTCCCCGCCGGATCAGCTCGGTGCTGTATCCCGTGTGCATGATGGCGGCGTCCTCGATGACCATGATCTTGCCCAGGCCCTTGTTCATCTCCTGCTCGGGGTGCTCGTGGACGAAGCCGAAGAACCGGATGCCCCTGTGATTCCGGAACAGCCGGACTGGGAGATCGGTCTGGAACAGGGCGGGCGGCTCGACCGCATAGTGATGCTGCTTGATGGCATACCCGTTGTAGCAGTTCGCCTTCATGTACTTGCCCAGGTTCAGGGCGTTCTCGAAGGTCTCGTCCGCATCGAACCACAGGATCCAGTCCATGCTCGCCTGCTCGATGGTGCGGTTCCTGGCCTCATCGAATCCCTGCTCCAGGGGGCTCTTGATCGTGAAGCACTTCGCCCCGAACGCCTCGCACACCTCACGGGTCCGGTCCGTGGTCTTCTCATCGATGCCGACAATGATCTCGTCCGCAACGTCCTGGATGGACTTCAGAGCACGGCCTATGGAGTATTCCTCGTTGTATGCGATCATGCAGACCGAGAGGGTCTCATAGGGTGCCTGCTGCGCGAGCTTGCGCTCGTAGTCGATGGGTCGACTCTGGTCGGTGCCGCTGAACATGAACACGAAATGCCCAAAGATGTCTTTCCACGGCACGGCCATGAGCTTGAAGCCGTCCATGTGGCCGAACATCTCGATGAGATCCTGCCGCTCGAAGTGGTGAAGGTGAGCCCTCCACCCTGGATGATCCTTGTACCCGATGGCCTCCCAGGGACCGTATGGGGTGGTGCCGATGAACGTCCCGCCGGGGTTCAGGTGCTTGATCAGCTCGTCCGCGTACTCGTTCGGGTTCGGCACATGCTCCAGGACCTCCGAGCAGAGGATACAGTCGAAGGTCATATCGGGCCGGGCCTTGAGGTCTTCGAGGGACCCGCAGAGGAACTTCGTCTGATCCCTGAACCCGGACTGCGCCGCCCACGATTCGGCCTTCTCGATGTTGCTCTGATCGATGTCGATCCCGGTGATCTGCATGGACCCCTTCGGCACCCTGGCCAGGATGTTCATGACGTAGTGGCCATGGGCGCACCCGAAGTCCAACACGGTCTTGGGGTTCGCCCCCAGAACAGCACCGAGGACGGCCTCGAACCGGGGATTCCCCTGGAGGTTCTCCGGGCCGTAGTTCACGCCACGGTTCTTCTCATATTCGTAGTACCGGGCATAGTGGCCGGCATAGTCCCCGGTCTTGTAGAACGCATAGTTCTTGTCGAAGTCCTTGATGTACTGCGTCAGGTCGCCCTTGTCCGCCGCCACGATGTCGCTCATCTGCTCGAAGTGGACGGCGAGCCTGACCGGGTCGGAGGACTTCTTCGCCAGCTCGTCCCTGAAGACCTGGTCCCACTGGATGGCCGCAGACTCCCAGGTCTGCCGCTTCGCCAGGGCCTTCTTCTGGATGGTGTTGTAGAGGGTGGGCTGCGACAGGACACGGCGGACCGCCTTGGCGAATTCCTGCTTGTCCACGGCCCCGTTCTTCAGGGGAAGGAGGACCGCCCCGGCATCCTTCATGGTCTCGGGTACCGCCGACCACTCGGACCCGATCAGGGGAAGACCGGCGGCGTTCGCCTCAAGGGCTGCGATGCAGCTCGTATCCTCGAACACGGTCGGGTAGACGTAGAGCTGCGCCTTGCTCATGGCCTCATAGAGCTGCCGCTTGCCGAGGTGGCCCAGGTTCGTGACGTTCGGGAGTTCCTCGCACCGCTGCCAGAGGTACCGGTAATACTCCGCCATCTCCGCCGTGGTGTTGTTGTACCCGCACACATAGAGGTGGCAGTCGGGCAGCATGGCCATAATGGGGTTGTCAGATCCCACGAGGTTTTCCAGGCCACGCTCCGGCCTCGCCATATAGAACAGGCTCCGGGGTTCCCGCACGTTGCCATCGAGGCCCTCGAACATCTCATAATCGACCCCGTTCCAGGTGGCGATGATTGACTCGGCGGGGATGTCGTAGACCTTGGAGACCTGGGCCTTGTGCCAGTTGCTCACCGTGAAGATCTTGTCGATGTTCACGAGGTGCTGCTGAACCACGCCAGCCATGCGGTACATCGCCAGGTCATGGAGCCACCAGATGGTGAGCTTGGCATTGACCGGACGGACGAACGCATGGGGGTGCCTCTGGATGATGCAGACATCGAAGGGTGCCGCCATGACCATGTGGAAGCGGTCACCGAGGGGATAGTCCGCCGAGGGGGTGCCGAGCCACTCGTAGAGGACTCCGTCCCACCACTGGCCCACGACATCTCCCTGTGCGTTCTTGTGGGCATGATTCGTGAACACGGTCACATGGTGCCCGAGCTTCACGAGTTCCTTCGCCATGTAGTAGGCCGCTGATTCGGACCCGCCGAGTGACTGACCGGATGGGATTGTGTCGCCGTTGAACGGCATCCCTGCGCAGTGAATTGCTATATACATCGATCCTCCTTTATGTGGTTTTGGGGTTGTCCGGATTGAAGGGGAGCATGTCCCGAGGGGTTGCGCCCAAGAGAATGTCGAGGAGCCTCTCCCGGCTTGCGTCCTTGGGGTAGGGAACGCCGAGGCCATCGAGGAGCGCCATCAACTCCTTGGACCTCATCTTCTCCTTTCTGTTGGAGGGATGAAGCCCGTACCGCTTCGCATCGTTGGTCAATTTGTACCTCCTGATGAAGTGGGGGGAGAGGAGGTGCTCCCCCCACGTCCCGGTTGACTCGCAGCCTGCGCTACTGCGAGGACCCCACGCCTACGATCAAGAAGCCCAGCGTCTTCGCCGTGATCTTGGGAGAGGAGGTGCTCCCCCCACGTCCCGGTTGACTCGCAGCCTGCGCTACTGCGAGGACCCCACGCCTACGATCAAGAAGCCCAGCGTCTTCGCCGTGATCTTCTCGTCCTGATAGTAGCCGAGCTGGACTTCCTCGGCCTTGTTCCTGGGCAGATCGAAGACTTCCGCCGTCATGTTCATGCCGGGGACTGCATCCCACCGGAAGCTGTACATGAAGGAGGGTTCGGTCTTGGACGCCGCCATTGGTGCGTAATACACCAGCACCTGGTCGTTCCAGATCCTGGCCAGCGAGGCCGCCTGCCCCTCGTCTGCGGAGTTGTAGTACGCCCCGCCCACGAGAGCCCGCTCGACCTCGAACAGCGTCTTGACGTTCTCCAGGGTGACCACCCGGCCGCCCGATGCAGCTCCGGCCGTTCCGAAGATGCAGTCCTTCACTTCCTGGTGCTGCCGGAAAAGGTGCCATGCGTACCGTCCGAACAGGATGGAATTCGGTCTCACGCCGGTAAGCCCTTCCACGTTCAGGATAGCCGTGTTGATGCACCCGAGCGGGTCGGAGTAGTTCTGCCGCTTATCGGTCCAGCCCGAGTCAACGGAGTCGTAAGACCCGCAGTTGGAGCCGGAGGTGACCATCAGGGCAACCCTGCGCTCCCAATCGAGGTACAGCTTGGACTTGATGAACTCCGCCCGTGCCTGCCGCTCCAGGAAGATCGCCCCCGCATCGACATTCTTGATGTCCTCGTAAGGGATGCGATCCTTGAATGCGTAGTTCTTGGCGAAGTAGGTCCCGGAGCTGACGGACCTCTCGATCACGTTCGCCTCAGCACCCGGTGCCCTTTTGGAATCCTCCACCCGGTACGCATCAGCGATGTCCCAGATGTAGTATCCGTCTGACTGCTTGTTGACTCCCACCATGGGAGCGATCTGATCCGCGATGAAACCCCTGGGGTTGTATGCGATGGCCACCTGGGAGAGGGGCACATCGATATGGACATCATGTCCGGTGAATCCGCCGCCTGCCATAGTATGGTTCTCCTTTCGTGTCGTGATGTGGTTACGATGCGGCAGTTGCCGAATCGACACCGAAGAATGAGGGGAAGCTGAATATGCCCATGCCGATGGACCCGGAGGTCACGGTGTTGAGGGCCTCGCCCTTGATCAGGTCGCCAGAGGCGGCCTTGATCATCGTGGAGTTCGAGTCCACGGCGAGCTTGTTCCCCTGCGTGATGGCACCGCCTGCCCGGTACTTCATGAGGCCGACATAGCCGACAAGGGCCGCCTCCCCGGTCTTGGGCTTGTTCTGCAAGATGCCGCAGGCCTCATGCCCGTTGATGGCCCGGTTGCCGTCATGGAGCGCCACCACATAATACTGGAGGCCCGACAGGTCGGAACCAGCCGTGATGGTGGCTGAAAGAAAGTCGCCTTTTATCGCCATGTTTCAGATTCTCCTTTCGTGGTGTTAGGCCGTCCAGGACGTGGCCTTGTACCCGGCCTGCCCGTAGAATATGAGGTTCCCGGTGGTCCCGCTGGCGATGGCAGAGATGGCCTTGGCCACGATCATGCCGCCAGATCCCACCGTGGGCGTGAAATACCCGCTCGTGGTGACTGTGAGGTTATTCCCCGCCGAGGTCGGAGCCCCTACCCTGCCAGCACCGACTCCCTGCAGGAGGAAGTTGGTCGTGCCGCCGGATGAGACGGTGTTCTGGGCCACAGCGTCCGCATCGTACCCGTTGGCCGCCACGGCCCCGGCGTAGAGGTCGGTCGCATACCCGGCCCCGATGGCGTCCTTGGCAGCGATGTTCGCCGTGAACCCCTGGGGCGTGTAGTCGGCGCTCGGGAACCAGAAGATCCCCGTGCCGAGGGAACCGGATGTCACGTTCGCCTTGACCTCGCCCACGATGATGTCGCCCGGATCGAGGGAATCGGCTTTCATGAACCACCCGCTGGTGGTCACGGTGACCTTGTCTCCGGCGGTGAGGGCCTGCCCTGCGGCGAATATCATCTCCCCGCCGTAGCCGAGCTCAAGATGCTCGCCCGACTTCGGCTTGTTGAGAAGGATGCCGCTCGCTTCCTCGCCGTTCACGGCCAGCTTGCCATCGTTCAGGGCAATGGCATGGTAGCGGTAGCCGTCAGCGTAGAGATCCTCTCCGGCGGTGAGGGTGGTAATGAGAACTTTGTTTTCAGTCGCCATGCGTCACCCCCCTACTCTTCGTCAGACGCGCCGGTGTTGGTGGACGCCTTCATGTAGCGGTCGAAGAGCTCCTTGTCCGCGTTGAACACGGCCTTGTAAGCCTCGCCCAGGGATGCCTTCGGGTTCTCCTTCTGGTAGGCTTTCGCCTTCTCCTCGGCCTCGGTGAAGACATGTTTCTCGCCCTCGTCCTTCTTCTTGTCGCTCGTGCCCTTCTCGTCGAAGGAGATGACGGCCTTCTCGAAGGTCTTGAGCGCCTCGATGACGGTGGAGACCGGGATGGAGTAGCCGGAGTCCTCGGAGTACGAGTGCTTGCCGAAGTCGGTCAGGATGTCCCGGCATGCGGGGGTGAGCTTGCCAGCGGTGACCAGGCCCTCGCAGAACGCCTTGAGGTCGGTCTCCTGGGCGGCCTTCTTGCCGTCCGAGAGTGTCTTCTTCAGGCTGTCCAGCTCGGCCTTGTAGGTCTTGGATGCAGCCGCCTCCGGGGTGAGTTCGGCGATCTTGCTCTCGAGGTCGGCGATCTTGTCCGTGAATATCTTCTTTTCCTTTTCGTCCATGATATGGGTATCTCCTTTATCGTGGGAGTTTATTTGGTTCCCGCCCTCGTCCATCTCCCAGGAATGGCAGGCGATACGGTCAAACGATGCGTCACGCATGGATTGACTGAGGTATGCCTCCAGGTCCGCGAGGGTAGACACGGCGGGGATATCCGCTCCGAGGAGGGCGAGACCGGCGAAGACCTTATCGAACACCTTCCCGCCCTGCTTGTAGTTCCAGTAGATCTCCGAGCTCACCCTCTTGTACCGACCGGACCGGATGGCCTTGTAAACCAGATCCGGCACCTGGGTGAGGGTGGCGATCAATTTGTCCTTGACGCACCGCAGGGACTTGACCCACCCGAGGGCAGGCTGACCGTCCTGCATGATCTCCTTGAGCTGCTTCTCGTTGTGGCCGAGTTTCACCGGGGGTTTGACGGTTTCCCCCAGGGCCTGGAAGTTGGCGACCATGGCCTGGAGATCTTCCACGGTGTACTTGTCGCCGTTCCATGTCCCGGCGGCGAATGCCTCAACATCGAATTCATGGAGCTTCGGTTCGTCTGCCATTCTCTGATGCCTCCATGTGGAAAGAAAAAGGCCGTGCAGTGTGCGGCCCGCACGGCCTTGTCTTTCCTTTTACCTGTCCGGGTTGATCAGACCCGGTGACAGCTTCTTATGTTATAAACGTATCAGGTCATGATTTCCTTACATGGCCACCTGGTGATGGCATCCCTCGCACAAGGCGAAGGGTGATGCCTCGATGGTGTCGAGCTGGTCATGGACGGTTCCCAGGATGCCGGTACCGAAGGCATCAATACAGCACCGGGTGACATTTCCGTCACTCATGACCATGACCTGGCCCCTGCCTAGCCACGGGCATGGCCCGGCGTTGTAGACCGGCTTGAACCAATCCACCTGCCCCGCCCAATTATTCGGCTGCGTGATGTAGTCGAAGCTGAGATTCCCGCAGATCCCCACGGCCTGGAAGATCCTGATGGCCTTGGCCGTCCTGAAAGCGTCATGCCCGGTAATGTCGATGTGATCGATCCCCGCCGTCTTCAGTCTCCTGGCATAGTCCAGCTCGCCCTCGGTGAGCAGGGTCGTGGTGATGTCTATCCAGTGGCCGTTCGTGTTGATGTGGACCGGCAGGCGCAGGGGCATGACCGCCCTGGCCTTGGAGATCATCTCCGGAAGAAGGGGGTTGAGCGTAGGCTCGCCCACGCCGAACAGGTTGAGCTCCCTCTGGGTTCCCTTCACCGAGAAGTGGCGGACCCACAGGAGGGCAGCATCGAAGGTCTCCATATCCATGAGGCCGGTCGTGCGGTGCTTGCCCTGATCCTTGGCCGGGCAGTACGGGCATCTCCGGTCACACAGGGAAGAGGTCTCGATGGAGTTGATGGTGGAGATCTTCATGCCTCCACCTCCTCCCGGATCTCTTCCGGTATTATCTGGTGACAGGTCTTGCAGAGGGAATAAGCCTTGATCGGCCGCTCCAGTAGATCATCATCGAACACGGTCCCGTACTGCCCGAGGCCCCGGTAGTCATAGCAGCAGGGACTTACCCCGCCCTCTCTCTGGATGTACCCCCGGCCCTCGATGAGAGGGTCGCACCTGGTGGTGAAGACCATGTCGATGCTGTTGTGCTCCTCGAGCTGCCCGGCCCAATTATGGGACATGACGATGGACCCCATATTGATGATCCCCGTGAGCTGCGCCTTCATCATGGCGATAGCCGCCTGACGAGCATGGAAGGGCGAGTGGGGGGAGAGGTCGCACTGATCGAGACCGGCATCCCGGATCTTGCAAGCCATCTCATAGGTCATGTGGGTGCCGTTCGTGCACATGCAGACCCGGCGCTCCCCCATGATGTCCTTGACCCTTCGGATCCTGGCCGGAAGGTCCGGGTCCAGGAGGCTCTCGCCGTTGCCGTTGAGGTTCACTTCGGCCTGGGTGCCGAGGTCGCACAGCATCTGGAGCCAGTAGAGGGACCGATCGAAGGTGGCCTCATCCATGATGCCATATTCCCGGCCGTGCTTGTGCATGAGGCGGTTGACGCAGTACGGACAGGCCAGGGAACAGGCGTTCGACAGCTCGATGGTGGTGATGGTGCGCAGGGTGATCATAGGGCCTCCTCCTGGGTTACATGAACCCCTTCTGTGGTTTGACATCCGCTGGTATGGTGTCCTCCTTGCCGTTCCACTCGTCCACCGTGGTGACCGGGATCAGGAGGGATCGACACATAAAATGATTTGGGGGTTGTAAACTCCCGAAATCACGTTGTATTTTTCCATCTAAGGCCTCGCAGACCTCGGATGTCCGGTCATCGAGGATGGCGCTGTATTCGAACGCCTCCACAAACCCCCGCATGTCGGGATCGGTGAACAGTGCCTGCCGTGCCTCGTTCCAGGCATAGGCCGTGTTCGTGCGCACGATGTTCTCCAACCGGGCCGGTACGTTCACCGGTCGGCCGGCAGCGTCCACGTCCGGCAGGTATCCGACCAGCTCGGTGTCTTCCCTGAGTTCCTTCATGGTCGTACCCAGGGCCTTGTCGTACCGGATGCCGTTCTCCAGGACGGTCTGGGTGGCGTTCAGGACCCTCTGCTCGATCACCCCGGTGATCTTCATGGCCCTGGAGGAGAGGAACTTCTCCGCCTTCGTCTTGTCCATGCCGGGGCGGTACTTCGGGGCGGCCTTCATCTTCTTCTTCGGCAGCTCCTTCTTGGCCTGCTCGTAGGATGTGTCCAGGGTTTCCTGCAGGTTCTTCCGCAGGGTCTTCCTGATGGCCGAGAGGATGCCCGATGGAATCTTGACCCCCTCGATCTCCTTCGGGTCCACGTTGCCCATGGACCTGTCCCCCACGATCTTGGCGATCTGTTTCTCGATGGAGATCCTGGCCTGTGCCAGGAGGTCGTTCAGGTCATCGGTCAGGGCCTGGTCGCCCCGGTCCATCTCCTTCTTGATGGCCGTGAAGTTCACCCGGCGCATCCAGGGGCGGGCCGCGAACATCTTCCGGACGTGCGCCTTCTTCTCCTCGTCCGGGATCTCCTCTATGATGTCCTCGTTGTCGGGTTCCTCTTCTTCTGAGCCCTGCCCGTTGATGGGGAAGATCTCACCCTCGCCGGGTATGGGGTCCTCCGGTTCCTCCTCTTCGGCCTTCTCGGGGAATCCCACGAGCCGCCTGATGTACGCCTCGTCCGTGTCGGACTTGGTGACCGCGCCCTTGCTCACGAGGTCGGACCACATTGCCGCGATCTTGCCTTTCCGGTCCTCGCTCATCTCCTCCCACCTGAAGGCCGGGAAGTCCTCGGTGCCGAAGTTCCACAGGGCCAGGTCGCGGAACAGCTGCTCATTCAGCGCCTCGGCCAGGCAGTTGCCGATATGCTCCAGCACGAACATGAACGCATCGAACTGCGTCTGACTCTGGGAGTATGATCCCACGCTATCCTGTTCGGAGATCCCCAGGAGGTTGGGCACCAGGAGGGACTTGCTGATCGCCTTGTCATGGCTGGCGATGGCGTCCCGGTAGGCCGTGGTGGTGTGGGGCTGCATCTGGGTGATGTCCACGGTGTCCGGGGTGATGATGCCGGTCGATGCCGTGATATTGGCGATGGTCTTCTGGAGGTCCGCCTTCTGTGCATCGGAGAGATTCCCGGTCACCTTGGCGTGGTTGAACCCACCGGCCATGCGCTCAAGGAAGATGTTCCAGAATTTGATGGTGATGTCTTTCGACCACCAGGCCCGGTAGCAAGCCCTCAGGTCGGACTCGCCGAAGACCCGGTCACGGTCAGGCTGGTAGACGAAGTGGATCACCTTGTCCAGGGGCAGCTCCACCTTCATGGCCCCGGATACCTGCTCGATCTTCTCGATGTTCCCGTGCGCATCCGTGGTGATGCCGGTATTGAACGACTCGAAGGGCCTGGTCTTGAGGTCCCTGATGCCCCACATGGCCCTGCCATCCCAGGTGAACGGCTCGAAGACCTTCTCCGTGATGCTGTATCCGTTCTCCATGGCGGAGAGGATCTCGATGAGCTTATCGGTCCAGGACCCCCTCAGGTGGGAGATCACGGCCTCGAAGAAGTCGGCCATCTCCTCGTGCTGCGGATCCGGGTTGCCCTCCTCGTTCTCCTTCACATCGAAGTAGTAGCTCCGGCTGATGACGCTGTACTGCTTGAACCGCAGGCATGCCTTGACCTGATCGTCCATCATCATGCGGCGATAGACCTTGTATCCCTTGTTCTGCATGAGCTCGTCCGGGTTGTACCGGGACCATGAACCCGTGCCGTACAGGTTCGATATGGCGAAGCCGATCTCGCCCGGCTTCAGTGCCTTGGGTTTCTCTTCGGAGGCTGGCGCAGGAGCCGCATTGTCTTTCCGTCTGAAGATGTCCAGGATGTTCTTCATTCTACCAGTCCCCTTTGCTCGCTATGGATTCGCCCACGATCATGGAGCCGGTCCAGGAGGCTCCGCCCTTGTTCCTGAGATAGTCCAGCGCCTGGGTCATGGCATCGATCTGGTCATCGTGCTCGCCAGCCGGAAACTGCATGCACTCGTCAAGGAACGGTTGCAGCCATTCAGATCCTTCCAGGAGGTAGACCTTCCCCGCCTCGATGGTCGGGGATACGGCGGATGCCCGTGCGATCTTGTCCCGGTCAGGCTTCACCGGGATGATCGGGATGGTGGTCTTCCGCAGCTCCTGGATCAGACTCTGGCCGCTGGCCGCATCCTCCACCAGGACCGCCGAGGGTTTCTCTCTCTCGTAGAGGCTCACGGCGATGCGCTTGAGGTCCGGGAAGGCCACTTTACCCCGCCACACATGGGAGAGCATGTATCCGGCCTCTGTCTGGAGCCATGTCTCACAGACGGAGTAGTCGTTCTCCTTGCCCTCCTTGAAAGCCGTGTCCCAGGATTGGATCTTCGCCAGGGTGAACGGCTCGGCCGGAAGGTAGTTGAACCAATCGATCTTGATGATGCCCCCGCCCTTCGGTGAGGGCCTCTGCTGCAACTGAGCCGCCGCCCGGTACGTCCCGAGCTTCTCCTTGAGGATGTCGATGTCCTCGCCCCTGAACTTGTCCGGCCAGAGCAGCTCGCCCTCTTCCTTCCTGGGGTCTTCCCACCCGATGGAGGTCACGCACCTGTTGCCGGGCTCGAACTCGGCGGGAAGGTTCAGGTGGACCCAATCCTCCTGGTTCAGCACATGGCCGATCAGGTCCCGGTAGTGGGTCCGCTGGCACACGATCACATAGGCTCCGGTCCTCGCATCGTTGAGCCTGGTGGACATGGCGCCGTCCCACCAGTCGATACATGCCTGGCGCTGTATATCGCTCTCGACCTCGATGGCGTTGTGCGGGTCATCGATCACGATGATGTCGCCGCCCTCGCCCGTGTTCGCCCCGCCCACCGAGGTGCTGATCCTGTACCCCTGGTGGTCGTTCTCGAAGCGTATCTTGGTGTTCTGGTCCGAGGTCAGGGCGAACCTGTCAGCCCACCATGCCTGGTACTGAGGGCATTCAATGAGCCGCCTGCACTTCACCGAGTCACGTATGGCGAGGTTAGCCGCATACGAGCTGAAGAGGAACCTGGCATCCGGCCTGGAGATCCACGACCAGGCGGGCCAGGCAACCGACACGCCGATGGACTTCATGTGCCTGGGCGGCATGGTGATGAGGAGCCGCCTGATCTCGCCTCTGGTTACCGCCTCCAGGTGCTCACAGATAGCGGCGATGTGCCACCCGCCCACATACGGGGAGGGGTCGATATACCGCCACAAGGCCCTGATGAAGAACGCGAGATCCTTCTCGGCCAGGGCCTTGTCTATGTCGCTCTTGTCGCCCGGCCTAATCCTTGGCGTAGAGCTTCTCGTAGAGTTCATGGAGCTGTTTAAGTTCATCCTTGCTCAGTTTGGAATAATCCGGCTTCTTGTCCTCGGTCTGTATGGGTCCGCCGTCCGGGCCTGAGTGCTCGTTGCGGACGGTCTCAATCCACCCCCGGTGCTTGCCCTGGCACTTCAGGTAGAAGCAGATGGCGTAGTGCTCGCCCTTCTTCACGTCCGCCCATAGCTTATCCTCCACCATGTCGAGGCTGAGTTCTCGGATGCTCTGGAGGGCCTCCCTCAGTTTCTCGTGCCTGTTGATCCTCTGGTACAGGCCCTGGTAAGACATGCCGAGCTTCTGTGCGGAGATGGCCACCCTCGCCCCTGTTTTCTTCAGGGACGCGATGATCTCCCGCTCGGTGACCTCTCTGGTCTTCTTAGCCATGCATCCGCCTTAATGGTACTTCAGGTTCTGCACCTTCAGGACGTACTCGTCCGGTATGTGGTTGCTGCTGTTCCAGATATACTCTACCGTCACGAAGCGGAACTCGAAGGGCCTCCCCGAGTTCACGATACAGGTCATGGAGTTCGACAGGGTGAAGCTGGTCGGGTTCGTCAGGGACGAGATCGCCGTCCTGGCCATCAGGGCCGTGTCGGAATGATAATCATCCACCCGGACGTATACCCCGGAGATCAGGTTCGCCGTGATGGCAACCGCGTCCCCATCCTTGGCCGTAAAGAGCAGGCTCGGGGTCTCGCCCTCGTTGATCTCCAGGTCGTGATCGATGCGCTCGTTCTTGGTTGTCATGTCAGTGCTCCTCGATGGAGATGGTCGGCCTTGCGTAGGTCGTAGTCATGGTGGGCCTGGATGCGGCAAACAGGATGGACGGCCGCCATGCCTTGACCGATATGGTGAACGGCCCGGTGGGAAGGATGACGGTCTCCGGCCCCCATAGCGGGAAGGAGTTCCAGCCGGGGAAGGCGAGTTCGGGGTGAGCCCTTACGGGAAGAGCGCCGCCGAGCATCAGTCACCGTCCAGGGTCACGGCGGAGCGGTTGCCAGCCGAATCCACGGTCATGCTCACCCGGTTCTTGGAGTCCCCCTTGTCACGGAACACCAGGGTGCTCGTCCCGCCGCCGGATGCCACGCCCAAGAGGAAGCTGAACTTCTCCCGCTGCGCCTGGAGGTAGGTATGGCCGCTGTCCTGTTCGTAGCCGAAGAACCCGCTGGTGATGTCGGCCAGGGAGTAATTGTGCAGGCTGCTTACCCGGATGTCGAGTGAGCTCACCCTTGTATCGAGACTCCCCACGAGAGCGAAGAGCCCCGCACTGTTCGGCAGGGTCGCAACCCTACCGTCTACCGATTGAACACGGACATCCAGGCTCTGCACCCTCAGATCGAGGGAAGAGATCATGTCATAGACCGCCCCGCTGTTCGGGAAGGTCGCCATGAGGCCGTCCAGGGATGAGATCTTGAGGTCCAGGGAACCGACCAGGCCGAGGACGTTCTCGGAAGTGGGCAGGGTTGCGAACTGCCCGGCCTGGGTATGTGATGTGGGGAGAGTCACTATGTGAGCATTGAGCGTCTGCGAGTTTGGCAAGGTGGAGATCTGGGTCGATGTCGGCAGCGTCAGCACCTGTGCTCTCAGCACCGAAGACGTGGGCAATGTGATGATGTGCGCATTAAGGGTCTGGGAAGTGGGAAGGGTTGCGATCTCGGCCCTCAGAGACTGCGAGGTCGGGAGCGTTACCACCCACCCCCGGACAGTTGCCGAGATCGGGATGGTCAGGATATGTGCGTTGAGCGTTGCGCTGTT
>Ga0209606_1001541_pt1 | contig 28174 bp, 33 predicted proteins | sample AD_UKC057_MetaG_FD_184412 | JGI IMG/M metagenome (GOLD analysis project Ga0209606, IMG submission 184412) | Active sludge microbial communities of municipal wastewater-treating anaerobic digesters from USA - AD_UKC057_MetaG (SPAdes) (version 2) | ecosystem: Engineered > Bioreactor > Anaerobic >...
GACCGGCGGCGCCGGCGGAACCGGGCCCGGCGCCGGGAAGCTCGTGTCAGGTCCAGGTCCGTAGCGCCCTTCCAGGCGCGGCTGCTCGTCCATGGTGTACCTCCTATGAGTAGGCTCTGTTCAACCATCCGGCCTCGAACACCCTCTGCCCCGGTCACGAGGCCGGCCAGGTCACTCAGAAGTTTCACGTCACACCTCCATGGTCTCACCGCGCAGGAGCGCGGCATCCTCGATCGCCCGGCGTCCGACCTGCCGAGCCCACTTGCTGTCTAGCGCCTCGGCCGCGGCCGCGGCGAAATCCTCCCGCGCGAGCGCGTCGAGCATCCCGTGGAACGCCTGGAGCCCGGCCCGACCGAGGTTGAAGGCCATGTCGATCAGGGCGAGCTGGGCGCCGGCGGGGAGCCTGTCGAAGGTGGGGCAGACGGCTCGGGCAGACTCCACCGCATCCGCGAGGTCCCGGGCCAGGAGGGCGTCGATCTGCTGGTCGGTGAGATCCTGGCGGCCGGCTCGCACAGCGTCGTAATCGGCCCCCACGCGGGACAGCGCTTGCCGGGCGCCAGGCCGGTCGAGGTTGAAGCCGTCTCCCACCGTCGGGTGTCCCTCGCTGTCCAGGTACACGCGCCGGCGCCGCCCCTCGTGCCTTTTCACGAGCTTCGCCGCACTGAAAATTATGTCCGGGTCCATGTCCTACCCCCTGTCCTTGATCACCTGGTCGATCTTGGCCTCCACTCGGCGGAGCCATTCGACGAGCTCGCCCCTCTGCTCCTTCTGGCTCTCGAACCGCTCGTGGATTCGCTCGAGGTCGCCTCTGCGGATCAGCCCAATGGCCGTACCGATGATTCCCACTACAGCCACGGCGGCAGTGATGGCCGCCCACGGCACGTAGACGCCGGTGTTCGCCAGATCCTGAGCTGAAGCGATTGAAACCAGCGCCAGGAGGCAAAGGCAGGCGGCCTGCGTGGATCGAGTGGCGCGGTGACTGCTCATCTAACCTCCATCGACGTCGGACACCTCTCCCGTACGACCGGCGGAGAAGCCCCACCGCCGGAACCAGTTTCCTGTGGTCATCTCCCCCACGCGGAAAGTGACGGCGCCACGTGCACGCGATAGCGGCCGGACGCCACGAGCATTTCCACGAATCCGGGCGACACGGCGACGACATCGCCGGTCGTGTAGTGAGCTTCGCTCGCGTGCCCGCCCTCCGCCTCGCGAACGAGGTCCGGCAGGTTCTCCGTGGCAATGACCTCAAGCAACACAAATGTATGCGGCATGACTGGCTCCTTTCGGGTGGTGGTTACCGATCAGCCCGCGAGTTGCGGGCGAGTTCGCGGACCTCAAGGCGCAGGTCCCGGATATCCGATCGGATGGTCTCCAGGTCTACCTGTCGCCGCTTGTCCACAGCTTCCGTTCCCGCCTCGGCTCGGGTGATCCGTCCGTTCAGCTCGCTCAGATCGGCCGTGCGGACCGCTCGCGCCAGACCGACGAGGAGGGTCAGGGTTGTGAGGATGACGGTGATCGCCGCATACGACAGCCGGACTCCAGGCGGCGTTCCGTTCCCATCCCCTCTCTCCGCTCTTATGTGTGTAGCCATGGTGTGTTTGATCCCTCCCCCGTTGCGCCCCGTCGTTAGCGGCGCAGGCAGAGCAGACAGACGGTCTTGTTGATCGAGGGGTTGACAATGTATGTGATGACGCTGTCCGTCACGCACACGGTGGCCGCAACTGGTGCAGTCGTCGTGATCTGTTCATAGGCATCCTCGTAGCCCACGGACCAGCAGGTCCAATCCGAGGTCAGACCGGGGACGTAGTGTGCCGCGCGCCTATCGCGCCAGGGTGCGATCCCACCAGAGCGCCAAGTAGTCGAGGGAGAGCATCGCGGCAGCGCCCGCCCCTGAGTTTGTTGCCACGACGCCGTGCCCTGTGTTACGCCCCGCGCCGGTCGGGATCTGCGCCGCCAGCGAGTCGTACCACAGGACCGTCCCGTTCTCCGCGCGAAGCTGGAAGTAGGCTTTGCTGGCGTCGCTGTTCAGCCAAGTCTTAGCGCGGTACCACGTATCCGCGCTGATGGCGTAGCCCGTGGCGGTCGAGTCGCGCGTGCCGTTGTTCGCGGTCCTGCCCTTCACCAACAGGCTGTCGGCGTTTGCAGGGTCACCAGTGACGCCGATCTGGAGATACACGCCATCGGTCGGGAGCGCCGCCGTAACGGAGTCGTGGAAGCCAAGCCGCGTGATGTACCTGCTCGTTGCCAGCGTGGTCGCGCGTTGCAGGAAGATCACGTCCGAGTTCTCACCGCCAGCCAGCCGCAGCAACGTACCCGCGATCATCACGTAGTAGCCGCTGTTGGCCCCGGTCGCGGACAGCAGCTGCCACGCGCCCGGGTGATCGCCGGAAATCGCGTACTGGTCCCCGGTGGCCGTTCCCGAGGAGATCGCCGCCGCTCCCCAGGTCGGAGACACCGCGTTGAGCAGGTTGTTCGCGTTCAACAGATCGGTTGAATAGAACAGCGCTCCCTCGCCTGTGCCGCCGCCACCACCGACGCTGCGAGCATAGGCGCGGGTGGAGAGCGTGTCGTCTTCCCCGACCTCCGGCTCCATCGCGAACCAAACGGCGGATGAACATGCCACCGTGGAATTGACGATGGTCTGATCACTCAGGTCTGAGCCGATCGTGATGACCGAACTCGTGGCATCGGCCCCCAGGGTGACATCGAGGGAGCACGCCACTACACCGCCCACATAGAGCGTGTCGGCAGAAGAGTCGCCAGCGTAAACGCTGCCGTAGAGCTTCACCTGCCGGTCACCGTCAACGCGGACCTCGCCGCCCGATACATAGAGCCCATCGGCAGCGTCGATTCGCCCGAAGACATCCACGCCCGAGGAGTCGAACGCGACGTCACCGTTGCCCCGAGGCCTGATCCAGTTGATGTTCAGCGCCGCGTCGCCCGAGTCGGGCGCCATGGGTCCCGGAGGCACAAAGCGCCCAGCGGTGTCGAGCTGCAATGCCGCTGCACTGACCGACGAATCGGGCGCGAAGCGGAACCCGAACCGCTCGGGGAGATTCGCGAAGGTCGTGTCATCGTCCGTACATTCAATGTATCGGTAGTAGCCCGGTTCGAGGTTCTTCCACCAGTAGGCCGTGCACGAGTCGCCGGTCTCGGTGACAAACGCGCGCGAGGAGTCTGCCGGAATCGTCAGCCCGGTGGTGTCACTGAGTAGCACAGAGTAGACGCGGATGTCGTTGTCCCACGCCATGCGGAATCGTCCGCTGCCGTAGCGGAAGGTTTTCGCCGTGGTCCACTCGTCGGCGCTCTGGAAGCTACTGTCCGCCAGCGCCAGCGCGGGGAGAAGGAGTAGGGCGAGGAGTAAGCGACGCATCGTGTATAACCTCCTACATAATGCCTGAGTCCAGCGACTCGGCAATACCGCCCTCGGGCGCCGCCATGGCAGGCACGGTGCAGGCCCGAAGGACGCAATCCATTCGGAATGACGCGAGATCGTAGTGGATCTCCACGATTTCGAAGGTGTCTCCGTCGAAGGTCACAACCAACCCGATCTTCAGCCGTGGCAGGATGGCGTCGATCCGCACGCCCTCGATGACGCGCTTCGGGTATGCCCACTCGGCGACGATGTCGGGTGCGAGCGTGCGCGCCGGAGTGGGGGCGAGGAATCGGTTGTCTACCGTGAAGTCCTTGCGGCCGTAGCCGGACTCCGGAGGGTTTCCGATCGAGGCCGAATTAACGGCACGGACGATGACACTTTCGAGCGGTTCCGAGGTGACGCCGTAGGTCTGCACCAGGAGACCGTCCCCCTGGGCGACCGTGCGCGCCTCAACCGCCGTGTCGCTGTCGATCGGGGCGAGCCCGAACAGAACGCCGGTGTCCCCGACCGGGTAGGTGCGCCCGGACTGTGGGGTGTAGACGTAGGCCTTGACCGCCGCGCCGGTGGAGTGATCGGCAGCAGCCGTGCCGAAGCACCCGCGCTCGACGGTGGCGGACCAGACCAGATCACCCCCCGACAGCGAGGTCGACATGCGCGCCACGATGAGGAGCTCCTGGTCGATCCGCAGGACCGAGCCCAAGGCGACCGCCGACCCATCGGTCAGGGCGACTGCGTCATCCGCGGCCAGGACGTCGTCGGAGAGCGTCGTGACCCCATCCTCGCCATCGCTCGCCTGCATCGAGTCCGCCGGTACGATCGTGACTTCCGTGTATGCCGGTGCGTCGATGCCGATCCCGCCGGCGAGCTGCACGGTGACGGCTGAGTCGCCGTAGACCCCGGGCAATCCGGTGATGGCACGCTGCGTGCCCGAGCCCACGGTGACGAGATCACCCACGCGCACGATCTGATCCCCACTCACGACTCGGCCGTTCTTCCAGCGGAGGTCTCCCACGTAGATCGTGGTGTCGGCAGGATCGGCGACGACGCTGAGGTAGCAGTGCACCGGCTGCGCGAATCTCTGGAAGCGCCACAACAGATCACCCTGGAGGAGGTCTCCGCCCGAAACGCAGGTGATCGCGACCGTCAGCGCGCGGGACTTGGTCGTCTGGACCAGATACTGGCCGCCGAAGGCCGACCCGGCGGCTGCGATCGGCTGCATGGTCGGCTCAGCCGGTGCGATAGGCCCGTAGGGGTGAACTTCAACAGCGTTTTTGATCTCCGTGTTGTCCTCGTAGTCATCACCCTCGACCAGGACCGGGATCTCACCGGATGTCCAAACGGGGTATCCGACGTCCTCGACACGGACCATCGTCCCGGCGCTGGCGCCTTCCCCCCGGCGCCGCAGGGCGAGCGTCCCATCCGATTCCACGACCAGTGCGTAGCGGTAGGCGAGCTGACGTAGCTGCGTGATCGCCTCCCAGCAAGTCAGGTCCCCCATGTCCGCGTTGTCGACGATGTCGAGGATGCGGGTGCTGTACTCGACCAGTGGGTAGAGGCCCGTCGCATGGCGGACCAGCGACGAGGTCTGTCCCCACCAGGGGTTCACCTCTGAGGTGATGTCCCCGCTGGACCCCGGCGCCTGTGCCATGAAGACCTTGCCGCCGGCGACGAGGCCTCGAATCGTGGATGCACAGAACTCCGTGGGGTGCACGGACGCGCCTTGATTTTCCAGTGTCCAGGTCACGGACGTGAGGTCGGTCGTGACGGACCAGAGCTGGCCGCTTGCTTGATCGGTGAAGTAGACGCGCGTGCCGTCGGCCGACTGCGTGAAATTGCCGAAGGGGCGTGCGCTCAGCGGGCCGGTGTAGCCCGTGCTCATGGCGAGGGTGATCTGTGCTAGGGCACCGCCGGTGTACTTCCAGAGCCCGAGTCCGTAGGACTGCCCGCTGATGTCGGCGCGGTTGCAGACGACGCCGATCGACCAGGACGCGGCGGTTGATGTCCCGGTCCTCGGGGTGAACAGGTGGACGAGCACGCGCGCCAGATCCGCCGTGGCGCCGTCTGCCGGGTCGTCGATCGTCAGCGTGTCGGTCTCGTCGGGCTCTTCCCCGCCCGGCAGCCAGCGGCAACGATGGATGCGTGTACGCGACCAGACCGGATCGGTCGACTCAGATTCATCCCATTCGATGGTGGCGAAGATCAGCGCCGGATCCGTTCCGTTCGCCGCCGGGGCGAGCGACCACGCCGAGACCTGTGACTCGAACATCGGCGCCGTACCGGCCAGCACAGCCGGAGCCGTGTAAGAGTGGACCGTCGTGCCAGCGTAGGGGATGCGGTAGATAATCCACTGCCAGTCATCGTCCACACCGATCCAGTAGATATCATCCCCGATCTGCACGGGCGGGGCCATCGTGTCGCCCATGGCGTAGCTGAGGAGCGCCTTATACGGAAACGCGAGTCCCTCGCCCTGCCCGGTGACGCTGTAGGCCCCGATCTTCCCGCCCCGACTGGATGTCTCGATCGTCGGCAGGGTCGACCATTCGTTCCCGGCGGCTCCGGCATCGTGCGCCCCCTGTACGGACCCCTCGAGGTAGTCGACGCCGGTCCACCAGCGCGCCTCATCGGTGCTTAACCCGTGCATCGCCTGCGGGATGGGCAGCATGGCAAGCTCGCCGTAGTAGTACGTGTCGCCTTCGTGCTGCCAGCCCACGCCGCCGATCCAGCCCACGCCGGTTTTGATGGAGCGCATTGCTTCTCGCGCAGGCCAGTATACGCGCGTGGCGACCCGCTCGGCGATCGTCCCGGGGGTGGCGATGGTCATCCGGAAGAGGGTGAGCGTCCAGGGCACGGCGCTGTCATAGACACCGATCTTCGCCGCCGTCCAGTAGAGGTAGGTGCTCGTGGCATACGCCCAGACTGGCGTCCCGTCCTCGAGGTAGGAGTCGCTGCCGAGCCCGTCCCCAGGGCGTCGTACGATCGTCCAGCGGCCTGTCGAGATGCGGAACAGGGCGATTCCGGTGTCACACGTGGGACGGGGCCCGGGCACGTCACAGAGCCACCACACCAGGTCAGAGTCCGACCCGTGCGCGGCGGGGTAGCGGGGAATCCACTGTTCAGCCGGGCGGTCGCCGTTGACGAGGGTCCCGGGCACGCTTCCCCAGGAGGATGCTGAGGCGGAGGTTAGGGTTCCCAGGTCGAGCGCCTCGGTCGACACGCTGGCGTCGAGAGAGATCGAGGGGTCGGCTGCCAGCGCCACGCGGCGCATGAGGGCCGTGATCTGGATGCCCTGATACCACTCAGCACCGCTCTTGACGGTGGCTGCCGATCGCTCCATCAGACGCTCATGCACACCCGAGAGCGTGATGGTCGCCGCCTGTCTGTTGCGCCGGACCTCGCGAATCTGGAAAGTACCGAGCGGGTAGAAGTCGTCATAGGTCCCATCGGCGAACCAGAAGTCGAACCCGATGCGGACCTTGCGCCGGTACCAGGTGGAGAACGTCGAGCCGCGCAGCGTGACCGGGAGCGCCTGGTGCCAGAAGCCGCGATTGCTGCCGGCGAAGGGGCGGTTATCCATGGTGATCGCATCCACGCGCGTGACGTAGTTGTCCGGCCCGTCCTCGACGCCGAGGGAGATCCGCGGTTCGACCAGAAGCGCCGCGTAGTAGTCGTCGTGCGATGCTGGTTCGGAGGCGTTGAAGTCGACCCACCCGCCGGCGTCGTCCTGGACCTCGACGCGCGTACGGCGCGCGGCGCCGGTCTCGAAGAACTGTGCATCGGACAGCGGCATCAGACGCGCTCGAGAAACCGGACGGGGCCGGTGTAGATGGCAGGGTCGGAGAGGAACCGCCCGGCGGGACGGAGGGTGAACTCCGCATCAACGAAGTCCGCGAGCATCGCCGCCGGGGCGACGGACGTCCCGGGGGCAATCAGGATGGGCCAATACCCTCCGGATGGATTTTTTGCCGTGCCCTCGCTGACACTGCCGCAGTTGTAGCGGTGGAACCACTCCAGGACTTCCTTATCCGCCTCCGGGATGCCGCTGGTCGCAAGGTCCAGGCGGAAGGGATGCGAGCACCGCTCGGCGTCCACGAAGCGCAGTCTGCCCATAGAGTCACCGCTTGCGTTGCGCCGCGGTGCCAGCCACGCGGCGGTCCCGGGGTGCGCGTAGTAGCGCGTCCACTGGTAGTAGGCGCTGGCGTCGTTGTAACAGCCGACGCCCGCGAAAGCGAAGCTCCAGTAAGATGTCCCCGAGGCCGGGGGGGCTAGGCGCAGATACACGCGCGCGTAGACGGCGCTGGCGGTTGGCGCGCCGGATGAAATTTTGGTGAACAGTTCCCAGTCGTCGCCGGTTGTAGCGGTAATCGCGGTCCCGAGCTGGAGCTGCCCGATGGCAGCACCGGACGAGTCCCCCCACTGGATATAAATCCGCGTGTCCGAGGCAATGCCCGTGTGCCTCGCGTGCAGGAGACCACAGAAAAGTGTGGTCGCTGGGTTGGTGGTGCGCCCGCGCACCCAGTTGCTGACGAGGGTGGCAACTCCAGAGGTGTTCGGGATGCCGATGCGCTGTACGCGATGATGCCCGGGTTTCGGGCCGCTGTAGCTGCTCGACCCTACTGCCGGACCTCCGGATAGTGTCCAGCCGGCAGCGATCCCCGGGGCTGCGCCCATGATGCTGAGGGTTGGGTTGTAGATGTCGAGCCCCAGCGCCATGACGGGCTTGCTCTGGCTCATGCGATCAGCCCTGCCATGCGAGCCTCCTTGTAGAGGGGGACGAGTTCGCGGTAGAACCAGTCGCGCGTGCCACCTTGGCCGTACACGACGGCGCTGGCGTAGGTCACCTGGATGTTGTAGTTGATGGTCTGGGAGACGGCGCCAGCATCCACGATGCTCGCCGATGGGCCGACGTTGCCGCGCGCGCCTCCGCTGGAACTGGTGCCCCCGACTCCGCCCCCGCCATACTCCTCAGCCTGGCGCAGCCCGCGATCGAGGTCACGCTGAGCGCCTCCCATGACTGCCGCCCCGATGCCCGACGCAGTGCCGCCGAGTGCGCCCCAGGCCGCGGCGGCGGCGAAGTGCGCAGCCATAGCGGCGGGATTCGGCCACGACGACAGAGCCTCGGCGATCTGCTCAGCTGCCTTGATCGACGCCTTCTTTGCCAGTTCGTCGGCGACGGCCTTGAGGCCAGAGGCAGCGACATACTTGACGACCTCGAGTCCCTTCAGGCGGCTCACGTCCTCGCGCAGGAGGGCGGCCTGGACGATCCTGGAGGAGACCTCCTGCATGCCCTGCACCGCGCCCATAGCTCCGGCGTAGGTCTTCGGGTAGCGTGCGATCAGGGCGTCGCGCCTGCGTGCCTCCGCTTCGGCGATTTTCTGCCGGCGTGCGGCATGGTCCGCCGCCGCCTTGGTGACCATCTCTTCGGCCTTGATGAAGGCTTCGGCGCGGCGGTCCTCATCGGACATCTGCGATCCGCCCGTTCCCATGCGAAAGGTCTCGGCGGCGTTGAAGGGGCGGGACGTCATCAGTCGCCCGGAGTCCATGATGGGCTGCTCCGGGATCAGCTTCACCGGAAGCTCGATGGGCTCGAGCCTCATCCCGCGCGTGAGTGCATCGGTCGAGGTGAGGTTCGAGATTGGCCCGCCTGACCCCAAGGGCGGCTTGACAACAATTTCCGGCAGGATCGGCACGCCATTGAGGGCTGCGACGTCGGTCCGCGTCTGCTCCAGTTGAAGATTCAGGTCGATGATTTCTTTTACGAGCCTTCCAGCCTCGGCGCGCAGTCCGGCAAGCGATTTCTCGTTCTCGCCCCAGACACCGGCGTCGCGACTTCGCGCCAAACGCCCCATGACTTCATCGAGACGAGAGCGCTTGGAGGTCAGCTCCCCTTCGATGTCGCTTGTCCGTTGCTGGAAAAGAGCCTTGATCGCGGGGTTGCTTTCGAACTCGGTCCCCATGAGCCCGCGATATCCGCCGAGTCCCTCGACAGCACTCTTGGTCTCCTTGCGGAGGCGACCAGATTCCGTGGCCGCCCTGGCAATCACCGTGGCCAGTCCACCGATCGCAACCGTCACTATGCCGATCGGTCCCATCATGCCGGTGAACGCTTCGGTCGCCACACCGATACCGCGCGCTACGAGGTCGTTCTGGACTCCCAGCTCGCGCATCGATCCGGACAAGACTCCAATCGTCGTGCCGTACTTCGCCATGCGCTCACCGGAGATCGCATGGCTGGCGGCGAGCCGCCCGGCCGCGGCTGCCGCCTTATCAGTCCCAGCGCCCACGGCGGCGTTCGCCTTCCCGAGCGCATCCGCCGCCGCCTTCGCCTCGCCGAGCTTGCTGACGCCGATGGTCGAGTAGACAAACTCGGCCTCTACACGCTCACGCATCGTCACGCTTCGCCTCCGCTATCCGGCGCTTGTGCGCCTCGAGCGAGCACCGGGACCGCTCCCCGCGAATCACGCGGAACGCCTCCAGGTCCAGAGGGGCGGGACGAGCGCCGTACTCCTTGGCGTCGGCTTCGGCTGCCATCAGCATCCGCGCCCACTCCGGCACGCAAGGGACAAAGCAGAGTTCACGGCCCTGCTCCGTCCGAATCGACTGAAGCCAGACAATCGGCTGGTACTCAGGGGCGAGAGCGGCTGCCAGCTCGCCGTCCACGGAATAGGCGACATCACCGTCACGGATGACGGCATGAGGGAAGTCGAGCAGACAATGCTTGACCCGGTGGAGCTCACGAGAGCGGCAGGTCGCGCAGTTGTAAAAGTTCTCATCCGCCTCCTCCTCGCAGCGCCCTATTTCCGCGTTCGCCCTGACGGCGAGCCTCAGGATTTTGCCTCGAAGGCCGTGAGCTGACGTTGCCCGCGCACCGCCGCGCGAAGCTCGCCGTAGGCGTAGTCGTCGAGGGAGTCGATCCACTCCGCGACCGCCTCCCCAGTAAGCCGGTCGTCCAGCTCGTAGGCGTCACGAACCTCGATGATCTGGCCGGTCAGGAAGGCCCGCTCCTGGTCCATGCGCGCCGAGACTGCGGCGGCATCGTCAGGGTCGCGGTTCATGCGCTGCGTCTCCCGACGCTGGCGCTCGATTGCCGATGCCGCGACCTCGACCTGACGCGCCGATGCCCGCCGAAAGTGCACGAGCGTAGGCCTGGGGTCGTCCTTGGAACCGAGGCGGTAGGTCTCCGCCTCCTTGATGGTCCGATACATATTCCGCTCTCTTTCTTACGAGGCCCAGTTCAGGATGTCGGATTCGGTGACGATGACAGCGCCCCAGCTGGTGCCGGTGCCCGCCACGTCCACCGCCGTGAAAGGAAACTTCGCCAGGCAGATCGAACCCTGGCGCGTGATCTCCGGCTCCTCGAACAGAAGCCGATGCTGGCAGTATGAGTTCGCTGCGAACGGGAAGCGGACGACCAGTGACGACGCGGCCTCATGCGCCGTGGTCAACAGGTAGTACTCATCGCCCGTCTGGTCGGTGAAGAGCACCGTGACCGATCCGCTCACGACGAAGTCACCGAGAGCCCACGCGGTCGGGATCGCCTCGAGGTTGACCCCCTCGCACGTCGCGCCGTTTTCCAGCACCACCTCGTAGGAGTGAAACTTCGCGGCGCTGCCGCTAATCTGCGCGCCGATGCAGTCGCACGATCGCTGCACTCCATCGAGCGTGGCGTCGATAGCGGGCGTGATCTCGGTCAGGGAGAAGGCATTCAGCCGCGAGCCGGACACCGCGCCGACCTCCCACGTCATCGTGGGCTTGCCGCCCGACCCGTCGATCGGTGGCACCGCGACGGCTATCTTCTTGACGATTGCCCCGAGGGTTTTGTACACCGCGCCCACCGTGCCCGGAATCCCGGCCTCGAGGTGCATCAAAAGCGGGGGCGCGACGAAGGGATCCTCCCAGACGTGCGGCTGGTAGCTGGTCGTCCCGGAGTCGTACCCCACGTACTGCATGAGGCTTGTCAGCCCGATTGCCAGGCCCCGTTTGGTTAGCGGAAGGTTGACCGTGAAGGTCGGCCGCGACGGGGTCAGACGGTAGTCGTCGAGCGCCGCCACCGGCGTCCCGGTCCCCTGGTAGCCGATGCGCTCGAGCTTCCTGCTGGGCTTCGGCAGGACGCCCCAATCCATGTCTCGCAGCTTGTGCTCGAACACGGCCCCGGTGGCCGTAGTGGAACCGACGAGCGCGATCTGTAGCCCTGCGGCCTTGGTGAAAGCTCCAACTGCGTTCGTGGGGTTCGCCATTGTGGCCTCCTATCGGTCCGTGTAGACGGTCTCGAACACCGCGCGCATGGTGATCACCGAGCGCACGTAGTTCAGCTCGCCGGAGACAGCCTGCACCGGCTGCGATCCGCCGTACTCCAGGAAGCACGCCCCATAGAGCGTGCGGTGCTCGTCGATCAGCAGTGACTGCATCTCCGCCGTGTAACGCCTGCAGGCCAGCGCCGCGGCCTCCGGGGAGTCGAGCATCTCGCAGTAGATCTGCACCTCAATGGGGTAGACGCACTCGAAGGTGCCCGCCGAACTGCGCCCGATCTCCAACTCGCCCGGGACGATCACGATCGAAGGCGCCGGGACCGCCACGCCCGGGGGGCAGATGTAGACCTTGCCCGCCCCGGTCGAATCGGTGGCGTCAATAAAGTCCTCGAAGGGGAGCCCGGCGGCGCACTTCGCCAGGATGAGGGTTTTGATGTCTTCGGCTGCGGCCGTGCCGGGGTCGCTGGTGTATCCCCAAACCACCTCGTCTCCTTCCGTCACCTCGGTGACGCGCGCGCGCACGACCAGCCCTGCCATGTCCGGCGCGGTCCCGGCGTTGTCCACCATCACCAGTGACTGCCAGTCCCCGGGCTCCACGCCCTTGCTGGCGAGGTAGGTATCACCGGGCTCCGCCTCGATTGCCTCCGCGCGCGTTTTGAAGACGTAGAGCGTCGTTACCCCGAACGTCTCGTGGAAGCGGAGCCAGAGGTCGCGCTTCTTGCCAGCGGGGAAGGTCACGCCACTGATCTCGTAACGGCTGTTCGCGGCCTCGAAGCGCCTGTCCTCGAAGAGCGCCCTCATGCCGCCGCCGCGGGCCCGCGCATGATCCAGTTGAGCTGCCGCGAGCCGAGCTCGATGACGTCAACCTTGAACCAGCGGATATGAGGCCTCGGGGGCGCGCCCTTGGGGTGCGTCTCCCACGCATGCGCGATAGCCGCATCGACCAAGAGCTTGCCGACATTGCCGCTCTTGGTCCGCTTGCCCCCGCGCGCGAGCCCACGCCGCGCCATGCTCCCGCCGGTGTCGGATCGCCCGGTCGAGGCGCTGATGACGGTGCCCTGCTGCATCGGCCACGCCAGCCCGCGCTTGTTGCCCGGGCGCGGGCGCACGATGTACGGACCCCATCCGGTGTGCAGAGCCGAGGGGTAGTCAAACCCCCGCGACCACTTCGAGCGCGAGCGCGCCGTGTTGTCGAGCTTGAACAGCCAGTTCGCCCCACCCAAGCGGTGTTGCGCGATGCGGTAACTCCGGGCCATGCGCAGTTGCTCGGTACTGAGGGGGGTTGTGCTCTTGCCCCGGTTCGCCACGCCACCCCAGTAGCTGAGCACTCCCTTGCTCGCGATCGTCCACTTGCTGAGGGCGTACCAAGACATCTGCCCATCAGCGCCAGCAATGCGGCCCTTGTTCCAGTACATCTTCGGGATGCGCTTGTGTAGCACCCAGCGCGCCCAGGGGTCGATCACCTCGCGCTGAAGGGTGATGGGATCTGCCAGCGCCAGGGCCCGCTCGGCGGTCCGGATCGACCCGCGCACGTGGTACTCGACCGCGATCATCAGCCCTCGACCGGAGTCAGGATCACGTCAACCACGTCCGCCAGCAGGTGCGCGGTCATGTGGCGCACCAGGCGCTCGGCGATCCCCAGGCTCTCCGCCGTGATCGTCACGGACCACGCCACCGTGGACGGGCCGAAGTGCACCGTGATCTCTGCCGTGTAGGTCTGCTTCCCGTCCATGTCATCCCTCCCTAGTTTCAGTGCGCTCGGCCCATTCGGTCTCCGAGCCGGTGTAGATTTCGGTCGCCGGACGGTCAGCCTCGGGGTCAGTCATCACCATCAGGACCGGATCCGAGATGCCAGAGGCCTGGATCTCTCCGTCGACGACCTTCTGGAGCAGTTCCATCGCCGCCTCGCGCTTCAACTTCGCCCAGCGGCTTTCGTTGTCCGTGTGAGACAGGCGCTGTTCGTGGATCGCGGCGGCCCCGAGCATGTTGGAGATGAGCTTGATCACCTCTGGCTGGGTGGCGCCCGCCGTTATTCTTCCGTAGAGCATCGTGTCGATGATGGGCTTGTCGACGTCGTTCTCCAGGATCGTCGTGATCCCCTCGTCGGAGATGAGCGTGCTCGTGATTCGGGCGTGCTGCCGCCGCACCCCGGCGGCGCTGCCATAGGGGTAGGCCATATCACCACTCCACCTTCGGTGGCGGGTCGTCCGCTGGAATCCAGCACCCCTCGCCTCCAGCGCACCAAGGGTAGTAACCCCATGTAACGCCAGCGCAGTTGGCGGGGTGCGTTGCGTGCTGCGACCAGGCCGGGCTCGCGCCGCTGAGCCGGTAGTCGTGATTCGGCCGGTCCAGGTAGTTGACGGCCGTCGTGAGGCAGTCCGTCATGGTCCAGGCGCCGTTGCTGGTGTTGGCGTTGAACTGCGAGCAGCCGGCGGTGTGGCTGACCGTGCCGACTCCGATCTGCACGAAGACCGAGCCGGTCGTGTTGTTGCTGAAGATGCAGTTCGTGACAGCATCCGCTGCGGTCACGAGCGCTCCAGCCGAGTCTTGGATGCACGAGGCCCGGCCCACGGCCGTGCATGTGTTGTCCACGAAGGTGCAGTGGTCCGGCGCGAAGGTCGAGCCGTTGACCTGGGAGACGAACACGGCCCCGCCTCCGCCATTCGTGAAGCTCCCGGTCGTGTTCTGGTCGAAGAGGTTGTAGGCGCACGCCCCCGGTGTAAGCGACGCCGCGGCCGTTCCGATGGCCAGCCCGCCGCCCTTCTGCGCCGAGTTAAGCGAGAAGCGGCAGTAGGTCACGTCCACACTGGAGGCGATGATGTTGGCCCCGCCACCGAACCCGGTCACGCCCGAGGCCGCCCCCTGGCCCGCCGTGTTCTGGATGAACTGACAGCGGGTGACGGACGAGCCCGCGTTGGCGTGCATGTAGAGCCCGCCTCCTGCGCCCTTGGCCGTATTCTGGCTGAAGAGGCAGTCCTGGACCGTGAACATCGTGTGGTCGGCGTAGAAGGCCCCTGCGAAGCAGTAGGTCGGCGCGACGGTGCTGGTGGCGGTGTTGCTCGTGAACGTGCAGCCGCGGACCACGGAGGCCATGTTCGATCCCTGCCACACATGGAGGGCGCCGGACGCGCGAGCCTGATTGCTGGTGAAGGTGCAGTCGAGCACGAAGGAAAGCGGGCATTGCTGGATCGACAGCCCGCCTCCCTGGAAGCCGATGCCGCCCGTCCCAGGATCCGTGATCGAGTTGCTCGCAAAGGTGCACCTCTGGACCCAGACGGTATCGGCGCCGCCTTCGATGCAAAGGGCTCCTCCCTCCGTCGAGACACCGTTGGTCGAAACGGAGTTCCCGGTGAACGCGCAATCGGTCACGAACCAAGATCCGTGCGTGCCCTTGAGGTGGACCGCTCCCCCGAACCCGCGCGCCGTGTTCGAGGTGAACGTGCAGTTCGCGAGCCGCAGGTGGCCCGACTTGAAGTAAATGGCGCCACCGCCGGATCCATCCCCGGCGCCATGGGTGAAGGTTACCCCGGTGATGGAGTTGCGGTAATCGGTATATGTGACGGTGGTGTCGTTGCGGACGCAGCGGGAGGCATCCCCGCCGGAGATCGTCGGAGTGTAGGTCGGCGCCGCCTCCATCCGGACCCCGTCCACCCAGACGATCGGGCTCGCGACCGTGAACGTGGCGCTGCTGAAGATCCGGATCACGTCCCCAGCCGCTGCGACATCCATCGCTGCCGTTGGAGTGGCGTACGTCTTGCCCGAGCCGACCTCAAGCGTCGCCCCGGCGCAGATGCCCGGGAGCAGCGCGAGGCAGGCTACCCGCAGGCAGGCTACCAATACGTGACTTCGCATGCGCCCGCCCCGCCCGAAGCCGTGATCCGCAAGCCCCAGATCGGACCGTAGATCCAGATCTGCTTGTTCGCCGCCGTCACGTCGGTCGAGAGCGTGATGGTCGTCGAGGTGTCGACCGCTGCCGCCGAGAACCCAACCCCCGCGATGAACCACGGGCGCATGATCTTGACTACGAGCGGCCCGCCCGAGATCGCCCGCACGTGCGCATACTGCGCGATGTAGTTCACGGTGCCCGCGCCGTCAGGATTCCAGTACGGGAGGAAGAGACCGCCCGCAAAGGTGGCGTAGGATGCCGCGATGTCGTCGGCATAGAGGTACGTCGACGTCGCCAGCTCTGAGAGCGACCTGCGGTAGTTCGGCATCGCGGGCCGCGCCGCGGCGGTCTTCTTGATCGTGGCTGGCTGCACGACCGAGACTGCCTGCGCAAGCCCCGGCGTGAGCGCCAGCGCGAGCAGGATCAGCAGGGACTTGCGCATCGGGAGCCTCCTTACCACTTCGTTGCGGCCGATACAGACTGGTAACGGCTCAGCCAGAAAATAAACTTGTAGTCGTAACTGCCCTTCGCGGTTGTCTGGCCACGGAGATTGATCGAATTGCCGCTGATGGCGGTCGACGATGCGTAGCAGGAGTCGATGTCAATGACCACGGGGGTTGTCACTGTGGCCCCAAGCGTCTTCCACGCCCCGTTCTCCCACACCGCCAGCACCGGAGCCTGGACCTCCCCCGTCCAGGGAAGACCGATCTGCTGCCCTCGACCAATGTAGATCGCCACGTCTCCATCGGCTGCGGCTGCGGGCACAGTCAGCGAGTCGAGGTACGCAAAGCAGACCGTGCCCTGCCTCTTGAACTCGGTGTTGTTCGTTAGGGTGAAGATCTCGGTGACCTTGGCGCCCACGGCGTCGCGGCCCGCCATGCGGATATATCCGGCGTCGATGTTGCTATCCGTGCCCGCTATCGTCTGGCATTGAATATTCCGGGCGATCAGGCCTGTACCGACCATGAGCGAGTCGGTCGCCTTCGACGGCAGTACGTAGGTCTTCTTCACAGTTCCCAGGCGCACGGTGTCGCTCGCGGCCTGGAGAGGGATCCTGTTTACCATACCGAGGGCAGAGATCGACGACACGACACCGAGGTTGTAGATGTTGTACTCGTAGACCCCGCCGCCAAGCCCAAGCTCGATGTACCCGGGGTTGTCATGGCGGATCGGGGGTACGGCAGTGGACTTCTTCGAGGCTTCTGCGCTCCCAACCACAGCCAGGAGCACGATGACCGCCAGCGCGGCCGAGAGCAGCTTCTTCATCTGGTTCGCTTCTCCTTCTTGGGTTCGGGGGTCGGCTCGGGAATGGGCTCGGGCTCGCAAGCCACGACCCATCCGGTGACGAGCATCTGGGGCTCGACCAGTCCAATCGGCACCAGACCGCCAGCCGGAACCCTCGTAAGCCCGTCACGCCCCCAGATGTCCAGGTGTCTCGTTGCCTTGTAGATCGTCATGCTCACCTCTGCAATCAGGAGGGGGGCGCCCCCCCCCCCCCCCTCCGATTGCTGTTGTTGGCCTACGCCTGCGTGTTGCTGATCAGGTAACCAGCGTCCACGGAGGTTGCCTTTGCCGCGAAGTAACTGGTGCACCGGACGACGTCGCGGTACTCCTTCTCCTCGCGGTAGGTCTCCACCTTGCGGCCCTGCGCGCCGTTGAGTTCGAACAGGTACGCAGCAGACGGGACGCGGCGAGCCGCGACCGGCGAGACGTATCCGAGCCAGAAGTAATCGCCCAGGACGGACGCAAGCGACGCCGTGAGGTTCTTCCCGGAGGTGTTGTATCCAGCCATCGACACGAACACGCGGTTGATCCCGTAGAACCCAGCAATCTGGGCCATCGGGACCGGACCAGCCTGCGTATACTTCACGAGGTCGCGAATCAGCGGATGAAACTGGAGGATGAAGGACGTCTTCCAGTCCGTGATCCAGGTGTTCGCCGGGCGGTAGATCGTGTCGTAGACCTCCATGTGCGCCGTGTTCAGGACCGCGACCGGATCCCCTCCACCGGCGCTGTTCCACTCCGACCCGGCAGCGAGAACCGCCGAACCGGTCCACGACGTGTCAGTGATCATAGTCGTGATGATCCGCTCACGCTTGAGCAAGACCCGATCCGTCACCGCCTCCGTCGCCTGGAGGTACTCCAGGGCCGGGTTGCTGTTGTTGCGGAGCGCCTCGTCCACGATGTCGTCGTACACCTCCTCCTCGTGCGCGAGCTTGTCGAGGGTGAAGGTGTCCTCGGAGATCGAGCGCGTACCGCGCGAGGCACTCAGCCCGGCCGACACAACGAGCGCCTCATCGGCGAACGCCTCCGCCTTGGGAAACACGTAGTACTTGCCGGTGCGAGCACCGACGGCAATCACCGGGAACGCATTGGCCATCGTGTACTCGGCATTGGTGTACCCGATCGAAATCTGCTGGAGCGGAAGGGCAGTCTGCACACTGCCCAAAGTAGGACTTGGCACTGTGAGCCTCCTTCCTTAGTCGGCGACGGTGTCGCTGATGTCCGTGATCTGCATCGGCAGAATCGCCACTTCGACGAGTTGGTCGTCGACGCCAGTCTCCAGGAAGATCCCCGGGGTCCAGCCCTCGTCCACGGCGCTGTTGGAGACCTCGCCCTCCGCGTCGCACGTCGCCCACTGGCCGATTGTGCAAGCACCGGAGGCGCGCATCAGAGTCGTGGGCGCCATGATCTCGCAGTCGAGCGGCTTGCCCGCAGTGACGTCAGCGGCAGTCGCAGCCTCGCGCGAGATGAAGATCCCGGGCTTGCTGGCCTGCGTCGTTCCGACCGCCTTGTACAGCTTGCCGTCGCTCTTCAGGTACAGGCACGCGCCCTCGTTGTAGGCCTCTCCAGGCGGGAAACTCCGCCTCTTGAGCCCACCAGTGAAAGTGCCACCCATTGCCCTACTCCTTCCCGGCCAGAGACGTGAGCCCCTGGTCCTTCAGCCACGCCAGCGCAGCCGCGGGGTTCTCGTTGGTGGCCTTCATGAAGGCCTCACTCACGGTCATGTCACCCTTCTGCGCGGCGTCGGTGAGGGCAATCAGCGTCTCGGCGCTGTTCTTCGCCTCCAGCGCGGCGTGCCCGCCACCCACCAGCCCCGTCACCACCTTCGCCTCCCGCGCATCAATGGTGTCGAGCGAGAGCTTCACCATCTCGTCACTCATGTCGGCCATGAGCTTCTTCTGCGCGGTCACCTCCGCCGGAGTGACCTTGCCTGCCTGGACCGCAGCACTGAGCCGCAAATCCACGAGGGCCTCGCGCGATGCCTTCGCCTGCGCCTCGAGCGCGGCGAGCTTGGCCTCGAGCTGGGCCTTCTCCTTCTCGTCCATGTCCTCGTCTCCCTTCTTGGGTTCTTCCTCCGCCGGCTCCTTCTCTTCGGTCGGCGGCGTGTCGTCCTTCCCGCTGGCAAGGGCTTCCGCGATCCAGCCCATGACCAGAGTCTTGAGTTCTTCCGGCGTCATTGGGGCTCCATCACTGCCGGGTTGTGCTCCCTCGCCTGCGGCCAGCCAGACAAGCAGGTCCTCGTCGGCGGTCTGTGAAAGCTGGTACATCTCGTGGATGGCAGTCGCCGGCATCTGCGAGCCGAGCCACGCCACCGCCATCAACGCCATGGGGTGTTCCTCGCCCGTCTTCGGGTCCGTCCACGTGCGCTTGAACTCGGCGCTCACCGGCCCCCAGATCCCGCGGCGGACCGCATCAGCGAACTTCAAGGACACGCCCCGCATACGCGCCATGAGCCTGCCGGCGGAGTCCTTGTACACGCTCTTGACGCGGCCCAAGGCACCGTCTCCAAACTCGCGCGCGGCGAAGCTCTGGTCTTCCTCGTGGAGTAGCTTCCCCGCCGGACTCAGCGTCCCTTCGTTGATCAGGCGCGTGTTAGTTGCTAGCGCCTGATCAACCAGTTCGGGCGTGACATCGAACTTCACGCCACCCTTGCCGACCAGATGGCCCGATGCCGGGAGCAGGGGGACATCCACCTCGTAGCCGTCATCACTCGGCTCGAACGTCGCGAAGGCGATCGTGCGCGTGTCCATCCAGGCGCGCGCCTCGTCTGCCGTGAATGACCCCGCATCGAAGCGGTAGGCAAGCGGTTCGGTCGTGCGGCTCTTGTGCCGACACCCCATGACGCGCGTCACGCCAGGGGCGGCGACCTCGAGGCGGATCGTCTGGGGGGCGAAGGCGTCAGGAGACGCCAGGAGCGCGACATGCTCAGACATGGGCCACCTCCAGCGCCAGCCACCTCGTATCGGCGGCGCGATCCAGGCGGCGCGACAGCACCGCGAGATACGCGCTCACCGCCTCCTCGGATGACAGGCTCGGGTCATACCCGCCGTAGCCGACGGGCACCTTCTCGAAGTTCAGCTCGCGGATGATCGCGTCTTCTGTTGGCGTCGCCTTCTCCCAGGTCATGACCTGCGAGAGGACGCAGCGGCACTTGTCGTGCATGGGCGGGGTAGCGGAGTACCAGAACTCATCGCGCTTGGGCCGGATAATCCCATCCAGCCGGCGACAGACCGCGCACGTGCGCTCGTCCATCATCGCGCTGAACTGGTACGCCTCGACCTGCACGTCCTTGAGGCCGGATTCGTAGCGCGCCGCGTTGACCTGGCGCATGCGCTCGGTGAGCACAACCGACTTCGTGGCGTTGTCCGTGAGGATCGGGACCGCAGTGCCGTTGCCGGTCATCTCCTCGACCATGTAGTCGAGCCAAGCGACGATCGGCAAGTTGCGCTGCTGCCACGTCTGGTAGGCGATGCGCATCACGTCCAGCGGAGTCGCGAGGTGGATCTCCGAGCGGTCGACGGGGAAGGACGCGCCCATGATCCAGCGTGCGTAGGCCGAGCGGATCTCCTGCTCGAGGCGCTCCTGCGGCTTGATGCGCCTGCCATCCACGCCGAAGGCGCTCTGCACGATGACGCGCACCGGGGCGAGCACATAGGCGGCGAACTGACGCCCGGCAGTCCAGGCGTTCTCTATGAGCCTCGTCGTGGACGCCTCGCTCAGGCCGGGCACGCTCGCCTTCCCCCCGGCACGCTCAGCTTCGGCGTTGTGCTGCGCTACCCCCTCGTAGTAGCCGCGCGCACGAATGCGGATGAACTCGTTCCCGATCTGCGCGGAAAACCAGAGGGGCATCCGCCGGGCACTGGAGGCGTTAAAGCGCGGGCTCCGCGTCCAGCGGATCAGAGCCTCGCGCTGCGCGTGAAGCAGGAGCCCAAGCCGCAACCGGCTGCCGTGGATCGCCTCCCCCTCGGCCTCTTCCAGGGCCCCGAAGTCGATCTTCTGCTCCGTCGCGAGAGGATCGCGCCAATACGCACCCGCGGGGACCAGCGTCGCGGCGAACCGGCGCGGTCTCATCGGTCTTCCCCAGGCTCCGTGACGAGGAGGACGATCACCGCCACAAGGGCAGCCGCGAGGGCATAGATGCAGGTGATCATCATCGCACCAGCACCTTCGCGGCATCCTTCGTGCGGCCGTTCCCACGCAGCACGTCGGCGACCTCGTGTTCCGGATCGCTGCTCGTGCGGGCCCGGATGATCTCCGCAACCATCGCCTCGAGCGCCGCGCCCTCCTCGTCCATGACCGCGCGCATCTGCTCTATCGTTGGCAGGCCCGGGATCGGCATGCCCGGCTGTGGGGTCGCCGGCTGCGCTGCCTTCAGCTCATCCTCGGGAGTGTCGGCGGGATCAACATCGAACGTTGCCGCGATCTCGGCCTTGCTGAGCGGGAAGCCGACCTCGGAGAGCGTCTTGCGCACCCGCGCCATACTCTCGAGGTCCTTCTGCTCGAACGGGTTGAACTCCCATCGGGGCGGTTTCACAGACTCGCCGAAGTTCATCTCGCACAACGGAGCAATCACTTGCTCGTTCATCGCATCGTCAGACAACAGGAGCCCGAGGTTCTTCAACACCCACACAAACGCGGCCTGATCCACGCGCGCCTTGGCAAAGGACCCCGTGTCGGTCTGGTCGATGAGGTTCGTCGGCATGAAGCAGGCATGCGCGATCCCGCGATTCGCCGCCGTAATCGCCTCGGTGAAATTAACCGTGGGGGCACTACTCGGCTCGGTGACGTTGATGGTCACGCCCTTCTTGACTGCGATACAGAGATCACTCTGGAACCGCCGCGCGATCTCCGCCGCGTCCTCAAGCTGGCTCTGCGTGGCCTTCTCCGGAGCCTCCACCACCACACGCGGCAGGCCGTGCTTCTCCAGGTATCGCGCCCACCGCTTGAACGTCTCGCGCTTGAAAAAGTAGTACGGGTAAGCGGAGCGAAGAATGCTCATACCAAGTGGATTGCTCCAGCGCATCTTCCAGCACCAGAGCACGAACTTCTCGCGCGGGAAGTGCTCGAACTGCGATGGGTCGAGCCCGGGCGCGACCATCTGCCCCGGCTTGCTCTGCCACACACCGTCAGGCTCAATGTCGCCATGCAGATCGACCTTCACCGTCACGGTCTCCTGCGCCAGCGCGCGGAACGTGCGATAAGGCCGCAAACCGGCAAAGTCGCCACCCACGATCGGATCACCCCACGCCTTCTCCACGCACGCGAAACCCATCCACGGCGCCTCCATCAAATCCATGAAGAAGCGCGTGGTCGACGAGCCCTTGAGTTCGTCGAGCACGTACTGGACGAAGTCCGCCACCCGCAGATCCGCCGGGTCATCACTTGCCGGGACGATCTTGCCGCCGGTCGAGAGGCGCGCATAGGTGAGGAACCCAAGACAGCTCTGCACCTGATCATCCCGATCGTTCATCTCGCGGTAGACGCTGCACCCCTTCTGCAGTACCAGATCATCGACCGTTTGCAGGCCCCAACGCGAATCAACGAACTGCGGGAAGTAACTCGATGCCGCCGCGCCGATCAGATCCGTCGTTGGCTCGGGCTTCTTCCCCGACGCCACGAAGGCGTCTCCCGCCGCCCTGATGCGCGCGATCAGTCCCATGCACTCGCCTCCGTGGATGCCGCAGCAAAGGCTGTGTTGCGGGCCGTGGGGATCAACACCGGGGTGACGTTCGCAGCGGCGTAGGCAAGGGCACCCGCGACGAGCGTGTCGGGCGGATGCCCTGCCCCGTAAAGGTCGGCGTGCGTGCAACGCGAGTGCTCTTTCACCGCCCAGCGAATGTAGGGAGCGCGCAGCTCGTCGTGCTCGATAGCCAGCACGTACGCCGAGAAGATCTCCTGACGCTCCCGACCGGCGAGCCACACGCTCTCCGCCGGGATGCTGAGAAACCCGTCGACCACGTCACCGAGGCCGGTCCCGTCGTGCTTCGCCGTGCCGCCGAACCGGCGCTGGCGCGCATCCAGGATCGCGGTGATCTCAGGCCAGGACGTGCGACCACGGCGCTCGAAGGCGACCAGACGCATCGGACGCACGTCAGTACGCACCGTGACGATGACCGCCCAGTCCGTACGCCTGCCCCAGTCCGCGCCGTGGACGTACTCGCCGTTGAGGTCGGGCGGCTCGATCTCGATCGACTCCCCGTTGCCACCCTCGTACTCGCCGAGCGAGCGGTCGAACATACGCGCGACAGCAGCGGTGTCGATCGCCTTGGCTTCGGCGTTCGGTCGTTGGAGCTCCACCTCCACGCACCAGGCGTCGGCGCTCATCGTCGCGCGCTTGCGGTCGACCATCGCCTGCGTGAGCCACGCATCGGGGCCCGCCATGGATTCGAGGTAACACCACTCGTAGACGGGCCAACCCTGCTCGCTCGCCTCATCGAGCAGGCGCGTCATGCTCCCATCCTCGTACTGGTGCGTGCTGCTGAGCACCGTCTGCGAGAGGATGCCGCGCGAGTCCTGGGGCATGCCGCGCGCGGCTTCGAGAATTTCCCAGTCCACCTCGTCAACCTCGTCCACGCGCAGACGCTGAGGGTGCGGGCCTCGCACGGACTTGCTCGATGCCAGCAGAGCCTCGATCTTGTTTCCGGCCTTCAAGCGCGTGCGCTGCTGCGAGGGGTCGCTGGCGAGGAGCTCGCGCGGGGCGAGCTGGCTCCACCAGAACCCCTGCATCGACTCGTGCACGCGCTTGCTCTGCTCGCCCGACCCGCCCAGGATCTTAACGTCCGCTTGGAGCGCAGCAGCCTCCGCCGTGCCGAGCCCGGCAAGCAGATGGCTCTTGCCGCCGAGCCCGCGTGACGCCTTCCACACAGAAATTGGGGCTCGCGCGAAGAAGGCATCGGCGAAGGCCCTCCAGGGCGTCGTGTGATGCGGGCAGACCTGCACGTCAGGGATGCGCATGCCGAACCGCTGCGCCATGTAGGCGCGGAGCTGCTCATCGGTCGTGATGGGGGGCTCGACCAGGGCGAGCCCCACACGCATCCGCCGCTGCGCCAGGAGCAAGCCCTCGGCAAGCGCCGCGCGAGCGGCATCGAGCGCACGCCGGGTCGCGACCTTCTCCGGGACGAGGACGGGGATCACTGGGCGAGTTCCTCGGCGCGCGCCGCGACTGCGGCAGCAGCCTCATCACTGAACCCAGCGAGCTTCGCAGCCTCCTCGGCAAGCGTGCGCACGAGCATGGTGATGTCCATCTCCAGCGGCTTGTTCGTGCCCAGGAGCTTCGATTCCTGCGCCAGAGAACGGAGCACCTTGTCGAGGTCCTTCTCCAGCCAGGCTTGCTTACGCACCAACAGCAACTCCGCGAGCTGGCGCCCGCGTAGCTCGGCGATGTCCGCCGCGGCGTCTTCCCGCCACTGCTTGCGCAAGGCAACGAAGTCCCGGTAGATCGCGTTGCGCGTGTACGGCTTCCCCGATTTGGGATGACGGAAGTGAGGCGCCAGCGCGTCGGTGATGGCGTCGAGGGCGAAGCCCTTCAACATGAACTCCGCGACCATCCGGCGGCGGGCGTCGATTTCGGGGCGGTTCGGCTTCACGAGGTCACCGCTTCGAGTTGGCGTTCGAGGACCGCCTTCCCGCCCTTGAGCTGTTCCCACCGCTTTACGATGACGTCGCAGTAAGCGGGATCCTTGTCCATCAAGAACGCGCGCCGTCCCGTGTGCTCGGCAGCGATGAGCGTGCTCCCACTCCCGCCGAACAGATCCAATACGTTCTCGCCTGGGCGGGACGAGTACTGGATCGCGCGCACCGCGAGCTCTACCGGCTTCTCGGTGAGGTGGACCATGGCCTGCGGGTTGACCTTCTTCACGCTCCAGACGTCGGGGACGTTGGCGGGGCCGAAGAAGCGATGCGCGGCACCCTCACGCCAGCCGTAGAAGCACCACTCGTGATTGCCCATGAAGTCCTTGCGCGTGAGGACGGGGTGTTCCTTCACCCAGATGATCGACTGGCTGAAGTAGAGTCCGCTGGCCTTCAGGACCGGCGGATAGTTCGCGCAATTGGCGTATCCGCCCCAGATGTAGAACGACCGCCCGGGCAAGAGCACGCGGGCGAGGTTCCCGAACCAACCCGCGAGCTTCTGGTTGAACTCGTCCTCCGACAGGAAGTCGTCCTCGAGCGGCCGATCCTTTGGGCGCATCTGCCGGCTGGTCGGAGTCGATGCACCAGGGCGCCGAGCAAGATCGAATCCTTGATGGTGCATGTCAGGTGCCGAGAAACTCGAGAGCCCCGCGGCGATTGCGTTGTGTGAGCGCGGCTCGACCTTCACGTTGTACGGAGGGTCGGTGTTGACCAGATGGACTTCCGCGCCAGCCAGAAGCCGATCGAGCTGCTCCGGTGATTCGGACTCGCCGCACAGCAGTCGGTGTGTCCCGAGAATCCAAAGGTCGCCCCGCCGACTGCACGGCTCATCCATGGGAACGACCGGAATGGGCTCCTCAGGGATCTCAGGCAAGATCCCGTTGGACGACATCAGAGACGCGAGAACAGCCTGCACGCGTTCGTCCTCGCTTGCGGCCAGCTGTAGGACTTCGCCGAGCCTTTCGCGCTCCGTGGTGGCCATCGCCCCGATCGGGTCGAGCGTCGCGAGCACCACCGCCTCTTCGCGCTCGTCCAGCTCCACGTAGTCCACCGGCACGGTGGGCGCTCCGCTACGGATGGCCTCTTCCACCCGGAGATGCCCGTCGATCATGAACCCGGTGGTTCGATTCACGAGAACGCGCGAAACCCAGCCGACGTCCTTCAAAACCCCGTTGATGGCGGCCCTCTGCGAAGCCGGATGGGACCGCCAGTTCCGCGGATTCGCAACAAGCGCGCGGGGATCCACCTCGGCCGAGTCCACGATCCGGGCGCGCCAAGTCTCGGCTTTGGGTTTCGAGGCGGTCCCCCGGGCCGGGGCCTTCTTCCCGCGCGCGCGAGGCGGCGTCTTGGAGCTTCGAGGCATGGATCATGGTTCGCACCGATGGCGTACCGGAATCTAGTCTCATTGTGTTACATCCGTGAGACTAGGCCCCCGGGGACATGGAAGTGCTTCCGGCGGATGATCCGGGTCACGGTGGCCCGAGAGACCCCATGCCGGCGACGGAGGATCGACACAGAGGCTTCCCACCCGATCCCCTGCGCGCGGTTCTCCCAGTGCTCCAGCCGGATCGTCCGGTCCCGATCGGGCAGCTCTGGGCCGATGAGCGGGAGGGGCACGCGGATCACCCGCTTGGGGTGGCAGCGAGCGAGGAAGCGCCGGATCCAGGGCGGGAGCGTCCGGATGGTCTCCCCGTCCAGGTAGGCCAGCAGTCCCTCCGGCCGGTTCGCATGCGCGGCGCTCATCGCTTGCCCTCCATCCGCATCCCGGACGCCAGCACGGCCCCGATCCGGGCGAGCCCCTTGCGAGCCTCCTCGGGAGCCATGCCCGCTCGCTGCCCGTCGGCGATGGCCGCGGCCTCGTGGTGGTTCGGCACCTCGACCCGCAGCACCTTGGCGAGGTAGGCCGCGGGATCGTCCGGGCGGTGCTCGAGGAGCGACACCAGGCCCTGCTCGATCGCGCTGATCGGCGCGCCCTGTCGGAGCTGGCCCAGCACGACCCGGTCGATCGCCTGCGCGTGGCGCTGGAGCGCCTGGGAGGCCAGGATCCGGCGCCGGAGGTGGTCCAGGCGCTCGCCGTCGTCCTCGCTGAGGCCCGGCGGTCCGGTCCCTCGCTGGACGCTCGCTGGACGCGGTCCCTGCGCGCTCCGGGGCGTTCTGCGGCCGTTCCCGCCTCCCCGGTCGGGCGTCGCTGGACGTTCGCCGGACGCCCGCGGCTCCGGTCCGTCCCGAGCGCTTGCGCGAGGGTTCCCCTCCGGTCCCGGCGAGCGCGAGCGAGCGAAGCTGTCCGGACCGGTCCGGGGGCGGGCGCCGGAGTTATCCACATCCGACGGCGCTCCGGACAGCTCTGGTTCGGGATCGGAATACGGGAACGGGAACGGGAACGGGAACGGGGCTGGTGAACTCGCTGGTGAACTCGCTGGTAGCTCGCTGGTCGGTGGGTCCAGCGGCCCGCTGGTGGCTCGCTGGTCCTCTCGCTGGTGGCCCGCTGGTGGCTCGCTGGTCGGGGGAGTGGATTCCGCGGGGGCAAATCGGCCACGATCGCCTCGAGATCCTCCCTCTGCGCGCTTCTTCCCAGCCTCGCGCCGCTGCTCCTGGATGGCGAGCTGGCGGGCCTCGGCCTCGTCTCGGGAGGGGTTGTAATCCAGGAAGTCATGCACCTGGTAGGAGCCGTTGCCGAGATCCTCGAACAGCCGTGCATCGACCAGCTCGCGGATGTACTCCCCGGGCCGGTCGTCCTCTCCGTCGCTACCGAGACGCCACGCCTGCGCTCGGGGGATCACTCCGTCAGTCAGGTGCTTACAGCACCAGGAGATGGCCCCGGTGTGAACCCAGCGAGCCGCCTTGCTGACCGACAAGATCTTGGGGTTGTCGTGGTAGTGATCATCCAGCTTCGCCCACACTGCGGCGCCTCCCCTCCGTGTCCGCTGTCCATACCGACTGCCACCCGCACCGATCAGGATCCGGTCGGGATCTCGCTCGCCGCGGCAGCCTTTGCGGCGGCGCTCCCCTCGAGACCGAACTCGATCAGCTCTCGCTCGCGTCCCTGTGCCCAGCGCAGCGAGCCGGACGGGGACTTGGCCGGGGACTTGACCCGCAAGCGGATCTTCTCGCCCGCCGGACCTCGTGTCCGGATGTCCACTTCCCACCCGCTGCCGCCTTTCCAGGGTTTGATTCGAATCATCGCTTCCCTCCGTTGTCGGGTTGCGATGACGCGCAGCTTTCGCGGATCCAGCGTAGCAGATGGTCGCGCACGATCAGGAGGCGCGGCCCCCGGCGGATGGCCCCGGGGAGCTTCCCGAGGTGATGCATCGAGTAAACGCCCTTCTTCGTCGTGCGAAGCAGTTCGGCTGCTTCCGCCACGGTGAGGAGGTAGGGGAGGGATGTCGGGTCGGGGATCATGCCTCCTCCAGTGCCGCCTCGAAGTGCACCCCAAAGACCCGTACCCCTCCGGGGGCGAAGGCCAGATACGCCAGCCCATCGACGAATGCCGACATTGCCCGCGCGGCGTCTCCCCGGCGCCCGCCGCCGAACTGCAGGACGTCGCCCTTCTCTGCGATGACCTGCGCGCACTCGGCCGCGCGCTGCTGGATGACATCCCAGGGCATGCCGCTCTGGCGGATCTCGTGGATGCGCAGGGGCACGGCGGCCTCGAGGGCGGCGCACAGCCTTGAGGAGGCGGTAAGTGCTATAGCGGATGACATAGCGTCCGTCATCCCTTCCCGAGCCGCACGGCGAGGTCATACTTCTGCACAA
>Ga0209606_1001543_pt1 | contig 28173 bp, 29 predicted proteins | sample AD_UKC057_MetaG_FD_184412 | JGI IMG/M metagenome (GOLD analysis project Ga0209606, IMG submission 184412) | Active sludge microbial communities of municipal wastewater-treating anaerobic digesters from USA - AD_UKC057_MetaG (SPAdes) (version 2) | ecosystem: Engineered > Bioreactor > Anaerobic >...
CCCGCTGTTTCTGTCCGCCGGAAAGCTGCGCGGGATACTTGCCGCGGTGTTCAATCATGCCCACGCGCTCCAGCTCGTGCGAGGCTTTTTGGACGGCTTCCGTCGCTTTCATTTTTTTGAGTTTGCGCAGCCCCAGCGTGACATTTTCCTCCACCGTCAGATGCCGGTACAGCGCAAAATGCTGAAACACAAACCCGATATCCGCGCGGACTTTGCGAATGTCCACGCCCGGACGGGTGATGTCCTCTCCCTTGAAGATGATCCGGCCGGACGTCGGCGGCAACAGCAGATTCAGGCAGCGCAGCAGCGTGGACTTGCCGCAGCCCGAAGTGCCCATGACGACTTTGGACTGCCCTTCGGAAAGTTCCAGGTTAATCCCCTTGAGGACGGTCTTGCCGTCAAACGCCTTTACCAGATCTTTCACTTCAATCAGTGCCATCAGGGTTCCTTTTTACTTGGACGCCAGTCCGGGAACGCGGAATCTCTTTTCCAGCGTCATGAAAAACATCACAAACAGCTTGTAAATCAAAAAGTAAAGGATCCCGACAGCCAGATAAATTTCCAGGCCCCTGAGCGTCAGGGCGGCCAGGCTCATGGCCTCTTTCATGATTTCGGGAATCCCCACCGTGTAGGCAAAAGGCGTGTATTTCAAAACGGAGGTAAACTCGTTGATCATGCCCGGAACGGACATGCGAAACATCTGGGGCATGATGATGTAGAAAAAAATCTCCCAGCGGTTAAGCCCCGCCGCTTCGGCGGCCAGAATTTCATCGCCATCGACGGCAGCCATCGCGCCCCGGAACACTTCCGCCAGATAGGCTCCGGAAACCAGCCCCAGGGTGGCGACCATCGATACGAACGGCGAAATCCGTATGCCGATCCCCGGCAGGCCGAAAAAAAGAATAAACAGGAGAACGAGGACGGGAATGCTGCGGAACACATACGTATAGACGGCCAAAAACAGACTGACCGCCTTCCAGCGCAGCGTGCTTAAAACGGCCAGCGACAGCCCGACCGCCAGACCGGCGCTGATGCTGGCCAGCGTCACCAAAACCGTGTATCCGGCGCCTTCGGCCAGAATGATCAGGATATTCCCGAAAGTCATCGGTGCGGCGGGCGCCCTTCTACTTCATCCACTTATCGACGATGACTTTCAGTTTTTCCGGCCCCAGTTCTGCCAGATACTTGTCGAAATCATCGCGCAGCGGAGATCCTTTGGGAAACGCAAAGCCAAACATGTCAAATCCGGTGAAGACATAGCTGTCCTGAATGTCCATTTTCTTTTTGTAAACCGAGGCGACCGAACCGTCCAGGAATGCCAGATCCAGGTTGCCGTTTTTCAGGTCGGCCAGCACTTCGTTGTACGTCGGATACATTTTGACGTCGCTGAGCTTGTAAACGCCCTGCGGCTCCAGTTTGTTCTTGATGAAATCGCTGTAGGCCATGCCGCGCGGATAGCCGATGGCGTATTTCTTCAGCTCGGCCAGATCGTTGATGACAAGATTCTTGCTTTTGAGGCTCACCAGATTCCAGGTGTTGTCCATGTATGGTTTGGAAAAATCCATCACTTCCTTGCGCTTGTCGGTAATGGAAATCGCGGAAAACGCCACATCGGCCTGCTTGCCGATCACCGCGCCGAGCATTCCCTGCCAGTCGTAGGAAGTGATCTTGTACTGCCGGTTCCGTGCCTTGCAGAAACCCTCGAAAATTTCCAGGTCCATGCCCTGAAACTTCCCGTTTTCCTCAAACAGGTTCGGCGGCGACGTGGGGCACACGGCTACCTGGATGAGAGAAGATTCTTCTTTCTTGCCGCAGCCGACGAGGCCCATAACGAAAATTACGAAAAGAATCATTAAGATGGTTGATTTTTTCATGATAAGTCCCCTTGTGCGATTCAATGCTTTTCGCACCGTTTATAGGGGAAGCCGCATGCCCTGTCAACGAAAAAGAGGATAAATCTTGACAAAGGTTTGGGAATCGGGAAAAAGCCATCCCCGTAACAATGATTTTGACCAACAAAGGATTTCAAAATTGCCCATCCTGTATTTGGCTCCGCTTCAGGGAATGACAGACCGCATTTACCGCAATCTGTTTCCCCTGTATTTCAAAGGCGTCGATCTGGCCGTCGCGCCCTTTCTTTCCGCGACAAAAAGCATCAAGCCCGGCAGTCTGCTGCGCGACTATTCTCCCGATCAAAACTCGGGGATTTCGACGATACCGCAGATCATGAGCTCCGGTCCGGATGATTTTACGCGGCTGGCCAACGCGCTGTTCGACATCGGGTACGGCACGGTCAACTGGAATCTCGGCTGTCCGTTTCGCATGGTGGTGAAGAAGGGCAGGGGCGCGGGGATGCTCTGCCGACCGGACCGGATCGAAGCCTTTCTCGAAAAAGCAGTGCCCGCGTTGAAACCGAAATTGTCCATCAAGCTCCGGCTGGGCTTGAAAGATCCGGACGAAATCCTGGAGCTCATTCCCGTTTTCAACCGGTTTCCGCTCGATGAGCTGATCATCCATCCGCGGACAGCCGTGCAGATGTACGATGGCGAGGTTGACCTCGATAGGTTCGGGAAGTGTCTGGATATCTCGAGGCACACTGTGGTCTATAACGGAGACATCGATACGGTCCGGACGCATCGGATGCTTGCCGGGCGCTTCGGGTCCGTGGACCGCTGGATGATCGGCCGGGGGCTTTTGGGAAACCCGTTTCTCGCGGAGGAAATCAAAGGTCGCATCGAAAGGCCGTATAAGGAGAAAGTCCAAATCCTGCGCGCTTTCCACGATCACCTGTTTGCCGAATATTCCCAAATCCTGTCCGGCCCCGCGCATATCACGAATAAAATGAAGGAATTCTGGACGTATTCAGGGAGTTTTCTGAAAAACAGGGAAAAAATCCGCAAAAGCATCAACAAAACTTATCGCCGCGATCAGTACCTGGACGTTGTTCGGACCATCTTTGATGACCTACTGTGATGTTTGGTTGATCTTTGCCGGGAATTCTGTTACCGGATTTTCATGCAAATCGAATGGAAAAGGGAGTTCTTCCGGGGGTAGGCCGCCCGCGCCACGCCAGGGGGCTTGAGGCCACGGGATGCTCCGGTATCATTACCTTTTTGACCGGGTGCGGATTCTGCGCAACGAGCAGGAGGCGCCGTGCTTTCGGAAGAAAAAATATTCGGTGTCCCTGCTGGGCCTGGGAAGGTTCACGGCCGTCATCGACGAGCGCGACCGAAAGATTCTCTCCGTCCTGCAAAAGCCCCTGTCGCTCACGGAGATTGCCGAACGGGGACTCATTTACGGCCGCAAATATCACGTCGACGCCTGGATCTGCATGTGGGAATTCATCATGATCAGAAAGCATGTGCAAAGAATGGTCGGACAGGGCCGGATTTTGGATTTGGGAGATCAATTGATCGCGGCCTGACCTTTCGGAGAAAGGAATGTCCCGATGCTTGAATTCGCCAGACCCAGAGAGACGCTTTCCGTGGTTGATGCGGCGGCCATTGTCGTGGGCATGGTGCTGGGCGTGGGCATTTTCAAGACCCCGTCCATCGCGGCCGCGAGCGCCGAAAGCGAAGGGATGCTGATGCTGTTGTGGCTTGCGGGCGGACTGGCCTCCCTGGTCGGCGCCCTGTGCTACGCGGAGCTGATGTCCTCCTGTCCGCATGCCGGAGGAGATTACCACTATCTCAACAGGGCGTTCGGTTTCACGCCCGCTTTTCTGTACGCCTGGGCGCGCCTGGCCGTCATCCAGACCGGCTCCATCGCGATGGTGGCGTTTCTTGCCGGCGACTATGCCTCGGAAATTTTTCACCTGGGCCCTCTGTCCTCCTCCCTGTACGCAGCGCTGTTCATTGTTTTTCTCACGGCCGTCAACATCGCGGGCATAAGGCAGGGCAAGGTGACGCAGATGCTGTTTGCCGCAGGAATCCTTTTCGGATTGCTGATCGTGTCGGCCGCGGGAATTCTGGCCGACGGACCGCGCGCGCCTGTTTCCGAAGGCGGAATCGTTCCGGGACGGCAGGCGCTGGGCACGGCCATGATCTTCGTGCTGCTGACTTACGGCGGCTGGAACGAGGCGTCGTTTCTTTCCGCCGAAGTGCGGCAAGGCCCGCGGAATCCGCTGAAGGTCCTGCTTTTCAGTATTGGAACGGTTACGGCCGTTTATCTGCTCGTCAACGCAGCTCTTTTAAACAGCCTGGGCCTGCCCGGCATGGCTTCCTCCAAAGCGGTGATGGCGGACATGATGCGAAGCCTGCTGGGGACGGCTGCCGTCGGTGTCGTCAGCCTGCTGATTCTGCTGGCGGCCGTCAGCACGATGAACGCGTCCATCATGACCGGCGCGAGGACGGGTTATGCGCTGGGGCGGGATTTTCCGGTTCTGGGGCTGCTGGGGCGATGGCAGGGAAAAAGGCAAACACCGGTCAACGCCCTGCTCGTTCAGGGGGGCGTCGCGTTGGCTCTTGTCGCGCTGGGGACTGGCGCGCATGACGGGTTCGTCATGATGGTGGAATACTCGGCCCCCGTGTTCTGGCTGTTTTTCCTGATGGTCGGCGTTTCCGTCTTTGTGCTGAGGCGCAGATACCCGGATTTGCCCCGCCCTTTTCGCGTGCCGCTGTATCCGTTGACGCCCCTGGCGTTTATCGCCGTCTGCGCCTTCATGCTGTACGCAAGCCTGGCGTACACCGGCCGCGGTTCCTGGGTGGGCGTATGCGTTCTGCTTTCGGGAATTCCACTTTGGGTTTGGCAGAAGAAAAGACGAACGGCGGACGGACATTCGTAAAACCTAAAGTGATCAAACCATGGAGGGGGAGAAAAATGAAAAGAAGTCTTGATAAAGGCGGCTTCGGGACCCCGGTGGATTCGGGCTTTCGCGTTTCGCTCCTGCCGGGAAAACCGGTTTTGGTTTTTATCCTGGCCTTCTGCTGCCTCTTTCTACCCGCCTGGAGTCCGGCGGCGGATAAGACGGAAGCAGAGTACGCCGCTCAAAGAGAGAACATGGTTGCACGGCAAATCGAGGACAGGGGAATTTCCGATCCCGGCGTCCTTCGGGCCATGCGCGCCGTCAGGCGGCACAAGTTTGTTCCTGAAAGCCTGCGCGGCGGAGCCTACGCGGACCACCCACTGCCGATCGGGGAAGGGCAGACCATTTCCCAGCCCTACATCGTTGCTTTGATGACGGAGGGGATCCGGCCGAAGTCTCATATGAAAGTGCTGGAAATCGGGACGGGATCCGGCTATCAGGCCGCGGTGCTGGCCGAACTCTGCCAAAGCGTTTACTCGATCGAAATTGTCGAATCCCTGGGAAAAAGAGCGGCAAAGCTTCTCTCCGGACTGTATGACAATGTTCATGTCCGGATCGGCGACGGGTATCAGGGGTGGCCGCAGGAGGCGCCCTTTGACGCGATCCTCGTCACCTGCGCCCCGACAAAGGTTCCCCGGCCGCTGGAAGATCAGCTCAAAGAGGGCGGCCGGATGGTGATTCCCGTCGGAGAATCCTGGGTGCAGGAACTGGTTGTGCTGACCAAAAGGAACGGCCGCCTCGAACGACAGGAAATCATTCCGGTCCGCTTTGTGCCCATGGTGGATGCGAAGGGCCGAAAGTATTGAAGCAAGATTTCTTTCGGCTCAGCCCATATTGATGGTGTGGAGCTTCAGAAGAAATTCCTTGAATTTGTCCTTCGTCGTCTCTTTGATGGATTCAAGCCGGACGACCACGGCCTTGTTGTAAAACGTATACCCGTTTTCGATGATTTCAGGATCGTTGTCGTCATCGATGAAGCGCTCCATGAACTTCATGGTGTGTCTTCTTGCCTCTGTTTCATCTTTGGCGGTCACCAGGTAATGATGGTATTCCAGATCCCCGTCCGTCGTCTCGCTGATTTTTACCCTGTAGTCAGGCATATAATCGTTCTCCTGTTTTTAATGAATGCTGCCGGCCGGTATATACTCCAATCACTGGCCGAAGGCAACTATCCCGTTGGGAAGCGGATGAAAATTTTGCCGCACCGGAAACGTCCGTTTTTTCAATCCCGCTTTGGCGGGACGAGCGTTGATTCTCCGCAGCCTGCTGCGATATGATGACGTTCACTTCATGCCTCGACAGCTTGGCGCGAGGTATTTGACCACGGCCCTGGCGAGGAACGGGAATGCTTGCCCGCCGGAAAAGCGAAAACCGGATCCGGCTATTTCTTCTTCAGGCTGCGGAAATCGGGCTTGCGCTTTTCCATGAAAGCCATCATGGCTTCAATGCTGGCCGGACCGCCGGCCAGACGGTCCATGGCCTCCCGCTCGACCTTCAATGCCGCTTCGATGCCCGCCCGATGAGCGGTTTTGAGGCACCGCTTTGTTTCAAGAAGCGAGCTCAGCGGCAATTGTGCAATCTCCGCGGCCTTCGCCATCGCGCAGGGCAAAAGCTCATCATCGGCGAACTTGCGGGTAGCGATGCCGGTTAGCAGGGCCTTGTCGGCGTCGATCCATTCCGTGGTGAACAGCAGCTCCGCCGCGAGCTGCGGTCCGATCCGCATCTGCAGCATGTAGCTGCTGGCGAACTCCGGCGCCATTCCCAGGCTGTTGAACGGGAGGCGCATCCGCAGACTTTCGCCGACGTAGAGCACGTCGCTGTGGAACAGGATCGTCGCGCCGCCTCCGACGGCGACCCCTTTGGCCGCTGCGACCAGCGGCTTGTCGAAGTCCACGACCGCGCGCTCCGTGATGCGGTAGCTGTGCGCCTTGCCGGAAACGGCGTAATCCTTCAGATCCTGGCCGGCGGAAAAGTCTTTGCCCGCCCCCGTGACGACGACCACCGTAACATCGTCATCGGCCCGCGCCGCATCCAGCTCCGCGGCAAAAGATTCCCACAATTCCTTGTTGAATGAGTTTTTGCTCTCCGGGCGGTTCAACGTCAACAGCAGGACGCCGTCCTTGAATTCCTTTAAAACCGTGTCGCTCATTTTTGATACCTCTTTTCTTTGAATGTATTTTTCCGGGAGTTTTGCCCCGGCAATTGCGCAAGTTCCGGCCGTCCCTGTTCACCAGGCCGCAAAGAGCAGCGGGCGCCGTCACGCCCGGTGCAAGCCGGCGGGTCTGAAATCAGATTTTTTCGTATCGCACTTTTCTGCGGTTGACGGTTCGAAGATATTTCACCTTGGGATGCCCGAAGACCATCATGAAAATCACCGATTCCCCTTCCTGAATCCCGACTTTTTGCCTTAATTCGGGCGATCGGTCAAACGCGAACGTTCCAAAACCCATCAGGCAGGCGCCCAGTCCCAGCGCGTTGATCATCAGCTCCAGATGGCCGGCGTTGAAGCAGCCGTCCACCTCGTTGCAGGTGCGGCTGACAATCAGAAGCGCGTTGGGCGCGCCATGAAACAGCGAATCCCTTTGCTTTTTCTGATAAAAAGAATGCCAGTTGGCCCAGATGGGCTGAAAATCCAGGTATTGGGAAGGGACCCGCATCGTTTTTTTGTCCACCTGCCGGATGTCCAGTTCCGCCAGGGTTTTCAGGGCGATCGGCGTGATCTCCCGCAGCGTTTCTTTCGTCAGCACGATATAGCGAAGCGTCTGCGTGTTCGCGCCCGTTTGCGTGTACCGGCCCATTTCCAGAATTTTGGCGATGTCCGCGTCGCTCACCGGTTCGTCGGTATATTGACGGACGCTTCTGCGGAATTTGACAAAATTCAGGAGGCGATCCGGCGCGATTTCAAACTTCTTCGGATCGTCGTATTCGAGAACTTCGGAAGGATCGTAGTCGCCGGTAAAAAGAACCGCTTTCTCGGGGCACACGGCCAGGCAGTGTCCGCATTCCAGGCACCATTTGCCGTGAACGGCCTTTCCGTCTTTGATGGCGATGTTGGCGGTGGGGCAGTCCGCCCTGCATGTGCCGCAGCCGATGCATTTGTCGGGATCCACTTGTATGATCATGAAACTCTCCTGTGATTCCGGATGATGAAGATTTCTTAACGCCGCTTCCTGTATTCTCCGGAGATTTTCCTTCTTCCGTCGAATTGCTTTTTGAAAACCGCCCGCAAACAGCCGCCGGTACGGCGATTTCCGGTTGGAATTAATATGGGGGCCTTGCCCTTGTCAAGATAAAAGAACGGGATGAATCCCTTTATACAAGACAGGCACCTGTTCAATCATGGTTCCGGTCCTTGTGCCGGTCTGCCGGACCATTTTTTTCCCAGCAGAAAATAATACAGGGGAATGGAGGCAAGAATCACAAAGGTCATGAGGACATACAGGCCGCGGTATCCCACGAGGGGGACAAGCGCGCCCAGCACGTACGGACCGACGCCAAACCCCATATCCACGAAGATGAAAAAGGTCGTAATCGCGAGCCCCATCCGGTGAGGAGGCACCCCTCTGATCGAGATGGCCTGCGCGCAGGAAATAAAACTTCCGTAGCCCAGCGCGAGCAGGACCGCCGCCGCAAGCAGCGTGATCCCCTGGGCGGCCTGGCTGAACAGCAGCATGCCCAGGGCATAAAGGACCAGGCAGGGATAAACGACAAAATTGGCGCCCCGGATATCCATCAGTCGTCCGGAAAAAGGCCGCGAGACGAAGACGGCGATGGAATACACCAGAAAATAAAAGCTGGCGGCTTTTTCCAGATGGATTTCCTTGGCGTACAGGGAGATGAACGTCAGCAGGCCGGAATAGCTGAATCCGATGACCAGGATGATGATGGAGATCGGTATCGCTTTGAATTCCAGATAATCGGAGATTTGAAACCGGCGAGCTGCTCCGGACGGCTCCGGCGCAGGTTTTTCATAGACCGGCTTGTTGACCAGAAACGACATGGCAAAGCTGGCGGACGCCAGAAGCGAGGTAAACGCAAAGATCATCCTGAAATCCGCATGATGGATTAAAAAGATGCCGATAAACGGACCCAGGGCCACCGCCAGGATGGCGCCCATGCTGTAATAGCTGATGCCTTCCCCGCGCCGGGCAGGCGGGATGATCTGGGCGATGATGGTGCCGGTTGCCGTGCTGGCCGCTCCGAAGGCGATCCCGTGCAGCAGCCGGATGACGATCAGCAGGAATAAATTGACGGCCGCAAAATACAGTGCCGACGTTATGATAAAAAAGAAGGCGCTGATGATGAGAACTTTCTTGCTTCCGATGTCTTCGATCACACGCCCGGTTCCCAGCCTTCCGATCAACGCGCCGATGATGAAGATTCCCGCGACAAGCCCCGCAATGTCCGTGGATGCATGGAATTCATCCACGGCATAAGACGCGATCGTGACGATCAGCAGAAAATGCGTCAGAAAGACAACGAAATTGATCACGGTGACCGTGATAAAATCCTTGGTCCATAGCGTTTCATGGTTCATGGTCTGTTTCCTGAGTGCCCGCCCCCTGTGCCGCGCAACAAGCGGAATCCAAAGAAAAATTATCCGCCCAGATAGGCTTCTATTACCTTCGGGTTTCCGGTCAGTTCTTTGCCGGCGCCGGAAAGCACGATGCGGCCGGTTTCCAGAACGTAGGCGCGCGAGGCGATGTGCAACGACATGTTGGCGTTTTGTTCGACCAGCAGAATCGTTTTTCCCGCCTGGTTGATTTCCCGAATGATTCTGAAAATTTCTCTCACCAGCACCGGAGAGAGGCCCATGGAGGGTTCGTCCAGAAGCAGCATCTGTGCATCGCTCATGAGCGCGCGGCCCACGGCCAGCATCTGCTGCTCTCCGCCGGACAGCATGCCTCCCAACTGTTTGCTTCGTTCTTCCAGCCGGGGGAACAGTGCAAAAACATTTTTCAGATCGGCGGCGATTTTGGATTTGTCTTTGCGCTGCCAGCAGGCCAGTTGAAGATTTTCCCGCACGGTGAGGTTGCCGAAAATGCCGCGGCCTTCCGGCACATGGGCGATGCCGGCTGCGACAATCCGGTCGGCGGCAAGGTTTCTCAAATCTTTGCCGGCGAAATTGACGCTTCCGGTGTAGGGAATCAGGCCGGAAATCGCGCGCAGGGTGGAGGACTTGCCCGCGCCGTTTGCGCCGATCAGCGTGACAATTTCTCCGCGGGCAACCTCAAAAGAAATATTGTCAACAGCCTGGATGCTGTCGTAATGGACGCTTAACCCGGCCACGGAAAGAAGAAGATCGGCGCGGCTCATGAGGCGACCTCCTCGCCAAGATAGGCTTCCAGCACTTTGGGGTTCGCCTGAATTTCGGCAGGCAGACCTTCGGCGATGGTGGCGCCGAAATCCAGCACGACCAGACGTTCGCAGATGCCCATGACCAGGCGCATCTGGTGTTCAATTAAAAGGATGGTGACGGAAAAGGTCCGGCGAATCCAGCCGATGAAATCCATGAGCTGAAAGATTTCATTGGGGTTCATGCCGGCGGCCGGCTCATCCAGCAGCAGAAGTTTCGGCTCGGCGGCCAGCGCGCGGGCCATCTCCAGACGCCTCTGCAGCCCATAGGGCAGATTTTTGGCCGTTTCATTGGCGGATTCGTCCAGATGGAACACGGCCAGCAGATCCAGCGCCTGGCTGGTGATGCGTCTTTCTTCGGCGCGGAAGCGGCCGATGTGCAAGAGGGCCTCGGCAGGCGAGTAGGCCATTTGACCATAGTGCGCGATGCGGACGTTGTCCAGAACGGAGAGCTCCTTGAAAAGCCGGATGTTCTGGAAAGTCCGGGCAATGCCCAGCCGGGTGATCGAATGCGGGTCGAGCCCCACCAGTTCCTTGCCCTGAAAGTTGATGCTGCCTTCGCTTGCCCGGTACACGCCGGTCATCAGATTGAAGACGGTGGTTTTCCCCGCGCCGTTGGGGCCGATAATGCCGACCAGCTCGTTTTGTTGAAGCAGCAGGTTGAAGTCCGACACCGCGCAAAGTCCCGCGAAACGGTGAGTCAGTCCGGAGATTTTAAGGAGAGGCATCGGAGGCCTCCTTTTTCTTTTGCCGCCAGAGCTTTTCCGTGACCAGATCGCGAAGCGGCGTGAACAGGCGGATTTCCCGCATGCCCATGATGCCGCGCGGCCGGTAAATCATGAGCAGGACCAGCATCAGCGGCATGAAAACCATTCGCCAGACGCCCAGGGGGCGAAGAATTTCCAGCAGGACGGTGTAGATGACCGCGCCGAGAATCGATCCGGCAATGGATCCGATGCCGCCCAGATAAACCATAATCAGAATATCGGTGGATTTGAGAATGTCGAACATGCGCGGGTTGATAAATTGCAGCGCGTGGGCAAACAGCCCACCGGCAATGCCGGCAAAAAAGGATGAAACGACGAACGCAATGATTTTGACCTGGCGCGTGTTGACGCCCATCAGGTCGCTTGCGATTTCATCTTCCCGAATCGAGAGAACGCCGCGCCCGAAATTGGAATAAACCAGATTCCGGATCACCCAGACACAAAGAGCCGTCCAGAAAAAGACCCACGGCAGCGTGGTGAGCTTCTCCATGCCCAGAAGGCCGCGGGGCCCTCCCACGGCGTCAATGTTTTCCAGGATTGATTTGACGATCATTCCGAAGGCCAGCGTGACGATGGCCAGATAATCGCCGCGCGTTTTAAACGAGGGGATGGCCACCAGAAAACCGACCAGGGCCGCCCCCATGCCGCCGGCCAGAATCGCCGCCGGAAATAAAATGCCGGCGGTGTTCTGCGGAAAGACGTACACGGTCAGAATCGAGGCAATGTATGCGCCGATCGCCATGAATCCCGCGTGCCCCACGGAGAATTCTCCCATGTAGCCGTTGATCAGGTTCAGGCTGGCGGTGAGAATGATGTTGATGCCCACATAAATGATAATGAGCTGCAGGTATAAATCCACAAAGTCATAAACGTCGGCGGCGATGCAAAAGGCAAGTCCCGCAGCCAGAAAGACCGGCCAGAAATATTTCAGGCCGGCAAGAAAGCGCCATTGATTGAGCAATGCTGTGCCGGCGGCTTTTATCTTTGTCATGCTCATACCTTTTGCGGCTGGGGTTTGCCCAGAATGCCGTAGGGCCGCAGAATCAAAAGAACCAATAGCAGCGTGAAAGCGACGAAGTCGCGGTACGTGGACGGAAAAAACGCCGCCACGAGAATTTCCACCGCGCCCAGAATGAAACCGCCGATCATGGCGCCGCGCACGTTGCCGATGCCGCCCACCACCGCGCAGATAAAGGCTTTCCAGCCGACCATGATGCCCATGTAGGGATCAATCACCGGGTAGGCCAGCCCGTACATGACGCCCGCCGCTCCGCCCAGACCCGTGCCGATGGCGAAGGTGAGCGAAATGATTTTATTGACCGGCACGCCCATCAGGGGAACGATCGTCTTGTCCCAGGAAATGGCGCGCATGGCCATGCCCGCTTTGGTGCGCTGGACGACAAAATCCAGAATCAGCATCAGAATCAGCGAAAGCGCGATTACCAGCACCTGCAAAGAAGAAATGGACAACGATCCGATCGCCCAGGTGGTGTTGGTCAGAAGCGGCGGGATGTGCTTGGGATACGGGGAAAGGGCCAGCGTGAAATTTTCCAGAAACAATCCCACGCCCAGCGCGGTGATGATGGCGGAGACGCGCGGCGCGGCGCGCAGCGGTTTATAGGCCAGTCTTTCGATGATGACGCCCAGACAGGCCACTCCCAGCATCGATAAAAGCAGGGTCGGGACAAACGACAGCTTCAGATAAACAGCCAGCAGGAAGCAGAAAAACGCTCCGACCATGAACAGATCGCCGTGGGCGAAGTTGATCATCGTCAGAATGCCGTAAACCATCGTGTAGCCCAGCGCGATGAGCGCATAGATGCTGCCCAGCTGAAGGGCGTTTAGGGCTTGCTGAAAAAGATAGGCCATACCGGAACCTTCCCCGCCCCCTGCGGGAGGGGATCGAGGGGAGGGGAGTTTTATTTGGATCACCCTTCCTCGATCCCTCCCATCAAGGGAAGGATCGCTGATGAAGGATGAAAATACTTTCTATGGTTTTGCGTCCGCAAACCACGCAAACTTTCCGTCTTTAATCTGCAGAATGACCGCGCTTTTGATCGGGTCGCCGGAGCCTTCTTTAAACTGCATGCTGCCGGTTACCCCCTGATAGAGAGGAATTTTTGCCAGCGCGTCGCGCACGGCCTGCCGGTCGTTTTTACCGGCGGTTTTAATGGCCTGCAGGAGGAGTCCGAAGGAATCATACGTCAGGGCGGCTACATCGTCGGGGGTCGTCCCGTATTTGGCTTTGTAGGCCTCAATGAATTTTTTTGTCGCGTCGCTTGCCGAGTCGGCCGCGTAATGCGTGCTGAAATAATAGCCTTCGCATTCTTTGCCGCAGAGCTTGAGCAGCTCTTCGGATCCCCAGGAATCCGAGCCGATAAACGGGACGGTGATTCCCAGACGCTTGGCCTGCTGGATTTGCAGCGGAACTTCGCTGTAATAGTTCGGCAGGAAGATAATGTCCGGGTTTGCTTTTTTGATCTTGGTGAGCTGCGATGAGAAGTCCTTGTCATTGGTCGTATACGTTTCAAAAGCGACGATTGCGCCGCCGTTTTTCTCGTACACCTCTCGGAAAATCTCGGCGATGCCTTTGTTGTATTCGGAAGCCACATCGTACAGCACAGCTGTTTTTTTCAGCTTTAAATTATCCAGCGTGAATTTGGCGATCACGCCTCCCTGAAAGGGATCGATAAAGCAGGCGCGAAAAACGTATTGTTTGGAGGCATTGGTCTTGGAATTCAGCGTGGCCTTGGGTGCGGTGGACCAGGGGGTAATCAAAACGGTTTTGCCCGACTCGGCGATTTCCGCCGCCGGCAACGCGTAGCGGCTGGCGTTGGGGCCGACAATGGCTGTTACTTTCTGCTGGGTGATCAGCTTCTGCGCGGAGGAGGCGGACTGATCGGCTTTTCCGGCATTGTCTTCGATGATCAGTTCCACCGGATATTTCTTATCCCCCAGAAGAATGCCGCCGCCGTCGTTGATTTCCCGGACCGCAAGCTCCGCGGCGTTTTTGCAGGAGGCGCCGACCGCCGGAATGTCGCCGGTCAGCTCGGCGATGACGCCGATTCTCACCGCGTCGGAATCCTTTTTGGCACAGCCGAAAATACACAGTGAGCCAATCACCAAAAGAGCAATCCATATATAAGTTTTTCTCATGGGGAATCTCCCGTCCGGAACTAAAAATTTTGACCACAGCTTATAAGGGAAGGACGGGGCAGTGTCAATGGAAAAGAAGGTCGTTGACGTACCGGACGACGGCCGGCGAGGCGGTGAGTCCCGGCGATGATATTCAGGGCGGCAGCTCCGTTTCGGCGGCCGGCGAAAAAATCTTGAGCGGTGCGGCCGGTCGTGGTAAGAACCGGAGAAAACGGAAAGGCCTTTTCAATATTGAAGATTGCCACGTACAACGTCAATTCGATTCGTTCCCGTCTGCATATCGTGCTGCCATGGCTTGAAAGCCATCAGCCGGATATTTTCTGCATGCAGGAAACCAAGGTCGAGGACGCCAAATTTCCCCTCGCTGAATTTGAGGCGGCGGGATACACGGTAACCTTCCGCGGCGGCAAACAATACAATGGCGTGGCCGTCGCCTCCCGCATCAAGCCGCAAAAGACTTCCTTCGGACTGGCCGGTGATCCGTCAGACCCGGACCGCCTGGCGGTTGCGCATTTCGGGGATCTGGTTGTTTTAAACGCCTATGTGCCGCAGGGGCAGGAAGTGGATAAACCCCAGTTTGCCTATAAGCTGGCGTGGCTGGGAAGGCTGAAAAAATATCTTCTTACGAACTTCCGTCCCGATCAAAAGCTGGTGTTGTGCGGTGATTTCAATGTGGCGCCCCAACCGATGGACGTTCATGATCCCAAGCGCATTCTGGGGCATGTTTCCTTCAATCCGGAGGTCTGGAAGGCTTACGAGGATGTTTTGTCCTGGGGGCTCGTGGATGTTTTCCGTCATCATCATCCCGACGAGCCGGGGCAGTACACTTTTTTTGATTACCGCGTGAAGGATTCCGTCGGGCGAAACCTGGGCTGGCGCGTGGATCATGTTCTGGCCACAAGGAAAACAGCGGATCAATCGAGCGGCTGCGTCATTGACCGGGCCACGCGTCTTGCGGAAAAGCCGTCCGATCATGCGGTGATTTACGCCGAGTGGGAAGGGAAACTTCGATGAGGAAAAAAGAGGATATTCATCGCATCAATGAAGATCTTGCGGCGCGCTTTGCGAAAGTGGAAGCAACGATCGCGTCCGCCCCCACCATGGCCGGACTTTTTGAGGCGCTGGTGGAAGGCATCGAAAGGGAATTTGCCGTTCCTTTTGTCTGGCTGACGTTTGTGGATCGGCCGGGGGTGGATTTATGGATAGATGACGCGGGCGCATCGGAGATTCTGAAAAGCAGGTTTAGCGTCGTTTCCGCGGAGCTTCTGGGAAAAATTCTTTCAGGCGGGCTGCATCCCGTTCTCTCCAATCAAAATCTTCAGCCTTTTTACAAGCTGATGCCGCCCAGTCAAAAATATTTTGTCCGGTCAATCGCCGTGGTTCCTTTTGCGCAGGACGGTCAGGTGATCGGAGCCTGGAACAACGGCGATGCGGACGCGGACCGCTATTCGCCGGATATGGATACCGCGCTGCTTTCGTCACTGGCCGACAGTGTTTCCCTTCGGCTGACTGAACTGGCCGCGGAGAAAAATGCCGCATCCGCTGCGGAGAAAAGCGCGGAGCAGCCGGGAGGTTTTCATGGTTGACGAGTGGATTCAAGAGATCAAAAAAAAGTGCCCGCCGGACATGCTGGGAATGATTCTGGTGCACAACGGCGTTGTGCGGGCCACGTCCAAAAAAGGCGGTCCGGTGGCGCGCATGAAACTTTCTTACAGCCGGGCCGCGCTGGATGAGGCGGTGCGCCGGTTCAAGGAAAGGGAAGGCATCGCGGAGATTCGCGCCTGGATCAACGAAGGGACGCTCGGCGTCGGCGACGACATTATGGTGGTTTTGGTGGCGGGCCGGTTCCGCACGGATGTTTTGCCGGTGTTTCAGGAGCTCATTTCGCTGATCAAAACAGAAATCGTGAGGGAAGATGAGACTTCATGAGCAAGGCCCTCATTTGCTTTGCCCGCCGCCGGTTTTTGGCAGGCGGCAGGCAGGAACGCGAATATAGATAACACTTTTGAGCCCGAATATGCTAGCTTGCGTTCACCAAACGGAAAAGCCGCTCTTCGGGCCGGGAAGGAAATGCGATGGACACCATGACGGAATTCAGGGAAGTTGCTGACCAACCTTACGGGTATCTGCAAAAACTCAAAGACCAAACCGGAAAGAAGATGGTGGGCTATGTCTGTTCCTACACGCCGGAGGAGATTCTTCTGGCGGCCGGGGCCCACCCGGTGCGTCTTTTCGGCACCAAACAGCAGATTCATCTGGCCGATTCCCATCTTCAGTCCTACAGCTGCTCGATTGTCCGCGGCGTTCTGGAGGAAGGCCTTTCCGGGAGAATCGGATTTCTGGACGGCATGGTTTTCCCGCACACCTGCGATTCCATTCAGCGGCTGTCCGACATCTGGCGTCTGAATATTCCGTTCGGATTTCATTCGGACCTGGTGCTGCCCGTCAAGCTCAACACGCCCTCCGCACGGGACTATATGACGGATGTCCTGAGAAAATTCCAAAACGACGTCGGCCGCGCGCTTGGGGTGGACATTACCGACGACGCCCTGCAAAAAGCAATCGGGACGATGAATGCCATTCGGCAATCGATCAGGGATATTTACGAGATCCGCAGCCAATACCCCCGTCTCATGTCCGGCGCGGATTTATACACGCTGGTCCGGGCGTCTATGATGATGGACCGGGAGCGTCTCGCGGGGATGCTTTCCGAAACGGTTGTGAAGATGAAGGCAAAAGCGGCCGGGGAAAAGCCGGACCCCTCTCTGAAGAGGATTGTTCTTGCGGGCGGCATGTGCAATCATCCGGATATTTATCCCATGATTGAAGAGGCGGGCGGAGCCGTTGTCTGGGATGATTTCTGTACGGGGGCGAGATATTTTGCCGAGCTGGTCGCCGGTGGGGATGACCCTGCAGCCGGCATCGCGGAGCGGCTGATCCGGCGCGTGGTTTGCCCGGCCAAGCATGCCGGCCTGGACAGGCGCGCCAAACATATCCTTCGCCTCGTAAAAGAACAAAACGCCCGGGGCGTCATCTTTTTGCTTTTCAAATTCTGCGATCCGCATGCGTTTGATTATCCCGACATTCGGAAAAGCATGGACGAAGCGGGAATTCCCGTTCTGCTTCTGGAGATGGAAGACCCTCTCCCCGGGGAAGGGCAGCTGAAAACGCGTTTTGAAGCATTTCTGGAAATGGTGTGAAAGGAGGCGTCATGTCCGAAGCAAAATCTGAAAAGGAAAAAAGGAAAATCCAGTCCGAAAAGAAAATGCGGGATATCATGACCGCCTACTATATCGACGCCAAAACGGCCCGGCAGAACAACAAGAAGGTGGCCTGGATCACGAGCGGCGGGCCGGTGGAGCCGCTGATCGCCATGGATATCATTCCCGTCTATCCGGAAAACCACGGGGCCATGATCGGCGCCAGCAAAATGGGCGTGGACCTGTGCGAAAAAGCCGAGGCGATGGGCTATTCCAACGACCTGTGTTCCTACGCCCGCTCCGACATCTCCTGCGCGACGGTCAACGGCGGACCGATCGGCGGCCTGCCGGAGCCGGACATGCTGGTGTGCTGCAACAATATCTGCGGAACCGTCCTGAAATGGTACGAAGTCCAGGCGCGCTATTTCAATATTCCCCTGTTTATTTTCGACACGCCCTTTTGCCATACGGAATATACAAAAGAGGCGAAGCGCTATGTGGAGCGGCAGATTGGGGAATATGTCGCCTTTCTCGAAGGCGTCTGCGGCCGCAAAATGGATCAGGACCGCATGAAGGACGTCGGCAGAATCTCCTTTGAAGGCCAGAAGCTGTGGCAGGAAGTCCTGGATACGGCGGTCAACAAGCCTTCTCCCATGACGGCTTTCGACGCTTTTTTTCACCTGGCGCTCATCGTGACCCTGCGGGGAACACAGCAGACCATCGATTACTACCAGGGCTTGCTGGCCGAGATGAAAGACCGGATTCGTGACGGCATCGGCGCCATTGCGCAGGAAAAGTACCGTTTGCTCTGGGACAATCTTCCGATCTGGTACCGGATGAAGTGGCTGTCGAAGAAATTTGCCGAACACGACGCCTGCCTGGTGGCCGACACGTACACCTCGGCCTGGTGCGGAGCGATGAAGTATATCGACGAAAACAAATTTCTGGATTCGATGGCCGAGGCCTACTCGCGCATTTACCTGAACATCGGCGTCGATGAAATGGCCCGCATGGTCATCGCGATGATCGACAAATATCAGGTGGACGGATTTGTGCTGCATTCCAACCGCAGCTGCAAACCCTATTCGCTGGGCCAGTTCGATATTCAGCGGATCGTCGAAAAGGAGCGGAACATTCCCTGTCTGATGATCGAAGCGGACATGGTGGATGAACGGAGTTTTTCGGAAAGCCAGATCTCGACGAGAATCGACGCCTTTATGGAAATCATCAAGGACAGGAAAAAGGGAAGGGCGTAAAGTTCAGCGGTTCAATACGGAAGACGAACGACAGGGAACGGCTGGAAACCGCTTTCCGCAGGAGATAATCGGCGAAATACAAGATACGGGAAATGATAACAGCAGGCATTGACATCGGGTCCATCACGGCAAAAGCGGCTCTGGTTGAAAACGGGAAAATTCTGGGCACGAAGGTGACGTTTACCGGCTATAACGCGGAGGCGGCAGGCCGAAAGGTTTATGAAGATGTGCTGGCCGACTCCGGCCTGGAGGCGTCAGCCGTGGGTAAAATTGTATCCACCGGCTACGGGCGCAATTCAGTGAAATTTGCCGACAGGACGTTCACGGAAATCATGGCGCATGCCGCGGGGGCGAATTTCCTGAAGCCGGAAGTCCGCACCATTATCGACATCGGCGGACAGGACAGCAAGGCCATCGCGCTCGATGAGCGGGGAAAAGTCAAAAATTTTGTCATGAACGACAAGTGCGCCGCGGGGACCGGCCGTTTTCTGGAAGTGATGGCGCGCGCGCTGGAAGTCGATCTGGATGAGTTCGGCGCCATGTCGCTTCAGTCGGGCGCCCCTTCTAAAATCAGCAGCCTGTGCACGGTCTTCGCGGAATCGGAAGTCATTTCCCTGATCGCCCGCGGCGAACAGAGATTCGACATCATTGCCGGCATCCATGAATCGATCGCGGCGCGCATCTCCTCGATGATCGCGCGCGTCGGCCTGACCGAACCGGTCATGATCACCGGCGGCGTCGCGCGCAATGCCGGTGTGGTGGCCGCGCTGGAAGGAAAACTCGGCGTGAAGATCGCCGTGCTGCCCTCCGCGCAGGTCAACGGCGCGATCGGCGCGGCAATCCTGGCGTCGTCTCTTTGAGTTTGTTACGTTTTAGCTTATCTGCTTTTGCGATCAGTAAATGGGATACATTGTTTGTTCTGAGCCTCCGCATGGATTCCTTCAGCATCAATCTTCAGCCGAGATAGCTGACCAACTGATAGGCCGCGATGCCGCCTAGGTAGGAGACCATCAGGGTTAATGCGATCGTGGAGTAAAACCACTTGTTGCTGTTCATTTCCTTGCGCAGGACGGCGATGGTTGCGACGCAGGGAATGAAGAGCATCATCACGACCAGAAACGCGGCCGCGGAGGCGCGGCTCATGATCGTCGGCAGAACGGCCGATATTCCCCCGTCGCCCACGGAATACAGAACGCCCAGCGTGGCCACCACGGTTTCCTTAGCGACGAGTCCGGTGAGCAGCGCGGTGATCATCTTCCAGTCCAGCCCCAGCAATTCCCCCAGCGGCTCAATCATTTTTCCCATAGCGGCCAGCCAGCTTTCCTCTACCGTTCCGGCGGGGAAATACGAAAGAATCCAGATCAGGACCGACATTCCCAGAATGACGGTGCCCGCCTTGCGCAGGAATGAAAGCGTTCTCGACCAGATGACCATCCCGATGGTCCGGGCATCCGGCGTGTGATAAATGGGCAACTCCATGATAAAAGGCGCGTCCTGTTCCCGGAGCGTACGGTTGACCAGAATGCCCGCCAGTCCCAGCACGGCGATGTTGAGGGCCAAAATCGTCCAGGAAACGAGGGCGGCGTATTGGCCAAAGACGGCGGCCGATACCAGGGTGAGCACCGCCAGCCTCGCGGTGCAGGGGACAAACGGGATGAGCAGCAGCGTGATCATGCGGGCCTTGCGCGTCTCGATGATCCGCGCGCCGAGCACGGCGGGCACGTTGCAGCCGAAGCCCAGGCACATGGGAATGAAGCTTTTTCCGTGCAGTCCCACCAGATGCATGATGCGGTCCATGACGAACGCGGCCCGCGCCATGTAGCCCACGTCTTCCAGAAATGCCATGATCGCGAAAAAGATCAGCAAAATGGGCAGAAAACTCAGCACGGAGCCCACGCCGCCAATCACGCCGTCAACGAGAAGCCCCCTGGCCCAGCCGGGCCATTGGGCAAGCGACGGTTCGAAGGCCCGACTCAGATATTGGATGCCGTCGTTCATCGCGTTTTGCAGCGGCACGCCGAGGGTGTAGGTCAGAAAGAAAACCATCGCCATGATGGCCAGCAGAATCGGGATGCCGAAAACCGGACGGGTCAGCACATGGTCAATGCGGTCGGTGAGCACCACCTGCCCCATTTTAAAGTGCGAAACCGCCGCACGGGTCATTTTTTCGATCCAGTCGTAGCGGCCGTTGACGACGGCGTGAAGTGCGTCTTCATGCTCGCTGAGCAGTTTCAGGATGAATTCATTGACGGCCGGCTGGATTTTCGTTTTCACCATGGCCGTGACTTCCGGGTCGCCTTCCATCAATTTTACCGCCACCCATTCGGGCGTGTAGGGCTCCCGGATAAAAGGCCGGATGGCGGCCAGAATCTTTTGGTAAATTTCCAGATGGTCGGCGGAAACCTCCGGCAGCTCGGGCCGAAAGTTCTGCGGGGAAGAAGTCAGCTCCGTAATCTCATCCACCAGTTCCTGAATGCCGCTGTTTCGTTTGGCTACCATGGGGACCACCGGGAGTCCCAGTGAATTTTGCAGCGCTTTGGCGTCAATCTGCGTGCCCTGATTTGAAGCGACATCCAGCATGTTGATGGCCACCATCACAGGACGGTCCAGAAGCAGCACCTCGGATAAAAGATACAGGCTGCGCTCCAGCGCCGCGGCGTTGAGCACCAGGACGACCAGATCGGGTTTCTCTTGAATAATGTAATCCCGGGTGACCCTTTCTTCCTCGGAAAAAGAGGTCAGGCTGTAGGTGCCCGGCAGATCCACGATCCGGATAAAAACGTTTCTGGCGCGGTGGACGCCTTCTTTTTTCTCGACGGTTTTCCCGGGCCAGTTGCCGACATGCTGGGAAAGACCGGTCAGGATGTTGAAGATGGTGGATTTGCCGACGTTGGGCTGGCCGACCAGGGCGACGGAAACTTCCTTCTCGATCGGAGGGAGGCAGGCATCGTCGGCCGGATCGATTTTGCGCGCCATGATCTTTGACGCTTCGCCCCGTCCCAGCGCAATCCGGGTGGACCCAACGGAAAGGACGACCATGCCGCCGCTGACCTGCGCGATGCGGAACCGGGCGCCGCCGGCGATGCCCATGCCGGCCAGGCGGCTGGTCAGCCCGGACCCGCCGTCGATCGAAGAAATGACGCCTTCTTCGCCTTCCCGAAAATCGGTAATCACCGTCAGGCTGCTCATGCGCACCCCGCCTTGAGGCTCACTCGGTATTTTTTTAAAATCTGTTCCGGACCGTAGGACGTCTTCGTTTTTCGCAAATTTTTATTGCCGAGGTCCTCTTCCAGGTTCAGGTACTCATAGCGGGACTGCAATCGGATGGCCGAATCGTTGAACATGAATTCATAGATGCCGTGATAGCTTTTCAATCCTTTGGCGAAATGCAGACAAAATGTGTCCCGGTTCAACGCTTCTCCAATCACAAAGCCCGCCGGCTGATTTTCGATGGAATACAGGGTTCCCCAAAGTGCAAGCTCGGAGAATTTTTGCAAAGCCTCCTCGCATACCGCAAAATCTGTTTTGCCCTCGGCGAACCGGGATTCATCCTGCCAGCGTCGCAGTACGGCCAAGGCATCCTGAAGATTGCCCGGACCCAGCGGTTGACCCTCCGGACGGTACGCGCCAAAGAACTGATTCAGATGGTTGCGGTGGCGCGTGTAGGGCTTGCCGGCAAAGGACGCCAGGTTTGCCGTCCGGTAGATATAATCCGATTCGCTTTCGTCGAAGGTTGCGCAGAATTCATTTTCGGGGAAAAACGGCAGCCACTCCTCAGGGATCGGAAAGAAAAAGTTGCGTCCGTTCAGCAGTCCCTTCAGCATCTCCAGACAGCAGACGCGGAGATCGGCAAGCGGCATGATGTAGTTTTGCCCCTGCCGGTTGTAAGCGGAAATGAAAACGCCGCATTCTTTTTTCAGGATTTCATAATGGCTGACCTTGCGGAACAGATAAACATTGGCAAAGGTGTAGTCCGAAATGTTCAGATGCATTTGGTGAAACTGCTCCGCCAGAAATGACCGGTGCGCCAGCTCGATGGTTTCAGTAATGTCCATAAAATAAAATCTCTTCAGCCCTTTTCCGGTTTTTTGCTCAAAGATCAAAATGCTGCTGATGCTCACGCAGCCAAAGTCTTCGGGTTTGATAATCCGGGATTACTTCTAGCACTAAGCTCCAGAATTTTGAAGAATGATTTTTCTCCCGGATATGCATCATTTCATGAACAACCACGTAATCCACCATTTGCGGCGGCGCCATGATCAGGCGAAAAGCGAAGGATAAATGATTCTTTTCAGAGCAGGAGCCCCACCGTTTTTCGGCGGAGGTAATCCGAATGCCGCCGGGCGTGAGACCCAGAAGCCGGCTGTAGAAATCCACCCGTTGGGTGAGATGCCGCCGGGCCTGCTTCCGGTACCAGGCCGTCAGGAAATATTTACGCAGTTTCCGGTCCGCGGGGCAGTTCAGAAAAAAACGATGATCCCTGAACACCACTCCCGGATACTCCAGCGGGTCAAAAAAAGCTTCCAGCGGGCAGGCCTCGCCCAGATAGTAAAACTGTTCGCCCGTTTCACAGGCTTTCTTGGAATGCGAGGCCTGCTGCAGGGCCTGCCGGCGCAGGGATTTTTCGATCCAGGCCTGTTTTTCTTTGACAAAGCGCTGAATCTCCGCGGCCGGCATGTGATAAGGCGCCTGAACCGTTATTTCCGAACGGCTGCCGATTTGCAGCGACAGGGTCTTTTTTCGTTTTCGGCTTCGGATCAGCGAATATTGAATATCCATGGCGTTTACGGAGCGAAGCACTACCACATTGCCGGGGGAAATGCGAGACGGGAAATGAAGAGACGGTTTTGCCGTCCGTTGGCCGCGAGGCAGCTCTCCGAAAGGGGCCGCGCCGGGCCTGCGGGCAAAGATGCTTTTCATTTTCCGGGGATTGTGATAGGGCCAGGAAAAAAAGCCGGGAAGTGAAACCAATGGAAGAGAAAAATCTTCGCCCCTGGGGCTACTATCAAATCCTGTCCGATGCCGCCGATCACAAGGTTAAAAGAATTCTGGTGGTGCCGGGCGGCACCCTGAGCCTGCAACGCCACACCAGACGAGCGGAGCACTGGTATGCGGTTTCGGGCAGCGGCGCGGCGGCGATTGACGGCAAAGTCCATCCCCTTTCGGCCGGCGGCGCCGTGGATATTCCAAAGGGCGCCACTCACCGCCTGGAAAACACCGGCCGCGAAGATCTGGTGATCATCGAAGTGCAGACCGGGACCTATTTCGGCGAGGATGACATCGAGAGGCTCGAAGACAAATACGGCAGGGCGTAAAGAAAGGGCTGCTACTTCTTCGCGCCGGCCTTCTGATGCTTTGCGCCGGGGAACCGGCGTCGGGCGGCGGCCATGTCTTTCTGCCTTTGTTTTTTGACGGGGTCCTTTTCTGCAAAAATTTTCCGTCCGTTGGCCGGATCGATTCCCGTCCAGTACATCAGCGCCGACCAGGTGGATGGCAGAGGCGTGTAAATCTGCACCTGCTCCAAAACGGTGTGCAGCTCCCGCGCGGCGAAGGATTGAAGAGCGCGCATATCTTCCTCGGTGCATCCCGGATGAGCGGCGATGAAATAATAGGTCAGAAACTGTTTTCGTTTTTCCTCATTATTCAATTTTGCAAAGAGCGCCTTGAATTCGGTTAGCGTCTGCGCCGGCGGTTTGCCCATCAGCTTCAAAACGCCCGGCGCGGTATGCTCCGGCGCAATCTTCAGCTGGCCGGAAACGTGGTGTTTTACGAGTTCACGCAGGTAGGATACGCCGTGCTTTTTATCCGCCAGCACCAGATCGTGGCGGACGCCGGAGGCGACAAACACTTTTTTGACGCCGGGAATGCTGCGCAATCCCGCGAGGAGTCGAATCTGCCGGGTGTGATCGTTTTTAAGCGAAGGGCAGGGCTGCGGATAAAGACACTCTTTGTCCGCGCAAGCGCCCCGGGCGGGTTGGCGTGCGCAACCGATGCCGTACATGTTGGCCGTCGCGCCGCCCACGTCCGCCAGAACCCCTTTGAAGTCCGGCCGTGCGGCGATCTCCCTCGCTTCCTGCAAAATGGAAGCTTCCGACCGGCTCAGGATGGTCCGGCCTTCGTGCAATGCGATGGAGCAAAACCGGCACCCGCCGAAGCAGCCGCGGTGCGTCGTGAGGGAAAACGAGATGGTATCGATGGCGCGGACTTTGCCCTGCTTTGCGTAAAACGGGTGTACGAGCCGGGTGAAGGGGAGCGCGTAAACCGCGTCCAGTTCCGCTTCCGTCAGGTGCGGCTGCGGGGAATGGTGAACGAGAAAGCGGTCGGCGTGCCGCTGCGCGAGCCCCTGCGCCGTGGCCGGGTCCTGGTTGGCGGAAAAACGGCTGAACATCTGAAGGAAGGCTCTTTTATCGGCCGCCGCGTTTTCAAAAGAAGGCAGTTCCAGGTAATCGGGGGGCGGTTCGTTTTCGATGACGCAGGTTCCGCGGATGTTGCGGAGGTCTTCTCCGGCGTTGAGACGCCGCGCGATTTCCAGGACCGCCTTCTCCGCCATCCCGTAGGCCAGTATGTCGATGCGGGCGTCGAACAGAATGGAGCGGCGGACGGCATTTGACCAGAAGTCGTAGTGCGCGATGCGCCGCAGACTGGCTTCGACGCCGCCGGCGACAATCGGCTTTGTGTTTTTGAATGAGCGGCGGATCCCATTGGCGTAGGCAATAACGGCGCGGTCGGGCCGGCGGTTGTTTCTTCCGCCGGGGGTCAGATCATCTCCCGCTCTCTTTTTTTTCAGCGCCGTGTAATTGGCGACGAGCGAATCCATGCAGCCGCCGGTGACGCCCCAGAACAGACGCGGCTCTCCCAGACGGCGGATGTCCCCGTCGTCCGCCGCGTCCGGCTGGGCAATGATGCCGACGCGGTAGCCCGCGGCTTCGAGCACCCGGCCGATCACGGCCGCGCCGATGTGAGGACTGTCGATGCAGGCGTCGCCCGTGACGAGGATGACGTCAAGGCGGCCCCATCCCTTTTTTCGAAGTTCTTCAGGCGTGGTCGGCAGGAACATTTAAAAGATTCCGATCATGGAGAGCCCCAGGGTCAGCGCGGCAAGGATTGCGATCAGGGAAAGGCGGCCCGACCAGCGGTGAACGGCTCGAAAGACGTTTTTGTTGGGGGCTTTTAAAGAATAGAATCCGAGAAGCACCGTCAGAAATGCCAGCATGACGGCGATGGCCCCCACCTGTTGGTGGATTCCCGCCAGATGATCTGCGCCCGCCAGGATGATATGCACAAAGGCCATGACGCCGCCCGCGGCCAGAAAAATGCCCCCGGCGCTGTTGAGATTTTTGTGTCCCTGCAGCCAGAATTTTCTTTTCCTTCCGAACATGGCCAGGCCGACGCCTGCCAGAAGGCTTAAAGACGCCGCAAGCATCAGCAACAGATGAATAATGATCAGCATGACATGAGGTCTCCTCGCGCCGGGGGATTCGGGCTTTTTCTTAAAACAAGACTACAGGGACAATTCCATTCCCTGATAAACGGCAAAGCATTCCAGGGGTGAATGTTTTTCGGCGATGATTTGCCGGCAGGCGTCGACCATTTCGTCGACGGCCGTGTCGAAGCGGTCCTGATTGTGATGGAACAGCCCCAGTTGTTTGACGCCGGCATCCAGCGCAAGTTTCACCGCCTGTTCGATGGTGGAATGCCCCCAGCCGATCCTTTTGGAATACTCTTCATTCCAGTATTCAGCGTCGTGAATCAGCAAATCGGCGTTTTGGCAAAAAGCAACATAGTTTTCATAGGACAGCGATCCTTCGTGCCGGAATCCCAGTTCGTTGTCGGTCAGGAAAACAAAGCGTTTGCCGTTTTCTGAAAATTGATAGCCGTTTCCCTGATTGGGGTGGTTGAGCGCGACCGGCGTGATGGTCATGCCGCCCAGTTCGTAGGCTTCCATGCAGATGTCCGCATAGGTGACATCGGCATGGATGGCGTCGAAATTGATGGGGAAGTAGGGAGCGGACATGACGCGCGCGAGCATTTCCCGGATGGAGTCTTGGGCAAACGCGCAGCCCCAGACGTCGATCTTGGTTTTGCGCAGGTAAAGCGGTTTGAAGAAAGGGAATCCCATAATATGGTCCCAGTGGGCATGAGTCAAAAGCAGAATAAAATCGTGATGGCCGTTGTCCAGAAAGCTGTTTCCTGCTTCGCGGATGCCGGAGCCTGCGTCCACCAGCAGAATATCGTTGCGGTTGTTCCGGATTTCCAGACAGGTCGTGTTGCCGCCGTACCGAAGGTATTTCCGTCCTGATACCGGTATGGAACCTCTCGCCCCCCAGCAACGTATGATCATAAATCATCCCCTGTTGGCATAATCATACAGAATATTTGTTTTTTTTCAAGCAGGGAGATCATAAAAAATGCGGTTTTGCCCTTGCTATTGGACCAATAACCATTATGATAAAAAAAATGAGAATCATCGGAGGTGTCCTGTGAAAAACATTCAAATTGCGGGCATGAGTTGCGGGCACTGCGTCATGGCGGTTACAAAAGCGCTCGGTGCGGTTGATGGAATTAAGGATATCCGGGTCGATTTAAAAACAGGGGTCGCGACGTATGATGAGGTGAAGCCCGTGGAAGCATCCATCGTTGCTGCGGCCATTAAGAAGGCGGGCTACGACATTGTCGGATAAAGTCGTGATCTCGGTGGGCGGCATGAACTGCGCGGCCTGTGTGCGCCGCGTGGAAAACGCGCTGAAAAACGTCGAAGGCGTGGTGGATGCGGGCGTCAATCTGGCCACCGCCCGCGCCACCGTGGTCCACCAGCCCCGCTGGGCGGGTGTACCCGCACTGGCGCGCGTTGTTGCCGAACAGGGATACGAATTCCTGGGCGAGGTTTCCGATGCGGCCGCCGATCCGATCGAGGCTTCCCGCGTCCGGGAGCTCGGCGAGTTGAAGCTGAAAGTCTCCTGCGGCGCCGTGTTGAGCGTCTTGATCTTTTTCGGATCGATGCAGCACTGGTTCGGCTTTTTGCAGGCGATTCCCCGTCAGTCGATGCTCGCGGCAATGTTCATTTTAACGGCGCCCGCGGTGTTTTGGGTGGGGAGCCGGTTTTTCATCGGAGCCTGGAAGGCCGCGAAGCAAAAGACGTCGGACATGAACACGCTGGTGGCGGTGGGCGCCTTTTCCGCCTATGCCTATTCGGCCGCCGCCACTTTTTTCCCCCGTTTCTTTGGCAGTGCGGGCGTCGCTCCCCATGTGTATTATGACGGCGCGGCCATGATCATCACGCTGGTGCTGCTGGGCCGGCTTCTGGAGGCCGTCAGCAGGGGAAAGACTTCCCAGGCAATTAAAAAACTGATCGGGCTGGCGCCGAAAACGGCGCGTGTCATTCGGGACGGCGCTGAAGTGGAGATGACCATCGATGCGCTGCAGACCGGAGATGAGGTGCTGGTGCGGCCGGGAGAAAAAGTTCCGGTGGACGGAATCATCCTGACGGGCCGATCGACGCTGGATGAGTCCATGCTGACCGGCGAGAGCCTGCCGGTTTCCAGGGAGGCCGGCCAAAAAGTGTTTGCCGCCACCATGAATCAGGCAGGAAGCTTCACGATGCGCGCCACCGGGGTAGGCGCGGACACCATGCTGGC
>Ga0209606_1001544_pt1 | contig 28172 bp, 27 predicted proteins | sample AD_UKC057_MetaG_FD_184412 | JGI IMG/M metagenome (GOLD analysis project Ga0209606, IMG submission 184412) | Active sludge microbial communities of municipal wastewater-treating anaerobic digesters from USA - AD_UKC057_MetaG (SPAdes) (version 2) | ecosystem: Engineered > Bioreactor > Anaerobic >...
TCCACCTCACGTGGGGGGCCCGTTCTTATGGATCCCTTTGTCTCCAACAGCTCTTGCAGGGGACCCTTTCGTATCGGATTTGGGGCTCCCGTGGGGTTGGTGATGACGAGGAACAGCGGATCTGGGGGATCTACGACGCCCAGCCGCCAGACATGCGGCGCGGCATGCTCGAACGCTTCCGTGCGAGCGCGCGATTCGATGCCGGCATCGCGGAGGAGGCGGCGTGTCGGCGGTGACGACCGGACGCGTCGGCATCGTTGGGTACGGCTACGTCGGCCGAGCGACGGCGCACGCCCTCGGCACCATCGCGGAGGTCGCTTGGCATGACCCGTCGATGGATGGCTCGCGTCCGCTGGCCGAACTGGCGCGCTGGGCGCACGCGCTCTTCGTCTGCGTTCCGACGCCGATGAGTTCCTCCGGCGCGGCGGACCTGGGCATCGTTCGAGAGGTGATCGCGCAGCTCTCCGACCTGGCCGGCGGGGTCCCGGTGGTCATCAAGAGCACCGTGCCTCCCGGCACGACGGACGACCTCGCGCGTCGCTGGCCCACCGTCCCGCTGGTGTTCAGCCCGGAGTTTCTTCGCGAACGGCACCACCTCGAAGACGCAGCCTCGCCTACTCGCATTGTTCTCGGGTGGTCGCCGACGATCGACGACAGCCGCCGTTCACATGTGCGCGAGCTGTTCGTGCGACGCTTCCCTACGGTGCCGCTCATCGAACTCCGAAGCATCGAAGCCGAGTTGCTCAAATACGCGGCGAACGCGCTCTTCGGCGTGAAGGTGTCGTTCGCAAACGAGATGGCCGACCTCGCCGAGCAGATCGGAGCGAACTGGGAGTCGGTGCGCGCTGCGCTCGTCCTCGATCCCCGCATCGGAGCCGGACACCTCGCCGTGCCGGGTCCCGACGGCGAGCGAGGCTTCGGCGGGAAATGCCTGCCGAAGGACATGTCCGCACTGCTCGCCATGGCCAAGGATGTGGGCGTCGACCTCGCCCTGATCGCCGCCGCGGTGCACGCGAACCAACGAAGGCGAGCGTCGTGATTCCTGGCGCACTGCGCGCCCGTGAAGCGGCGCATGTCGGTCGCCGCGCTCGCCCGCGAGATGGTCGTCCGCGACGCCGCCACCCGGGAGCGAAAGCCCCCGTGTTCCGCCTCCTCGCGACCGGGGAGAGAGCGAGACCGAGAGCGCCCCGGATGGCGTGCCCCGCAGGTGCCGCGCGCGGCAACCCCGCGTAGCCGTGCGCTCGCCCACGACGGCAGCTCGCGGTAAGCGGTTAGCAGCCCTGTAAACCAGTCTCGGAAACTCTCTCCCGAACGGACAGACAGAGAGCGCCGGTTCTGTCAGCGGGCGCCGCGGGCACCGCTGCCGGGCTCTCTACGATCGCCGCCGCGCAGACCGCGTGTCCCCTCTGCGCGTGCTCCAAACCCTTTGAAACAGGCGCAGAAACGGCGAAGCCCCCTCGGATCGCTCCTTGGGGGCTTCTGTTTACCGACCCTCGCCGCCTGTTCGCGACGAGAGAAAAATGGCTCCGTGTGCGGCGCAGCCTGCGAACGCTCTCGGTAAACGGGATTGGGACAGATTCGCATGTTCGTACTGACCCACGTCGGCGCTCGCACTGCGACTCCGAGAACTTGCGCCGAGAGCGCTGGGACAGATTCGCCGCTTCGCACTGTCCCATCGTGAGTCCGTCGTCTCGGGGCCGAGTGCCCTCGGGCCACGTTGAGCGAAAGCGAGGCGTCCCGGCTCCCGCTGGACTGTAGCGGGGATGCGAGCCTGTGTGGTCTGCATGGACCAGGCCCCGCAGCCCGACGCCACCGCCGAGATCGCGCACGAGGAACGACGTGCCGACGTGCAGCGTCGCATCGACGAGGTGGCCAGCGTGCTCGCCGAGACCCTGCTCGGCATGTGGCGCGCGAAGCACCGCGCCGAGCGTCGTGGGGAGCCTTGGCCGCCACCGGAGCCTCCTAAGCCGGAGCCGCGCAGCTCGGGGCTGATCGAGAAGGCGAAGGGGCCGCCGCGCCGTGTCTTCCGCGAGCTCGAGGCCCGGGATGAGCTGGTCGCGAACATGCTGCTGGAGATGACCTGGTTCCCCACGTCGGAGGTCTGGCTCGAGCCCGCGGGCGGGAAGCGGACTCGCGTCGTCCTCGAGCACGGCCGCGTCGTCATGGGTGTCGCGGTACTCGACGAGTACGGCGACGCCGCGGTGCTGCGGGCGCTCGCGGTCCGCTCGACCTGTCGGCGGCAGAAGCACGGTCGCGCGCTCGTCGAGTACATCGTGCGCCACGCGTACGAGACCGGCGTCGGCCGCATGTACGCCGCCAGCGCGACGCAGTGGTTCGTCGAGGCAGTCGGCTTCGAGCTTCGCAAGCGCACGATGTTGCCCGAGGACGCTCGTCGCCTCCCGGGCATCATCGATGCGCCCAGCAACGCCTTCGTCTTCGAGCTGACGCCGACCCAGACTGGGCGTCGCATGCCGCGACGGAGCGTGCCGCGCTCGGCGGTCGAGGCCCTGTTGACCCGGTCCGAAGCAAAGACGGCGCGCTGAACCCGAGCGATCTCCGACTCGCCGACGAGCGCCACCAGGGCGCCCACGTTGGCGCGTGGCGGGCCGAAGGCGTGGACTTGGGCGTGGGGTGTGGACGCGGGCAGCAGCGCGCACGTGGGCGCCGCCCGGCCGCCGGCCATGCAAGTCGCCATGCAAGTCACCGTGCAAGTCGGCATGATTGATAGAACCGGCGTCGTCGGGCTGCGGCTCATGACGCTCGCCCGCTCTTTAGGCGGCGACCGACCTCGGTGAGCCGGTAGCGTTGCAGTCGGCTCTTGGGCTTGTCGGGACGGGTCATCTCGACCAGGCCCAGGGCCAGGGCGGGCTTCAGGTACGCCTCGCGGAAGTGGTCCTCGTGCTTGAGCCCCAGCGCTCGTTGGATCTCCTGTCTCGACAGCTCGCCCGTCATGACGCCGATGAGCTTCGCGACTTCCCCGGTGACTTCCCCGGTGACTTCCCCGGTGACTTCCCCGGCGACTTCCCCGGCGACTTCCCCGGCGACTTCCCCGGCGACTTCCCCGGTGGGCTGAGGAACCGCCGCGCCGCGGGGCTCCGGCAGGAACGTCGCGAACGACTTGTGGACGCGGTCGTTCGTGTTGATCGGCGGGGCGTGCCCGAGCGCCTGCCACTCGCGCTGCATCATCCGTAGCCCGGTGCCTGCCTGCTCGCACATCCCGATGCGGCGGATGGCCATCGCGATGGCGGGGTTGCGCACGTCCTTCTCGCCGGGGTCGAGTAGGTGCTTCTCGTCGGCGAAGCTGTCGCCCGGGTTCCAGAATTTGATGCCGTCGGTGAAGAGCTCGATGACGGCCTTGCGCGAGTGGTCGCCGTAGTCCTGGTGGATCAGAAGGTTCATCGCGGCCTCGCGGAAGACGCGGAAGCCCGCAGGCGCGTCGCGCCGCTCGAGCGTGGCCGGGTGCCGGGTCGATGTCGCTGCATGTCTTGGGGCATGCACGTGTCTCGCAGGCGGGTGATACTCATAGGCTGTAGACGGATAGGCATCATCGGCGAGACACTGGCGCGCTGTGAGCCAGAAGGACCTCCAACGTTTCGGAGCGTGCGTTCGCGCTGAGCGCGAGCGGCTGGGCGTATCGCAGGAGGAGCTCGCGGACCTCGCTGGCCTCCACCGAACCTACTTGGGGGGCGTGGAGCGCGGAGAGCGGAACGTCGGCCTGCTCAACGTACTGCGGATCGCGCGGGCCCTCGGTGTGGCGCCCTCGGCTCTCTTCAAGAATTTCGAAGGAAACCGCACTCGATGAGCAACGGCAAGATGTGGCCCAAGGTGAACGCGGACAAACGCGCGAACTGGCCAGACGAGATCGCGAAGTCGGTCGCGCAGTACAACGACTGGTACTTGAAGTTCGCGCCGGATGCATACCAACGCGCCCGCACGGAGACGAAGGCGGTCGTGAAGGAGGCTCTTGAGGGCAGCGACTACGGCAGCAAGATCTCGGCCGAGCTTCTGAAGGGACGCCCCGACTTCCTCTTCGTTCTTCGCATGATGACAGCACCGCCGCTGGCTCGCGACCGTCTGACTGGACTCTCGGGTGTGCCCAAGGCGCTCGTTGACGCGATGGAGAACGATCACTGCGTGCCACCTCGGATGGCAGCCGAGGTCCTCGCTGGGAACCTCCAGAAGCTCGGCGCCGTAATGACCAAGATGGCCGATCCCGAACTCTTGCCATGGATACGCGAGAATCGGCGGCCACGCGCGGACGAACTCGCAGGTGCGCTGCTCGTGCTGGGCGACCGTGTCTGTCGGGCCGTTGCCGACCCGATCATCCGAAACGCGCAGGAGGCACGACAACTCGCCGTTCTTGAGAAGTACCTGGTAGCACGTGGGTACGCGAGGCTGCCGGATGCGCAGAGATCGTTGGTCTTCGCGATGCCGGCAAAGACCTTTGCCTTCCGATTCAATGTGCCCGGCAAGAATGAGGAAGGCGCGTCCGTGAACATGCCGATGGATGCGGTGGTAATGCCGGCGGGTAAGGCGGCCGTTCCCCTCCTGATTGAAGCCAAGTCCGCCGGCGACTTCACCAACGTGAACAAGAGGCGCAAGGAGGAAGCGACGAAGATCCAGCAGCTCAAGGCTGCGCACGGCGACCGGGTTAGGTTCATCCTCTTCTTGTGTGGCTACTTCGATGATGCCTACTTGGGCTACGAAGCAGCAGCAGGCATCGACTGGTTCTGGGAACATCGCCCCGACGACCTAGCGAAGTTCGGGATCTGACTGGCCGCACGCGAGGAGGTCGAACGAGGTCAACCTCCCCCGATCTCGAGCTGCTTTGCACCGCGATCGGTGGCACCACTGCGCGGCTGCTTCTTCGAAACAATTTCGACGATCTCGCCGGGCGCGCGCGCCAGTTCCGGGACAGGAAGAGCAGAGAGCTCGCGCGGCTCGATCTTGCCTAGGCCACCGCCATAGGTTCGTCCGAGCTTCTCCACGAGTGTGCTCGTCTCGGGCGCGTTCAAGGCTTCGAGCAGCGACTGGACGTCGGTCGCCGGGTCCAACAAGAACCCGTTCAGGAACACGCTCATCACGCGGCAGCCCGCGCTGTTCCGCACGAACCGTGTCCGGCCCCGATTCATGTAGGTGATGATGATGTCGGGCGGCGCGACGTTCTCAGGCTTGTACCAGGGGTTTCGCGTCCGGCAGTTGAAACGTTCGTGAACACCCTGCTTGACACCATGCTCCAGATAGCGACGGACGTTCGTGTCCTTCAGCGCCTCAAGCGGCTCGTTGACCGACAGTACCCAGCACGGACGTCCTCGGTCCCGAAGCGCCTCCCACGCTTGCACAGTCAGTTCGTCGTCGGGAAGGTCTCGGGCTGAAGCCACGACGGGAAGCAGATACTTGTCCTCGATCCCCCACTCGTCCACCACGGACTGAGAGAGCACGAAGAACTCATTCGATCCCGTGGCCATCCCACGACGCACACGAATGTAGTCGGAAAGGGCCTTTGGGCGGTTTTTCGTCAACTCGCTGAGGTGGGCCTCTCGTTCGCCGAAGTACGTTACCCAGCGGTCCGTCGCATCAAGCTCCTTGGCGACGCGCTCGTTGCCCTTCCGGCGAACGACACCGTTGTTGTCGAGCGTGGCTTCGTGAAAACGAACAACGTGGCGCGCCGTCGGCGGGCGCTTCCGTGCGACCGTGATCGCGGACGTGGTGAGCACGCCAGCGAACGCGAGTTCATCCCGGTTGAAGAGGAGCATCTCATCGATGGTCGTGTGAGTTGCGAGCGCCTTCTTCAGTCCCTCGCCAAACCTCGTATCCAAGAAGTCCGCCGGCGTGATGAATACCAGCAGCCCGCCTTCACGGAGCCGATCAAGCGCTTCCAAAAAGAAGTAGACGTAGTTCGTCGAGAGGGACGAGAACTCGACATTGAACCTCGCGCCGTAGTGAGAAGTGAGCCTGCGCTTCTCGTCTTTATGAAGAAGGTGATGGCGCATGTATGGCGGGTTACAGATGACCGCGTCGAACTTCTTATCGGCCGCGTGCGAAGCGAACAGGTCCGGTCCGGCCAAGAAGTCGGCCTTCGACACGTTTGCATTTCTGAAGCCCCTCGCGGCAAGCCCTGCCGATGCCAATGCCACGCAGATCGGGCTGATGTCGAAGCCTTCGATCCGCGTCGAAGTCGGCAACGACGAAAGAAGCGCGCCGGCTCCAATCGCTGGATCGAGTACCGACTCTGCGCCGAATGCGCTCACCAATCCCGACATGAAGTCGGCGATCGCCGAGGGCGTGAAGTACTGACCGAGTGCGTACCGATCTTCACGAGATGCAGCGGCCTCGTAGAGAGGGCCCAGCATGGCCGAGTCGCTGGCGCACGCCTGCCTCACAGCAGTGATCGTCCCGTCGGCCAACTCAACGCGCGCACGCGCAGCCTTCAGGAAGTCATATTCGGGACGATCCCCGGCGAGTCGATAACAGGTCTCCAGCAGAACAGCATCTGCGGCTAGCGATCGTGGCGCGCGCGGTCCGCCGCAGGCACTCAGCCAGGCGTCCTTCTCCGTTGCATCCGCGCCCTGCAGCGGGCCCGAGAAGTATCGTTCCAGCTCATCGACCCTTGGAATGAGTGAGGTCACCGCGTTCTCAATCGCTGATGCGCTCACGCCGTTGGCGACGGTGACATCCCTCTTCTTGCTGGCTCGCTCCGCGTTCGCGGTGCCGTTCGACTTGGTCATTGAGCTCTCCTCGTGGCCGATCTTTGAGCAGGAAGGAGGACCTTCGTCCTCTTAGCTGGTGCTGACGGTGCGACCCGTCGCATGACTGCGACCACCACACCGTGAATCGTCACTTCGCCATCGTGGACCACGATCGGCGCAAACTTCGGGTTCTCCGCCAGCAGGCGGATTCCGTGGGAGCCGATCTGAAGCCTCTTCACGGTGGTCTCGCCGGCAACCGTGGCGACCACGATTTCGCCGTCTTGCGCGGTGGGCTGTTCGCGAACGACCACAGTGTCGCCGTCGAGGATCGCCGCGTCGCGCATGCTGTCTCCATCGACGGCAAGAGCAAAGTGACGCCCACCGCCAACCCACGCGGCGGGAACCGCAATCTCCCCGTCATCGACTTCCGCTGCAGCTTCGGGCCTGCCAGCGACAACTCGTCCGAGGATGCGGACGCGGGCGACTGCGGCCGGTGCCTCCACAAGGCGCACCTGGCGGGCGCGGCCGCCACTCAGAGTGATGTAGCCCTTGCGGGCAAGCGCCTGAAGGTGGTCGCGCGCGGTGCCCGTGGAGGCCCAGCCGAACTCCGCACACAAGTCGCGGTACGACGGCGCAGGCTCCCCACGACTCGCTCGGTCGCGAATCGTCGCGAGCAGCTCTGCTTGCGCTGGAGTAAGCGGTTCGTGTTCCACGGACGGAGGCATACCACTCAGATGAGTGGTGCCGCAAGCCTGGACATGTGATCGGGCTACGATTTCTTGGGGGGCGAGATCGCCGCCCACGCCGCCCGCTGCTCGGCCCACGTGCCCGCGTGCGCCACCTCCCGCAGCGTCCGCTCGGCCATCGGCTCGGCGCCGTCGACGGCTTCGAGGGCCAGCACCTGCTCCTGGAGGTCGGCGGCCAGCATGAGCAGGTCGAAGAGCTGCGTGACGCGGGCGCGCGTGAGCCCCAGCTTGCGCGCCAGGGCGGCCTGGTCGGCCACGAGCCCGCGCTCGATGGCGGCCTGGAGGTGGTGCGCGAGCGCGAGCTGCCGTGCAACCTTGGCAGGGCGTCGCACGGGCTCGGGCTTGTCGGGCGGCGGCGTCGGGGTGAGCTGCACGCTGCGGCTTCGGCGCCAGAAGATCGGCTCCTCGATGACCCGGTAGTCGCTCGGCGTGTTCTTCGTCGCGCCCTCTTCGCTGGTCTGCCGGTCGCTCACGCAGCCTCCTTCGTGCCCGACGCGGCGCCGAAGTCGATCAGCTCCACGCGACACGTGCCCTTGTCCTCGTCGACCACCACCTTGTCGATGAGCGCGCGCAGGAATCGCCCCTGGTTGTCGGGCGACATGTTCACCCAGACCTTCGCGAAGTCGCGGAGCGCGGCGACGAACCAGGCGTGGTCCTTCCTGGCGATCTCCAGCTCGGCGGCGTCGCGCTCTAGGTCGCGTAGCTGCTGCTCGCTCGCGGCAAGACGGTCAGCCTCGACGCCGAGCTTCTGCTCGACGAGCTCCCGGGCACGCCCGTCGAGGCGCACCAGCTCCTCGGTGAGCCGGGAGGCGTTTGCCGAGCACTCGGCGATCCTCGTCGCCAGCTCCGCGCGCAGCTTGCCAAAGTCCTCACCCTTGCCGGCGGTGAGCGTCTCGAGGTGCTTCGCGACGCGCTCGGCCAGCGAGCCGTCGGCGGTCGCGTTCGAGATGCGGGCGACGACGAACTCCTCAAGCGCGGCGGCGGGCAGCGGCCTTCCGGCGCACTGGTCCTTGCCGTACTTCTCGCGCCGCGAACACCGATAGTACCTGTGCGTCTTCCCGGTGGAGGGCTTCGTCGTCGAGCCTGGGCACATCATCTCGCCGCAGAGCGCGCAGCGCACGAGGCTGCGGAGGACGTAGTCGGGGTTCGTGCCGGTCCACCGCACCACGCGGCTCGTGCCCGCGAGGATGGCCTGCGCGGCGCGGTAGGTGGACTCCTCGATCAGCGGCGGGTGCTCGCCGGGGTGCAGCTCGTCGCCGTACATCATGAAGCCGGCGTAGATGGGGCTCTTGAGGATGCGGCCGACGCCCTCCTTCGACCACGCGAGCTTCTTGGTGACCTTGGAGCCGCGCGGCAGGAGCATCCGATCGTTCAGCAGGTGCGCCACCTTCGCCTGCTGGCGGTGCATCAGGAACAGGTCGAAGGCCTCGCGGACGACGCGCGCCTCGAGCTCGTTGACGAGGAGCTTCTTGTCCTTCACCGAGTAGCCGTAGGGCACCGGCCCGCCCGTCCACTTCCCCTTGCGGCGGGCGCCGGCGATCTTGTCGCGGGTGCGCTCGCTGATCATCTCCCGTTCGAACTCGGCGAAGGACATCAACATGTTCATCGTCAGCCGGCCCATCGCGTCGGCCGTCGAGAAGTTCTGCGTCACCGAGACGAACGAGGCGCCCGCCGCTCCGAGGCGCTCCATCACCTTCACGAAGTCGAGGAGCGAGCGCGAGAGGCGGTCGACCTTGTAGACCACGATGACGTCGACCTTGCTCGCCTCAACGTCAGCCATCAGGCGCGTGAACGCGGGGCGATCGATGTTCGCGCCCGTGAAGCCGCCGTCGTCGTAGCGCTCGTCGACGAGCTTCCAACCCGGCTGGCGCTGGATGTACGCGAGGCAGGACTCGCGCTGCGAGTCGAGGGAGTTGAACTCCTGCTCGAGCCCCATCGTGGTCGACTTGCGCGTGTAGATGGCGACGCGCCTCGTCTCGGGCTCGACGCTGCTCCTGGTGGGGCGCCTGCTCATCGCTCCTCCGGCGCGGACTCGGTGGTCACGGGCTCGGCCAGCTTCGCCTCCCGCTTCTCGGCGAGGGCGACGAGCCGCTCGAGGTTCTGGTTCAGGCGCGCCAGCTCGCGCACGAGCGACGGCATCGTCGCTTCGTAGAACGTCTGGCCCATGCGCGTGCGGAAGAAGTCGCTGCTCATGCCGCGCTCTCCTCGCTCGCGGCGTCGCCGCGCTTCTTGAGCCCGAAGAAGAGGAAGCCGTTCCAGCGCGAGCCAGCGATCTGGTTCGCGATGGCCGAGAGCGTCTTGTACTTGCGCCCCTCGTACTCGAAGCCCTCGACGCAGACCGTCACCTCGTGGGTCTTGCCATCGAAGACGCGGCGCACGACGGTGCCCACCGGGGGCACGCGCGGATCGCGAGGCTCCGTCGATGCGGTGCTCAGCGCCGCGTCGAGCTTCGTCGCGGCCTCGCCCGCTGCCGCAGGTTCACTCGCGGGCTGCCCGAGGCGCATCTGCCAGCGCTCAGGGAGCTGATCGCCGAGCTGCTGGATGCGCGCGATGGCCCCCTGCGAGAGGTCGCCCTGGAAGTTCGCTTCGATGCGCCAGGCCAGGCGCTTCTTCAGGTACGCCCGGTTTCGCGAGCGGGTGGGTTCGCCGTACAGCTCGCGGTACTTCTCAGCGAGCGCCGGGACGTTCATCGTCTCGAGCGCGGCGAGCTGGCTCGGCATGTCGTCGAGCCTGCGCATCTCGGCGCGAGATCTGGCTGTCGTCTTCGTCATCGTGTCTCCGTGGTTCGCGAGAGCGCCATGCCCACGCGCCTGGGGCATGACGGCTTCTTCCCCCGTGGAAGACAAGGCGAGAGCCTGGGAGAGCGACGAGCTCACGACGCACCTCCGCTCGCGGCTTCGCGTCGTGCGCAGCGCTCGCGCCGCCACATGTCGAGCAGCGTCACGGCGAGGATCGAGGCGGCCTCGTCGAGGCGGCGCTCACGGTCGGCGTGGCGCTCCTCGGCGCTCTCGGTGGCAGGTGCGGCCGCGCTCGCGGGCGGCGTCGGGATCGCGTTCATGGGACGGTAAACGCGGTCCCACGACGCCAAGTGGGACACGATCTCGGCGATGTACCTGCTGACCCTTGACCGGCCTACTGTCGTTTAGTATTCAGGGGACACGAAACCGTGCCCAATGTCGTCACCCGGGCGCGCAGAGAGGAAACGTGAAGGAACGCCTTGGAGAACGCATTCGTCGGAAGAGAGCAGAGCACAAGCTCGGGCTCCGCGAAACGGCCCTGAAGATCGGCATCTCTCCGACGTACCTGTCACGCATCGAGACGCTGGACGAGAAGACCCCGCCTGCCGAAGACGTTATCCGCAAGCTGGCCGATCTCCTTCAGGACGAGTTCGACGAGCTGATGCAGCTCGCGGGGCGCGTGCCCGACGACGCGCTCAAGGTCGTCAAGGCCGACCCCACGATGCCGGAGTTCCTTCGCACCGTCGGCGAGCGGAAACTGACCGGCGAGAAGCTCATGGAGATGCTCGACGCGAGGAAGAAGGGGAAGAAGTGACGCTGCCGATCAAGATCCCGTACCTCGCGCCCGCGCAGATCGAGAGCGCCACCAAGGAGCTGCTGCGCAAGTACGCTGCGTGGAAGGGCCAACCGCCTCGACCGCCCATCCCGGTCGACGCGATCGTCGAGCACATCCTCAACCTCCGCTTCGAAGTCGACGATCTGCGCGCGCGCCTCAACAAGCCCGACGTGCTCGGCGCAACGTGGCTCGACGACGGACTCGTCGTCATCGACTCTTCGCTCGAGGGCAACGAAGGGCGCTTCTCGTTCACCATCGGCCATGAGATCGGCCACTGGCAGCTCCATCGCCCGCTCCTTGAGATGGAGAAGGTCACGCTGCCGCTCTTCTCGCGCGAGCCCGGCACGAAGGCGAGCCAGGCCATCGTCTGCCGCGACAAGCAGCGCGACGACGCCGAGAAGCAGGCCGACAAGTTCGCGTCGTTCCTGTTGATGCCCGCAACCGACGTCATCGCGACCGCGCGCGAGGTGAACGGCGGCCCGCTCACCATCGACCACTTTGCGAAGCGCAAGGAGGCCGGCGAGTGGTTTCCGGAGCTGCGTGACTTCGCCGCCGAGGTCATCGCGAAGGGCAACTTCTCCAACGTGTCGAACCAGGCGATGCAGATCCGCTTGGAGACCCTGAAGTTCGTGACCGATGGATCGAACCCGCAAAGGAGCCTGCTCTGACCACGGCTTCGCCGTGTCCAAAGTGTTCAGAGTTCAGTTGACGCTAATCGTCCGAGGAGACCCATCGCCATGCCGTTCACGCCCATCCCCACCAGTCCGACGTCGCACGACGTCCACATCATCGTCGAGGAGGGCTGAGCCATGGCCTCGTTCAAGCTCCGACACTTCGCCAATGCCGAGACGCTTCGCGCCGTCCGGCCGCAGTTTCTGATGGCGCTCCTCGGCAGGCACGCCGACTACTTCGCCGAGCGCGGCGTGAACTTCGGCGCGTTCAACGGCGCCGGCCCTGACTACGAGGCGATCGCCGGCGTGCTCATGGCGCCCGAGCAGCCCCCCAGCACGCTCATCGACGACCTCTACTACGTCGACGAGATGGCCACCCAGCCCGGCATGGACGCGCTGCTCGAGGCGGCCGAGGCCGCGAAGGTGGAGCTCGATCTCGACGACGAGCCAACGCCCGCCGACGTCGCGGTGCAGGTGCGGCTGCGAGCGCCCGCGCTCCTCGAGCAGAAGCACGCCGAGCAGGTGCTGCTCGATCGCAAGCGGACCTTCGTCTACTTCCAGGCGAAGGATGGCGCCGACACGCGGTACCACGTGCCCGGCGCGAAGCGGGTGCGGGCGTTCGAGGACACGATGGGCGTGCGGCTCGACCTCATGAAGCGCGGGCGCACCTGCAAGCTGTTCATCTTCCCGCGGGCCGACGGCGTTTGGTTTCTCGTGCGACGCGGCGATCCGTACAAGCGCGAGGGCGCGATCGAGAAGGCCAAGACCACCTCGGTGTACTACCGGCCCGAGAAGTACGACCTGCTCAAGTACGACGAGGGACTCGGCGAGCTGGCCATCAACGCCGAGGGCAACAAGAAGCTCGCCGAACACTACCGCGAGCTGGTCGGCGTCCTGCTCTTCGACGACGCCAAGCACTTCCCGGACACGGCGAAGTTCACGCTCGATCCGCTCCAGGAGGCCGGCGCCGAATCGCTCATCTGCAGCGACGTCGAGGGCATCGACTCGGTCGTGCTGAAGGAGCTGCAGGTCTACTGGGGCGGCGCCTACGGCGAGAGCACCACGCACAAGGCCAAGGACCTCTTCGCCGCGTGGGCCGCGCACGGGCGCTCGGTGCCAAAGGGACGGCTCGTGAAGGCGAGCTTCCTCGTGAGGTTCACCGGCCAGAAGACCCCGCGCACGGTGACCATCCGCCCGAACAACATCGCGAGCTACACCCGCAACGAGGACGCGACGCTCGTCGAGCAGTGGCTCGCTTTGCGCGGGTTCGTGAAGACGCCCATCGGGGAGGCACAGGATGCAGACCTTGCTCCGGCTGCAGCGTTCGCTTGAGGCAGCGCCCTGGAACCGCGCGGTCCTCGCCGAGTGGCAGGAGCGCTTCGGCCAGGACCTCGCGCTGCTCAAGCCCCACCTGAAGCCCACCGGCGAGCGCGCCGGGGTGTTCCCGTGTCCCAACGGCGGCGGTGACGGCTGCCCGCGCCAGGTCCACGAGCGCGACGGCGGGTTCGTCGCGGTCTGTGGGAACGTGCCCGCTGAGTGCGAGCCCATCCCGCTGACGAAGACCGAGCTCGCGGTGCTCGCCCTCGATCGCGCGGCGGCCCTTGGGCCCGTCGTGGCGCGCGTGTGTGCCGAGGAGGCGCTCGCGGCCACCTGCGTCGCCGCGCTCGAAGGGCTGCTGCCCCTCGGGGTCCTGGAGCGCCGCGTGGGGCGCACCCTGGTGGTGCTCGCCACCGACGAGGGAAGCAGGCAGCGCGGGCCGATCCTCGAGCTGCGGCGCGCGTCGGGCGCCGACGCGGTCGCGGTGGTCGTCGCAGGGCGAAGGGAGGCGCGGCTGATGGGCGATGGCCACGTTGAGCTCGGGCTCGACGCGCCGGGGCTCCGGCTGCACCGCGCGCTGAAGCTGCTCTGGCCCGAGTCTTGGGCGGCCCGCGCGAAGGCCAAGGAGGCGATCTTCGAGGACGTCGAGCTGGTGTTCGCCTCCGAGCCGGAGCGCCACGTGGTCCGCCTCAACGGCGAGCTGCTCGCCGCCTTTCGCGTCAGCGATGCGAAGTTCGCGCGGCTCCTCCGACTCGCGGCGGCGCGGGCGGCGGCACCCGACGTCGAGGAAGGCGGCTGGCTGAAGAAGGCCCCGCACCTCCAGCTCGACGAGCGCGAGGTGGACCTCGTCGAGCTGCGCAACGCGTTCGTCGCCGACCAGCCCGACGGGTACGCCGGCATGACCGCGGCCGAGCGCAAGGCGCTCCTCCAGTCGTCGACGGACCGCCCGGGGATGCTGCGCCTGCCGCTCAATCCGCGCCACGTCCACTTCGACCCGAGCCTCGCGAACCTCCGGCTCCTCGGCGACAAGCAGAGTGAGCCGCGCGAGGAGAAGCCTGCCAAGGGCAAGCGGAAGACGTCGGGCAGCGACGAGCTGGCGCGCAACAAGACGCAGGCACGCGCCAAGGCGATCAAGATGCTCGGCGAGGCCCGCGCCCTCGGCGTGCCGCTCCCGGACGACAAGACGTTGAAGTCATGAGTCGTCGCGACCGTAGCGGCCCTTGAAGTTATCGCGGAAACCGCTGCTGCCGCCCGCCTCGGGCGTCGGGAAGTCGTCGGCGGTGACGACCTTGGTCTTGCTGAGGTCGACGAGGAACGCGCGGCGTCTCCCGCTGTCGAAGGTGACGCGCTCGCTCTCGGCAGTGACGAACCCGCCCTGCTTCTTGCTCTCGGTGACGAGGCGGCGCAGCGCCTTCAGGTCGACCATCTCGCCCTCGTAGTCGATGCGCTTGCAGTGCGCGCGGAAGGCGTCGTAGGCGCTCTCGAGGTGGACGGCGAGGTGCCCGTCCTCGAACACGTAGTGGACCTTGTGCTTGAGGTCTCCCTGCACGGCCATCACGCCGAGCATCTCGAGAAAGTGGTCGAGGGCGTTCTTCACGCCGTGATCGGTCTCGAGCACGTCCTCGAGGACGGCGTTGACGGCGGCTTCGACGCCGAGCTCGTCGGGGAGCTCGCAGCCGCAGTGCTTGGCGAACTCCTCGAAGAGATGCACGCCGAGCAGCATGGCGGTGAGGTTCTCGACGATGCGTACAGGCACCTTGCGACCGTCGAGGAGCGCCTTGGCCACGGCGCGCGCGACCTCGAGGTCGGCGTCGAAGTCGCGCCCGAGGCAGAACTGGATGTAGCGCGGGGCGAACAGCACCAGGTCCACCGAGCGCAGCTCCTTGTAGGCGGCGCGCGCGGTCGGGTTCTGCGCGAGCGTTGTCTTGTCCGGGTTCGCGGTGACGATGCGCTCGAGCAGCGCGGCCTCCGTGGGACGCGTCTCGCCCGCGACGCAGACGGGCGCCTGCAGGTGGTAGCTGTTCACCTTGAGGTCGGGACGCCCGCGCTCCTCGGTCTCGCCTCGATACAGCCGGCGCAGGTATCGATGCAGGGTGTTCAGCCGCTGGCGCTGCATGTCGTAGGGCTTGTACTCGTCGATGAAGACGGGCACCGAGCGCGTCGACGTGAGGAGCTTGAGGAGCGCGAACTCGGTCTCCGTCGCGGAGTACGGCTCGGCGTCGCGGATGCCGAACAGCGGCCACATGATGTCGATGCAGAGGCTCGACTTGCCCGAGCCCTGCGTGCCCCAGACGAAGAGCGTCGGGAACGTGCCGACCCTCTCCATGAAGCGCGGTTTCATCGGCGTGGCGAAGAACCAGCCGATGACGGGCAGCATCACCTCGGGCCGGTTCACCTGCGGCAGGCAGCGGAAGACCGTCGCCGCGACCTCGAGGAACGTGTCCTCGTCGACCTTCACGTAGGCGATGCGCTTGTCGAGCGAGGCGCCGCTCGGGACGTACATCACGGGCGACGGTTCCATGAAGCCGTCCTTCCCGATGGCGCAGTTCGGCCCGAGCCAGACGTGGTGCTCGCCCCTCTTGTAGTCGCCGAGCATGTTGGAGCCCGGACGACGCGGGATCTCCCGGCGCGCGAGCACTCGCAGGAGCCCCTGGACGTTGTTGTCGCTGCCGGTCCACTGGAGGTCAGCGGACGGGAGCTGGCGAATGAGGTCGCGCTTGCTGTGAAACGCGGTGAGCGGGAGGCGTAGCCCCGGCACCTTGCCGTGCCTGTCGGTGAGCGCGTCGCCGAAGATCATCTCGCCGTCCTCAGTGAGGACGCGCATCGTCGGCTCGATGGTGAACGACGAGATGACCTTCGACTCGCCGCGCGCGGTCATGCAGTAGTAGCAGGACGCGTCCTCGAAGATCGCGCCCTCCATGTCCTCGTCGCTGCTCTCGGGATCGGTGCCCTCGCCGTCCTCGCGCGAGGGCGTGGTGGCCGCCTTGGCGACCGCCTTGCGCAGGTCCTTGGCCTTCAGCCCGAAGCGTTTCTCGACGGCGCCGAGGTACTTCGACTGCACCGACGGGTCGCGGTGCGCGATGGCGTCGAGGATGGGCTTGAGCCGGTACTCCAGCTCGCGCGCGGGCGTGTCGGCGGGCACGGCCTCGATCGCCCTCTCGATATCGAAGACGACGTCGTAGAGGTCGCACCGCGCCGTCGGCTCGACGTTCACCTTGCAGAAGCCGATCTTCTGGAGCGAGTGGCACGGCGGCGCGATGGAGCCGTCGGTGCGCACAGTGGCGAGCACCTTCTCGTGGGCTTTGGCGACGTAGCGAACGCCGTCGCGACCGCGCAGCTTGCCCAAGCCCCGGCGGTCGTACTCGAGCACCAGCTCGGTGATCTCATCGAGCCCGAGCCCCTTGTGCGCGAAGAAGCGCACCATGTCGAAGATGGCGACGCTGCGGTCCTCAGCGCCGTGGTCCCAGAGCCGCTGGATGGGGCCGCACATCTCGACCGGGTGCTCCCAGTCGTATTCGCCCTCCGGCGTGCGCTTCGCCTTCGTGGTGCCGGGCGCCGCCACGTTGCCCACGATCGGGAGCGAGACGCGCGGGGCGACGACGGGCAGCGTCGGCTCGGGCTCGACGTCGAGGCGAGCGAGGAGCTTGTCGTCTTCGCTGCGGTCGAAGCCGGAGAGCGCGGCGCTCACGCGGTGCGGGCGGTCGCCCTTGCCGTCGCCTTTGTGGCTGACGGTGCCGATCACCTTGATGATGCGCGCGACGTCGTGGATCGAGTCGACGTGGACCGCGTCGGTCTGCGCGCGCTCGCGCACCTTCGTCTCGAAGGCCTTGAGCCCGGCCTGGAGCCGCTCGCGGCGCTCGCCCTCGAGCACCGTGGGCGGCAACGCGAACCAGAGCTGCGCGCCGTTCCCGCTCATCATCAGGCGCGGACGCACGAGCCCCTCGGACTCGCACCATGCGATGGCCTCGTTCGCGGCGGCCATCGCGAGCGCGAGCTCGGCGTCGGTGCTGGCGGTGTCCTTCGGGCGCACCGGGTCGAGGTCGATGACCGTGGCGGTGATGACCTCAATGTCCTTGCGACCGGCGCCGGTCTTGAGCGGACGCACGACGTTCGGGGCCGCGTCGAAGAGGCGGCGCGGGCGCGGCTGGATGCCGACGTAGACGTTGCCCGCCGCGTTCGTGCGCACGCACTCGCGGACGAACGCATCCTCATCGTCGAAGAAGCCGATGCCGATGATGCCGCCCGCGGGGCGGATGACGCGCACCTCCGAGACGCCGTGCGCGCCGTGGGCGAGCCAGCGCCAAGTGGCGCGGATGGTGTTCTCGTCGGGGCCGAGCGCGCTCATGCGGCTCCTCTGCGCGTGCCGAGCTTCGACGCAGGGACGCCCAGCACCTCGGCGTAGAGCTTCCTACGCTCGAGGTGGTGGCGGCGCAGGAGCGGCACCTTCCGGTCGACGAAGTCGAAGAGCGCGGCGTCCGTCTTCTCGGCGTGCGGGCGCATCAGGCGCCCGAGGCGCTGCACGGTGCGTCCGCGCGCACGGCCCGGGTACGCGAGGAACACGCGAGAGAGGCGTGGCAGGTCGAGGCCCTCGTCGGCAAGGCTCGTCGCAACGATGACCGCCAGCTCCCCGGCGCGGGCGCGATCGAGCAGCTCCTTGCGGACGGTGCGCTTGACCTCTCCGGTGAGCACCGCCGCCGAGACGCCCTCGGCTTCGATGGCGGCGGCGAGCGCGTGGCAGTGGTCGATGCGCCCGGAGAGCACGAGGCAGACGTGGCCGGCGCGGGCTTCGGAGACCACGTGCTCGACGATGAGCGCGTTGCGCGCCGGGTCACTCGCGACCGCGGCGAGCATCGGCGCGTAGTCCTCCGCACCGGTGTAGAGGTACGTGAAGTTCGTCTCGATACTGTGGATGTCGGGCACCGTCAGGACGCCCGCCGCGACCAGCTCGTCGTGCGTGATGGTGACGAGCGGCGCACCCAGAAACAGGTCGAGCAGCGCGGTCAGCCCGTCCTCCCGATCCGGCGTCGCGGTGAGGCCGAGCCGGTACCGCGCGGGGCAGCGGTCGACCACCGAGTGGAACGTGCTGGCGGCGACGTGGTGGGCCTCGTCGAGGATGAGCAGGCCGAAGCCGCCGAGGAACGCCTCGAGCTTCGAGGTCTCCCAGCGCACGAGCGCCTGGATGACGGCGACGGTCACGGGCGCCGGGCGCTCCTCGCCATCGCCGACGAGCCCGGCCTCGACGCCCAACTTGTCGTTCAGCTCCCCGAGCCACTGCTCGGCCAGGTCGAGGGTGTGGACGAGGATGAGCGTCGGCGTGCGCAGCTTGGCGATCGCGCCCATGCCGACGCGCGTCTTGCCGCCACCGCACGGGATGACGACCGTGCCCTGTGTGACCTTCGCGAGCTTCGCGACCGCGTTCGACTGGTAGTCGCGGAGCCCGAGCGCGGGTACGTCGAGCTGCTCCTCGGGCAGCACGCGTGCGTCGTCGCAGGCGACGATGAGCCCGTCTTGCGCGGCCGCGCGCCTGAGCACGTGGATGGCGCCGCGCGGGAGGCGTAGCTCGCCGCCCGCCTGCTCGACGAAGCAGACCGTCTCGAGCTCGGCGCCAGGGTTCAGCCCCATGCGCAGGCGATCGAGGAACGCGGGGTTCGGGAACGACAGCATCCGGCACAGGCGCTCGACGACCTTCGGCGGCACCTCGCGGGCGTCGAGCGTCAGCGCCGCATCAACTCGCGCGCGCATAGGCAGCCTCCTCGAGGAAGCGGGTGATGTTCTCGACGCGCCGGGTGGTGAGCATCGGCGGCAGGCTCTTCAAGAACTTCTTCCCGTAGCCCTTCTCCGCGATGCGCTTGTCGAGGATGACGGCGACGCCCACGTCCGTCTTGCAGCGGATGAGGCGCCCCACGCCCTGGCGCAGAGCGATGATCGCGAGCGGCACGAGGTAGTTGTCGAAGGCGCGCGGGTCGCGCTCGCAGATGGCGTCGATGACCGGGTCGTCGGGCGGCGGGAACGGCAGCTTGTCGATGACGAGCGCGGTGAGCGCCTCGCCCGCGACGTCGATGCCGGTCCAGAAGCTCTCGGTCCCAAGCAGGATGGAGCCGACGTCCTCTTTGAAAAGGCGCGTCAGCTCCGCGCGCGGAAGCTCGCCTTGGCGCAGCACGCGGTGTTCCCTCCCATCGAGCCGCTCGTAGACGGCGTTCAGGTTCCGGTACGACGTGAAGAGGCCCAGCGTGCGGCCGTCGCAGGCGTCGACCACGAGCTGGAAGATGCGCGAGGCCTCGTCGATGAAGTCGGCGTCGCGCGGATCGGGCAGCCGCTCGGGCACGACGAGGAGCGCCTGCGACGCGAAGTCGAAGGGCGTCTCTGCGACGACCTCGAGCGCGCCCTCGGGCACGCCGAGCTCGCGGCGCACGAAGTCGAAGGTGCCCGAGGTGGTGAGCGTCGCGCTCACGAGCGACACCGACGGGCAGCGGGCGAACAGCTCCTCGCGCAGCAGCTCGCTCACGTCGATGGGCTTCGAGCGGAGCTTGGTGCGCCCCTTGTTGTCGAGGTCGAGCCAGTACACGCAGCCCGCGTTCGACTGCGCGAGCCCCTCGGCGAGGCGAGCGCCCGCCGTGGCCGCGTTCTTGGCCACGTTGCGCGCCGTGACGCGCTCTTTCTTGTCCGCGAGCTCGTCCTCGGCGCGGGCCTTGGCGAGCGCCACGAGCTTGCCGAGCGCGCGCTGGAGGGCAGCGTCGTTGGCGAAGCCCGGCGCCTTGAGCCGCTTCTTGTAGCGGGGCGAGCGGGCGAAGTCGGCGAGCGTCGCGAACAGGCGCTGCGCCTCCTGGCGAAGCTCGCCCGCGAGCTGCTTGTTCCCGAGGTCGGCCGCCGCCGAGGCGAGCCGTCCGAAGGTGTGCTCCGACAGCGTGAAGCCGAAGAACTCGCGGGCGATCTCCGCTGCCTCGTGCGCCTCGTCGAGCACGAGCAGGTCGAACGCAGGCAGCACGAGGTCTTGCCCCGTCGCCTGACGCACGGCGAGGTGCGCGAAGAGCATGTGGTAGTTCGTGACGACGATGTCCGCGCCCTGCGCCGTCGCCTTCGCGTGCTCGGCGTAGCAGTCGTCGCGGAACGGGCAGCCGTCGCCCTTGCAGTCGTCGGAGCCGACGGAGAACTTCGACCAGACCTGAGCGTGCGGGATGAACGCCAGCTCGGAGACGTCACCCGTCTTTGTCGCCTCGGCCCACGCGAGCACGTCGTCGACCTGCCGCTGCTGGTCGTCGTAGTAGAGCCCGCGCAGCTCGCCGCGCGCCTCGCTCTCGGCCATGCGGTCGAGGCAGACGTAGTTGTTGCGGCCCTTGAGCAGCGCGAAGGTGAACGGCCACGGCAGCACGCTCGCGAGCATCGGCAGGTCCTTCCTGACGAGCTGCTCCTGCAGCGCGATGTTCGCGGTCGCGATGACGACGCGCTTCTTCTCGTGGTGCGCGTGGTGAACGGCCGGCACCGCGTACGCGACCGACTTGCCGGTTCCGCACGGCCCTTCGCCGAGGGCGTGACGCCCGCCGCGCATGGCCTCGTCGACCATGCGGGCGAGCGCCACCTGGCCCTCGCGCATCTCGTAGCCGGGGAACCGCGAGGCGAAGAGCCCGCCGTCCCCGAAGACCTCGGAGAGGTAGTCATTCATCGGTGGCTCCTCGCGGCTCGCTCAGGCGAAGGGATCGACCTCGGTCTCGGCGGCGGCGGGCGCGGCGCTCTCCGTCTGGAGCTGCTCGACGAACGCGCGCGCCTTCTCCACCTGCGACGTCGGCAGGTCCTTGATGCGCTGGACGCCGAACTTCGCGAGGAACTTGTCCGTCGCCTCGCGCGGCAGCGCCTTGAGCGCAGTGACGAGCCCCTGCGCGACGTTGGGCGCCACGGTGCCGTCGCCCTTCGCGTCGCTCTTCTTGTCGTAGCTGTCGAGCGACCGGCCACCCTTCGCGCCGCCGCTGTCCCCCTCGCCGGAGTAGAGCTTCGCGAGGTCGTGCTGCGGGAGCGCCTGGAAGGCCTTCTGCTGCTCGACCGAGAGCTGGTGCTCCGGGAGGATCGAGTACGTGGTCTTGGGGTCCTTCGCGGCGCCGTGGCGCTGGATCTCGAAGGCCCACTTCTCGAGGCCGTACTTCTCGCGGACGCGGACGAGGTCCTTGAAGAACATCACGCCCTGCTCGAGGACCTTCACCTCCTTCGAGTCGTAGAGGGCGACGTTCAGCGCGACGCGCAGCGAGGCCTTCGTGCCAGCGGCCTTCATCTTCTCGTCGACCTCGACGTACTTGCCGTCGACGAAGGCCACCTCGCGCGGGTGGGGCTCACCCAGGAAGACGACGACAGCCTTGTCGCCATCGCCCGCGAGCTTGAGCCAGAGCGAGCCGCCCTGGTCGTGCTTCTTCGCCATCTCTTCGGTCTGCTGCCACATGCTGTTCGCCATTGGTCACTGCTCCTTCTTGTTGGGGTTGTTGGTGGTGCTGCTGCTGTCGGTGGTCGTGTTGCGGGTGCTGCGTCGCTCGCGCCGGTACACGGCGATGAGCTGCGTGCCGTCGGCGGCCTCGCCGGCGTCTTCGAGGTGGAAGTCCGCGCCGAGCTCGACGACGTCGTTCAGTTCCCAGCGTCGGAAGAGGCCCGGCAGGCGGATGAAGTCCTCGTCGCCGGGCAGGTTGAGGATGGGGATCGGTTCGCGGGTCATCTCGGTGCGTCCTCCGTGCGGTTCAGGGGGCCTGTGGGTGGGAAAAGCGGTCCGCTCCCGCGAAACGGGACAGCGATCTCGCGAGGTGCTTCTTCAGGCGGGCCACGGCGCGCTGGACGCGCTTGCGCCCGCTGTCGGTGGCGAGCCCCAAGCGCTCACCGACCTCTCGTCGCGACTCGTCCAGGACCAGCACGGCGATGAGCAGCTCCGCGTCTTCGCCGACCACGGGCTCGAGCCACGCGCGCAGCACGGCGACGTCCTCATCGAACGAGAGTCCCGGCGTGAGGCCGAGCGCGGAGCCGTGTTCGTTCTCGGCCCAGCGCTTGAGCGAGACCTTGTCGAACCAGCTCGCGATGCCGTCGTCCTTTTCCGCGTCGCTCGAGGTGGACATCTCCTCGTGATCGACGCGCAGCCCATCGCTCGCTGGCAGCCACGTGCGCTTACGTCGGTACATCACGTCGCGCTCGGTGCTGCGCACGAGCGTCGCCGCGACGCGGTGCACCGTCGTGAGGTCGAGGCGTTCCACCAGCTCGGTGAACGCGCGCGCGATCTCCGCGACGAGCTCGTCGGGCTCACCGTTGAAGTGGCGAAGGCGACGCCCGTAGACGCCGGTGAGGCCGGGCCACAGCCCGAGCCACAGCAGCCCGCTCGCAACGTCGTGGTGCTCGCGCTGCTGCACCATCGCGACGAGCGTGGCGAGGAGGCGATCCTTTGCTTCGCCGTCGCCGCGCGCGTTCACGAGGTGGTCGACGACCTTTTCCGCGTCGTCGAACCCGGCGAGCACCGGGTGTTGGGCCTTGGCTTGTTGGAACGACTGCTCTGCCTGAAGAGTACGAACGGAACGATCGAGGCCTGCGTGCAGGGCCTCCCAGCTCGCGCGCATGACGCGCCGCCTTTCCGGCGGGCGTCAGGCGCTCCTTGGGGCCGTGGTTAGGGCGTCATGCGCTCCGTTGAACTGGTGGTGAGGGCGAGGCCGCGGGCTACGCGGCGCTCACGCTCGAGAGCGCGTTCGCGGGCGTCGGCGGCGTCGGCTTGCGCGACGACAGGACGTTCAGCGTCCGGCAGCGATCGCGGTAGCAGGTGACGGCGACCGTGCTGTCGCCGCTGACGACGACCTGCATGTCGCCGCGCCGGATGGTGAGGCCGTCGCGATCGAGCTTGGCCAGCAGGGCGCCGCAGGCCTTGCAGCGGCAGTCGTTGGTGAGGGTGTGGGTCTTCATGGTGGTCTGCCTCCGGGCTCGCGCGGGTTCGGTCGCGAGCACGGGGAGACCATCGGTTGCGAGGGGATGGGGGGATCGAGGGTGGGAATGGGCCTCGACTCCGGGATGGGCTCCCCCCATCCCCCCGGGCGCTGCGCTCGGGCGGCGTGGCGCTCGGTCGACCTCGGAGGCCCCCCTCCGCACCTCCCGGCGGATCATCACAGCGCGTCGCTCAAGCTCGACGGCCTGAAGCGTCTGCGGCGGTCGAGCCCTTCAGGCCGGGACTGATGGACAGCACGGGGACGGTCCCGTCCCGCCGTTCTGTCCAGTCCTTTCCCTTCTCTTCTTCAATACTTACGTATCTCTTCTCTCTCCTGGACAGCGCTCCGAGGGGTAGGTCTACCTTTGCGGCCTTCGGTTTTTCTTCGAGGGCGCCTTCGAGCGGTCGGCCCTTCGCAGAAGATCTCGCGCGGCGAGGTTGCACCTTGTCGTCGGACGCCGTCCGCCGTCCCGCGGGCGGCTAACCGCCTGCCATCACAGGAGAAACATGCCCCTCGCGACGCGCGTTGGGACAGCTTCGGCGTGTCCATCGGTCCCGGGGCGTTCTGCACGAAAGCTGTCCCGCTTTCGTCGGGCGCGACCGCTTTCCCCGGGCATGAGCACCGAGCAGCCGATACCCGATGACGCGAAGGCGTGGCGCCCGCTGCAGAGCCCCGAGGAGCGCGAGGCCCTGGTCCTCGAGTTCCAGCGCCTCGCCGCCCGCCTCGTCCAGGCGCAGCTCATCTCGACCACCACCTCGTCGCGGCTTGTGCGCTCGATGAACCGCGAGCGGCGCACCACCGAGGACCGCCGCAACAAGCTCGCCCAGCTCGTGCTCGACGTCCTCCTGAGCCTCGACGACGGCACGCTGAAGGAAGGGCAGCACTTCGTGCGGCAGGACGGCGACCGCGTTGCGCTGCACCTCGCGTCGCTCGGGCCCGCGCTCTACCGGGTCAAGCGGCTCGAGGTGTCTTCCGCCGAGCTGCGCAGCCTGCTCACGTTCGGCTGGCGGCACTTCCGCGACGTCCTCGTCTCTCGCTCCGGCCGCGCCCGCTTCGGCGCCGACGACGATCGCCGCCGCGTCATCGTCCTGCACGAGCCCAGCGCGCGCGAATTCGTCGGTGCTCGCAAAAAGGCTGTCCCGTTTCGCTGAGCCGCACCGCGTTTCCCACCTGTCGGCCCCTCCTTGGCGCCGACGAGGAAGCGCATGGCCATCAAGGACCTCGTCAGACCGGAGCTGCCGCCGCCGACACCGGCCGCAGAGCGCCCGCCCAACATCACCTGCGAGAAGTACACGCGGGGCGAGGACGGCAAGCGCTGCATCCACTTCCAGCAAGGCGGCACGTGCGCCTTGCCCGACGAGTTCGTCTGCACCGAGTGGCAGAAGCACAACGGGCCGAACAAGCGCACGTTGCCCGTCGCGCCTGCGCACGTCGTCGAGCATGCGCCGGCACCGAAGCCCGTCGCGCGCGACCTGTTCGGCAACCCGCTGCCCGAGGTCGCGCAGCCCGCGGCGAAGGTCTCGACGGCGCCTGCGCCGATCGCGCTCGCCCCGAAGCCCGACGCCGACGCGCAGCCCGCAGTCGACGTCGATCAGCTTCGCGGCTTCACCACCGAGGACATCGAGAGCTTCAAGGCGCTCGGCGTCGAGGTGCTGCTGCACTCGGAGACCTACGGCGACGTGTGGCTGGTGCCCGCGTACACGGGCGGCGATCGGAAGGAGATCACGCCCGAGCACGCCGCGACGCTCGCGCGCGTCATGAGCGTGTTCCCGGGCTCGCACATCGTCTCGTTCGAGAAGACCGCCAAGACCAACAACCCTGAGCGCCGAGAGCGCCCCCGCGAGGAGCGCTCATGACCAACGTCGCGCCGTTCAAGAACCAGCATCTCAGCTACAGCAGGCTCTCGAGGTTCGAGACCTGCCCGCTCTCGTACCGCCTGCACTACATCGAGAAGAAGCAGGCCGAGCCCGGGCTGCCGCTCCGCTTCGGCAAGACCATCCACGCGGTCCTCGAGCGCCTCATCAAGGAGGCTGTCGACGACGAGCGTACGGGCCCGCTCTCCGAGGAGCGCGCCATCGAGCTCTACCGCGAGGCGTGGGGCGCCGAGCAGCTCACCGGCATGGACGTCTTCGCCGAGGGGCTCGCGATCATCCGGCGCTTCATCGCCGAGCAGGGCGTCGTCGACCACCGCGACATCCTCGCCGTCGAGAAGGAGTTCCGGCTGCCGGTCGGCCCCTTCGAGGTTCTGGGCTTCATCGACCGCGTTGACTGGAGCGACGACGAGACCGTCGAGGTCATCGACTACAAGACCAACCACCAGCTCTTCACCCGCGACGAGGTCGACACCTCGCTGCAGATGAGCCTCTACGAGGTGGCGGTGCGCCGCCTCTGGCCGTGGGCGAAGAAGGTGAAGCTCACCTTCTGGATGCTGCGCCACGGCGTCCGGCAGGAGACGACGCGCACCGAGGAGCAGCTCGCCGATGCGCTCGCCTACGTCGAGACGCTCGGGCGGCAGACGGAGACCGCGACGGAGTACCCGGCGCGCCTCAACACCAACTGCTCCTACTGCGACCACCGCAAGCAGTGCCCGGCCTACGCCGACGCCCTCAAGGGCAAGCGCGAGTTCATCGTCGAAGACCTCGCCGATCTCGAAGGCGTCGCCCGCGAGCGCGAGGAGGTCGCTCGCCTCGCGAAGGCGCTCTACGCGCGCAAGGACGAGCTGGAGGACATCCTCAAGGCGCAGCTCAAGGAGCGCGACGAGCTGGTGCTCGGCGGCGTCCGCTACCGGATGTTCGCGACCACGAGCCTCGACTATCCGCTCGAGCAGACGCTCTCGTTGCTCGCGGACGCGACTGGCCTCTCGCGGGACGAGGTGCTCGGGAAGCTCGGTTCGATCGACAAGAAGGCCCTCGACGCGCTCCTCAAGTCGCTGGGCAAGAAGCTCGATAAGCCGCGCGTCTCGCTGCTGAAGGCCGAGCTCGAAGCGCACGCGGACAAGCGCATGTCCCCGCGCCTGTGGGCGAAGGAGGTGGCGTGATGCTGCTCCCGCCGCCCCTCGACCCGGCGTCGGCAGCCGCCGCGCCCATCATCGCGCACGACGCTCCGCGCCTCGCACGCCGGGCACCGACGACGACCATCGCCTTCGTCGACCTCGAGACCACCGGGCTCGATCCGTCGCGGCACGACATCATCGAGATCGGCATCGTCCGCGTCGACGCGCGCACGCTGGAGGTGCTGGACGAGCACGAGGCGCTCGTCGCACCTGAGCGTCTCGGAGAGGCGCAGCTCGATGCGCTGGCGATCAATGGCTTCACGACGGCGTCGTGGGAGCACGCGCTCCCGCTCCGCGCGGCGTTGCTCGAGGTGGCCCCGCTTCTCGACGGCGCTCTCGTCGCCGGCCACAACGTCGGCTTCGACTGGGCCTTTCTCGAGGCCGGCTTTCGACGCGCCGGGTTCGCGCTGCCGAACGTCGACTACCACCGGCTCGACACCGCGAGCCTCGCGTGGCCGCTGGTCGTCACCGGCGAGCTGCCGTCGATGTCGCTCGATCCGCTGGCGAAGCTGCTCGGACTCGAGCGCCAGCATCCGCACCGTGCGCTCGCCGATGCGCGCTGCGCGCTCGAGGTCGCGCGGCGCCTGGTGGAGCGCATGCGCGCGGGCGGCGTCCTCACCGGGCTCCCGGCGGATGAGCGGCAGATCTGCGACGCGCTCCTCGGTCGGCTCGCGCAAGGTCGACGTCAGTACGGGCCGTGGCGCCTCGACGACGGACGCGACTACCCGAGTGAGGCCTACGCCGAGGTGCTCGACGGGCTGCACTACACGGCCGCCGAGCTGGTGCGCCGTCGTCGCATCGACGCAGGTCGGCGTCGCCGCGTCTACGTCTGCCATCCGTTCGCGAACGACCCGGCCGGCAACATCGAGCGGGTCCGCGCGATCAGCCAGTTCCTCATCGACGACGGCGCGCTCCCCATCGCGCCGCACCTCTACCTGCCGCAGCTCATCGACGAGACGACGGGGCGCGAGCAGGCGCTCGCGCTCTGCATCGAGCTGCTCGCCACCTGCGACGAGGTCCGGGTCTTCGGCGAACTCGTCACCGAGGGGATGGAGCGCGAGCTGCGCGAGGCGAAGCGACTCGGCATCCCAGCTCACTTCGTCCGGGAGGTGCGAGCATGAGCGGCGCGCACTCTCGGAGAAAGGGCGCCGGCTTCGAGCGCGAGCTCGTCCAGCGCTTCCGCGAGGTCATGCCGGACGCGACCATCCGGCGCGGCCTCCAGTTCCGCACGGGCGAGGAGACGCCCGACGTCGACTGCCCAGTGTTCTGGCCCGAGGCCAAACGCGGCAAGCAGCCGAACGTCCGGGGCGCGCTGCGCCAGGCCACGAGCGCCGCCCCGCCCGGGCGGATCCCCATCGCGATCATCCGCGACGACCGCGCCGAGCCGTTCGTTGCGCTGAGCCTCGACGACTTCCTCGAGTTCGTCGCCGAGTGGTGGGCGCGGAGGGACAAGTGAAGAGCGCCCTCCGCAACGACCTCGAGCGGCTGCGACGCGACGCGCTCTCCGTGCGCCACCGCCATGCCTTCGAGGCGGGTCGCGCGAAGCAGCCCGCCATCGCAGCGCACGCCGACGCGGCCTCCGTGCTCGCCATGCTCGACGACGAAGCGGAGGGCACCTACGCGGCGCGCGAGGCGCTCACCGAGGCGATCATCCGCGAGCACCGGGCGAGCCGCGCTGCGGTGTGGGCTTCCCTCCTTCTCGGCGCGTTCAAGCCCATGCTGGTGCGCCTGCGGGGCCGCCTCGTCAGCGACACGGTGCCGGGCGACGAGCTCGACCAGCTCGTCGTCACCGCATTCCTGGCAGCGCTCACAGAGGTGCCACTCATGGATCGCCTGCCGATGCGGCTGCGCCAGCGCACCGAGCGGCAGGTCTTCGCGTTCCTCCGCAAGGAGCGCGAGCAGCGCCACCCGGGCATCGACGTCGAGGCGCTGGAAGACCTCGACCCGGACTCGCTCGCCCCGCGTCGCGCGCGCACGGACGAGGAGCTGTACGACCTCGCGCTGCTCATTCAGCGCGCCGTCCAGGAGGGCCTCTCCACGAGCGGGCTCGCCGTAGTCGAGGCGACGGTGCTGCGCCGAGAACTTCTGCGCGCGTACGTCGAGCGTCTCGAGCCCGACGACGACGTGGCCCGCGAGCGTCTCTACCAGCGCCTCAAGAGGCAGCGGTCGCGCGCGATGCAGCGCTTGAAGTC